>Ga0187819_10000329_pt1 | contig 23285 bp, 20 predicted proteins | sample NC_wetland_sal_i_15_FD_132411 | JGI IMG/M metagenome (GOLD analysis project Ga0187819, IMG submission 132411) | Wetland sediment microbial communities from Neuse River Estuary, North Carolina, USA - SO4_4 | ecosystem: Environmental > Aquatic > Freshwater > Wetlands > Sediment | place: USA...
CAGCTGATTGACCGCGGGCGAATGGCCGACAAGCGTAGCGGCGAGCGGCGCGACCTGCTTGAGCTGCTTCACCTCGCGCTTGAGCCGCGAGTTCTCGAGCGCACGCTCGGCTACCAGCAGCAGCCGATCGGCCTTGAACGGCTTCTCGATGAAGTCATAGGCGCCGCGCTTGATCGCCGAGACCGCGGTCTCGATGTTGCCGTGGCCGGAGATCATCACGATCGGCAGCTCGGGGTGCTCCTGCTTGAGCGAGTCGAGGAGCTGCAGCCCATCGAGGCGGCTGCCTTGCAGCCAAATATCGAGGAAGACCAGGTTGGGCCGCCGGGCGACGACCGCGGCGAAGGCTTCGTCACTGTCCGACGCCGTGCGGGTGCCGTAGCCTTCATCCTGCAGGATGCCGGCGACCAGCTCGCGGATATCCGCCTCATCGTCGACGATCAGGATATCGGATGCCATGCTGTGACCGTCGCCCTATTGCCTTTGCATTATTCCGCCGCGGCGCGCGCTTCGAGCGGCGGCTGTTCGGAAGTTATTTCGGAGACGCGCTCGGCAGTAAATCGCAGTTGCATCCACGCGCCGCGGGTGCCTGCGATCTTCTCCGTCGCGTCGCGCAGTTCGAGACGTCCGCCATGCTCCTCCAAAATGCGACCAACGATGGCGAGGCCGAGGCCGGTCCCCTTTTCCCGAGTGGTCACGTAGGGTTCGAGCAGGCGGGCGCGGTTCTCTTTCGGCAGGCCGATACCGTTGTCGACCACATCAATGATGACGTCTTTGCCGTCGCGCTGCGCGCGCACGGCGATCCGGCCACGCCCGAGTTCCGCGGGCGGCACCGCGCCGATCGCTTCGGTTGCATTCTTGATGATATTCGTCAGGGCCTGCGAGATCAGCCGCCGATCAAAGCGGGCTGGCATCGCCTCGGTCTCGAGTTCAACGTTCAAGTCGATGTCGGGATGAGCGACACGCAGCAGGAACACCACTTGGCGCACGGTGTCGGCGACGTCTTCATCCCCGACCACGGCTTTCGGCATCCGCGCGAAACGCGAAAACTCGTCCACCATCCGCTTGATATCGTCGACCTGGCGCACGATCGTTTCGGTGCACTGCTCGAACACAGCCGGATCGTCGGAGATCGTTTTGCTGTATTTGCGGCGCAGCCGTTCGGCCGAAAGCTGAATCGGCGTCAGCGGGTTCTTGATCTCATGCGCGATGCGCCGAGCGATGTCGGCCCATGCCGAGGAACGCTGCGCAAGCACCAGTTCGGTGATATCGTCGATCGTGATCACGTAACCATGCTCGGCCTCGGTAGCCTGCTCGCTGGTGACGCGCACGGAATAATTTCGCTCCTGCCCGTCACGCGTCAGCGCCAATTGTTTTTGAACGAGCCGCTGGTTGCCCGTGCGCGCCGCTTCGAAGATTTCCGCAAGTTCAGGCGCAACCTGCGCAAGCGGCAGACCTAGAACTTCTACTTCGGATCGTCCCATCAACCGCTCCGCAGAGCGATTGAGTATCGAGATACGTCCCTCGGCATTGACTCCGATGACGCCGGCGCTAGCGCCGGCAAGCACCGCTTCGGTAAAACGGCGCCGGCTGTCGATAAGGTCGCGCGCGCGTACGATGTCTTCATGCTGCGTACGCAATTCGTGTGTCATCTTGTTGAAGGTCTCTCCCAATCGGGCGAGATCGCCTTCCGAGCGGCGCACTGGGACCTGAATGTCCAGATTGCCCGTCGACACCACATTTGCGGCGCCGATCAAACGACGAATGGGAGCAACTAGGCGATTGGCAAAATCCAAGCCGATCCACGCCGACGAGAGCAGCACAATGAGCGCGATGACCGCGAACATCAGCCCGAAGGCGATCTGGATGCCGAGACGGCGGGCTTCGAGATTGGCGAATTCGCCGACGCTTTCTTGCGTGGCGCGCAACTGCGCCACCACCCGAGGATCGAGCATGCGGGCGCCGTACAAATACATGTCGTCATAGCCGCGCAGCTTGACCACAGCAGCGAGATGATTGTCTTCGGGAATGAGCGCGACCCGAGGCTCAGTTTCATTGACTTCCGCGAGCAGGTCAGGCGACGGCAGCACGACTTTCTTGTCGACTGTCACGCCGGCCTTATCAACGGTCGATCCGTCGGATTTGAGGAGGATCGCCGCAGAGAGGTTACGTCCGGCAGCCTGCGCGCTGACGATTTTCTGAAATTGATCGCGATCGGAATCAAAAATCGACTTGGCGCGACCGAGATCGTAAGCCATTGCCAAGAGGTCGCCGCGTATCGCATCGGCGTGCTCGCTCATGTAAGCGTTGGCGACGATCATCGATTGTTCGATCATCGCCCGCGTGCGAGTCGAAAAGAAGCGGTCGAGACTACGATCGAGCGTTGTGCTGGCGACCACGGAGACAAGCACGGTCGGCACCGCCGCTATGACGGCGAACAGCCCGACGATTTGAACGTGAAGGCGCGATCCTGCCCGACCGCGACGACGCGCTTGCACGACCTTCCAGACCTCGCGTCCGATAATACCGAGCAAGAGCAGTCCGGTGACGACATTGCCCAGCAACAGCGCTCTGACTACAGAATCCACGGGCGCAATTGGCGTGAGGCCGGCAAGCACCAGGAAGGTTGCGGTCGCCAATAGCAGCGCCACGCCGACGGCGCAGGCTCCAATCAGCCGGGACGCGAACGGCACAGGCGTAATGCCCGCCGGGTCCAGCGCGGCTACTTGGTCAACGGTCGCCATGTCAAAAGGTCCGGAGCCTGCCCCTGGGGTGGAAAACCGACCGGATGAGCAATGAAATGTCGCCCACCCAACCCCGCAGTGATGCTTTTATACAACAATGTTGCCCGATTGCGACAATAACGGGGCGATCCACCAACCCGCGGAACGCCCAGTTTGCAGCCTTTAGCCGCTTCCAGTGCGGTAGATTTGGATGTCTAAATCGCGGATTTTCTTGCGCAAAGTGTTGCGATTCACGCCAAGAAGATCAGCGGCGCGGATCTGATTGCCGCGGGTTGCGGCCAGTGCGGCGGAGACCAGCGGCCCTTCGACCTCGCGCAGAATGCGGTGATAAAGGCCGGGCGGAGGCAAATCGCCGTCGAACCCGGCAAAATATCTTGCAAGATAGCGCTCGACCGCGTTCGACAGATTCTCATCGCCGCCACGGCTCTCTCCGGGCGCAGCCAAAGCCGGCTGCGATAATTCAGCATCGATGACGGCTGCGGTGATCGTCTCCTGCGGGTAAAGCGCGGCTAGCCGGCGCGCCAAATTCTCCAATTCCCGGACATTACCCGGCCAGCGATGCCGCTTGAGCCGATCGAGCGCGGCCTGATCGAGCTGCTTGGGCGGCAAGCCCTCGCGCTCCACCACGGCGAAGAAATGCCGGATCAGGTCGGGAATATCTTCGCTGCGCTCACGTAACGGCGGCAGCCGCAGTGGCACGACATTGAGCCGGAAGAACAAATCCTCGCGGAACAGGCCTTGCTGGATGAGCTGCCGCAAATCCTTATTGGTCGCCGCGATGATGCGCACATCGGCTTTGATCGGCGTGCGGCCGCCGACGGTGGTGTACTCGCCTTGCTGCAACACGCGCAGAAGCCGCGTCTGGGCTTCCATCGGCATGTCGCCTATCTCGTCGAGAAACAGCGTGCCGCCCTCGGCCTGCTCGAAACGGCCTGAGCTGCGCGTATTGGCGCCGGTGAAGGCGCCCTTCTCATGACCGAACAGCTCGGATTCGATCAAATCGCGGGGGATCGCCGCCATGTTTATTGCGACAAATGGACCATTGCGGCGTTTGCCATAGTCATGCAAGGCGCGCGCGACCAGCTCTTTGCCGGTGCCGGATTCTCCTGAAATCATGACTGTTAAATCGGTCTGCATCAGCCGCGCCAACACGCGATAGATTTCCTGCATCGCCGGCGAACGGCCGACCAGCGGGATGGACTCGAAATCTTCAGATTTCGGCGCGGGGCGGGTTTTTTCTTTCGGCTCTGACAGTGCGCGGCCGACGATCGCTATCAGTTCTTTGAGATCAAACGGTTTGGGCAGATACTCGTAGGCGCCGCGCTCCGACGCGCGAATAGCGGTCATGAAGGTGTTTTGCGCGCTCATTACGATGATCGGCAGGTCGGGTCGCGCTTTCTTGATACGCGGCAACAAATCGAAGGCGCTTTCGTCAGGCAAAAGCACATCGCTGATGATCAAGTCGCCGTCGCCTTGGCTGATCCAGCGCCACAGCGTCGCGGCATTGCCTGTAGAGCGCACTTCATAGCCGGCGCGCGACAGCGCCTGGTTAAGCACGGTCCGGATTGCCGCGTCGTCGTCCGCGACAAGAATGCTGCCTTCGGGCATCAATGATTCCCTTGCGCTGGTGCGCGGCTCTCCGGCCGGCCGCCCTCGCCGCTCGAAGTCGCGGCGTATTTCGGCATGAGGATACGAAACACAGTGCGTCGCGGCTGCGACTCGCATTCGATGATGCCGCCATGATCGCCGACGATTTTCGCCACCAGCGCAAGCCCGAGCCCCGAGCCCGTCGGCTTGGTGGTGACGAAGGGATCGAATAGGTGCGGCATCAATTCATCGGGCACGCCCGGTCCATTGTCCCTGACGCAGAATTCGAGCGGCAGAGAAATGCGCGCATTTGTTCCCGGCAGCGACAGGCGAACACCAGGTCGAAACGCAGTCGATAGCGCGATTTCGCCGGCGCTTGCAGTTTCGCCGATCGCTTCGGCGGCGTTTTTGACCAGGTTTAAGAATACCTGAACGAGATGATCACGGTTGGCGAGGACCGGCGGCAACGACGGGTCATAATCCTCGACGAACTTGATGTGTCGCGCGAAGCCAGATTGCGCCAAGCGCTTCACATGATCGAGCACCACATGGATATTGATCGGTTCGCGTTCGACAGGTCGTTCATCGCTGAACACTTCCATACGGTCGACGAGCTTGACGATGCGATCCGCCTCCTCGCAGATCAGCCGCGTCAGCGCTCGATCGTCGTCGTCCGCCGATTGTTCAAGCAGTTGCGCCGCGCCGCGAATGCCCGACAGCGGATTTTTGATTTCATGGGCGAGCATGGCGGCAAGCGCAATCACCGAACGCGCTGCACCACGATGCGTGAGCTGGCGGTCCATTTTGTCGGCGATCGTGCGCTCTTGCAGCATCACGACGACGTAATCCCGCTGCTCCGGCAACGGTGCAACATGCAAATCAACCAACCGGTCGCCGGGGTTACGCGGCGTGCCGAGATCGACTTTGTATTCGTTCACGGCGGCGCCGCGCCTGCGCACCTGCTCGACCAACAGCAGCAGCGGGCTGCCGAATGGGACCAGTTCGCGCAGGAGGTGACGCCGCAACAGCGGCAGCGAAACTTCAAAGAAGGCTTCCGCCGCGGCGTTGGCGTCGACCACTTTGCCGTCAGCGGCAACGACGATAACGGGATGCGGCAAAGCGTTGAGGACGGCGTCCGCCGGCGTTCCGGCCGGCAAAGGTTCAACCGCGCTCATCTACCCGCTGCCGAGGGTCGGACTGCGGCGTAGGGAAAACCCTTGCAGCCTCATAAAGTTAAGCCATATTCGCATATTAAACATGCGGAACGCCGGCGCTCCTGCACACGAATTAGGCGAGATCAGATCGTTGCATAGAGTTTAGCCAAATCTTGCTTCGGTGCAAGTGTTGCAGTGCAATATTAATGCCCCTGTCCACCGCTCCGAATTCACCCAAGCTGCCTGCAAAAGCATTCGTTGCCCCAAGGACATGCGATAAAGCAAGGCAAGTCGAAGCAAGGTGTCTGATGAGCGAACCGGTAGCGGCCGTTATCGTTGCGGCGGGACGCGGTGAGCGCGCTGGAGCTAACACTCCCAAGCAATACCGGCCCATTGGCGGCGAGCCGATGATCCGCGCGACGCTGCGTGCCTTTCTGGCGCACCCGCGCATCGATTTCGTGCAGGCAGTGATCAATCCGAACGACCGGGATGCTTATCAGGACGCGATTGCCGGTCTCAAAGATCTGTTGCCGCCGGTCGCCGGCGGCGCTACGCGGCAAGCGTCGGTCCTCGCAGGGCTGGAAGCCCTGGCGTCTCGCAGCCCCGGACTCGTTCTTATCCATGATGCCGCCCGTCCCTTCGTCAGTGCCGCGCTGATCGACCGCGCCATCGGCGCCGGTCAGACTTGCGGCGCGGCGGTTCCGGGTATCGCGCTTGCGGATACCGTGAAATCCATCGACGACAGCGCCGCAGTAACCGAGACGCTCGATCGCAGCAGCCTGCGGATCGTGCAAACGCCGCAAGCTTTTACTTTCCATCTGATCCTCGAGGCGCATCGCCGCGCGGCGGCGGCGCGACACGAAAGCTTCACCGATGATGCGGCGCTAGCCGAATGGGCGGGTCAGCGCGTCAGCGTTTTTGAAGGCGAAGTCACCAACTTGAAAGTGACCACCACTGATGATTTTGTCCGCGCCGAGATGGCGCGGCTTGCAGCACTTTCGGACGTGCGGACCGGCAATGGATTTGACGTGCATGCATTCGCCGAGGGCGATCATGTGATGCTTGCCGGGATACGAATCCCGCATTCGCGCGGCGTGATGGGTCATTCCGACGCCGACGTCGCGCTCCATGCGCTCGTCGATGCGATTCTTGGTGCTCTCGCCGAAGGCGATATTGGAGCGCATTTTCCGCCGAGCGATCCGCAATGGAAGGGCGCCGCCTCGGACCGTTTTCTCGCTTTCGCTTGCGAGCGCGTCCGCAAACGGGGCGGCGTGATCGCGCATCTCGACGTGACCGTCGTTTGCGAAGCGCCGCGGATTTCACCGCATCGGGACGCCATGCGCGCGCGCATCGCCGATATTGCCGATGTCGCAATCGACCGCGTGGCCGTTAAAGCCACCACCAGCGAAAAGCTCGGCTTTACCGGCCGCGGCGAGGGAATTTTTGCCATGGCAACCGCAACGATCCGGTTGCCCTGGAGCGCCGAATGAGCGGGCGCGCCCTGCGCGAGCGCGCCAAGCGTCTACTCGATCTGTATCGGGCACGGGATATGCGCGTGGCCACCGCGGAATCCTGTACCGGAGGGCTTGTCGCTGCAGCGCTCACTGCGATTGCCGGATCTTCCGACGTATTCGAATGCAGTTTCGTCGCTTATTCGAACGGGGCGAAACAAAAGCTGCTTGGCGTTCCGACGGCTACACTTCGCCGCTACGGCGCGGTGAGCGGGGAGACCGCCGCCGCCATGGCTAAAGGCGCACTGCAACGATCGAGCGTGGATTGTGCGGTCTCGATCACCGGCATTGCCGGTCCGAGCGGCGGCACCAGGGCAAAGCCTGTCGGCCTCGTGCATTTCGCAGCCGCCAGCCGCGACGGCAAGATGCTGGCGCGGCGGCGCCTGTTCGGCAATATCGGACGTGAACGCGTGCGCGAACTCTCCGCCTTGGAAGCGCTCGCGCTTTTGTCGCGCCTTGCTGAACAAAAACCTCGGGCCCGGCGGGCAACCTAACCGGCCTGGGCGCCATAGATTTGATCGGCACGCCGTTCAAATGCCGCCGAAAATCGGCGAAAAGCGGCGTCGAACATCGCCCCCATCAAAAGACCAAGCGTGCGGCTGCGGAATTCATAGCTGATGAAAAACTCGACGTCGCAGACGCCCTGCCCCGCCGGATGAAATCTCCAGCGGTTGTTCATTTTTCGGAACGGTCCTTCGAGGTATTCGACGAGGATTTCAAGCCCGGCACGATCGAGCGTTACGCGGCTCGTGAACGTTTCGTAGATAAGCTTATAGGCAACTGTCATGTCGGCGATAATGATCTCCCGGCCGTCTGCTGCCGCCGATCGCTTGCGCACGCGAAGCGACCGGCACAACGGGACGAACTCGGGATAACGTTCGACCTCGGCAACGAGCTCGAACATGTCGGACGCGGAATGCTGAACATGCCGCTTGGTCGAGAACTGCGGCATTATCGATGCAAGGTCCGTAGCGCCTTCAGCCGAGCAAAATCATCGCCAGCGTGATGTGACGAGCGTGTCAGCGGACTCGCCGCAACCATCGAAAAGCCCTTCGCATAGGCGATCGCCGTGAGTTCCTTGAACTCGTCAGGCGGTACGAAACGCAGCACCGGGTGATGTTTGCGCGAGGGCTGCAAATATTGCCCGATGGTTAGAAAGTCGACATCGGCGGCGCGCAAATCGTCCATGACTTGCAAGACTTCGTTGCGCTGTTCGCCGAGCCCGACCATGATCCCTGACTTCGTGAAAATCTCAGGATCGATTTCTTTGACGCGTTGCAACAGGCGGATCGAGGCGAAGTATCGCGCTCCTGGCCGCACGCTGACGTATTTGGATGGAACCGTCTCCAAATTGTGATTGAAGACGTCGGGACGAGCAGCGACCACGATTTCAGCCGCGCCCGCTTTGCGCAGAAAATCCGGCGTCAGGACTTCAATCGTGGTATCCGAGCAGTGCGCCCGAATGGCGCGAATGACCGCGGCAAAATGCGCCGCTCCGCCATCGTCAAGATCGTCGCGATCAACCGAGGTGACGACAACGTGCGTCAGCCCAAGCTTTGCGGTCGCAGCGGCGACGTGCTCGGGCTCACCGGGATCGAGCGGACCCGGCAGGCCGGTTTTGACGTTGCAGAATGCGCAAGCCCGCGTGCAGGTGTCGCCCATGATCATGAAAGTCGCGTGCTTGGCCTCCCAGCACTCGCCGATATTTGGGCAGCTGGCCTCTTCGCATACGGTGTGCAGATCGTGTTCGCGAACGATCCGCTGTGTCTCGAGGTAGCCGGCCGAGACCGGCGCCTTGACACGGATCCAATCAGGCTTGGCCAAGACGGGTTGATCCGGCCGATGCGCCTTTTCCGGATGACGCGGGCGGCCTTGTTTGGCAACGGTATCGATCAATATGGCCATCGCCAGACAGGTTCCCTGCGAATTCCCCTGCGCGGACAATCGGCCCGCAGACGATACTTACGGCTGCGCTTTGGGTGCCGCAAGCCGCCCGCCGTAGCGACCAGGAGATGAACGGATCGTAATGTTTTCCTTGCAGTTTTTCCCTTAGGCGCCGCAACTTTTGCCATAATGAAAGTCTGTTGATGGAGCGTGGGGCGCGCGACGCGTTCTAGACGATTCCATGAGTGCAAAGAGCGGGCTGAGTTCCGGAAAAGCCGCAGCGGCGCTCGGCCTCCACAGGTTCGGCTTTGGTCCGGTTGGCGATGCGATCGCCGCGGTTGCAACCGATCCCCGCGGCGCGCTGTTAGCCGATGTTGAACGGCCAGGTGCCGGCCGGCTTGACGCGCCAAATCTGATGTCGAGCTCTGAGGCGGCGCGCCAGGTTTTCGATTTTCGCGCTGAGCGCCGCGCCGAGCAGAAGCTTGCGTCACGCCAGCAAAAGCAAGCGACCGCAAGCGGCGAAGCCGAGGTCGCTTCGCAAATGGCCAAATTGTCCGGCGCTGAGAGCGGCACGCCCGCCCAGAAGCCGCCGCTGCCGCAACAGATCATTCTGAGCGAGGCCAAAGCGCGCTTTGACGCCGCTGCCAACGCCGAGATCGGCCTGGTCGAGCGACTGGTCTGGTTCTGGTCGAACCACTTCTGCGTTTCCGCCGACAAAGACGCCGCCATGGTCGGCGCCTACGAGCGCGAAGCCATCCGGCCGCACGCGCTCGGCCGTTTCGCCGATCTTTTGCAGGCCGTGGAAAGTCACCCTGCGATGCTGCTCTACCTCGACAATGTGCAGTCGATGGGTGCGGACTCGATTGCCGGCATCAACCAGGACAAGGGCCTTAATGAGAATCTCGCGCGCGAAACGCTCGAATTGCACACGCTCGGCGTTCGCAGCGGCTATAGCCAAGCCGATGTGACCAACTTCGCCAAAGTCCTCACCGGTTGGACCTGGCTGCGTCCCGAGGAGCCGGTCCATGGCGGCGAATTTGTCTTCGTTCGACGTTTCCATGAGCCGGGCAATCAGGTCGTGCTCGGCAAGCGTTACGCCGAAGGCGGCCTCGATCAGGGCCGTGCCGTGCTCGCTGATTTGGCGCGGCATCCGGCGACAGCGCAGCACATCGGCGAAAAGCTCGCTCGGCATTTTGTCGCTGACGATCCGCCGCCGTCGCTTGTGACCAAACTGGCAAAAGTGTTTCTCGACACCGATGGCGACTTGAAGCAAGTAGCGAAAACATTGGTGACGGCCGAGGAATCGTGGACCGCGCCGCGACAAAAGCTCAAACCGCCGGCGGAATGGATTGCTGGCGTCATTCGCCTCACTGGAACTGCGGCGGACATTCCGATCGGCCGCATCATGAATGCGCAAGTGGCGCTCGGCGCGCCGCTATGGCGGCCGCCGGCGCCGAACGGTTATTCGGACAATGAAGCGGCGTGGGTCGACGGCATAGCGCGGCGCATCGATATCGCCACCGAATTTGCCGGACGCGCCTCACGCGCCGAGCCGCTGGAACTTCTTGAGAGCGGGCTTGGCCCCCTCGCCTCGCCGCAGACGCGTGAGACCGTGGCGCGCGCCGAAAGCCGCAGCCAGGCCTTGGCGCTGCTGGTCATGGCGCCCGAGTTTCTGCGGAGATGACAATGAGACTGCATGCACCCTCGCGCCGCGAACTAGTGCTTGCCTCGGGAACGCTATTCGCCTGGGCGCATTTGCCGAAGCTTGCCCGCGCCGAAGGCCGCGATCCGCGTTTTCTCACAGTCATTCTCCGCGGCGCACTGGACGGACTTGCGACAGTAGCGCCGGTCGGCGATCCGGATTGGCTCGCGCTGCGCGGCGACAATGCGCTGACGCTCGATGGCAAGCTGCCGGCGCTCAAGCTCGATGACTTCTTTGCGCTCAATCCGGCGATGCCAAACCTGCACCGCATGTTTGAGGCAAAAGAAGCCATCGTCGTTCATGCCAGCGCCACGCCCTATCGCGAGCGCTCGCATTTCGATGGCCAGGATCTGTTGGAGAGCGGATTACCAAAGCCCGGCGCAAGCGAGAGCGGCTGGCTTAATCGCGCGCTGGCCGGCCTGACGCCAGGGGGACGCGTCGATCCGAAGGGCAGCAAATTGTTCGCGGTCGGACCGGTAACTCCGCTCGTGGTGCGCGGTCCCGCGCCGGTCTTGTCGTGGTCGCCGCAGCGGGTGCTGCCGGCGAGCGAAGATACCGTGCAGCGGCTTCTCGCTCTCTATCGCGATTGCGATGCCAGACTCGCCGGTGTTCTTGAAGACAATTTTAAGCTCGCGGCAGCCGTAGAACAGCCCGGCACCGCGCAAAAGCCCGCCGCGCCCGGTCCTGGACAAGTTCGTGCTTACTTTTCCGAAGCGGCGGGTACCGCTGCAAAGTTCCTGGCGCAATCCGATGGGCCGCGCGTCGGCGCGCTCGCGCTCGACGGCTGGGATACCCATTTCAACGAAGGCATCGCGCAGGGCCGGTTGTCGCAATTGCTTGGCGCGCTGGACGAGGCGCTGAGCGCGATCAAGAGCAATATGGGCCCGGCCTGGCGCGAGACCGTGGTCGCGCTCGCAACCGAATTCGGCCGTACCGCCCGCATCAACGGCACCGACGGCACCGACCACGGCACCGCGACCGTGGCGCTTTTGATCGGCGGTGCTCTCAAAGGCGGGCGCGTGATTGCCGATTGGCCTGGATTAAAGCCGGCGAATCTCTACCAGGATCGCGATCTCAAGCCGACGACCGATCTGCGCGCTGTACTCAAGGGCGTGTTGCGCGACCACCTGCGCGCAGATGAAAGGGCATTGGCGCAGTCTGTATTCCCTGGCAGCGAGGCGGTGAAGCCGATGGCTGGATTGGTTTAGATATTTAGCACCCGTCCATAGGCGTCCAATACCGCTTCCTTCATCATCTCCGACAGCGTCGGATGCGGGAAAACGGTGTGCATCAGCTCTTCTTCGGTGGTCTCGAGGTTCATCGCGATCACATAACCCTGGATAAGTTCGGTAACCTCGGCACCGACCATGTGCGCGCCCAAGAGCTGACCGGTTTTCTTGTCAAAGATCACCTTGACCAGCCCCTGATCCTCGCCGAGCGCGATTGCCTTGCCGTTACCGACGAATGGGAAGCGGCCGACGCGAATCTCGAGCTTTTTGTCTTTGGCGGCTTGTTCGGTGAGCCCAACCGAAGCGATCTGCGGCGAACAATACGTGCATCCGGGAATTAAGAGCTTGTCCATCGGATGCGGATGCAGGCCCTTGATGGCCTCGACGCAAATCACGCCTTCATGCTCGGCTTTGTGCGCCAAAAGCGGCGGACCGGCGACATCGCCGATGGCATAGAGTCCCGGTACGTTGGTTTTGCACATCCCATCGATGACAATGGCGCCGCGGTCGGTTTTCACTCCGAGCTTTTCCAAGCCGAGGTTCTCGATATTGCCGACGACTCCGACTGCTGAGATGACACGCTCGAACGCGAGCGTTTGTATCCCGCCCTTGCCGTCATCGACCGTCGCGGTGACGCTGTCCGATTTTTTATCGAGCTTTGTCACTTTGGCGCCGGTGAAGATCTTGATGCCTTGTTTTTCGAAGCTCTTGCGCGCAAAGGCGGCGATCTCGGCATCCTCGACGGGCAGGATTTGCGGCAACACCTCGACCACGGTCACCTCCGCGCCGAGCGTGCAGTAGAAGGAAGCGAATTCGATGCCGATCGCGCCCGAGCCGATAACAAGGAGCGATTTCGGTATTCGATCCGGCACCATGGCTTCGAAATAGGTCCACACCAGTTTCTTGTCGGGCTCAATGCCGGGCAACACGCGTGGGCGCGCGCCGGTCGCGATAATGATGTGCTTGGCCGCATAGGCACCGGCGCCGAGCGCGCCCTTGGGCGCTTCGCCGCGACCGGCCTTTACGGTGACTTTGCCGGGCCCGTCGATCGCGGCCTCGCCCCAGATCACGGCAACCTTGTTCTTCTTCATGAGGAAGCCGACGCCGTCGTTGAGCCGCTTGGCGACGGCGCGCGAGCGTTTGACGACAGCGGAGGGATCATAGGTCACCTCGCCGGCCGCCAGTCCATAATCCTTGGCGTGCCGCAAATAGTGCAAAATCTCCGCCGAGCGCAGGAGCGCCTTGGTCGGGATGCAACCCCAGTTGAGGCAAATGCCGCCGAGATAATCGCGCTCGACAATGGCCGTCTTGAATCCAAGCTGCGCAGCCCGGATGGCAGTGACGTAGCCTCCTGGTCCTGAACCGATGATGATAATGTCGTAGTTCGTGTCAGCCATTCATTCCTCGCCAAAACGCAACTGCGTCGGACCTTATCGAGCATCTTCGCTGTCGTCGCGGGCGGTGCTTGGGCTCCGTTGATTCAGACATGCGATTTAGACATGTGACTTAGACATGGGCGCGAAGCGAACCAAGCCCCCCATTGATTGTAGGAGAATTCAATCCGCTATAGCGCGAAAAATGCCATCGCCGCCGAGCCGCTCCAAAATACCAGAACGGATATCAAAAAAGCAGCCGTGAAGCTTGAGCCTCCCGGCGCTGATCGCCGTTGCGATCCATGGGAAGGTCATCAGATTGTCGAGCGAAAGCCGGACCGATTCGTGCTCGCAAACATCTTGCCGGCGCTCCGCTGGCGCCGCCATGGCGCGCAGCCGCGCCGGTTCGGCGATACGCACCCATTGACCGACGAAATCGGAAACTTCGGCGGGCGGACCGTTCAGAAGCGCCTGAATGCCGCCGCACATTGCGTGCCCCATCACGATGATCTGGGGCACGTTGAGGGCCCGCACCGCAAATTCGATTGCGGCGCTGATCCCGTGCGGCTGATCATCCGGCCCGTAGCGCGGCACGAGATTAGCGACATTGCGGATGACGAAGAGTTCGCCCGGGGCCGCATTAAAGACCATTTGTGGATCGGTCCGGCTATCCGAACAACCGATCACCAGCGCGCGCGGCTTCTGTCCGAATTTGCTCAACTTGTCGAAGCGGGCGCGTTCGTTGCGCCAAGTGCCGGCGCGAAAGCGGCGGTAGCCGGCGATGCAGTCTTCCATATCGGCCGTGACCCCGATTTCTGTTTCGCGCGCTCATTCGCACGCGATATAAATCGATGCAACAAGGATCGTTGACGATGAGCCAACTAAGTGTTTACAGCAGCATCGGCGTGCGCAGCGCCGCCGAGGAATTGTTCCGGAAATTCGAAAAACAAAATGGCAGCAGGCTTGCCGTCACCTGGGGCACCGCGCCGATGCTGGTCGCGCGCATCGAGGCCGGCGAGCGAACCGACGTCCTGATCCTCAGCCGGGCCGGTATCGATACGTTGCACAAGCAGCGAAAAATTCTATCGGGCACGGATGTGACACTGGCCGGGTCGGGCGTCGCCATTGCCGTCAAGGCGGGCGCCCCGAAGCCGGATATCTCCACTCCCGCGGCTCTAAAGCAAACACTGCTCAACGCAAAATCGATCGCCTATAGCGAGCCGTCGGCGGGCGGCGCCAGCGGAGTCTATTTCGCCAAACTGCTCGAGCGCATGGGCATCGCCGAGCAAATGAAGCCGAAGACCAAATATCCGCCGGCCGGCGGTTTTTCCGCCGAACTGCTTTTGACCGGCGAGGCTGAACTTGCGGTTCAGCAAAAACCTGAATTGCTGCACGTATCCGGCGTCGAAATCGTCGGCTTCCTCCCCGGTGATCTGAACGTAGTCACGGAATTCGTCGCCGCGGTCATGACAGGGAGCAAGAATGCCGAAACCGGGAAAGCGCTGATCGGTAGTTTGCGTTCGCCGGAAGCGGCCGCTGTGTTCCGCTCCAAGGGTCTCGACCCGCGCTAAACCGTCCTGGGTTACACCAGCATCATCACTGGGTTTTCGATCAGCGCTTTGAACACGCCGATTAGCTCTGCGCCAAGCACGCCGTCGACGGCGCGATGATCGCAGGACATGGTGACGCTCATGATATGGGCGGCTTCGATCTTGCCGTTGCGCACCACCGCGCGCTCCTCGCCGGCGCCAACCGCGAGAATCGTGGCATGCGGCGGGTTGATCACGGCCGTGAAATCCTTGATGCCGTACATGCCGAGGTTCGAAATCGCCGTGGTGCCGCCCTGATATTCCTGCGGCTTGAGTTTGCGCGCCCGCGCCCGGCTTGCGAGTTCGCGCATCTCGTTTGAAATCGTCGACAGCGATTTGCTCTCGGCGTTGCGGATGATCGGCGTGATCAAGCCATTCGGCATCGCCACTGCTACGCCGATATCGGAATGCTTATGTTTGAGCATGCCGGCTTCGGTCCAGCTGACATTGGCGTCGGGAATGCGCTTTAGCGCCAACGCCAAGGCTTTGATGACGAAATCATTGACCGAGAGTTTGTAGACGGGCTTGCCATCTTTGTCCTTCGGCGCCGTGGCGTTGATTTCCTCGCGCGCTTCCAGGAGTTTGCCGATGTCGCAATCGACGGTGAGATAAAAATGCGGGATCGTCTGCACCGAGGCGGTGAGTCGCGCCGCGATGGTGCGACGCATGCCGTCGTGCGGCACGACCTCGTAGCTGCCATCCTCATAGAGCGCGCGGATTTGCGGATCGGTCATCGCCGGCGCGATCATGGGAGCGGGACCGCTGGCAGGAGCGGCAGCGGGCGCACGCAAGCCATGGCCTTCACGCGCCGCTGCGATATCGCGGGCGACGACGCGGCCATGCGGACCTGAACCCTGGATACGGCCGATTTCTATGTCCGCCTCTTTGGCGAGCCGGCGCGCCAGCGGCGAGGAGAAAATGCGCCCCGCGGCGGGAGCTGTGGTCGCAACTGAACCACGGTCATTGGTCCGGGCTGGCTCGCCTCCGTTGCGCCGCGGCACTGATGGAGCCGGCGGTGGTGGCGCAGCCGGCCGAGCTTTTGCCTCCTGAGCAACCGAGGATGCGGCCGGTTGCGCCGGCTTTGGCGCCGGTTCCACCGCACTCGGCGTCTTCGCCGCTGGACCGGCTTTCGCCGCGGCCGCAGCGGCGGCCTTCACATCCTCGCCTTCCTGAGCCAAGACGGCGATGAGCTGATTGACCAGGACATCATTGGTGCCTTCCGGCACCACGATCTTGGCCAGCGTGCCGTCCTCGATAGCCTCGTACTCCATCGTCGCCTTGTCGGTCTCGATCTCGGCGATCACATCGCCGGTCTTGACCGGGTCGCCCTCTTTCTTGAGCCACTTGGCAAGGTTGCCCTTTTCCATCGTGGGCGACAGGGCGGGCATCAGGATATTGATGGGCATGGCGCGCCAGTTTCACCGAGTTACCGGTAGCAAACTGCCTTGGTCGCCTCGATGACTTCGGCGACCGACGGCAGCGCGAGCTTTTCCAAATTTGCGGCATAAGGCATCGGCACGTCCTTGCCGCAGACGCGAGTCACGGGAGCATCGAGATAATCGAATGCGTCTTCCATCACGCGCGCGGCGATCTCGGCGCCGACGCCCGATTGCTTCCAGCCTTCCTCGACGGTAACAAGCCGCCCGGTCTTTTTCACCGACTCGACGATCGTGTCGATGTCCATCGGCTTGAGCGTGCGCAAATCGATCAGCTCGGCCTCGATATTCTCCTTGGCCAGATCCTCCGCCGCCTTGAGCGCGTAGCTCATTCCCATCGACCAGGCGACGATCGTAACGTCCTTACCGGGGCGTACCACACGCGCGCGGCCGATCGGCAGCACGTAATCGGCGAGCTTTGGCACCAGCGAGGAATGACCGTAGAGGATTTCGTTTTCGAGAAAGATCACCGGATTGGGATCGCGGATCGCGGCCTTAAGCAGGCCCTTGGCGTCGGCGGCATTGGATGGAGCGATCACTTTCAAGCCGGGGATGTGCGAGTACCAGGCCGAATAATCCTGGCTGTGCTGCGCGGCGACGCGCGAAGCCGGTCCGTTCGGACCGCGGAATACGATCGAGACTCTGACCTGTCCGCCGGACATGTACTGGGTTTTTGCCGCCGAGTTGATGAGCTGATCCATCGCCTGCATGGCGAAGTTGAAGGTCATGAATTCGACGACCGGTTTCAATCCGGCCAGCGCCGCGCCGATGCCGACGCCGGCAAAGCCATGTTCTGTGATCGGCGTGTCGATGACACGCCGCGCGCCGAATTCGTCCAACAGTCCCTGCGTGACTTTGTATGCGCCTTGATATTCGGCGACTTCCTCGCCCATGACGAAGACGTCGGGATCACGCCGCATTTCTTCGGCCATGGCGTCGCGCAACGCTTCGCGCATGGTCATAGACACGAGCTCGGTGCCTTCGGGCACTTCCGGCTCCGGCATGATCTCGGCCGATGGCGGCTTGGCGGTGCCGGTCGGTGCCGGCGCCTGTGCTTGCTGTGCTGCTTGTGGTTTTTGCGCCGGCGGCGCGGATGCGGCGGCCTTCTCCTGACGCGACGGCTGCTCGGCCTTGACCTGCTTGGCGGGTGCTTGTTTGCCGTCCTTGAGCGCCGCAGCGTCTTCGCCTTCGGCGAGGATCATGGCGATCGGCGTATTGACGGCCACGTCGGCGGTGCCTTCGGGCACCAGGATTTTGCCGAGCGTACCCTCGTCGACCGCCTCGACTTCCATGGTGGCCTTGTCGGTTTCGATTTCCGCGATGACATCGCCCGACTTGACCGGATCGCCTTCCTTCTTAAGCCACTTGGCGAGATTGCCCTTCTCCATCGTCGGCGACAGCGCGGGCATCAACACTTCGGTCGGCATGGCGGCTCACATCAAGTCGCGGCAATGGCACTTCAGTGATAGACGTCGGTATAAAGTTCGGCGGGATCGGGTTCGGGATCGTGGGTGGCGAATTCGGACGCCTCATTGATAATGGTGCGGACCGCGGCGTCGATCTTCTTCAAGTCATCCTCGCTCGCCCATTTCTTGTCGAGCAGTCGTTTGCGCACCTGTTCGATCGGGTCGTGCTCGGTGCGCACTTTGTCGACTTCTTCCTTGGTCCGGTACTTGGCCGGATCCGACATTGAGTGGCCGCGATAACGATAGGTCAGCATTTCCAGGATGATCGGGCCCTTTCCAGCGCGGCACCACGCGAGCGCCTGTTCAGCCGCCGCTTTGACCGCGCGGACGTCCATGCCGTCGACTTGTGAGCCGGGGATGTTGAAGGAAGCCCCGCGTTTGGAAAGATCGGGCTGTGCCGAGGAGCGCGCGACCGAGGTCCCCATCGCATAACGATTGTTTTCGATGACGTAGATGACCGGCAGCTTCCACAGCTCGGCCATGTTGAAGCTTTCGTAAACCTGGCCTTGATTTGCCGCGCCGTCGCCGAGATAGGTCAGGCTGACGTCGTTGCTGCCGCGATATTTGTTGGCGAATGCGAGCCCTGTGCCAAGCGGCACCTGCGCGCCAACGATGCCGTGACCGCCGTAGAATTTCTTCTCCAGCGAGAACATGTGCATCGAGCCGCCCTTGCCCTTTGAATAGCCGCCGCGGCGCCCGGTGAGTTCCGCCATCACGCCTTTCGGGTCCATGCCGCTGGCGAGCATGTGGCCGTGATCGCGATAGCCGGTGATCATCTGATCGCCATCGCGCATGGCGAGCTTCATGCCCACCACGATAGCTTCTTGGCCGATATAGAGGTGACAGAAACCGCCAATCAGCCCCATGCCATACATCTGGCCGGCCTTTTCCTCGAACCGGCGGATCAAGAGCATCTGGCGGAGCGCGAGCAGCTCTTGTTCTTTCGAAAATTCGGGGACTGAGGTCTGGTTTGCCGCGAGATCTGCGCTCGGAAGCAAGCCTTGCGCGCTATGGGCCGATTGTTTGGTTTGGGCGACTGCCATTCCTGTCCTCAACACGTCCGCGGCACTTATCCAATAGCCGAATTCCCCCCCTAGCGAAAGGCGGGGGAGTCCTCGCCATAGCTTCGCGACCGCGCAGCCAAATCGTTGTCGGAGCAGCTCATTTCGGAACGCAGGTCAGCAAGTTCAAGGCCTGGGCAGGGCCTTGGTCAACGCCTTTTCAAGGCTTGGGTGTCAAGGCTTGGGTGTCAAGGCTTGGACGCGGGTGCCGAAAGCGACGGCCGATTGAGCATGAGCGTCAAATCGTGCGGGTCGGCGTAGTCGAGAAGTGTGCGGGCGCGTTCGTCCAGCATATCGGGATCGAGATCATCAGACTTCAGTAGCGCAATGCGCCTCCCCCATTGCGCTTGTTCGGCCTTGAGGCGATCGAGCTCGGCAGTGAGCGTCGCCATTTGCCGGTCGATGTCTTCCTTGGCCTTAAGGCCACGGTCGCCGTTATACGCATTGATGCCGAAATAGCCGATCAGCAATGCGGCCAAAGCGTAAAGTGCGAGCGTGTTGAGAATGCTGCGCAGGCGCTTACGGGTGACCATGCCGCACCATGCGAGGCTGTCGATTAAAGTGGGATTAATGCGACGCCGGCTCGCCGCAGGTGCTGACATTCCATGACGACATTCGGCTAAGAAAATCGAGTCAGGGCAGCCGGTTTCGAACCTCGTTGAGTACGAAGTTGCCGAACCGCTTGCTGCGGTTGCGCAGGAAACGCAGCAACCCGGCATCGACGAAGTAAGTCAAAAGGATGCTGTCGCGCGTGCGTATTTCAGGTCCGACCGGATCGGCGGAATGCCAAGTGTCGGTGCCGACGGCGAACGCATAACCGCTGTTCGGCACGAATGACATCTGCTTTCGCTTGGGCAGCGAGCCGTCGGCAAGCTTCTCATGAAAAATAGTGCCGATATGCGGCGTCGACCGATCGCGCGGCAGGTAAAGCTGCACGGTGATGCCCTTCCAGCGCGTGTCGGTGTGCGGCGTGATCAAATATCCCGGAATGTCGCGCGTCAGTATCGGGATCGGATACATGCCGGTTTTGGCAAAGCGGCCGCCGAAACGCCGCTCGAGCGGCGCGGCAAGCCGCCGCACGAAGGCATCCCTGACCGGACGCGAGCATAATGCGCGACCCACGACACCCCACAGCGCGCGCTTTTGCGGCGGCAGATGGCGGATGTATTCCGGGAACAAGTCGATCTTTACGCGCGTGTGCGTGCCGTCGGCGAGATCGTGGCCCTTGCTGCGGCCGTGCATGGGCCGATAGTCCGCTGCCTCCGGCATATTGGCGAGCATCAACGCATAAACATCGTCAGGGAACACGCGATCGAACACCAGATGCGTGAACGGCGAGTCAGATGAGGTCGCCGCGTCGACCGAGGTCACGATAAAATCGCACAATCGGTCGACGGCAAGGCGCCGGTCGCCGGACCTCAATTCAAGCGTCTGTTCCATTGTGCATCCCCGACGCGAAGGCAGCGACTGGATATAGCGCCAATAAGCGGCGCCCGACAAGCGCGCGAAGCCGAAGTCAACCTAACGCTTTGAAAGCGCTGCGCCCGGCATAGGCCGCCTGTGTGCCGAGTTCCTCCTCGATGCGAAGGAGCTGATTGTATTTGGCGGTCCGGTCGGAACGCGCCACTGAGCCGGTTTTGATCTGTCCGCAATTGGTTGCCACTGCGAGATCGGCGATGGTTGAATCCTCCGTCTCGCCTGAGCGATGCGACATGACCGCAGTGTAGCCGGCTTTGTGCGCGGTTTCGACCGCCGCAAGCGTTTCGGAGAGCGTGCCGATCTGATTCACTTTGATCAGGATCGAGTTGCCGATGCCGTTTTTGATCCCATCCGACAAGCGCGCCACGTTGGTTACGAAAATATCGTCGCCCACCAGCTGACAGCGGTTGCCGATTTTCTGTGTCAGCTTCCGCCAGCCGGCGAAATCGTCTTCCGCCATGCCATCCTCGATCGAGACGATCGGATAGTGCGCAACAAGATGCGCCAGATATTCGACCTGCTGCTCGATCGATCGCGTTTTGCCTTCGCCCTTGTACCGATAGGTTTTGTCGCTGAAGAACTCGCTCGAAGCGGGATCGAGCGCCAGCGCCACATCGTCACCCGCTCGATAGCCGGCTTTTTCGATGGCCGAAAGGATGAAGTCGAGCGCGGCTTCAGCGGACGGCAAATTCGGCGCAAAGCCACCCTCGTCCCCGACATTGGTGTTGTGGCCGGCGGCTTTGAGCGCAACACGCAGCGTGTGGAAGATCTCCGAACCAGCCCGCAACGCCTCGGCAAATGATTTGGCGCCGAGCGGCACGATCATGAATTCCTGAAAATCGATCGGGTTGTCGGCGTGAACGCCGCCGTTGATGATGTTCATCATCGGCACCGGAAGGAGGCGCGCCGCGGCACCGCCGACGTAACGGTAAAGTGGCAACCCGTTTGCCATGGCCGCCGCCTTGGCGACAGCAAGCGACACACCGAGGATCGCGTTGGCGCCGAGCCGGGCCTTATTCGGTGTGCCATCGAGTGCGATCAGAGTTTCGTCGATCTTGATCTGCGCTTCCGCGTCCATGCCGCCGAGCGCGTCCATGATCTCGCCATTGATCCCTTCGACGGCGGTCCGAACACCTTTACCCTGATAGCGCGCGTTATCGCCGTCGCGCAGTTCGACCGCTTCGTGGGTGCCGGTCGAGGCGCCCGACGGCACACCGGCGCGGCCGCGCGAGCCGTCGGCGAGCACGACGTCAACCTCCACTGTCGGGTTGCCCCGGCTGTCCAATATTTCGCGGCCGATGATGTCGACGATGGCTGTCATGCGCTGTCCAACCGGAAATTAAGAAGGAGCGCCGGGCCGGTGCCGGAAACCCTGCGCGGCCCGTGCGCTGCTGCGGGGCTTCTACAGGATCGAACCGGTCGTTGTCATGCCTGGAAAGACGAAAGGCAACGGCCAATGGAAATAGGCCAAAAGCGGCGGATGCGGATGTTGCGTTCACGTCTTCGGCGGTAAAGTGACGGCCGGACAAAAAGGAGCCAACACGGTTCACAATGACAAAGCCGCCCCAACTTGGCCGTTCGGTTCGCGTCCCTGCTTCGCCGCGCGATGCAGTGCTCGACCGGGTGTCGAACCCGCATCCGGACAGCAACTATGTCGCACGCTTCACCTTTCCGGAATTTACCGCGATTTGCCCTATTACCGGCCAACCGGATTTCGCCACGCTTGTCATTGATTACGTGCCGAGCCGCTGGCTCGTGGAATCGAAATCGCTGAAGCTTTATCTCAATGGCTTCCGTAATCATGGCGCGTTCCATGAGGATTGCACGGTCGCGATCGGCAAAAGATTGGTCGCGCTGCTCAAGCCCAAATGGCTTCGCATCGGCGGCTATTTTCATCCGCGCGGCGGCATGCCGATCGATGTGTTCTGGCAAGCCGGGAAGCTGCCGCGCGGCGTGTGGGCGCCGGATCAAGGCATCGCCACCTATCGCGCGCGCACCTAGCGAATGCATCCAAGTCGGTGTGTGCCTTGTCCGTTCAGCGCGATTCTGGCTAATTTCTTTTTGGGAGGGAATCTGCGAGGGCCTACATGAGATGGGTCGTCAGTATCACGATGGCGGCAGTTCTTGCCGCCGCATCGATCTCTCCGGCCATGGCGGAAAAACATGCAAAGCCGACAACGGCCAAGATGTCCGGCGCCTGCGCGCAGCAGAGCGGTCGCTGTGTTTCCGATTGCGATCAGCTCAGTTGGTGCACGATGTATACTTGCGTGAACGGCCAATCGACCCAGGTGCCGTTCTGGCGCTGCTTCCAGCCGAGCGGCTTGTGTCTCGCCCCGCACTGCTGAGAAACCGAACCTGCTGGGTTCGCCCTCAATGCCCGTTCGGGGCGTAGCTCGTGATCGTGCTTGGGATTGGCATTGGCACGAGATGGCGCGGAATGATTACGCGCTGGCCCTCGGAGAGCGGCGCCCGCACCGACATCGCATTGATTTCAGCGAGCGACCAGAGTGGCACGTGATAGGTCAGGGCCATTGATTTGAGCGTGTCGCCCGCATGGGCTTGGACCGGCAAGCCGGAATCCCACAGTTCGATCGCAGCATCGGCCGGCACTTCCACGTGCAGTGGGACGGCTTCGCCTTGCACCAGCGTCGGGGTCGCCGAAAGTTCCGCGATCTTGCGCACCAGCTGCTCCTGGATGCGTTCGGCCTTCTCGATATTGATATGGATGATCTCGCTATGGTTCTTGAGATTGAAACTCGCGTAATGACCGTGGAAGCGCGAGGCTTGCACAACATTCCCGCCGCCCATGATGTTCGATGATTGAAAAATGTTGATGTAACGCTCGACATTTGGCGGCACATCGTCGGCGATCCGCGTCGGATCGTAGGTCACGAGCAGGCTTACCGGGATATTTTCGCTATTGAGCCGTTGGGCGAAGGCCAAGGCGGAATCCCCGCCCATCGAATGACCGATGAGGACTATCGGCGCCGGATCGTGCCGATAGTCTTGGATCGCCTGATCGACCGCGGCGCGCCACAACAAATAGGTTTGCACGCTCGTAGCGATGCCGGCG
>Ga0187819_10000331_pt1 | contig 23241 bp, 21 predicted proteins | sample NC_wetland_sal_i_15_FD_132411 | JGI IMG/M metagenome (GOLD analysis project Ga0187819, IMG submission 132411) | Wetland sediment microbial communities from Neuse River Estuary, North Carolina, USA - SO4_4 | ecosystem: Environmental > Aquatic > Freshwater > Wetlands > Sediment | place: USA...
CCTCGGGCCAGGCGCGCGCGCGGCACGCCTTCAGCGCCTCCCCTGCCGCGGCCGTATCGCCGGCGCCGAGCGCCTGCTGCAATCGTGCGTTTACCCTCCGCAGCTCGCGGAAGCGGTCCGAGGCCGCGACCGCCTCGTCGCCGATGAGCGCGAAAATCCGCTCCGAGCGCTCCTTGCCGCGGATCTTCGCGGCATCGATCTCGAGAAACGCCAGCTCCGGCGCGGCCGCCGCGGTGCGCTCGCCGGCGATGATGGGGCACTCGTAGACCTTCGTCTTCTCCTCGAGCCGCGACGCGACGTTCACGACGTCGCCGAGGATCGAGTAGTCGAAGCGCTGCGGGGAGCCCACGTTTCCGACACAGCATTCGCCCGTGTTGAGGCCGATGCCGATGCGGACGGGCACCGCGGCCTCGCCGCGCTGCGCCGCGGCCTCAGCCCAGGCGGCGTTGAGGCGGTCGAGCTCCTGCTGCATCCGCAGCGCGGCGCGGCAGGCGTTGGCCGCATGGCGCGGATCGGCGAGCGGGGCGTTCCAGAACGCCATGACGGCGTCGCCCATGAACTTGTCGATCGTTCCGCGCTCGGCGAGGATCACCTCGGAGAGGGGCGTGAACAGCTCGTTGAGGAAGTGGATCACCTCCTCCGCGCTCAAGCCTTCGGAGAGCGTGGTGAAGCTGCGCACGTCGGCAAACAGCACGGAGACCTCGCGCATCTCCCCGCCGAGCTTCAGCTTGTCGTGGTTGCGCGCCAGCTCCTCCACCAGCGGCGGCGCCACGTAGTGGCTGAAAGCCGAGCGCACGCGGTTCCGCTCCAGCTCCGTCTCGATGTAGTTGTCGAGGGACGTCGCGAGGTAGACGAGCAGGATCGCGAGCGACGGATAGACGGGGTCGAACAGCAGGCCCGCCTGCGAGTAGGCGAACCAGGACGCGGCGAATACGGCGAGAATGGCGAGCGCTCCGATAGCGGCGGTGGCGACCGCGCCGAGGCGATAGATCAGCCAGGCGACGCCGGCGCCGACGCCGACGAGGAACAGCAGCTCGGCGCCGGTGGCGTAAGGGGGCCGCACCAGGTGGTCGCCCGCCAGCATCTGCTCCAGCGCCTGGGCGTGGATCTCGACGCCGGGCACGGCGGAATCGAGCGGCGTTGCGCGCAAGTCCAGCAGGCCCACGGCGCTCGTGCCGATGAAGATGTCGCGCCCGGCGATCGACTTTGCATCGAATGAGCCGTCAAGCACGGTGTGGGCGGAGATGTACCGGCGCGGGTCGGGGCGTGCGAAGCGCAGCCACAATTCGCCGTTGGCGTCCGTCGGCAGAACGGTCGTCCCCACGCGCACGCTTTCAACACCCGTGCGCTGGCCGAACGCGATCACGCCGCTGCCGCCGGAGGAGCGCACGAACACAGTCGATTCCTTCAGGGCAACGCGCAGCGTCTCGAGCGGCAGCGCGGGATAGAGCTTGCCGCCAACCGAGAGCAGCAGAGGAACGCGGCGAATCACCTGATCGCGCAGCGGGATCCAGTTGACGGCGCCGAGCCCCACCGCCCGCTCGGTCAACATCGGAAGGCTGCCGATGACGCCGGAAAAGCGCGGCACGAAGTCTTGCGGATCGTCGCCCGCAAAGGCGAAGTGCGCGTGTGGCGGTGTCGCCTTCTGCGCGCCGCCGGCTTCGCCCGCGATGCCGAGCGTAACGCGCGCGGCGGCTACGGCCTGTGCCAGGCGCTCGTCGTTGGAGGGAAGTCTCGACGCCTCGACGATCATGGGCGCCAATTGCGGGACGTTGCCGAACAGCTTGGCGAATTCCCCCGGCGACAGCCGGTCGGGCTCGGCGAGGATGAGGTCGAGCGTGATCGTGCGTGCGCCGGCGCCCGCCAGGGCATCGATGATCGCAGCGAGCTTGGTGCGCGGCCACGGCCACTGGCCCACCTTGGCGAGCGAGGGCTCGTCGATATCGACGATGCGCACGGGAAGCGTCTCATCGAGCGGCCGCGGTGAAACGTTGAGGTAGCTGTCGAAGACCGAGAGCCGCAGCCGAGCGACCGGCTCGGGATCGGCGATGCGCACGGCGACCGCGAGAAACAACAGGGCCGCGGTCAGGATCAGGTGGATCGGCGGGACGCGCAGGCCCATTTGGCTCCTCGGCTTTAAGCGGTGTGCGGCCCGCCTCCTGGGCATCATAGCGTCGAGCGCGCAGACGGTCACATCTCTCCGATCCAGTCTGCGCAGGACTCCGCAAGCTCCCTGGAGCCATCCTCCATGATCAGGAAATGACCGCGCCCGGCGGCTTCGCGGAAGGTGGCCGCGGGATACAACTGCGCGATCTTCCGCCCCGTGACCGCGGAGACCACCTTGTCGTCGGAGCCCGAAACCACCAGCACCGGGCAGGTGACCTTAGTGGCATCGACCGCAGTCGCGCGGCGTTTATCAAACATCCAAAAAAACAGCTCAAATAGCGCGCGGCCGGATTCGGCGCTGAATTGATCGAACACGCGGCGTTGCGCTTCCGGATCAAGGCTCGCAAGCGAATCCTGGCGGGCGACATCGAAGGAAGGCTTCAGCGCCTTGTCCCAGAAGGGCGAGGCCCGCATCAAGCCGGTCGCGAGCGCGAGCTCGTCCTCGGTCGAGGGCAGGATGCCCCACGGCGCGCCCGGGGCAAGCAAGACCAGCGCGCGCGCCAGCCCTTTGGCGGCGAGCTGCTGGCCGATGATGCCGCCCAGGGAGTGCCCGACGATGACGGGGGGCTCTGAGAAGCTCGCGGCAAGCTCCGCCATATCGCGCGTGTAGTCGGCGATGCTCATCTGCGCGAGCCGCGGGTCGGGCTCGCGCGCCGGACCGGGGATGTGAAAGCGCAAATCGGGCGCGTGGCAGGTAAAGCCGCGCGCCGTCAGCACGGGCACGAAGTCCTGAAAGCACCAGCCGCCGCAAAAGGCGCCGTGAATGAGGAGGACGGTCTTGCCCATGCTTGCTCTCGCGATGAGTTGACCACCATCAATGCCGGTAGGGCGCTAATCCTTTATCAAGCCGACTTCGCGCAGGCGATGGGCACACCAAAATCAAAGGAGCGAAAGATGTCGATGCTCAAGGTCATCGAGGTGCTGGCGGAATCGGACAAGAGCTGGGAGGATGCGGCGCAGCAGGCCGTCGCCAAGACCACCAAGACGGTGCACAACGTCAAATCGATCTACATCGAGAACTTCGAAGCGACCGTCGACAACGGCAAGCTCAAGAAATACCGCGTCAACGCCAAGATCTCCTTCACGCTCGACTGAGCTTGCGCCAGCCCTCAGCGGGACGCCGATTTCAGGCTCATGATGTAGGCGATCACGTTGTCCATGTCGGCTTGCGGAAGGATGAAATCCGGCATGTTGGGATGCGGGTTCTGCAGCCATACGGCGAGCGCCCGTTCCGTGATCCCCGCAGAGTCCGCGACCGCCTGGAAGCTCGGCAGGTCGAGATAGGGCGAGTCCTTCTCGCCCCGCTCCACGGCGTGGCATTCGGCGCAGACCTTCTTGGCGTACGCGTGCCCGGCTTCGACGTTGCCGACCTCCTGCGCTTGGGCAACGGCCGGCGCCACGACCAAAGCGGCGATGGCAATTTTCTGCAAAATGCTCACGATGCGGCTCTCCTGACGGCGACGATCCAACGCGCTGAGTAGATTGCGCGAGGGGTACCAGTACCATGATCTGCATCAAGGCGCCGCTGCGGACAAGGGCACCGGCGCCCGTCATTTGCGCGGGCGGCTTTGCCTCGCGGTTCACAATTCACCTTTCGACTTGGTGCGGACGATCGCTTCACTGATAAGGCGCTCCGCCTCGTCCTTGTCGCCCCAATGATCGATCTTCACCCATTTGCCTGGCTCGAGGTCCTTATAGTGCGCGAAGAAGTGCTCGATCTGCTCGAGCGATATGGCGGGCAGGTCGGAGTAGTTTGCGATCTTGTCGTAACGCCGCGTCAGCTTGCTGCTCGGGACCGCCAGGATTTTCTCGTCCCCGCCGCCTTCGTCCCGCATGACGAGCACGCCGACCGGCCGGCAGTTGATGAGCGCACCGGGAATGAGAGCCCGCGTATTGCACACGAGGACATCGATCGGATCGCCGTCGGCCGACAGGGTATGGGGTACGAACCCGTAGTTTCCCGGGTAGCGCATCGGCGTATAGAGGAAACGGTCGACGACCAAAGTTCCCGAGGCCTTGTCCATCTCATACTTGATCGGCTCCCCGCCGACCGGGACCTCGATGATCACGTTGATATCGCGAGGCGGATCTTTTCCGATCGCGATCGCATCAAGGCGCATGGACTTCCCTCCTCAAATTCGGCCGGCGCGGGGCGGCGCAATCCGCGCGATGATAGGTGCCGCCACCGCGGCAACCAACCCGGCCGAGAGTCGGAGAGGCGCCGAGCCTCCTCTGCGGACGCGCGCGGGCGGCCTCGCGGGCCGTAACCCCGAGGGTCGAGCAGAGGGGCTGCGGGGCGGCGCAGGCCGCAGATCCGGTTCGTATGCGAGCGGCGTTGCTGCCGCCCCGCGCAGGGTTTTAGGGCCTACCCGCAGCGTTTCAGCGCTTCTCGCGTCCCGGACTTTCACCGGGCGGGTGCGGCGAGCCTCGGATAGTTGCGCGCGTGCGTTGCGGCGCAAGTACCCGACCTGCAGCCCGCCCTCGATGCAGGACGCCTCGAGATCGACCCCTTAGCGGGGCGGGATGGGGGGAGTGTAGGCGAGGGGGCGCTGGCGGGGATTAGATTTCTCAGGAATGTCTGCCTTCGCCTGAGGAACGGACGCTGACGGCGGGGCAGACTGTGTCGCCAAGCCGCGGTCGCGATCACTTGATCATTTGAAGAGAGAGGTGAGCGAGAATGACGACCCGACGACGACCGGCGGGGCCTCGGCGATTTGCGGATAGGGCTCGTCGATATAAACGTTGAGGCCGGTGGCGCGCCCATCTTTGATCAGCGCCGCGACATGGGCCCAGCCCTTCGGCTCCATGCCGATGCAGGCCTCCGACATCTCGCCCTTCAAGCGCACGTGGATGGCGATGTTGCCGCGCGCGCGGATGCCGGCGATCTGCGAGGGCGTGAAGCGCTCCTTGTTCCAAAGCTTGGTCAACCAGACGCCGGCGACGTTGCGCTTGGCGTTGGGTCCCCAGTTGATGCGCTTATCATTGTCCGCCGCGAAAGTGTATAGCCCGGGGGGGAGGGGTCCTACGGCCTTGGCCGCGATGCAGTCGGGATCGGGATTGTTGCGGCAGACGTCTCTGCCGGAGATGCCCCAGGCGATGGTCTTGCCGCTCAACTGCGGATCGTCGGCGACGATAAATAGGCGCCCAGTTTTTATCGTGTAGCCGAGGCGGAAGCTCTGCGCGGATGCGGGCACCTCGTGCACCACGTCCTCGAACGGATTGCAGATTTCGCCGCCGGTGAGCTTGCGCTCGTAGCCCTTGAGGTGAATGGTGACGTAGTCCACCTCAGGCGCGCAGTCCCACTGCGGCAAGGTCTTCTTGTTGGCGAGCGTGATGGCCGTCACCGGCGGCTCGGCCGCCGGTTTGGGCACGGCCTCGGGTCCGGGCTTCTTGGCAACCGAGAGCGTGGTGGTCCAGCTCTGCGCTGCTGGAGGCGCGGGTGGTGGAGCTGCGGCCGTGGTGCGCGGGAGGTCCTTGATCTGCGCGCACTTGGCCGACAGCTTCGGCGGCTCGATCTGCTTCACCGCAAGCTTCCTCGCCATCGCGCTGCTGGCGCCCTGCTTGATGTAGGCTTGGACGAGGGCGGTCTGCACCTCGACCTGCTCATCCGACAGCTCGAAGATGCAGTCTTCGTAGATTTGGTCGCCGACCTTGCTGAAAAAATCGGCCATCTCGTGCGCCGCCGCGGCCGATCCGGGGCTGGCGCTCTTCGCTTGCTGCGCCAGGCCATGATCCGAATGCAACAACAAAAGGCTCGCCGCCGATGCGAGCACCGTCCTCCAGATCCGGTCTCTATGCGCCGTTTGAAACACTCGATGCCCCAACCACGGTCACGCGCGTGCGCCACAACCCGCCATCCGAGGTGCGCGCTGGCGCAGCCTGTGCTCCTTGTCGATCGCGATGCCCCCGCTGGGGTTCCTTCGCGCATTGGTAAGGCAGGAGTGAGGTCAAGGGGAAGGCTCCGAGCGGCCAATCCCGCGGCTACGGTCGCTGGCGACTCGGTCGTTTATCTCGATTTTAGGCCGGTCTCCCCCCGGGCGTGAGGCCTGAGGGCCGCCGGGCTCTCCGGCGATATACTCAGTCGCGCCCGACTGCCGCACGGCCGAACTCGCTCAGCAGGTGACGAGATCCGTGTGTCCGAAGCCCTTGGAGTAGTCGAGCACCGAGATGACCGTCGGCGTCACGCGGAAGATGCGAACGTCGTCGGGTTTCGGCATCGGCCCAGGCAGGGAGACTTGCTCGGGATATTTCATCGGCAGCATGCTCAAGACCTTTACTGCCTCGTCCCGATCGGTCACGGCTTGCGCGCGGGCCGCCATGGACAGGCCGCTGATCGCCATGATCTGCGGCGTATCGTGATCGATCGTCAGCGAGACGCGATCATCGCGCGCCAGATTCGTCGCCTTCTGGCTGTCGAGGCCGCAAAGGAAGTAGAGCGTGAGGCCCTCGTTCACATAACCGACGGTCGTCGCCTGCGGCCAGCCATCCGGCCTCAGCGTGGCAATCGTCATGATCCGGTGTTGGTCTAACAGCGCCAGGATCTTCTTTCTGATCTCCTCGTCCATCTGCCGTCTCCATCGCCGCGGGGCGCCGTAGCGAAGATGAGACGACCGTATCGCGATCAGATCAATTCGCGTTGACACATCTCAATTCTCAATGCTGATGCGCTGCAAGCGAGGACCAACGTCTGCTCAGGCCGGTGGGTCTCTGGCCTGCATTATGTCGTATTCACGTCGTCGATCTGCGCTCTGTTGGAAACGCCTACCGCCGATTTCGACCACCGCTAGCCAGTGGAGCGTTTTTGCCCGGGAGGATGATAGCGATGAAGCGCAAGGCCAATTTTGAGGAAGATTCCGCCACCTGGAACGCCGAGTTCTCAAAGCGACTGTCCGCGTATCAGCAGCTCGTCGACGCCCATCACGAACGCGAGAAGACGTTCGAGGAGGAACAGCAGAACGCGCTCGAGGCTCTCCGAGCCACGTGGATGCAAGAGCTAAGAGGGCCAGAAGAGCAACTGCTCGAAGTCGCGCCAATATTCGCCAACGACGTTGACGCGATACCGACGCGTCGTGCCGCCTACTCCGACCGGACCGCGGCAATGATGGCGAAAGTCGCGATGCTCACGTACATCGCCTTCGAAGACGCGGATAAGAGGAAGATCCTTGATGGGATTCTGACCCACGGACGCGTGAAATTGCTCGAGACTCTCACTGCGCACGAGACGGAAGCGCTGGTTGCCGACACGGATAAGTTCGTCGTAGTAGCGTTTCGCGGCTCAACGAGCCGGCGAGACGTGCGGACCGACTTGCAGGCGCGCTTCAACGTCTCAAAGATCGACATCGAGGGTCGAGCTGTTGCGGTTGCTGTCCACTCAGGCTTCTATGCCGCATTCGCGCAAGGTCGAGAAGCAGCTGCGGGCGTTGTTAGAGAAGACCGGCGAAAAGCCTATCTATCTGACCGGCCATTCGCTCGGAGGAGCGCTCGCGCTCGTGGCCTCGGCAGCGTTGGGCGGGTCTTCAAGCTTCGGCGATCGCATCGCGGCGGTCTACACGTTCGGCGCGCCGCGCGTCGGCAAAAGCAATTTCTCCGAGATTGTGAAGGCACCCCACTACCGGGTCATCAATAGCGGAGACATCGTACCGCTTGTGCCCCCCAACTGGATTCTCGGCTACGTCCACACGGGCACGCCGGTGCTGCTCAAGAAGGATGTCAACAAGCCGATCCGCCATAGCCCTCGCGCGAGCGCAGTCGTCGGCACCGTTCTCAGTCTCCTCCTGTGGCCGTTCACGCGCCAGCTGCTGTTCCTCGCCGCTCACGACAGCTTACTCTACGTCACGAACCTGGAGAGGATCGCCCGCTACCGGGGGAAATGGACGTGATGATGAGGCTCGCAGGGTGCGGCCTTGCGCCTGCGGCTCAAATCCCGAGCTTCCGCTTCAAAATCTCGTTGACGGCCTGCGGGTTGGCCTTGCCGCCCGAGGCCTTCATCACCTGCCCGACGAACCAGCCGAGCATCGACGGCTTCGCCTTCACCTGCTCCACCTTGTCGGGGTTGGCGGCGATGATTGCGTCGACCGCCTTCTCGATGGCCCCGGTGTCGGTGACCTGCTTCATGCCGCGCTTGTCGACGATGTGAGCGGGGTCGCCGCCCTCCGTCCACACGATCTCGAACAGGTCCTTGGCGATTTTTCCGGAGATGGTGCCGGAAGCGATGAGGTCGACGATCGATGCGAGCTGCTTGGCCGACACCGGCGAGGCCTCGATCGACAGCCCCTCCTTGTTGAGGCGTCCGAACAGCTCGTTGATGACCCAGTTTGCCGCGAGCTTTCCATCGCGGCCCTTGGCCACAGCCTCGAAGTAGTCGGCAGACTCGCGCTCGGCCACGAGCACGTCCGCGTCGTAGTCGGAAAGCCCGAAATCGCGCATGAAGCGCTGCTTCTTCTCGTCGGGAAGCTCCGGCAGGTCCTTCTCCAGCTCGGCGACGTAGTCCATCGTCAGCTCGAGCGGCAGCAAGTCCGGATCGGGGAAGTAGCGGTAGTCGTGCGCCTCCTCCTTCGACCGCATCGACCGCGTCTCGCCCTTGCCGGGGTCGAACAGCCGCGTCTCCTGCTCGATCCGGCCGCCGTCCTCGAGGATGTCGATCTGCCGGCGCGCTTCCGTCTCGATCGCCTGGCCGATGAAGCGGATGGAGTTGACGTTCTTGATCTCGCAGCGGGTGCCGAGCTTGTCGCCGGGCTTGCGCACGGACACATTCACGTCGGCGCGCAGGTTGCCCTTCTCCATGTCGGCGTCCGAGGTGCCGAGGTAGCGCAGGATCGTGCGCAGCTTCGTCACGTAGGCCTGCGCTTGGCGGGCCGAGCGCATGTCGGGCTTCGACACGATCTCCATCAGCGCCACGCCCGAGCGGTTCAAGTCGACGTAGGAATAGTCGGGGTGCTGGTCGTGGATCGACTTGCCGGCGTCCTGCTCCAGGTGCAGGCGCTCGATGCCGACGTGCATCGTCTCGCCGTCGACGTCGATCTCCACCTCGCCCTCGCCGACGATCGGCTGCTTGTACTGGCTGATCTGATAGCCCTGGGGAAGATCCGGGTAGAAGTAGTTCTTGCGGTCGAACACGCTCTTCAGGTTGATCGCGGCCTTGAGGCCGAGCCCCGTGCGCACGGCCTGCGCGATGCACTCGGCGTTGATGACGGGCAGCATGCCGGGCATGGCCGCATCGACGAGGGACACGTGGCTGTTGGGGGCGCCGCCGAAGGCGGTGGAGGCGCCCGAGAACAGCTTCGAGGCGGAGGCGACCTGGGCGTGCACCTCGAGACCGACGATCACCTCCCAGTCGCCCTTGGCGCCGGAGATGAGGTTCTTCGCCGTGCCGCTTTTGGCTTTGTCCTGCATGGGCTGCTCCTTGCCCGCCCTGTTAACGCAGGGCAGCGCGCGGGGCAATCCTGGAAGCGCGAGGCGGCTCTAACCTTAGCCGAACCTCAGCCGAAGGCGGCGGTCAGCTCTTCCCCGCTCCAGGGCGGCGGCTCGGCGGCGGGCGCATGCGCCAGCGGGTTCGTGTAGCAGCGCGACTTGCCCTCGAAGTAGCAGCCCTCTTCGAGCACGAGCTTGCGATGGAAGATGTGGCCTTCGACTGAGCAGGCGGCGCCGAGCAGGATTTCCTTGGCGTAAATGGCGCCGACGAACTCGCCCAGCACGATAACCTTGTCCGCGACGATAAGCCCGTCGACCACGCCGCGCTCGGAGATCTGCACGCTCGTGCAGCGCACCTCGCCGTCCACCGCTCCCTCGATGACGACCTCGCCCTGCAAGGAGAGCGAGCCGACAATTGAAACTCCACGACTGACCAAGAGCCCTTTGCTGGGGCGCGCGGGCGCTCCCTTCGTCTCCGACATGCTGGTCGTCCCCCGACGTACGCTGATACTGTCCCGCCGGAAGAGGTGTGCCGGAAAGTGATGGCTGATTTCGGGCGCGCATCGCTTCGTTGCGAGCACAAGGCCCGCTCGACGATGGGCGTGCGCGCGATGCAATCGCTGTGAGCAAATGCACCGGCCGGCGGACGCTAAGCGCGGCGCAGCCAGTAGCCGAGACCTGCCCAAACGAAGCCGGTGAAAAACTGCATCAGCAGGATCGCCGCCTCGCCGCCCAGCGCATGGATCGGCATCAGGCCCAACTCGGCCACCACCCAGTAGAGAATGAATCCCGCGAGCGAGGCGGCGAACGCGGCGACGATCAGCTTCTGCCACTGGTCGGCGCGGCGCCCCATCGCGAATGCGACCGCAATCACCACTGGATTGAGAAGCGAGATGAGAACGAGCGTCCACGGATCGAACGGCTTGATCTCCACGCCTATCCCCCCTGCCCGCCGTTGCCCTCGAGCTGGCGGCGCAGCTTCTCCTCCTCGTACTGCACGAACCAGCCGATCATCTGCCGCCACAGCGCCTCCGTGAGCTCGGGCGGCAGCCCCTTCTGCTTGGCTCGCACCCGCACCTTGTCGATCACCTGCTGAATGCGCCAGGGCACGTAAGCTTCGCCGGGGTTCGACTTCAGCTGCCACGCACGATCGACGTAGGCGAAGCGCTCAGCGATGATGTCGACGAGGGCCAGGTCGATGCGATCGATCTCGGTGCGCACCTCCGACATGTCGCGGCAGTCCTGCGGCGGCCTCCCGGTCATTTCTTTCTCCCCTTAGATTTCTTGGCGGCGGGCCGCTCTTTGGCCTTCGCCGCGGGTGCCTTGGTGCCAGATGCCTTCGTGCCGGATGTCTTGGGGCCAGATGCCTTGGTCCCCGATTCCCACCAGCGCTCCGGCACCGTGAAGCGCCCGGCGGCGTCCTCGATCGCCTTTGCTGCGCGAAACAGCGTCGCCTCATCAAACGGCTTGCCGATGAGCTGCAATCCCAGCGGAGTCCCCTCGCTCGAGAGGCCCGCCGGCACCGAGATGCCAGGCAGCCCCGCCATGTTCACGGTGACGGTGAAGATGTCCTCCAGATACATGGCGATGGGGTCGCCCGACTTCTCGCCGAACGCGAACGCGGGCGACGGCGTCGTGGGCGTGAGCACAACATCGACCGATTTCCAAGCCTCGTCGAAGTCGCGCTTGATGAGCGTGCGCACCTTCTGCGCCTTGAGATAGTAGGCGTCATAGTACCCGGCGGAGAGCACGTAGGTGCCGATCAGGATGCGGCGGCGCACCTCCTTGCCGAACCCCGCCCCGCGCGTGCGCTCATAGGTGTCGATCAGATCCTTGCCGGTTTCGCGCAGGCCGTAGCGCATGCCGTCGTAGCGCGCGAGGTTCGAAGAGGCCTCTGCCGGCGCGATGATGTAGTAGGCTGGCAGCGCATACTTGGTGTGCGGCAGGCTGATGTCGTGGATGGTCGCGCCCGCGGCCTTGAGCCAGGCGATGCCTTGGCTCCACAGCTTGTCGATCTCGGCCGACATGCCCTTCACGCGATATTCCTTCGGGACGCCGATGCGCAGGCCCTTGACGCCCTCCGCGAGCGCCCCCTCGTAGTCGGGCACTGGGGCGTCGACGGAGGTTGAATCGCGCGGGTCATGGCTCGCCATGGCCTTCAGCATGATCGCGGCGTCGGTTGCGGTCTTGGCGAGCGGCCCCGCCTGATCGAGCGAGGAGGCAAAGGCAACGATGCCCCAGCGCGAGCAGCGGCCGTAGGTCGGCTTGATGCCGACGATGCCGGTCAGCGCCGCCGGCTGGCGGATGGAGCCGCCGGTGTCGGTCGCGGTGGCAGCGAGGCACAAGTCCGCCGCGACGGCGGCGGAGGAGCCGCCCGAGGAGCCGCCCGGCACCAGCTTGTCGGGCTTGCCCTTGCGCCGCCACGGCGAGACGACCGGCCCGAACGCGCTCGTCTCATTCGACGAGCCCATGGCGAACTCGTCGCAGTTGAGCTTGCCGAGCATGACTGCGCCGGCGTTCCACAGGTTGGCGCCGACGGCTGACTCGTAGGTGGGGCGGAAATCGTCGAGGATCTTCGAGCAGGCGGTAGTGCGCTCGCCCTGCGTGCAGAACAGATCCTTGTTGCCGAGCGGCAAACCTTCGAGCGGGCGCGCCTTGCCCTCCTTCAAACGCTTGTCGCTCAGCTTCGCCTGCGCCAGCGCCAGCTCCGGCGTCGGCAGCACGTAGGCATTGAGGGCGGCATTGGCGGCGTCGATCGCCTGCAGGAACGCCTGCGTCAGCTCGGTCGCGGAGAACTTCTTTTTGCGCAAGCCGTCGCGGGCTTCGGCAAGGGTCAGTTTTGTTAGCTCGGTCACGGACACTCACTTCTGGCAGAGCGTGAACTTCAAGGCGTCGGGACCGTAGACGTCCTCGCTTAGGATGGAGATCGTGCCGTCGGAGCTGGTCGTCACGGCGAGCTCGGCGGGCGAAGCCTCTCCCATCTCCTCGCAGTCGGCCTGCACCTTCCACCCGGTGTCCGACTTCTCGGCCGAGCGGAACCTGCAGTGGACCTCGCGCGGGCTCGTGATGCCCTCGCGCGTCAACACCTCTTGGGCGAGCCCGTCGACAAGCTCTTGGGAAAACGGCGCAGCACTGAGCGCGAGCTTGCAGTCGTCGGCATTGAGGGCGTAGGTGCCGGCGATGAAGCTCCAGTCGTCTTCCGCGAGCGTCGTGGCCGCGGGCATAAGCGCGGCAGCGAGCACCAGCAGCGGTATGGAGATAAATCTACGCATGAACCTCACTCCACAATCTTCGGGACGACGAAAAATCCGTCTTCGGCCAGCGGCGCATTCTTGAGGATTTCGTCGGTCTTGCCGCCGTCGTTGACGACGTCATCGCGCTTTTTGAGCTCGATCGGGACGACGCGCGTCATCGGCTCCACCGCCGCGGTGTCGACCTCGTCGAGCTGCTCGACCCAGTTCAAGATGCCCGAAAGCTCCTTCACGAGGCCCTTGGCCTCGGCTTCCGTAATCTTGATGCGCGCCAGCCGCGCGATGCGCCGGACGGTCGCCTCATCGACCTGCATGGTCCCTCGCCGATCCGATGTTGATAGCTTCGGGTTAGAAGCCGCTCTCTTAGCCCCCGCGCGCCGTGCGCGCAACTTGACGGACGCGCCCGGAGACCCACTCAGGACGTGCGCCGCCACTGGGACAAGAAGGGTCCCAGGATATCGGACGCATCGTCCGTCCAGGGCGACAGCCTGCTCGAATTGAAGGGGCCCGAGCCCTCGATCGCCCGGAAGGCATCGAGCGTGCGCTCGTCCTTGGCGAACACCGCAATGGTCGAGCTGTTCTCGGCGTAAGTGCCGTCCGCCTTGTCGTCGGAGACGATGAGCCCCTTGAGCTCAGGCACCAGCGGCATGGTCGCGCCCAGCACGGAGTCGAGGTCGAGGTAGCGGTTGGAGATGTGCAGGACCAGGATGCCGTCGTCTTTGAGCTTCGCGGCATAGAGTTGCAGCGCCTCTGCGGTCATCAGGTGCACCGGGATCGCGTCGGAGGAAAAGGCATCGATGATCATGAGGTCGAAGCTGCGGTCCTGCTCCTTGGCAATCGTAAGGCGCGCATCGCCCACGACCACGTCGAGCTTCGGCTGGCAGTTGGCGAGGAAGGTGAAGTAAGTTGATTTCACGGCTATGTCGATGACGACGGGATCAATCTCGAAAAAGCGCCAGCGCTCGTCCTTTTTCGCGTAGCAGGAGATGGAGCCGGTGCCGAGCCCGACGATGCCGAAACGGCCCTTCTCAGCCCTAGCATCGAGGCGCTGCTGCACGATCTCGACGGAGCGCGCGAGGGGGCTGGCGGGGTAGTAGTAGGTGGCGGGCGTAGTGTCGGTGACGAGGTTGCCGTCGTCGTCGCGGATGCGCTGCGCTCCGTGCAGCGTGGTGCCGTGGGTGAGAACATTGAAGTCGTTGGCTTCCGACTGGAAGACGCGATAGACGCCGAAGTAGCTGCGCTGCGCGCTCCCGCGCCTCACACTCGACGGCAGCATGACGACGGTTAAGAACATCACAAGCGCGACCGCGAGCTGGCGCGCGCTCTGCCCCCAGAACGCGAGCAGGAGGACGCCGAGGGCGAGCGTCAGCGCCGCGATAGAGCCCCATTCCCCGAAGGAGAGGCCGAGGCGCGCGGCCCAGCCTTCGCCATGCAGGACCGGAAGAAGCCCAATTCCGACGATGCCGAGCAGCCAGAGTGCCTCGCGCACCCACGCCGTGCGGCGCATAAATACGCCCGGCCGGCAGGCAAAGGTGAGCGCGATCAGCAGCGGGTATTCGAACACCTCCGCGAATAGCTTCGGGGCTAGAAGCGCCGAGAACAGCCCGCCGAGCACGCCGCCAAACGACATCCACAGATAGAACTCGGTCAGATCCCGCGCCCGCGGCCGCGACAGATAGAGCGTGCGGTGCGCGAGCAGCGCCGAGAGGAAGAAGACGGCGACGCCGGCGCAGCTCGTCAGCGTCCACTTGTCGTACTTGAGCTGCGCGAGCTCGATGAGCGCGAAGATCACGCAGGCGAGCTGCAACGGCAGCAGCAGCGGCACCGGGATCGGCACGCGGTCCTGGAACGCGAGAATAAAGGTCGCCAGGTAGAGCGCGAGCGGCAGCACCCACAGCAGCGGTGCCGATGCGACGTCGGTCGCGATATGCGTCGTGAACGCGGTCAGCAGCGCCGCTGGCACCATCGCCAGCCCGCACCAGCCAAGCCGGTCGCGCCACGTGGGCCGAAGCTCGGACGTATCCGGCACGCCGTCCGCGGCGACTTGCCCAATTCGCCGCGCCGCAGCGTACCGGCGCACGACCGCAAAGCAGACGGCAAGGGCGGGGATGAGCATGACGTAGAGCGCCGTCCAGTCGCGGCTCATGGCCCTGAGCCCCAGCGCCGGCTCGAACAGGAACGGGAAGCCTAGGAGCGCGATCAGGCTGCCGAAGTTCGACGCGCCGTAGAGGAAATAAGGGTCGCGCGCATGCGGGTGGCCGCTCGACGCAAACCAGGCCTGCAGCAGCGGAGCGTTGGCGGCGACGGCGACGAACGGCAGCCCTACCGCCACGGTGAAGAGGCCGAGCTGCCAGAAATAGGGTTCGCCAGGGGGCGGCTCGGTCCAGCCGCTGGGCAGGCCGATGGGAAGCACGAGCAACGCGGCCAGCGCGACCGCGATCTGCACAAAGCCGGTCCACGATGCCGGCACATACCGCATCAGGACATAAGCATACGCGTAGCCAGCGAGCAGCGCGGCCTGGAAGAAGCACAGCGCCACCGCCCATACCGACGGCGACCCCCCGAGCACGGGCAGCACCATCTTGGCGAACAGCGGCTCGACGGAAAACAGCAGGAAAGCGGAGAGGAAGCTTGCCGCGATGAACAGGGTAAGCACGAGCCCGCCCGCGGCCGCTGGCGCCGGATGAAGTGGTCGAGCGGCCCCCGTGTTAGCTTGCGATGTCTTTTCCTGCACGCGCTCTACTCTACGGTCGACATCGCTCGGCCCCCGGGGCCAGGTTGGAAAGCCCTAAGCGCGCCGGAGTATAAGGTGACCCCAGCAGCACGATAGTGGGTGAGCGCCGATATGGCGAATAAGACGGCCAGCCTGGGCGAAACTTTGGACGACATCGCGGCGTTTGCCGGACGGATCGGACCCGCCGGCCGGCTGATCGGCATCGACGCCGGCACCAAGACGCTGGGGCTGGCGCTCTCCGACGTGACGCGCACCATCGCCTCGCCCCTTCTCGTCCTGCAGCGCAAGCGGTTCAAGGAGGATGCCGCCGAACTCCTGCGCCTGGCCGCGGAGCACGCCGCCGCCGGTTTCGTCCTAGGGTTGCCGACGAACCTCGACGGCACCACCGGGCCCCGCGTGCAGGCGACGCGGGCGTTCGCGAAGAACCTCAACGCGCTGACGCCATTGCCGATCCTCCTGTGGGACGAGCGCCTGTCGACAGCTGAGGCCGAGCGCACGCTGCTTGCGGCCGACGCCAGCCGCAAACGCCGCGCCGCCGTCATCGACAAGCTCGCGGCCACCATCATCCTGCAGGGCGCTCTCGACCGCATGCGCACCAAATAGGCCCCTTCGGCGGCGCGGCATTAACTCTCACCTGCGCATTCCTGAATTGCACAGTGACCGTCCAACGCGTGCCGCAATAGGCTGCGAACCTGCACCTTGAGCGCTCGTGGCGATATCGGACCGGCCGATGACGCCTGGCGCGATGTGGACCCGAGTACAGATGACACAGCCCACGAAACTGCTGCGCCGGCGCGCCGACCCCGTCCAAGTGCAGGAGACGAGCGAGCTCCCCGGCGAATGGGAGAGCTACGTTGCCCGTTTCGCCTATCCGGCGCGCCGCGAGGTCCGGCGCCTGATGCGCTCGTCAGCCCGCCTCGTCGATCTGTCGGTCGTTTTCCCCGGCGCCATCTATGCGCTCGCTGCACGCCGCAACGCGGCCGATGCAAGGCGCGAGGCGATCTCGCTCATCGAGAAGGGTGCGCCGCTGAAATCCGTGGCGCGCTTGCTTGGCCTGCCGCTGTGGCTGCGCCGCCTGCCGCCGGAGGCCTTCCAGAAAGCGATCGAGGACGATCTGCCTGCGAGCGAGACGTTCGCGCGCCGCGTCGCCAACCGGCTGCCGGGCGCGCCTTCGCACAGCGCGTTCTGGCTGCAGTCGGTCACCTTCGGCGCCAAGGCGTGCCACGAGGACTTCGCGCTGTGGCTTGCCGACCAGTCAATCTTCAGCGAGCCCGGCAATCCCGAGCAGCTTTTCGGCGTGCTCGCGGCCTATGCCTGGCACTCGCGCGCCACGCAGACGCGCGCGCACAACCTCATCGTCGTGCCGTGGCGCCCCGAGATCGCCTTCGACACCGCCTTGTGCGCGGCCAAGAGCTGGCTCAACCGCATGCGGCTCGTCCTGCAGCTCGGCCCCGGCGTCATCTCCGATCCCTGGCTCGCGGGGGGCGAGATCCGTGGCTACACGTTCGTGCCGCTGCTCGACCGCACCGAGATCCTGGCGGAGGCGCGCGCCATGCAGAACTGCGCCGACCAGTACGCCGAGCGCCTCGGCGACGACCGCTGCCGCCTGTTCTCCATCCGCCGCGAGCGCGAGCACGTGGCAACGCTGGAGATCGGTCCGCATTCGCGCGAGGCCGGCATGCTGGCGATCACGCAGTTGAAGGGACGCCACAACATGGCAGCCCCCCTCGACGTTTGGCAGGCGGCGTATGCATGGATGGCCTCGCAGAGCGGCCTGCGGCGCTTGCCCCCGCGCATCCCGCCGGAGCGCCACCTCGACAACGACGCCTGGAGCCAGCTCATGGGGCCCTACCGGCGGCGGACCGGCGGAGCGCCGTGGCTCGCTGTGGCGGCCAGCCAGGCCGTGTTCGACGGCTTCAACGCGCAGATGTCGGATCTGGCGCGCCGCGGCGGCGTATCGTCCTGGTTGTTCACTTAGGCGCGGTTGGGCGAAGCGCGCGAGAGGATGGCACGCGTGTCGGCGCGCTCGAGCCCCTGGCCATAGGTCTGCTTTCCTCCCCCGCCAAAGCGGCTCGCGACGAACGCGTCGGCAACCGCCGCCGGGGCGTGCGCCTTCAAGATGGCGCCCGCCGCCAGCAGCGCCAGCGCCTCGACCAGTAGCCGCCCCCTTTGATCGAGCAGCGCCGGCTCGTGCAGCAGGCCCTCGATGCGCTCGTGCGCATGGCGCAGTCTCGCATCGCCCTTCGCAGCGGCGCCGAGCTCCTCCATCACGCTCCGCGCGGCTTCCGGCTCACGCTGGAGCACGCGCAGCACATCGAGCGCCATCACGCTACCCGACCCCTCCCAGATCGAGTTGACGGGCACTTCGCGATAGATGCGCGCGAGCGGCGCCTCCTCCACGTAGCCGCTGCCGCCGAGGCACTCCATCGCTTCGGCGACGAGCGCGGGTGCGATCTTGCACACCCAGTACTTGCTGACCGGCGTCATCACCCGGCGCCAAGCGCCCGCGCTCGCATCGGAGGTGCGGTCGAAGGAACGCGCGAGGCGGAACGACAGCGCGGTTGCCGCCTCCACCTCGAGCGCCATGTCGGCCAGCACTTGGCTCATCAGCGGCTGGTCGACGAGTTTCTTCTGGAACACGGTGCGGTGCTCGGCGTAATGGATGGCGTTGGCGAGTGCCGACCGCATCAGCCCCGCCGACGCGACCGCGCAATCGAGCCGCGTGTGCGTCACCATCTCGATGATGGTGGGGACGCCGCGGCCCTCCTCGCCGATGGCCCAGGCGTGCGCGCCGGCAAACTCGACCTCGGAGGAGGCGTTGGAGCGATTGCCGAGCTTGTCCTTGAGGCGCTGGAAGTGCAGCGCGTTCACGCTCCCATCGGGGAGGAAGCGCGGCATTAGAAAGCAAGTGAGCCCACCCTCCGCCTGCGCCAGCACCAAAAAGGCGTCCGACATCGGCGCCGACATGAACCACTTGTGGCCCGTCACGATGTACTCCGCGCCGGAGCCGCGCGCACCCACCGGCTCGGCCTTCGTCGTCGCCGCGCGCACGTCGGTGCCGCCCTGCTTTTCGGTCATGCCCATACCGAGCGTGACGGCGGTCTTCTCCGCTGCGGGCGCGAAGCTCGGGTCGTACGCGAACGGCAGGACCCGCGGCACCCACTCCTTGGCGACGCCGGGCTCGAGCAGCAGCACCGGCACGGCGGCGTTGGTCATGGTGATGGGGCAGCAATGGCCCGCCTCCATTTGCGCCGCCATGTAGAACGCGCCGGCGCGGCGTACGTGCGCGCCGGGGCGCGACGCCTTCCCTGAGTCCGCAAGATCGGCCCACACCGAGCTATGCAAACCCTCGCCGCAGCTTGCGCGCATCAGCTCGTGGTAGGCGGGGTGATAGGTGACCGTATCGCGGCGGCGGCCGTGGGCGTCGTGGGTTGAAAGCCGCGGCGGATGCTCGTTGGCGAGCCGCCCGCGCTCCAAGGCCTCCGCACTCCCGGCGACGCTCCCGAAGGCCTTAAGCCGCGCCGCCGCCTCCCCGCCGCCCTCGCGCTCAACCGCCTCCAGGAGCGCCTTGTCGGAGGTGAAGAGGTTCACGTCCTCCAAGGGAGGCGGCTGGTTGAACACCTCGTGCGTTGCAAACGGACCGGGCATTCGAGCCTTTTAACGCCTTTTCAGGTCCGGCGGCGCTATGACTAACAACATGCTGGGGCCGGGAGCCCGTTGCAAAAGCGCCGGCGACTTGAACTAACGCGAGACTCCTCCTATAGAAACGCCTTTAATGGCTAATGCTGTAGCTAAAGTTGAAGCCCTCCACTTCCCCCACCGCCACCTCCTCACCGTCGAGGGGCTCGGCGCACAAGAAATCAATTTCCTTCTCGACCTCGCCGACCAGGCTGCGGATGCAAACCGTCTCCCGGGCAAGAAGCGCGACATCCTGCGCGGGCGCACGCTGATCAATCTCTTCTTCGAGGCCTCCACGCGCACGCAAAGCTCCTTTGAGTTGGCGGCGAAGCGGCTCGGCGCCGACGTCATGAACATGAACGTCTCCACCTCCTCGGTGCAGAAGGGCGAGACGCTCATCGACACCGCGATGACGCTCAATGCCATGCGGCCCGACATCATCGTGGTGCGCCATCACGCGGCGGGTGCGGTGGAGCTGTTGTCGCAGAAGATCGATTGCTCGGTGATCAACGCCGGCGACGGCGCCCACCAGCACCCGACGCAGGCGCTGCTCGATGCGCTGACGATCCGCCGCGTCAAGGGGCGCATCGCGGGCTTAACAGTCGCCATCTGCGGGGACATCCTGCACAGCCGCGTTGCCCGCTCAAATATCATCGTGCTCAACACGCTGGGCGCGCGCGTGCGCATCGCCGCCCCCTCGACGCTGCTGCCGGCCCGGCCCGAGCGGCTCGGCGCGGAAGTTTTCACCGACATGTGGAAGTGCCTCGACGGCGTCGACGTGGTGATGATGCTGCGTTTGCAGCGCGAGCGCATGGAAGGCTCCTTCGTGCCCTCGACGCGCGAATATTTCCACTTCTTCGGGCTCGACCAGGAGAAGCTCGCGCGCGCCAAGCCCGACGCCATCGTCATGCATCCCGGCCCCATGAACCGCGGCGTCGAGATCGCCTCCACCGTTGCCGACCACTCCCGCAGCGTCATCCGCGACCAGGTGGAGATGGGCGTTGCGGTGCGCATGGCGGTGCTCGAGGCTCTCGCCAGGAACCTGCCCAAGCGATGAATGCCGCCGCAACAAGCGCCCGCAAGGCCACCAACGGAGCTAAGCACGCGGGCGGCGTCGTATTCATCAATGCCCGCCTGATCGATCCTTCCTCCGGCCGCGACGAGCCGGGCGGCCTGCTGGTTGTCGACGGCAAAATCGCCGACCTCGGGCCGCATCTGCGCCGCAACGCGCCCGAGGGCGCGGAGGTCATCGACTGCAAGGGGCACGTGCTGGCCCCTGGCATCATCGACGCGCAGGTCTTCACCGGCGAGCCCGGTTTCGAGCACCGCGAGACCTTGAAGACGGCGAGCCACGCGGCCGCCGCCGGCGGGGTCACGACCATGGTGGTCATGCCCGAGACCAACCCGGTCATCGACCAGGTCGCGCTCGTCGATTTCATCCAGCGCCGCGCCCGCGACAACGCCATCGTCAACGTGCACACGATGGCGGCGATGACCAAGGGCCTCAAGGGCGAGGAGATCACCGAGATCGGGCTGTTGAAACGGGCCGGCGCTATCGCGTTCTCGAATGGCAAATCGAGCGTCGTCAACACGCGCGTGATGCGCAACGTGTTGCTCTACGGCAAGGACTTCGGTGCGCTGGTCTCGCACCACACGGAGGATGCCTACCTCTCGCAGACGGCGTCCATGAATTCGGGCGAGGTGGCGGCGCGGCTGGGGCTGCCCGGCGTGCCGAAGGCCGCCGAGACCATCGTGCTCGAGCGCGACGTGCGCCTCGTCGAGATGACGGGCGGGCGCTACCACGCGGCGACGATCAGCTGCGCGGAAAGCCTCGAGGTGATCCGGCAGGCCAAGGCCCGCAAGCTGCCGGTGACCTGCGGGGTCTCCATCAATCACCTGACGCTCAACGAGAACGACATCGGCCCCTACCGCACCTTCTTCAAGGTGCGCCCGCCGTTGCGCAGCGACGAGGACCGCGCCGCCATGATCCGCGGCGTCGCCTCGGGCGAGATCGACGTCATCGTGTCGAGCCACGATCCCCAGGACGCCGACGACAAGCGCCGCCCCTTCGCCGAGGCGACCGACGGCGCCGTGGGGCTCGAAACGCTGCTCCCCGCCGCGCTGCGGCTCTATCACTCGGGCGAGCTGACGCTCTTGACCATCTTCAAGGCGCTCACGCTCAACCCGGCAAAGCTGCTCGGGCTCCCCGGCGGGCGCCTCATCAAGGGGGCCGTAGCCGACCTCATTCTGGTCGACCTCGACACGCCTTGGGTGCTCAACAAGGACGAGCTGCGCTCGCGCTCCAAGAATTCGCCCTTCGACGAAAGCAAGCTGCAGGGACGCGTCTTGCGCACGCTTGTTGCCGGCAGCACGGTCTACCAGTACGCTGGCGCCGAGCGGACTTGATCTGACCTAGTGCGACCGAAGTCATGACCCACTTTTTGCTCTCGGGGCTTGTCGGGGCCGAGGACGCGGCCCGCATCGTTCTCTACGAGCGGCCCGATTCCTGGGATTGGACGCTGTGGTGGGCGCTGTTTCTGATCTTGGGTTATCTGCTGGGCTCGATACCTTTCGGATACCTGCTGACCCGAGCCGCCGGGCTCGGCGACGTGCGCGCCATAGGCTCGGGCAACATTGGCGCCACCAACGTCCTGCGTACCGGCCATAAAGGCCTGGCAGCGGCAACGCTGTTGCTCGATGCGCTCAAAGGCACGGTTGCCGTGGTCGTCGCGCGCAATATTGGCGGCACCTTTGCCGGTTTGGCGACCGACGCGGCGCTGCTCGCCGGCCTTGGCGCCTTCCTCGGTCACGTCTTCCCGATCTGGCTGGGATTTCACGGAGGCAAGGGCGTCGCTACTTATATTGGCGTCCTCCTAGGGCTCAACTGGGCGGCTGGCTTGGCCTTCTGCGCCGTTTGGCTGCTGGTGGCGGTCCTCACCCGCTATTCGTCGCTGTCGGCGCTCGTTGCCGCGCTCGTTCTGCCCGTGGGGCTGCTGTCGGTGGGCGATATCCCCACCGCGATCCTCTCTGCCATCCTCACCGCGCTTCTCATTTACAAGCACCGCGCCAACATCCGCCGTCTTGCGTCCGGCGAGGAGCCGAAGATCGGTGCCCGGGCCTGAGCCACGCTCGCTATTTTCCCCGCCCTCTCCCGTGGCGGAGCTTGGGGACTCCGAGCGCTTGGCCTCCCTCCGCCTCATCCGCTCCGAGAACGTCGGCCCGGTCACTTTTCGTGATCTGATCGGCCACTTCGGCAGCGCGGAGGCCGCCCTTGCCGCCATGCCCGAGCTGTCGCGGCGCGGCGGCTTCAAGCGCGCAATCCGATTGTGCACCCCTGATGAGGCCGAAGCCGAGCTTGACCGCGCTGGCGAGGCGGGCGCCGAATTGCTGTTCATGACGGAGGCGCGCTATCCCGCGGCACTCGCCGCGCTCGATGCCCCGCCGCCGCTCATCTACGCCAAGGGGCGCTTGCCCCTGCTCAACCGCCCGACGGTCGCCGTCGTCGGCTCGCGCCAGTGCTCGGCGGCCGGCGCCAAGCTCGCGCGCCACTTCGCGGTCGAGCTGGGGCGCGCCGGCTACGTCATCGCCTCGGGGCTCGCGCGCGGCATCGACAGCGTGGCGCACGTGGCAGCGTTGGACCACGGCACCGTCGCGGTGCTCGCCGGCGGCATCGACGTCGTCTATCCGCCCGAGCACCAAGCGCTGCAAGCGATGGTCGGCGAGCGCGGCTGCCTCATGACCGAGATGCCGGTTGGCTTCGTGCCGCGCGGCAAAGACTTCCCCCGCCGCAATCGCATTATCTCGGGCGTGTCACTCGGGGTGCTGATCGTGGAGGCGGCGCGGCGCTCCGGAACGCTCGTCACGGCGCGCCTCGCCGCCGAGCAGGGCCGGGAGGTGTTTGCGGTGCCGGGCCATCCCCTCGATCCGCGCGCCGAGGGGACCAATAAGCTCCTGAAGTCGGGAGCGACGCTGGTGACGGACGCGAGCGACCTTCTGTCCGCG
>Ga0187819_10000333_pt1 | contig 23128 bp, 18 predicted proteins | sample NC_wetland_sal_i_15_FD_132411 | JGI IMG/M metagenome (GOLD analysis project Ga0187819, IMG submission 132411) | Wetland sediment microbial communities from Neuse River Estuary, North Carolina, USA - SO4_4 | ecosystem: Environmental > Aquatic > Freshwater > Wetlands > Sediment | place: USA...
CCCTGCCAGTCAATCGTGCCTGCCGGCGGCGCTCCGTTGATCCCTTCCCACCACGGCTCGCCGGATGGGGTCAGGCCGACATTGGTGAAAATGGAGTTGCGAGTGAGCGCGGCCATGACATTGGGATTCGTCTTGCGGTTCGTGCCCGGAGCGACGCCGAAGAAGCCGGCTTCGGGATTGATGGCTCGGAGCGTGCCGTCCGCGGCGACGTGCATCCAGGAGATATCGTCGCCGATGGTGGTGACGCGGTAGCCCTGGCTCTCCAGCGCGGAGACCATCATGGCCAGGTTTGTCTTCCCGCAGGCGGATGGAAATGCCGCGGCGATGTAGGTGGTTTTTCCGGCGGGGTTGGTCAGCCCCAAGAGGAGCATGTGCTCCGCCATCCAGCCCTGTTCGCGCCCCATCCAGCTGGCAATGCGCAGCGCGAAGCATTTTTTCCCCAGCAGGGCATTGCCCCCATAGCCCGAACCGATGCTCCAGATGAGTTTCTCCTCGGGGAAGTGCAGCACGTAGCGGTGGTCGGGGCTCAGATCACCCAGGGAGTGCAGCCCCGGAACAAAGTCTTCCGAGCGGCCCAGGCGGTCGAGCGCCACGCGCCCGATGCGCGCCATGATGTACATGCTGGCAACGACGTAGGCGCTGTCCGTGATCTCCACGCCGACTTTGCTGTACGGCGAATCCGCGGGCCCCATCAAATAGGGCACCACGTACATTTTCCGGTCGCGCATGGCCCGGCGGAAGAGCGCCCCGGCCTTTTCCTTGGCGTCCGCGGGCGTCATCCAGTTGTTGGTCGGACCCGCGTCGGCCTGCGAGCGGGAGCAGATGAATGTGATTTGTTCGGTCCGGGCCACGTCGCTCGGATCACTGCGGTGCAGGTAGCAGTTCGGGTAGCTGCGTTCGTTCAGCCGGAGGAACGTGCCGTCCGCCAGCATCCCTTCGATCAGCCGCTGGTGTTCCTGCTCCGATCCATCGCACCACACGATATCTTTCGGTTCGGTGAGCCGCGCCGATTCCTGAACCCACCGTTCGATTGGAGACGCCATCGCTCCTCCCAAACCAGCATTCTGAGGAAAGGATTCGGCTGCGGCCGCATCCCGGTGTATGTCCGACCCGCGCGCAGCCTGCACCGAAGCTGCTGGGCGTCGGACCCTTTACAATCTGATTAGCCTATTCTCCGGGAGCGCGAATTGCAAGAAAAGGCTACCCACATGAGCCAAAGAGGCTCAGCAGCGCCCGACTCGCGATGGACCGCCCGTTGCTCGCGGACCGGAGGCCTTTCGCTTTTACCGCTGCGCCCCTCGCAGTCAGGACTTGAGTGTGAGGACAGGGCACCGCGCCCCTCGAACCACGCCAAAGGCTTTCGTGGACGGGATATGCCCGGCCAGCCTGCCCCTCTTCTTCGCGCCGATGACGATCAGATCCGCTTCCGTCACCTTTGCCACGCGCAGAATCTCCTCGACGGGCTGGCCGTAGGCCAGATGATATTCCGGCTTGCACAGCGGTTCAGACCCTGTCGGCACCAGTTCCCGCAGTTGATGCGTGATGCCCTCTCTCTCCAGGATGGTGTCCCGGTCGAAGGCATTGTCGGGATGCGGGATCACGTGCAGAAGGATCAGCTTGGACCTGTGCTCCTGCGCCAGCGCCAGCGCAAAGGCCGCTTGGCGCTCCGCTCCCGGGCCGAAGTCGGTCGCAAATAGAATGTTCTTGAACTCCGCTTCGAACGGGGCTTCCTCTTTCACTACCGGTCCTACCGTCATAACCGGGAGGTGCGCATGCCGGAAGATTTCCTCCGCCGATGAGCCGAAGAGGACCTTGAGCGAGCCCCTCATCCCGTGCGTGCCCAAGACGAGCAGGTCAATCTTGTACTTCTCGAGCAGACCCTCAAGCGTCGGCCAAAGCGTCCCCTCTTCGATCACCACCTCATAGGGCACGCCGTAGAGACGGCCGGAATCCACGACTTCCTGTGCCTGTGCGTGGGTGATGCGTCGGAGCTCTTCGCCGGCAGGCGCCGCCGGCTCCGGCTCCATCACTCCGTGCCCCTTATAGGTGATCACGTGAGTCAGATAAATCTGCGATCCAAAGCGGCGGGCCAGTGACACCGCATAATCGAGGGCGCGGTTCGAGACCGGAGAGAAATCGGTTGCTACCATGATCCTCGCCAGGGAAACCTGCTGGCGCGCGGGGATCTTTTCTTCGATTCCAGTTGTGTAGGTCATTTTGCCCCCCTTCGCCACCCCATGCGGCGTCGGCCGGGGGGTGCGCATCAGGCGACTTCCAATAAGTACTCTATTTCCTTTCCCGGGCCGGCGCTGTGATAGCCATCACGCCAGACCCAACGTGAAATCACATCGGACATCGGGTTCCAGAGCAGCCTCTGCGCCGCCCTCTCAAACGTCTGGCGCCGCGAGTGATATAGTCAGGCCACATGTACGCGCGGAAGTGGATCGTGGAGCTGGAGATCGCGGGAGAACGGCGGCCATGCCCCTTGGACTGGCTCGATTCCTTCTGCATGCGCAACTTCACCAATGCTCCCGAATTCGACGACACGTTGCCCGCCGGCGAAGGACATCTGGAGGCCAGTTTTCGCGTGGATGCGGATCGCTTTGCCGCCGCCCTCGGCGATTGGCTCACGAAGCGCGGGAAGGGAAACGGCCAGCCCGTGCGCGTCATTCTACGCGGGGAGTGAAAGAGAAACGCGGAGGTAGCGCCGTCCTGCCCTGGCACGCTGGCGTTGGTAGGGGCACGGCATGCCGTCCCCACGCACTCTGGATCACGCGGGCCGTGCGACGCTTCGCGGGCGGTCAGGCCACGCCGCGGAAGGCTGCAGCAGTTCTCGGATACGCGGCAGCGCGGCTCGCGCGGCCAACTCGCCCGCGGCGATCAGGTCCCCGGTGCGCGAGAAATCGTCCCAGGTGAAATCGCGCACGTCCGGCGAGAGCAGCACGTCGGCCGAGCGATCCCGGCGCTGGATGGCCTGATGCTGCATGATGGCAAACGCCCGCCACAGCACCTCGCCCATGTGTTTCGGCCGCGGCGCGGGACCGCCAATGCCCAGGTAGACCCCAACCACGCATTCTGCGCCCAGCGTCCGGGCCGCTTCCACGGGCACTGGCCCGACCAGGAAGCCGTCCACCAGCAGACGGCCTTCGAACTCCACGGGTTGGAACAGTCCTGGATAGGCGCAGGAGGCGCGCAGCGCAATTCCCAGGTCGCCTTTGGTGAAGTAGTAGGGCTCGCCGGAGAGCAGGTCCGCGGCGCAGATGGATAAGGGCAGTTTCAAATCCTCAAAGCGCTGTGCGCCGCAAAACTCGTACACGTAGCGGCTCATGCGTTCGTTCGAGGCCAGGCCGAAACGCGAAAGGCTCCAGCGCGCGAAATCACGAAACGATGTGGAAATCGCTCGCCGGGAAATCGCTTGCAACGGCGCGCCGCTGGCGTAGGCCGCGGCGATCAGGCCCCCCACGCTGGTTCCCGAGAGGCAATCCACCTGGATGCCCTCCTCTTCCAGCACGCGCAGCACTCCCAGATGCGCGATGCCCCGCGCAAAGCCGCCGCCCAGCGCCAGCCCGATGCGCGGCGGGCGCACTGCTTCCGGCGGCGCGCCACGCGCGAATTCGCGGATGCGGCGCAGGCTGGTGCGGAAGAACCCTTTCACGTCGCCTTTGCTCATTCCTGCTCTGTCTTCGTGCCTGGGAACCTGCCGGTCCGCGGAGATTGCCCACACCGCGTGTTCACGCCTGTTTGATGCTATCCCGGGCGGCTTCGGCTGCCAACTGTGCTCTCCGGGTCTATAATCCAAGCCGCTGGCAGGCGCTACGCCGGAAACTCTTCCTCGAACCGGCGGCCTGGCTACGCTAGCCGGAGGCACCGCGTGAACGCTGGAATTCGAAAGGCCGCAGTCTTGGGCGCCGGAACGATGGGCGCCCGCATTGCCGCGCACTTGGCGAATGCGGGGGTGCCCTGTTACCTGCTCGACATCCGCCCGGCGGAGCTGACCGCGGAGGAAACCGCGCGGAAGCTCACCGCAGACTCGCCCGAAGTGCGCAATCGCATCGTCCGCGCGGGATTCGAGGCGGCAAAGAAAGCCCGCCCGGCCGCGTTTTTCACTCCGGAAAACGCCCGCCTCATCACCATCGGCAATTTCGACGACAACCTGGCCTGGTGCGCCGAGGCCGATTGGATCATCGAGGTCGTGGCGGAAAATCTGGAGATCAAGCGAAAGCTGCTGGAGCGCGTCGAGCAGCACCGCCGCCCGGGCACCTTTGTCACCACGAACACCTCGGGCCTGCCCGTCCGCCTGATTGCCGAAGGCCGCTCCGAAGATTTCCGGCAGCACTGGGCCGGCACGCACTTTTTCAATCCCCCGCGCTATATGAAGCTCGTCGAGCTGATTCCCGGGCCGGACACGCTCAGGGAAAAGCTCGCAAAGCTCGGCGAATTCTGCGACCGCGTGCTCGGCAAGGGAGTCGTGGTGGCGAAAGACACGCCGAACTTCATCGCCAACCGCATCGGCACCTTCTCGATGCTCAACGTGCTCGCGCTCATGCAAGAACTCGACATGACCGTCGAGGAGGTGGATGCGTGCACCGGGCCGGCCGTGGGCTGGCCGAAATCCGCCACGTTCCGCACCGCGGACATCGTCGGCCTGGATGTGCTCACCCACGTGGTCCGCAACATTTACGAAAACGCGGCCGCCGACGAAATGCGCGAGCGCTACCGCGTGCCCGCTCTGGTCGACGACATGATGAAGCGCGGCTGGCTGGGCGAAAAAACCGGCAGCGGTTTCTACAAGCGCATGAAGGGCGGGGAAGGGAAGGAAATCCTGACCCTCGACTGGAAGACCATGGAATACCGGCCGCGGGCCAAGGCGCGCTTCGGCTCCATCGAGGCGGGCAAGGCCATTGACGACACGCGCGAGCGGCTCCGCGAATTGCTCGGGCCCGCCCTTGCCGGCCGCGACGGCGACAAGGGCGCGCGCTTCCTGTGGCGCTCCATTTCCGAGATGTGTCTATACGCCGCGCGGCGCATTCCGGAAATCTCCGACACTGTGTCGGACGTGGACAATGCCATGCGCTGGGGTTTTGCCTGGGAGATGGGCCCGTTCCAGATCTGGGACGCCGCGGGCGTCGAGACCATGGCGCGGCGCATCGAGGCTGAAAAGCGGCCCCTGCCGCCGCTCGTTACCGATCTGCTCGCCTCCGGCCGGAAATCCTTTTATCGCTCCGACGCCGGCCGCACCTTCTATTTCGATCTGGCCACGAAGGGCGAACGCGAAGAGACGCTCCCGGCAGGCATGATCGTGCTCGACCGGCTGCGCCAGGCCGGCCGTGTGGTGGAAAAGAACGCCGGCGCGAGCCTGGTGGACCTGGGCGACGGGGTGGTCTGCTGCGAATTCCATTCCAAGATGAATTCCATCGGCGCGGACACGGTGCAGATGCTGCACGCCGGCCTCAGGCGGCTGAAGACCGATTTCGACGCCATGGTCGTGGCCAACCAGGCCGCAAACTTCTGCGTGGGCGCGAACCTGATGATGGTCCTGATGCTCGCGCAGGAGCAGGAGTGGGACGAGGTGCATCTGGCCGTCCGCCAGTTCCAGCAGGCGAACCTCGCGTTGAAGCACTCGCCGAAGCCGGTGGTTGTGGCGCCGTTCGGCATGTCGCTCGGCGGCGGCTGCGAGATTCCCCTGCACGCGGCGCGCGTCCAGGCCGCAGCGGAGACGTACCTCGGGCTCGTGGAAGTGGGCGTGGGTCTGATCCCCGCGGGCGGCGGCACAAAGGAAATGCTGGTCCGCGCCAATGAGCATGCGCGCAGCGTGAACCCCGCGGGCGGAGACGGCTCGGACCTGGATTTATTCCACGCGCTCAAGCCCGTCTTCGAGCAGATCGCCATGGCCAAGGTGGCCACCAGCGCGGAAGAGGCGCGCGCCCTCGGCTACCTGCGGCAGAGCGACGGAATCAGCATGAACAAGGACCGGCAAGTGGCGGACGCGAAGGCCGCGGCGCTCGAGCTGGTGCGCGAAGGCTACCGTCCGGCGCACCCGCCGCCCACCGAACCTTCCATCCGCGTGCTCGGCGAGCAGTTCCTGGCCGGGGCAAAGCTCGCGATTCACATGATGCTCCGCGGCAGCTTCATCTCGGAATATGACGCGGTGGTGGCACGCAAACTGGGGAACATTCTCGCCGGCGGCCCGCTCTCCGCATCGCAGCTCGTCAGCGAGCAATACGTGCTCGACCTCGAACGTGAGGCCTTTGTGAGCCTCTGCGGCGAGAAGAAAACGCTCGAGCGCATGGCGCATACGCTCAAGACGGGGAAGCCGCTGAGGAATTGACGTAAACTGCGTCTGCCCCGCGTCGCAGCAACTGAGCGTCAAGTGGCCGCCACGGGCGGTGAACGATCCATGAGCGTAGCGGCGCACCTGGGAATCCAACTGGCGCAATACGACCGCCGGATTCGGTCTTTCATCCCATACTACGAGGAAATGCTGGATTCCGCCGCGGGGCTCATCAATCCCCGCACCGGCGTGATTGTCGACCTCGGAATCGGCACTGGCGCACTTGCCGCGCGATGCCTCAGGGTGGCACCGAAGGCGCGCGTGACGGGCATCGACAGCGATGCGGCGATTCTGGAGATGGCGCGGCGCCGCCTCGGCGCGAAGGCGGCGCTCATCCATGGCCACCTGGAGACCGCTCCATATCCCCGCGCGGATGCCGTGGTCGCATCGCTTGCCCTGCACCACATTCCCACCAAGCCTTGCAAGTTGGCCGTGTACGGTCGCATTTACCGCGCGCTCCACCCCGGCGGCATCTTCGTGAATGCCGACTGCTGCCCCGCGGCGGAGCCATCGCTGCGAAAGATTCAACGGCGCGGCTGGCACAATCATCTGCGCCGCACGTACACGCACGGCAAGGCGAGTGCCTACCTGCGCGCGTGGAGTCGCGAAGACTTCTACCTGCCGCTGGATGCCGAGCTGCGGATGCTGCGGGCCTGTGGATTCCAAGCCGAGGTTGCGTGGCGGCGAGGCATGTTCGCGATCCTGGCCGCGCGCAAAGCTGCGGCGTGACGTCGCGCTCGTGCTCCGCCCCTACGTCTGCGGTTTATGCTGGGCCACGCTCAAAACGTTGCCGCCCGGCGCGGCCCAGATGCCGCGTTCCTTGTCCTGCACAAACGGATACTTCTCAAACTCCACGCCGCGCTTCTGGAGCCAGGCGACCACGGCTTCTATGTCCTGCACCCCCCAGCCCAGCACGGTGCGCGGCAATTCATTTTCAGCAATCCGCTGGAGCTTACCGGCGCGGCCGTGGCCCTGTTTGCTCAGCCGCCCTGGGTGCCACCCCGGGGCGTTGGTCGGCGGTTCCGGCGCGCGTCCCACCTCTCCTAGACATCCTTTTGGGCGCGGGTGTATCATGCGCCCAGTTTCCAGTCATCGCCCTGCAGGTCGCCGTCGCCGCATTTGCTCTGGGAGTCTGGCCAGGCTTCTTCCTGCCCGGCAATCGACTCGCATGGATCAAGTTCGCAGATCTCGGAGATTCTATTTGCTGGGGGCTTTATGACTCTTAGAGCGTGCCGCTTACTCCGCGGGCGCTGTCTTATCGGGGCGTTTCTCTTCTTGCCCTTTCTTGCCCTCGCACAGGGCGCGGGGAGCGGCGAACAACCCGGCAGGCCGGGCGGCCCTCCGGGCACGGAGCAGGGTCCGGACCTCAGCGCCCGGCTCCAGGTATCTGTGCAAGACGAGAGCGGAGGCCAAGTCGTCGTATTCACTCTGATTACCCTCAGCACGCCGGAAGGCAAGGTGCTCCATCAAGTCAGAGCGGAAGGGGGGCAGGCGGAGTTCGCGGGTCTCGTTCAGGGGCGCTATACCATCCAAGTCACTGCGGAAGGCTACGAGTCGGCGAAGCAATCGGTCACTGTAGATAGATTGCACTCCGTCGCAACCGTGCAGGTCCGGCGTAAGGCTGAAGATTTTATCGACCAGACGGCCTCGACGGGCTTCGGCGCCACGGGCAACGATGTGTTCGGGTTCACGACTTCCGTCAAAGAGCAGCGGCAGATGCTGAAGATCGCGCAGGCTCTGCGCGACAACAAGCCCCAAAAGGCCCGCATGGACCTCTTTAAGTTGTATCTGGATAACCAGACGGATGCGAACCTCAATTATTTGTACGGACTATACGAGAAGGAAATGAAAGATCTTCCCCGGGCCAAGTACTACTGGAAGCAGGCCGTGGGAAGCGATTCGAAAAACCTCCCTGCCCTGATGGAGCTGGGGCACACCGCGCTCGACGAAGGCAAGTCTGCGGAAGCCCTTCCCTACTTGAAGCAAGCCGCGCAAGCAAGCCCGACGACCTGGCATATCCATGCCCTGATGGTCGTGGCGTATTCGAAGCAGAAACAGTACGCCCAGGCTGTTGAAGAAGCCGAACGGGCCCTCGAACTGGGCCACAGTCAGGCCGCCATTGTGCAGCCTGTGTTGGCCAGCACTCTGGCCGCTGAAGGGAACAGGGAGCAGGCGGTGAAGATTCTGCGGGAATACCTCAAAGACCACCCCGACCCCGATGCTCAGAATCTCCTCGCCTCCTTGGAGCAGGCCGATATTCCATCGCCCAGCGTCGCTCTTCCTGATCCTATGGCCTTCGCGTTCGATTTTGACCCCATTTTGCCCTCCGCCTGGATGCCCACCCGTGTGGACGATAAGGTTCCTCCTGTCGAGCCCGGAGTCCCATGTTCCCTGGACACTGTCCTGAGCAATGCCAGCATGCAAGTGACCGAACTCGTCAGGAACGTGGATCGTTTTGAGGCCACCGAATCCCTTGCGCACGAGCGCATCGGCAAGAGTGGCCTGCCGTCCCGACCGGAGTTGCGCACCTATCGTTACCTGGTTTCAATTGCGGAGGTGCGCCCGGGCATGTTGGCCGTGGACGAGTATCGCGACGCCCAGAAGGTGCAGGAGGACCCTCCGGATGGTGTGGTGACCGTGGGTCTGCCCGCCCTGGCCTTGGTCTTCCATCCTGCACAAATCGATAACTATAAATTTACCTGTGAGGGTTTGGCGCGTTCCAGTTCCGGGCTTTCCTGGCAGGTCTATTTCCAGCAGAGGGCAGACCGCATTCCCACGCTCCATGGATATAGACTGGGTGACAACGCCTACGCGGTCGGTTTGAAGGGCCGCGCATGGATTTCTGCGGATACTTTCCAGATCGTGCGGTTGGAGACCGATCTGGTGAAGCCCTATCCGGAAATCCGCCTGGCCGCCGAACACACATTGATTGCTTACGGGCCGGTCCAGTTCCGCAGCAAGGACGTTAAAATGTGGCTCCCACAGCGGGCCGAAGTCTCTTTCGATTGGCGGGGTAAGCGGGTTCACCGGCGCCTCAATTACACCAATTACTCGCTATTTTCCGTGGACACTAAGCAGAAAATCAATCCGCCCAAGCAGGCGCAAGCAATCGACCCAGATTCGTTGGCGCCTCCGGCGCCGGTGAAGCCAAACTAGAACTCTGGAACACCCTGGGAACCGGCACCGCGAGGGCTGGGTTTGCCCCAGGAATCTGCTTTTTTCCGGTCGACGGGAAAGCGCATCCCTCCTGGCGGGACCTCTCAGGGCCGGGGAAGCGGCTTGCGCGGCAGTTTTTCATCGCGCATGGCCAGATTGTAGATAAAAGACGCGGCCACGGCGGCGGACTGCTTCAGGTCGTCTTCCAGCACGTGGTCATACACATCCATGTTCGTGTGCGGGGCGCGCGTGTTCGTACCTTCCATGTAATCGCGGAGGAACTGGAAGGCCGGCAGGCCAATCTCCTCAAACGGGATGTGATCGGTGGCCCCGATATTGGCTATGGTAAGTGTGGAGGCGTCCAGGTCCTGGAGCGGCGCAAGCCAGGCGCGGAAAATCGGCCGGACCGCCTCGTTGCCCTGCAAGTAGACTCCGCGGATGCGTCCCGTGCCGTAGTCCAGGTTGAAATATCCGGCGAAGTTTTCGTATTCCGGCCGGAACTCGAATCGCGGGCGCACGGATGAGCCTTCCGGCGACTGTATTTTCCGGCCGAAATGCGCCGCGACGTAAGCACGCGAACCGAGACTCCCCTGCTCCTCTGCCGACCACAGGCCGATGCGGATGGTGCGCCGGGGATGCGGCGCGAGCGACTGGAGAATGCGCATGACCTCAAGGGCGGTGGCGGCCCCGGCGGCATTGTCGGTGGCGCCCGTGCCGGCGTGCCAGGAGTCGAGCGAGCCGCCGATCATGGCCACTTCTTCTTTCAGGTCCGTCCCTGGAATCTCCGCGATCACGTTGTAGCTCATGGGGTCGTCTTCGTAGAAACGAGCGGAGATGTTCACTTCCAGTTGCACGGGGATTCCCCGAGCCAGCAACCGGATGATCCGATTGTAGTGTTCGGCGGCCACCACGGCCTGCGGCAGAATGGCCGGCTTGCGAAGGTCCCAGGCATGCATCCGCTGGTCAAACGGTACGTCGGGCGGATAGGGAACCGTGGCCTCCGTCACGTAGACGGTGCCCGCATCGCGATACGCCGGTTGCAATACCACCGCCGCCCCTTCGGATTCGAGGAGCTGCCATTTCCGGAAGTTGAGTTCCTGCGCCGCCCGCTGCTCGGGAGTGAATTGAAGCGGTTGAGGCTCGGATGGCGGCGGCTGGGCATTGGCGAGCCGCAGCAGTTCTTCATCAGTTTGCCGGTGCGCCTGCGGCTCGAACAGCGGGTCCACACGCCGCGCGGGTGAGAGCAGGACGATCTTGCCTTTCAGTTTCCCTCTGTATTTCTCCAGATCAGTCGCTGAGTTTGCGTCCAGGAAAACGACCTCTCCCCGGACCGTTCCCTCGGTGCTGGGACTCCAGGCCTTTGGATAGGCGATGAGCGGAGAAAACGCCGGCGCAATCATGTTGGCGGTAAACCCTTCGAGCGTCCAACCGCGGCCAAATGGGCCCCAGGCTTCCAAGTGGGCATTCGCAAGTCCCCACTCGCGCAGTCTTGCGCGTGCATCCTCCTGGGCTTTCCTGATATTCGGCGAGCCGGTAAGCCGTGGGCCATCCACATCGGTGAGGTAGCCCAGCATCTCCATGATTTGAGAGTGGTGCAGGGCCTCCGCCTTGATCTTCTCCATCATCTCCAGATCAACTTTTTCCGGCGAATTCTGGCCGTATGTCGCCAACGAGGCAGCCAGCAGAAGAATGGCAACCACAGCGGAGATGTGCCGCGCACGAAGGTGGTCAGGATTCGTTTTGCGCATTTCGTTTCCCTCCAGACTCAGCGCTCAGCAGGAGCAGCTCTGTATTCGTCCTTTCTTCCACGCCGGAGCCGTTTCGCCGTGTGGTGGTTCCGCGGCGGCCTGGGACCTGCGAGCAGGACGCGGCCCAATGGCGAAATGTTAACGAAGGCCGTGCCCAAGAGCAGGTTCCTCAGCCCCACTCCTCCGTGGAAAGGCGCTTGCAGTTTCGAGCGCCCTGGTCGCGGTGTGATCGCTCCTTCCATTTGCATCAGACGGCTCCGCATGAAAAGATGATGGGCATGAAAAAACCTCTATTGGCATTTTTATGTATTTTCGGAATGGGGATGGCGTTTGCCGTCAGGCCCGCCGCGGCGCAGCGCTCCACATCCGCGCAGGCCTCGCAGCCGCCTACACTGAAACCGCAAGCTTCTCCGGGGACGACGAGCCAGCCAAGCTCGACGTTCAAGAGCCAGAAGGACGAGGTCAGCTATGCCCTGGGGTTGAATTGGGGAAACAACCTGCGAAGGGAATCGGTGGAGGTTGACCCCGATCTCGTTTTGCAGGGCCTGAAGGACGCCCTGGCCGGCGGCAAGACCCAGATTACCGACGAGGAAGCACGCGCCGCGCTGGTGCGATTGCAGAACGACCTCAGGACCAGGGATGAAGCGAGGATGCGCGAGGAGGCCGAGAAAAACCGGGCAGCAGGGGATGCCTATCGAGCGGCCAACAAGGCCAAAGAAGGCGTGGTCACTCTGCCGAGCGGGCTCGAGTACAAAATCATGACTGCGGGCACCGGACCCAAGCCTATGCTGACCGACAAGGTGACCTGCAATTATCGCGGCAGTCTGATTGATGGCACCGAGTTTGACAGCTCGTACAAACGCGGCGAACCCGCGACTTTTCCGGTCAGCGGAGTCATCAAAGGCTGGACGGAGGCGCTGCAACTTATGCCGGTGGGATCCAAATGGCAGCTCGTGATTCCTCCCGAACTGGCTTACGGACCGAACGGCAAAGGAGGAGTCATCCCGCCGAATGCCACGCTCGTCTTCGAAGTCGAGCTGCTCTCGATCGCAGTGAATCAGCCGGGGCAAGGCCCCTCTCCTCGATAGGTCGGCCCTGAAAAGCTCGGGGCAGGCTGCTCCAAGTCGCCGCGCATCCGGTGCCTGGCGTAGAATCGGCGTGCTTGCCCGCTGCCTCTGAATTCGACCGTCTGCGCGTGGTGCTGGTGCGCACGCGCAACCCCCTGAACATCGGCGCCGCTGCGCGGGCCATGAGCAACTTCGGATTTTCGCACCTGCGCATGGTGAATCCCTTCCCGGCAGGATTTCGCGAGGCGCGATCCGCAGTGGGCGCGGCGGCCGTACTGGCCGCAGCAGAAGAATACAAGTCGGTGGCCGATGCGGTGGCCGATTGCACCCTGGTGGTGGGTACTTCGGCGGTCGGGCGCCGAGAGTTGCATCACTTCCTGTTGCGGCTAGAGGATGGCGCCCGCCTGATCCGCCGGCGGCTGCGCTCCAGCCGCGTGGCACTGCTGTTCGGCTCGGAAAAAACCGGTCTCTCGAATTCCGACCTGAGCCACTGCCACTGGGTGTTGCGCATACCCACGGTTCCACACAACATTTCCATGAACCTGGGGCAGGCGGTTGCGGTGTGTCTCTACGAGCTGGTGCGCCAGGCGAAGAGGGTCCCGGCAGCGCAGCAGGCGCCGCCCGCAACCTCCGGCGAAGTGGAGCGCATCACCACCATGCTGCTGGACGCTCTGCGTGCCTGCGGATATCTCGAGCCGCGCGGCGCGGCCATAGCGGAGGAGAAAGTGCGCCGGCTGGTAAGGCGTTTGAATCTGCGGGCGGGCGACGCGGAGGTGTGGCTGGGCATCTGGCGGCAGATCGTGTGGAAATTGCGCGAGGAAAAGGAAACGCGAGACTAGGAATCCTCCGCCGTTGCTGCGCGGGTGTTTGTGGAAACCTTTGCGCCGCGGCCCACGTAGTGTATCTTCTCACCCGATTTGCAGGATTCCCGATCCTTGTTCCTGGAAGGACTTCAGGGGGTTGCTCATGAAAGCATCGAAGATGCGTGGTGGCCTGCGCGCGCTGGCCGTGGCCGCGTTGCTCCTCGCTGCGGCTATCTGCGCGTTGCGCGTTGCGGAGCGCCAGGCGGCGGCAGATGAGCCGCGCTACTTCGCCATCCGCAACGTAAAAGTTGTGCCCGTGTCCGGGCCTCCCGTGGAAGGCGCCACCGTGGTGATCGCCAACGGATTGATCGCCGCGGTGGGAAAAGATGTGCCCGTTCCCGCTGAAGCCTGGGTGATTGATGGCAAAGGCCTGATCGTTTACCCCGGCCTCGTGGATGCGCTCACCGACGTGGGCTTGGGCGTACCGGAGGCGCCAACGCCGCCGGCTGGGGCCGGCCCTGGGCGGGAGCGGCCAGCCGGGCCGGTGTCGCCGGCAATGCTCTCCAAGGGGCCGCAGGACCGTCCCTCTTCGACACCCTGGGTGGACGCCGCCGATGAGCTGGTTGTCGCCGACAAGAAGATCGAGACGTGGCGCTCCGGTGGATTCACCACCGCGCTCACCGCTCCAAGGACGGGCCTTTTTCCCGGGCAGGGCGCGGTGATTGACCTGGCCGGAGAGCGGCCGGGCGACCTGGTGGTAAAGCCCTCGGCGACGGTGCAGCTCACGTTTAACAGGGCGGGTGGATTCTCGGGTTTTCCCGGCTCGCTGATGGGCACGATCTCTTACATCCGCCAGGTATTCCTGGACGAAGAGCAGGATGTCGCGGCGCAGGCCGTCTATGGGGCCGACGCGCGGGCCAACGAGCGGCCGGGATACGATCGCGTGCTGCGCGCCCTCGAGGCGGCCAGCCGCGCGGGCGAGCCGGTGCTGATTCCCGCCACCACCCCGCCGCAAATTCTTCGCGGCATCTGGCTGGCGGAACAGATCAAGGCGCGCCCCTACCTCTACGGCGTGCAGCAGGGCTATGCGGTGGCGGATGCGCTGGCGGCCAACAAGGCCGTCGCGCTGGTGAACGCAAAGTGGCCGGTCAAAGAAAAAGATGCCGACCCGGACGCCGAGGAGTCGCTGCGCACCCTGCGCATCCGCGACCGCGCTCCGGGAACCCCCGCGGCGCTGGCCAAAGCCGGCGTGACGTTTGCCTTCTATGACGATGGGCTCGCCGCGCCGAAGGAGATGCTGAAAAACGTGAAGAAGGCGATCGACGCGGGACTCGCCCCGGACGCGGCGCTCCGCGCACTGACCCTCTCTCCGGCGGAGATTTACGGCGTGGCCGACCGGCTCGGCAGCATCGAGCCGGGAAAGATCGCCAATCTCGTGGTGGCCGATGGCGACCTGTTCGCGGAGAAAACGAAAATCAAATACGTATTCGTAGACGGGAAAAAGTTCGAAATCAAGGAGCCGGAGAAACCCAAGGAGTCCGAGAAACCCAAGGAGCCCGAGAAACCCAAGGAGCCGCCCAAGGGCGACCTCAGCGGCAAGTGGACCATCTCGTTTACCACGGAACAGGGCCCGCAGCAGGCCTCCGCTGACCTGGTCATGGCGCCCGGCGGAAGCGTCACGGGAACGGTCACTCATCCCTTCGGCACTTCTCCGGTCATCAACGGCTACCTCAGCGCCAACTCATTTTCCGTCACGATTTCCGCTGACACCGGATCCGGCCCGCAGGACTTCACGCTTTCCGGCACGCTCGAAGGCAGCAGTCTGAATGGGACGATTAGTGGTCCCGATTTTTCGGCGGAATTCACCGGCACGCGCCCGGCAGCGAGCCTGGACGGGGCCGCGGGCCTCCAGGAGGACCACCATGAATAGGCAGAATCCACTCGGAACAGTTCTCCTGTTGGGCCTGACGTCGTGCCTGGCGGTCACCTTCGGGGCGTCCCGCGCCGCGGCGCAGGATTCCGGCGTGACGGTGATCAAGAACGCCACCATCATCACGGTCACGAAAGGCACCATCGAACACGGATCCATTCTGATCCGCGACGGGAAGATCGCCGAGGTGGGGAAAAGCGTGAAGGAGCCCGCGGGCGCCACGGTCATTGACGCCTCCGGAATGTTCGTCACCCCCGGAATCATTGACTGCCATTCGCACATTGCGGTGGAGGGCGGCGTGAACGAAGGCAGCGTGGCCGTCAGTTCCATGGTGAGCGTGGGCGACGTCTTGAATCCCGACGACATCGAAATTTATCGCGACCTGGCCGGCGGCGTGACCGTGGCCCACGTGCTGCATGGCAGCGCCAATCCCATCGGGGGACAGAACCAGTTGATCAAGCTCCGCTGGGGAAAGACGGCGAGCGAGCTCAAGTTTGAGGGCGCGCCGCTCAGCATCAAATTCGCCCTGGGCGAAAACCCCAAGCGAAACAATTTCCAGCCGCCGCCGGGCATCCCGCAGCGGTATCCGGAAAGCCGCATGGGCGTAATGGACGTGATCCGCCAGGCCTTTGTGGACGCCCGGGAATACAAGAAGACCTGGGACGAGTACAACCGCCGCGTGGCCGCGGGAGATAAGACCGCGATCCCGCCGCGCCGCAACCTCAAACTCGACCCGCTGGTCGAGATTCTTGAAGGGAAGCGCTGGGTCCACTCGCACTCCTACCGCGCCGACGAGATCCTCCAATTGATGCTGCTGGCCGACGAGTTCGGATTCAAGGTGCGCACCTTCCAGCACGTGCTGGAGGGCTACCGCGTGGCGGACGAGATGGCCAAGCACGGCGCGGGTGGCTCGACGTTCTCCGACTGGTGGGCCTACAAGATGGAGGCCTACGAGGCCATTCCCTACAACGCCGCGATGATGACGCGCCGCGGCGTGCTCGTCTCCATCAATTCGGACGACGCGGAGGAAGCGCAACACCTGAACCAGGAAGCGGCGAAGTCCATAAAGTACGGCGGGCTGACCGAAAACGAGGCGCTCCGGCTGGTGACCATCAATCCCGCCATCCAACTCGGGATTGACAAGCGCGTCGGCTCCATCGAAACGGGCAAAGACGCCGACCTGGTGATTTACAACCATCCCCCGCTGAGCGTGTATGCCGTGCCGCAGAAGGTCTTTATCGACGGCCACATGTATTTCGACCGCGAAAAAGACCTGGCCATGCGCGCTGAAAACGCAAAAGAGCGCCAGGCGCTGCTCGAGAAGGAAAAGAAGGCCGCCGAGGCGGAAAAGAAGCCCGGCGAGGGCAAGGGCGGAGCGGAAAAGAAGCCTGGGGCCGGCCCGCATCCCTCCAACGAAGGCCAACCCAGAGAGGCGGTGAAGCCGCCGCAGGACCTGCATGCGGCTTCCGCCTGGCTCGACTGAGGCGAGGACACGACCATGCACAGAGCCCATCATTTCGCCGCAAAGAAGTATTTGGCGGTGCTTGCCGTGCTGGCGCTCGCCGCGTTTGCCGTGCGGGCCGCGCCCGGCCAGGAAAAATCCAAAGAGAAGCCGCGGAACGCGGGGAAGACCTACGCCATCCGCGGAGCAAGGATTACCACACTGGCAGGTCCGGTGATCGAGAAGGGGAACATTGTCATGCGCGGCGGCCGCATCGTGGCCATCGGCGCGGACGCGGCCATCCCCCCCGATGCGGAAGTCCTGGACGCGGCGGGGCTCGAAGCCTATCCCGGCATGTTTGACGCCGTCGACCAGGTGGGGCTGCAGGAGGTCAGCGCGGTCGCAGCCACCGTGGACTCGCGCGAACTGGGCGAATTCAATCCCCAGCTCGTTGCCGCCACGGCCGTGCATCCCGCCAGCGAGCACATTCCCGTGATCCGTGCGGCGGGAATCACGCACGTAGTTTCCGCGCCGGACGCCGGAGGAGCGTTCGGCGGGGGCGGCGCGTTTATCCTGGGCCAGGCCTCGGTGATCAACCTAGCCGGATGGACGATCGAGGAAATGCTGGTGCGGAAGTCGGCGGCCATGGCGGTGAACTGGCCCGGCCTGAATACCCGCACGTTTGATGTCAGCACGTTCAGCGTGAGGGAAAGGCCGTTTGCGGATGTGAAGAAGGAGTACGACAAGAAAGTCCAGGATCTCACCGACTTTTTCGAGGAGGCGCGGCATTACCAGCAGGCCGTGGAGAAGGGCTCGGCCCAGAACTACGTGCGCGACCTCAAGTTCGAGGCCATGATCCCGGTGCTCAAGGGCGAGCTGCCCCTGCTCGTGCTCGCGGACCGCGTGCACGAGATTCGCGGCGCCGCCGAGTTCTGCGACAAGCAGAAGGTCCGCATGATCCTGGGCCGCGGGGGCGACTCGCTCAAGGTGAAGGACCTGCTGCAGGCGCACAATATCCCCGTGATCCTGGGGCCGACCATGCGTCTTTCGCAGGACGAAGACGATCCCTACGACAAGTTTTTCACTCTGCCCTCGGATTTGCAGAAGGCAGGCATCCGTTTTGCGATTGCCTCCTTCGGATTGGAGTTCGTGCGCCGGCTGCCGCAGCAGGCGGGAAACGCGGTGGCTTATGGGTTGTCGTATGAGGACGGGCTGAAGGCCATCACGCTCTATCCGGCGCAAATCCTGGGGCTGGACAAGGACCTAGGCACGCTCGAGAAGGGCAAGATCGCGAACATCATGATTACCAATGGCGACCCGCTCGAGCTGCGCACCGAAGTGAAGCACCTGTACATCGACGGCAAGCCCACCTCCACCGACAACAAGCACAGGCAGCTCTACGAAAAATACAGCAAGCGGCCGTAGGCCGGGCTGACTCCGCGCGAGATTGTGGTCGGCCGGCCTGCTCCGCCATTGCGTTGCCGACGGTCGCCAGCGAGCGTGCCTTCGGCCGGAACGAGGTCGCCCGGGCGGCCGGTAAACATTGTCTTCCTCTCAGGTCTGGTATCCTATCGGGTTACGCGAACGTTCTTCGATCATGGCACGCAGAGTTCTGGCGGGCCAGGCGCGAAAGAAGAAGTTAGATGAACCCCCTCCTTCGATTCTTTTTCAGCCCCCCGCCGGGTCCGGCGAGCATTGTGCTCATCCGTATTCCTGTCGGGCTGATCTTTTTCACCCAGGGGATTCTCAAATTCACAGACTCGAACATGGGAGTAGCTCGATTCGCGAGAATCGGATTTTCGAATCCGGCATTCACCGCGCATTTCGTAGGCAGCTTTGAGATCGTGTGCGGGATTTTGGTGTTGTTGGGACTGTGGACAAGGGCGGCGGCCGTTCCCCTGCTCGTTGTGATCACAACGGCCATCGTTACGACCAAGTTCCCCGAGCTGTTCCGCGCCAATCAGGGCCTCTGGTACATGATCAGCGATGCTCGCACCGACTTCGCCATGTTCTGCTCACTGCTTTTCCTGATCGCAGCGGGTGGCGGAGTCTGGTCTCTGGACGCGCGGCGAGAGCCGGGATAGATTTCAGGAAGTTTGCCGTGAAACACCTTGCGAAGTCGCGGCGCCGATTTCTGAAGGCCACCGGCCTGGCGGCGGGAGCCTGTTGGCTCGCTCCCCGGGACGTCCTTGCCGGCGCGGTGATGCCGGCTCCGCGCAGCGGACCGGCGGCCCCGCCAACCGAGTCGGCTCCGGCAGACTACACGCTGCGGATCGCAGCTTCTCCTGTCGAGATTGCGCCCAACCGCATCATTTCGCTCATTACCTACAACGGGCATTTCCCTGGCCCACTGCTGCGATTCCAAGAAGGCCGGCAGGTCATCGTGGACGTGTTCAACGATAGCGATACGCCCGAACAACTGCACTGGCATGGCCAATTCATCCCCACCGACGTGGATGGCGCTGCCGAGGAAGGAACGCCGTACATTCCCGCGCATGGCCTGCGGCGCGTTGTGTTCACGCCACGACCGGCCGGTTTCCGCTTCTATCACACTCACATCCGTGCCGGCGCCAACCTCGCCGCCGGAGTCTATAGCGGCCAGGTGGGGCCGGTGTACATCGAGCCGCGGCGCGAACCGGGCAGATACGACCGCGAAGTCTTTCTGGTGCTCAAGGAATTTGAGCCCACCTTCAGCCGCGGGGGCGACATGGCCATGGATTTCCTGACTCCCGCGACTCGCGTCAAGTCGCTCGAAGAGGCCGGCGAGGCGGCGATGAAAGCCTCGCTCGCCAAAGGTATGCCGCACGGCTACGAGGTCGGCTACGCTTCGTTCACCATCAACGGGCGCATGCTCGGGCATGGAGAGCCGATTCGCGTGAAGCAGGGAGAACGCGTCCTTTTTCATATCCTGAATGGCAGTGCCACCGAGATTCGCAGCCTGGCGCTGCCCGGCCACTCCTTTCAAGTGGTCGCCCTCGATGGAAATCCCGTCCCGCAGCCCGCCAGCGTGCCGGTGCTGTGGCTGGGCACGGCGGAGCGCATCTCCGCCGTCGTGGAAATGAATCATCCGGGCGTGTGGATCCTCGGTGATCTCGATAATGACGATCGCCGCCACGGCATGGGCATTGTGGTGGAATACGCCGGCCGCCCCGGCAAAGCGCAATGGCTTTCGCCCGCGCCCTTTCGCTGGGACTATCGGCATTTCGCAAAGGCCGGCGCGGCCCCGCTCGTGCCCGACGAGACGTTCGAGATGCTCATCGTCAAAGAGAATGCCGCCGACGAAGGCTTCAACCACTGGACCATCAATGGCGTCGGTTTCCCCATGGGCGACGCCCTGGTTCCCGCCTCCTTCCACCTGAAGCAAGGCAGGCGCTACCGGATTCACCTGCGCAACGCCAGCGATGATATCCATCCCATCCATCTACATCGTCACAGTTTCGAGTTGACGAGTTTGGCGGGAAGCCAGACGGCGGGAATCCTGAAAGATGTTCTGATGCTGGGCGGCTACCAGGAAGCCGAGGTGGACTTCGTTGCCGACAATCCCGGGCTGACGCTTTTCCACTGCCACCAGCAACTCCACATGGACTTCGGTTTCATGACCCTGTTCGACTACGTCTAGCCCATCCGCGAACCGGCCCGAATCGGCGTCCCAGCGGGAAAAGACAAGGCCGCTGACCCCCTGGAATTCTGGCGCCCGAGCGGGGCCAGTGATGGCCTGTAGTGCCAGCGGAAACCTGCGTAGTGGCATCGGACAGCCGCCCCGCCCGCCGCTTTCCGTTTCTCCCGCGCCGCGGTGTACACTAATTCACCTTCGCGCCCATGAACCGGGAGTATCACCGCTGGTACAGCCCGCGGCTCGGCAAAGACATGCAGCTTCTGGTCTTTGGCCACGCCGGAACGCCGCTGCTCGTCTTTCCCACCTCCCAGGGCCGGTTTTTCGAGTACGAGGATCGCGGGATGGTTGCCGCGGTGAGCTGGCGCTACGATTCCGGGGCCGTGCAGGCGTATTGTGTGGATAGCGTGGATGCCGAGAGCTGGTACAACCGGCGCGTCCACCCGCGGCACCGCGTCGAGCGCCACATGGCCTACGAGGCCTATCTGCTCGACGAGGTGCTGCCCCTCATCCGCGTCAAGAATCCGGCGCAACAGCTCAGCGTCACCGGATGCAGCTTCGGCGGCTACCATGCCATGAACTTCGCGCTGCGCCATCCCGACCTGGTGAGCCATGCGGTGAGCATGGGCGGCGCGTTCGACATCCAGCAGTTTCTCGACGGATACTACGATACGGATTGCTACTTCCAGTGTCCCATGCATTTTCTCCCCGGCCTGAACGATCCCTGGTATCTGGACCGCTACCGGGCCATGCGCATCGTGCTGGGCACGGGCGAGCACGACATCTGCCTGGGCGAGAACCGCCGGCTCTCCGGCATGCTCCACGAAAAGAACGTGCCGCACTGGCTGGACGTTTGGGGCAACGGCACGGGACACGACTGGCCGTGGTGGCAGCAGATGGCCCAGAAGTATTTCGCGTAGAGGCGAGGTGTAGCGGCGGGCTCCTCCCGCCGCAGGCCGGCGACGCCGCGCCGTAGCCGGCCGTTGTACGACGAAGTGAAGGGAGGCGCACCATGAAGCGCATCGCCGTATTGTTCGGGATGGAGGAAACCTTTCCTCCCGCGCTCATCGAGCGTATCAACTCGCTGAAAGCCCCGGGCGTCAGCGCCGAGATGCTGAAGACCGGCGGCGTGGTCATGGCGCAGCCCTCGGGCTACCGCGTGATCATTGACCGCATCTCGCAGGATATTCCCTTCTTCCGCGCGCTCCTGAAAAACGCGGTGCTCAACGGCACGATCGTGCTGAACAATCCCTTCTGGTGGAGCGCCGACGACAAATTCTTCAACTACGCGCTGGCCTCCCGCATCGGCGTGGCCGTGCCGCGCACCGTGCTGCTGCCCCACAAACAGCATCCACCCGACACCACCGACCGTTCCATGCGCAACCTCATCTACCCCCTCGACTGGGACCAGATTTTTTCCTATATCGGCTGGCCCGCTTTCCTCAAGCCGCATTCGGGCGGGGGATGGAAGCACGTCTACAAGGTCCACGACGCGGAGGAGTTTTTCCGCGCCTATGACAGGACGGGCGACCTGTGCATGACCCTCCAGGAAGGCATCGAGTTCGAGAGCTACTACCGCTGTTACGTGATCGGGCAGGAGAAAGTGCGCGTGATGCGGTATGACCCGCGCGCCCCGCATGCCGAACGCTACGTGAAATCACCGGCGCCGGTGAGCCCCGCGCTCCACGGCCGCATGGTGGACGACGCCGTCCAATTGTGCCGCGCCCTGGGCTACGACATCAACACGGTGGAGTTCGCCGTCCGCGGCGGCATCCCCTACGCCATTGATTTCTTGAACCCGGCGCCGGATGCCGACTATCATTCTGTGGGCGCGGAAAACTTCGAATGGGTGGTCAACGCCGTCGCCGATCTCGCCGTGCGGGCCGCCCAGAGCGAGGCCAATCCCGCCGCGGAACTCCGCTGGGCGCCCCTGCTGCGCGGCATCCATCTGGGAGCGAGCGCCGCCGGGTCGCGCTAGGCCGCCTGCGGCGTCGAGGGCCGCAAGCACTGCGAGAAAGAAAATCCGATGAAGCCCAGTTTCACCATCGGCATCGAAGAGGAGTACCAGACCGTGGATCCCGTCACGCGCGACCTGCGCTCCCACGTGGCCACGGAAATCCTCGAGGAAGGCAAGCGCCTGTTTTCCGAGTCCGTGAAGCCGGAATTCCACCAGTCCGTGGTGGAAGTGGGCACCACGGTGTGCGCGAACATCAAGGAAGCCAAACGGGAACTGGTAAAGCTCCGCCGCGCCATGGTGGAGCTGGCGGATCGCAATGGGCTGATGCTCGCTGCCGCGGGCACGCATCCCACCGCGGACTGGCGCACCCAGGAGGTTTATCCCGACCAGCGCTACTTCTCGATCATCGAAGACATGCAGATGGTGGCGCGCGCCAACCTGATCTTCGGGCTCCACGTCCACATCGGCATCGAGGACCGCGAAACCGCCATCCGCCTGATGAACGTGGGACGCTACTTTCTGCCTCATATGCTGGCGCTCTCCACGAATTCCCCTTTCTGGATGGGCATGAACACCGGACTCATGTCCTACCGCTGCAAGGTGTTCGACAAATTCCCGCGGACAAACATTCCCGAGTCTTTCGCGAGCTGGGGCGAGTACGAAAGCTTCGTGAAGCTACTGGTAAAGACGGGATGCATTGACAACGCCAAGCGCATCTGGTGGGACATGAGGCCGCACCCGAACTTCACCACTCTGGAGGTGCGCATCTGCGACATCCCCATGCGCGTGGACGAAACCATCGCCATCGCCGCGCTCATCCAGGCCACCTTTGCCAAGCTCTACCAGCTCTTCACCAGCAACCAGACCTTCCGCCCATACCGCCGTGCCCTGATCATGGAGAACAAATGGCGCGCCGCGCGCTACGGCCTCAACGGCAAGCTGATTGATTTCGGCAAACAGGAAGAAGCCCCCGTGCGCGACCTTATTGTTGAGTACCTGAGCTTCGTGGACGAGGTGGTGGACGAACTGGGCAGCCGCGAGGAACTCGAATATATTTATCAGATCCTGGACCGCGGCAGCGG
>Ga0187819_10000335_pt1 | contig 23028 bp, 15 predicted proteins | sample NC_wetland_sal_i_15_FD_132411 | JGI IMG/M metagenome (GOLD analysis project Ga0187819, IMG submission 132411) | Wetland sediment microbial communities from Neuse River Estuary, North Carolina, USA - SO4_4 | ecosystem: Environmental > Aquatic > Freshwater > Wetlands > Sediment | place: USA...
ACCGACTGCGGACGCTTCGTTCGCCGCCATACGGGACCGAAGCAGGTTGGGAATTGCGATGGCCGCGATGATCAAAATAATCGCCACGACGATCAGCAACTCGATCAGCGAGAAGCCCTTCTGATTCTTTTTCATCGTTTCTCCTAGGAGCCGCGGCTCCAAAATTGTCTTGTACTCCCTGGCGGGGTACGTCCCGGTACATCGCAAGGAGGATGCCAAGTCCGCGCCGGGGGTTTACTTTGCCGATACACTCGCATTATACCCTGTAATTTCAGTAGATTACAGGTCCGCGCAGGGGTTAATACAGAACCAACAATGGCCGCCGATAGGGCGCTGGACCAAAAACTTGACACTTTGTGACTGCCCGGAGTGACCCAAAACGAATGCCTCCAGATTATTAAATCGGCGGACGCTCGATTGAGCTTAGACCCCATGTTTTTTGGCGTAATGGCGGAAGGAGCGATAGGACATCTTAAGCAGTTCGGCGGCGCGCACACGGACGCCTCCCGAGCGCTCGAGGGCCGCGAGCAGATAGGTACGCTCTGTCATCGCAACATGAGATTCCAGGTCCATACCGCCTTCGGGGATGAGGGACGCTTTCACCTGGTGGTGTCCATTCGACTGAAATTCCTGGTAGAAATTCGTGATCCGCTCGGGCAGTTCGCCCAGGGAGATGCGCTTGCCCGTTTCCAATGCGACGGCGCGCTCGATGGTGTTCTCGAGCTCACGTACGTTACCCGGCCAATCGTAGACTTCCAGGCGGCGCATGGCTTCAGGCTCAATCCCTTCGATGGGCTTGTTCATGGATTTCACAAAGCGGTCAAAAAACGCGCGGGCCAGAAGAGGGATATCCTCGCGGCGGTCGCGCAACGCGGGTAGATGGATGGGAATTACGCTGAGGCGGTAGAAGAGATCCTCGCGAAAACGGCCCTCAGCGATTTCCTTTTCCAGATCTTTGTTGGTTGCGGCGATGACACGGACATCCACACTCGTCTCTTCGTTGCTGCCGAGCGGACGAACCTTTCCTTCCTGGAGGACGCGATAAAGCTTCACCTGCATGGTGAGGCTCATATTGCCGATCTCGTCCATGAAGAGCGTGCCGCCATCGGCCGCCTGAAACAAGCCGCGCCGGTTTTCATTGGCGCCGGTGAAGGCGCCCTTTACATAGCCGAAAAGTTCGGATTCGAGGAGCGTTTCCGGGAACGCGCCACAATTAATGGTGATGAAGGGAGTCTTCGCGCGGGCGCTATTCTCGTGGATGGCGCGAGCGACGAGTTCCTTCCCCGTGCCGCTCTCGCCGGTGATGAGAACACGGCTCGACTGGGGCGCGATGGTTTCGATCAGATCGAAGAGCGCGCGCATTTTGAGGCTAGTCCCGATGATGTGATCGAAACCAGTGAGGCGCCGAAGCTGGCGGCGGAGTTCTCCCGCTTCTTTTTTCAGGGTCAAGGTTTCAGCAAATTGTTTTACGGCCGGGCGCAATTCATCGAGCAGGCGATCCCCCTTGACGACATAGCGGTCGGCGCCGAAATTCACGGCCTCGATGGCGGAATCAATTGTGGGAACGCCGGTGATGAGAATAAAGATCGTGGACGGAGAGACCTCTTTGCAGTAGCGCAACAGCTCGACGCCATCCATATCCGGCATGCAGATGTCGGAAACAACGATATCGAAAATCTGCGAGGCGAGACGGCGCTTGGCAGTCTCGCCGTTCGAGGCCACTTCGACTTTGTGGCCTTCCTTGCGGAAGCTGATTTCGAGCAGTTCGCAGATGGAGCGCTCGTCGTCAACGATCAACAAATGAGCCATGGCGCTAAACCTTCTCCACCGGTCGCAACATCTCGAGATCCACCGGCGCTTCCCTGCGCGCGGGAGTACGCGTGCGAACGGAGCGAGGGAGCTGAACAATGAATTCGGCGCCCTTTCCCTTCTCTGCTTCGACGCGAATCCCGCCGCTGTGGGCCTGAAGTATTTGATAAACGATGGCCAGTCCGAGGCCCGTTCCGCCCGTGAATCCGGATTGGAAGGGCTCGAAGAGCCTGTTTGCCTGGCGCGGATCGAGACCGACGCCGGTATCGCGGATGGAAATTCGGACGAAGGAAGCATCCGCCTCGAGGCCAACGGTCAGCAGGCCGCCATCGGGCATGGCACGCAACGCGTTATTGCAAAGATTCCAGAAGACCTGCTTCAAGGCGTCACGGTCGGCTCGGGCGCGGATATTGCGTCCGGAGAAATGGCGCTCGATCCGGAACTTCTCGCGGGCGCTGGCGTCGCGTTCGATGAGCAGGAGGGTTTCGTCCATGAGGGCAGCGACGTCCACTTCCACGAAGGAGTAGGACTTTTCGCGCGAGTAGTCCAGGAAGTCGGTGATGATCTGGTTGAGGCGCTGCGATTCGCGGCTGACGATATGGACGAGTTTCTTGTCGTCCTCCTCGAGCGGCGCGAGGCGAGCCAATTCCTTGAGTGCACCGGTCATGGCCGTGAGCGGCTGACGAATTTCATGGGCAATGGCGGCGGCGAGGCGGCCGAGAGCGGCCATGCGCTCCTTGACAGCTACTTCCCGCTCGAGACGACGCAGTTCGGTGAGATCCTGAAAGTTGAAGACGTAGCCGGTCTTGTTGTTTTGGCCGGCGCGCAACGGGGAAATGGAAAGCCCGACAAACCGGGTTGCTCCCTCAGGGGTACGAAACTCGATTTCCTTGCGGGAGGCTACTGGAATCCCTTGCTCGTCTGTTTCAACCGGCCAAAATGCCGGCAGCAGGTCTTGAACATTTTCGCCCCGGCGCAAACCGAATCCCTGGCCGGTGATTTCGGAGCCGGCGCGATTCAGGAGGAGGATGCGGCCTTCGAGGTCGGTGGTTAAGAGGCCACCGCGCATGGATTCGATAATGTCCTGGTTGAAAGCTTGGAGATCCTTCAGCTCTTCTTCCTTTTCCTCGAGTTCGACGCCCTTTTTCCGGAGCGTGTGGGAAAGCAAGCTTCCGAGATAAGCAACAGCAAGGAAGGCAAAAAGATTGTTGGTGAGCCAGAACTCGAGTGCACGGCCGCCGGGCACCGAAGCCGCGGTGCGCGGAATTACACCATAGGAGACGAGAACAATGACACTGCCGAGGAGCGCAAAACAGGCACCAGCAACCAAGAAAACTCCACGGCGGGAGAAAAGCACGCTCCCCATCAATATTGACAAGAGATATAGCGAAATGAAGTAGCTATCCTGCGCGCCGGTGACATAAACGACGCCGGTGATGATCAGCAGGTCGCTGACGGTTTGCAACGGGGCATGCCAACGCGCGCGGGGCAGCCAGCGCTGAAGAAGGACGTACAGGATGCCAAGGGCGCACCAGACAATCATCAACGGAACAAAGGACCGCACCGGAAGAGGAAGAGGCGTGAACTGGCGGACGGCGACGGCGATCCCAACGAGAAACGTGATGACCAGGAAGCGTACGCGACCCAACCAAGGGAGCCATTCGCCTGCATTGGTTACGGATTTCATTTCGGGTCCGTCGCTAATCCCTCCGCCCCGCTCCAGTTCGCGTGCACGATGGAGGTACCGCCGCCGGCGAGAGCCGCAGCGAGCGCGCATCCTGAGACATGGGACGCGCGCCGGCAGGCCGCGGCGCACCGGGTTTAGTGTGAAGACAGTTTGGCGATCAACGAGAACAGCGGCAAATACATGGAAATGACGACGCCGCCGACCACGACGCCGAGGAAAACGATCATCGCCGGTTCAAGGGCGGTGAGCAGGTCCTTGACCGCCGCATCTACTTCGTCCTCATAGAAATCGGCGATTTTTTGAAGCATGGCGTCCATCGCGCCGGTCTGTTCGCCGACGCCGATCATCTGCGTCACCATGCCCGGAAAAACCTCCGTTTCTTTCAAGGGGTCCACCAACGACCGTCCGGCTTCGACAGCTTTCCGTGTCTGGCTGATGGCCTTTTCCACGACGGCGTTTCCGGAGGTACGCGCCGTGATGTCGAGACCTTCGAGGATGGGCACGCCGCTGGAAATGAGCGTGCCGAGTGTGCGCGTGAAACGCGCGACGGCGATTTTACGTAGCAGCATTCCGATCATCGGAAGCTTCAGCAGGACGTGGTCCAAAACATAGCGGCCTTGCGGCGTGCCATACCAGAACTTCAAAGCGATACAGGTGGCGATGAACAGAACCACAACCATGCCGCCGTAAATGCTGCCAACGAAATTGCTGAGGCCGATGACGATGCGCGTCGGGAGAGGCAGGTCCACATCGAGGCCGTTGAACAAGGTGACGAAGATGGGCACCACCTTCCAGAGCAGCAAGGTGATCACCATGCCCGCGATGAACAACACGGACACCGGGTAAATCAGCGCCGACTTCACAGCGCGCTTCAATTTCACGTTTTTCTCGATGTAAGTCGAAAGGCGCTGGAGAATGGTGTCCAGGATACCGCCCGTCTCACCGGCTTCGACCATGTTGTAGTAGAGGGGGTCGAAAACCTTATCGAACTGCTTCATCGAGGCGGAAAGTGTCGCGCCGCCTTCGACGGAAGCGCGGACGCCGTTGAGGATCTTCTGGAACGACTTGTTTTCCTGCTGCCCGGCGAGAATTTCCAGGCACTGGACGAGCGGCAAGCCGGCATCAATCATCACGGAGAATTGGCGCGTGAAGATGGCGAGTTCTTTTGCGTCCACGCCCGTTCCAAAGGTGGGGACGTTGAACTCCTTGCCTTTCTCCGAGAGCTTGCTGACATTGATTTGCTCACGGCGGAGCAAAGCAGCCACTTCGGCCTTGCTCGCGGCCGCGCGCTCACCTGCGACGGTGGTACCCGCCCGGTTGACTCCACGATACGTATATACCGGCATGATCTGTTACCTCCTGTTCGCCACTTACCGCCGGACGGGAACCTTGCCGCCAGCCGGCGGCGAGGTCACCCCACGGTTAATTAAATCCTGCAATTCGTCTGGATTCGAGGACCGCGCGAGAGCGGTTTCCAAAGTGATTACCTTCTGGAAGTAGGCGTTCGAAAGACTCTGGTTGAACGTCTGCATTCCGCTCTGCCCCGTGCCGGTCTGCATTGCCGAATAGATCTGGTGAATTTTGTCTTCACGGATGAGGTTGCGAATGGCAGCCGTGGGGATGAGGATTTCCATGACCATGATGCGGCCGCGGCCGTCGGATTTGGGAAGCAGGGCCTGGCAAAGAATTCCTTCGAGCACCATGGAGAGCTGCGCGCGAACCTGAGGCTGCTGGTGCGCGGGGAAAACGTCGACGATACGGTTGATGGTGGAAATGGCCGAATTCGTGTGCAGCGTGGCGAAGGTCAAGTGGCCGGTCTCGGCGATGCGCAGGGCGGATTCGATGGTCTCGAGGTCGCGCATTTCACCGATGAGCACCACGTCAGGGTCTTCGCGGAGAGCGGCGCGGAGCGAGTTGGCGAAGGAGTGGGTGTCCGAGTGCACTTCGCGCTGATTCACCAGGCACTTCTTGTGATTGTGGAGGAACTCGATGGGATCCTCGATGGTGATCATGTGCTCTTCGCGCTCGTTATTGATCTTGTCGAGCATGGCGGCGAGAGTGGTGGACTTGCCGGAACCGGTGGGGCCGGTCACGAGCACGAGTCCACGCGGCTTGTCGCAGAGATTGCGCACGACCGGGGGAAGGCCGAGCGCGTCGAAGCCCTTAATCTCCCACGGAATAGTCCGGAAGACGGCCGCGACAGCGCCGCGCTGATGGAAAATGTTGCCGCGGAAGCGCGCCAGGCTCTTCAAGCCGAAGGAGAAGTCAAGCTCGAGATTTTCCTCGAGCCGGTGCTTCTGCACGTCGGTGAGGACGCTGTAGGCCAGCGCCTTGGTATCCGCCGCGGTGAGCGGGGGCATGTCGAGAGGGCGCAGCTTGCCGTGGACGCGGATGCGCGGCGACGAGTTCGTGGAGAGGTGCAGGTCGCTGCCGCCCATTTCGATCATCTTCTTGAGCAATTCGCTTAATGTGATGCCAGCCATAATTTCCTCCGCTTACAGAACAGTTTCGCGCAAGACTTCTTCCATGGTTGTGTGTCCTAAGGCAACTTTCTGCAAACCACTTCGCCTGAGGGTCATCATTCCCTGTTCGAGAGCTTTCCTCTTGAGTTCGAGCGCGGAAGCTCCGACAAGAATGAGCTCGCGCAATTCGTCGGTAATCTCCATCACTTCATACAGGCCGACGCGCCCCTTGTAACCCGAGTTGTTGCACGTGGCGCAGCCGCGGCCGTGCTGCACCTGAGTTTTTTCGGCTTCTTCGGGCGTGTAGCCGGCGTCGATCAAAGCCTGGGGCAGAATTTGCAACGGCTCCTTGCACTGCGAGCAGATGCGGCGAACCAGGCGCTGCGCGCAGATCAAGTTGACGGAAGTGGCCACAAGAAACGGCTCGATGCCCATATTCATCAATCGGCTGATGGTGGAGGGCGCATCATTGGTATGCAGCGTGGAAAGCACCAGGTGGCCCGTCAGCGCGGCTTTCACGGCGATCTCCGCGGTTTCGAAGTCGCGAATTTCACCGACCAGAATGATGTTGGGGTCTTGCCGGAGAAAGGCGCGCAGGGCGGAAGCGAAATTCAATCCAATCTGCTCCTTCATCTGCACCTGGTTGATTCCCGCGAGCTGAAATTCGACCGGGTCTTCGGCGGTCATGATGTTTGTCTCGATCGTATTCAGGCGTGCGACGGAGGAATAAAGCGTGTTCGTCTTCCCCGAACCGGTGGGACCGGTAACCAGCACCATGCCGTACGGCTTCAATATTTGGCGCTCGAACTTGACGAGAGATTCGGGCTCGAAGCCGAGCTTGGTCATGTCTAGCCGCAAATTTTCCTTGTCGAGCAAGCGGAGAACAATTTTTTCACCGAAGAGCGCGGGGACAGTGGAGACGCGGAAATCCAGCTCTTTCTTCTTACCATCCTTCAGATACTTGATCATGATGCGGCCGTCTTGCGGGAGCCGCTTTTCGCTGATGTCGAGCTTGGCCATGATCTTGATGCGGCTGGTGATGGCGTCCTTCAATTTCAAAGGAGGAGCCATGACGTTTTGCAAGACGCCGTCAATGCGGAAGCGGACACGCAATTCCTTCTCGTAAGGCTCAACGTGAATATCGCTGGCGCCCCGCTTCACCGCATCGGTGAGAATCAGGTTGACGAGCTTGATGATGGGCGCTTCTTCGGCCGCTTTTTCCAGCGTGGCCAGGTCCATCTCGGCTTCTTCGCTGGCCAGCTCAAGCGCATCCACGTCGCCCGTCAAATCCTTCATGACTTTATCGAGCTCTTCGACGCTCTCGACTTCGCCATAGAATTTGTGGATGGCTTCACTGATGGCCGATTCCGACGCCACCACCGGCTCGACGTTGAAGCCGGTCATGAACTTGATATCGTCCATGGCGAAGACGTTGGTGGGATCCGTCATCGCGATGGTCAGCGTGGAGCCGACGCGCGAGAGCGGGACAATCTGGTAGCGGACGGCGGTTTCCTGGGGCACCAGCTTAATGACGGTGGGATCCACCTCGTAGAACTTCAAGTTGATCGAGGGGACGCCGTACTGCCGGGAAAGGACCGCGGTGATGTCCTCGTCGCTGACCAAACCGAGCTTCACAAGGCAGGTGCCCAGCCGGCCGCCATTCTTTTTCTGGTAGTCGAGCGCCTGTTTTAGCTGATCCGAAGAGATCAGGCTGTCTTTGACGAGAATTTCGCCGAGTCGTGAAGACATAAATGTGCGCCCGCGGTACTAGAACCGCTGGAGAATGCAGCGTAGCATGCTCCCCGAGCGGAGTTGGGAACGCGGTGGGTGCTTCGTGGTGAATCAGCTAACATCCGATACGCAGCCCGAAAACCTGTACCGATGGACAGGCAATTTTTTGGCCCTGTACGAAGGTACAGGTCACGTTATTTGAATAGCTTAGCTCCCGCGGATTCTCCATGGATTCATCGGGAAAACGGAGCCATTGGATTAGGGCCACGAACTCGAGGTCCGAAAGAAGCCAAACCTGAGCCAGGAGCAGTTTCCAGGCATGGGAGGTCATCGGGAAGCGAGCTTGAGGGGCTCCGTGCACCTTTCGTTGACGCATGGCGCGGCATCCGCTACGATGGGAATGTTCGACGGGCGGTTAGCTCAGCGGTTAGAGCATCCCGCTTACACCGGGAAGGTCCGCGGTTCAAATCCGTGACCGCCCACCATTTTTACGAGGGTGTTCGAACGCGGGGGACGTAGTTCAGTTGGTTAGAACGCTGCCCTGTCACGGCAGAGGTCGCGGGTTCGAGTCCCGTCGTCCCCGCCATTTCCTTCGACGACTTTCCGAATTGATGGCCAATTCAGGCGGATAGTCTTCAGAATCACCGATCGCTTCCGCGTACCCACGCCGCCTTAACCCAGCAGAATTGGAAGCACGACGCCTAGACCGAGCGCGAAAAACCAGAGTGCCGGTGCGGGTGTGCCCACCGGGCGGCTCCGGCGCAGTTCGCGAGCGGCGGTCCGAGGATCTTGAGAAATGCGCCCCTGGTATCGCCGCTCTTGCAAGAGAAAGACGGCGGCAGTGACCGCGCCATATAAAAGATGACCCAGCAAGGACGGAAGAAGGGCCGATGCAGTGCCGGCAGTCCAGTCACAGGTACCCGTGAAGAGTAGCGGCAAGAGCGTCATGGGCCCGATGTACCACCACGTTAAACCAAATATCAGTCCCCAAGAGATGCCGACTCTTATATCGGTGCCCTCGTTTCGGAATAACAGCCCATAAGTCATCCCGATAAGAGTGCTGCCGAGCAAGTGGAGAAACAGCCCGTGAGCGCCCGAAAATACGATATCCACTCCTGCGATCTTAGGCAAGGCTCCTGTGGCGAGCATCACGGGACTCGCAAGCAGGCCGCCCACAAACCCCGCGACGCCGCCCCAGCCGAGTGAGCGCATGATGTGGAGGCCAGGCCCTTCGAGTTGGCGATTCAATGGGTCGGATTCGACAAAGAGTTTTGTCCACAGCCGGTCGATCGCGGCGTAAACCACTCCCAGGATGAGCCCGTAGGTGATGTGGCCGATCAGAGAGCCGAAGAGCGCGCTGCCCTGATCAGCCGACCAATCGAGAGGATTCCCGTTGCGCCACGGCCATATCGTAAGCGGACCCAAGAACCACCAAAAAATTGCATACCCTAGTCCCCAACCCATGCTGGAACCGAGCCCCCGCACATCCCGCTGAAAAAGCAGACCGAAGCTCGCTCCGATGAATAGTGCGACGAGAAAATGTAGGGCGACCGTTTCGGATTTTGAGCCTAGCTCGCCGAAACCTGCCAGCAGCGGGTAAAATTCGCCTAGATACATCCAACGGCTGAAAACCAATGCGCTTAATATGCCCGAGAAGCTGCCGACCACCCAGGCACGGCCCCAGTAGGATTTCTGGCCCTTTGCTTTCCGCTGCGATTGGACTGCGCGTTCCGCGCCGATAACGACGCCCACTGGCAGCCCCAGGAATATCAAGTAACCTACTAGATCCGAAAAATGGTCACGCACGTCCTGCAACATGGCGGTCGAATGCCGCAAACCTCCGAGCACAGGGTGAACGCCCGCGGGAATCACAAGCCACATTAGAAATGCCGCGCTGATTCCCCACATGAGCCCCGCTCCCGGAGTGTTCGAGCGCCCGGCAAAAAACAATCCGAATACAACGCCGAAGATCCCGCCCAGGAGCGCTCCGGCCGGCAAAGAGAGCGGGAGATGGGAACTCCCGAGCGCACCGCCGAGAAGGCCCACGCTCAAGCCGATCAGGAGATCTCGCCAAATCGTTCTCGAGGCGCTTGCCTCACCGGGCGCAGATGTTTCGGACACGTGTAACTCCTATCGCAAATCTATGGTCTGCACGATATCGCGCGGGAAGAACAGCTCGATATTCCAATCAACAAAAACACGGATCTTGCGCTCGATTCCCGGAAGCTTCGCAAGATAAATTGACCGCCACATCAGCCAGGCAGACAGGCCGGAGAATCGGATCGAGCGGGAACGCGCGAACGGCACGGTAAGTTCGGCGCACGCCGTCTGGTGTCCGATCACGCACAAAGAGCCGAGGGAATCAAAATGAAAATTCCGCGGAGACTTCCCCTCGAGGTCAGCGGCGAGATTTTCCGCGAGACAGATGGCTTCGCGAAGCGCGAACTGGGCCGTAGGAGGGCAACCCTTGCCCGATTTCGCGTCCACAACCGAAGCACAGTCCCCCAAAGCCCAAAGTCCCGAATGCCCCGTGACCCTCAAGTTGGAATCGACCTTTACGGCGCCGCGTTTGTCCGTTTCAAGAGAAAGGGAGCGCACAACTGGATGTGGCGTGGTGCCAGCCGTCCATATCAACGTTTCGGTTTGAATCGCTCCGTCGCTCAGGGTGACTTGCCCTGGAACCATATCCTGAACGCGTACATTCAGCCGAAACTCGACGCCGCGGTGTTCCATCTTTTCCTGCGCGTAACGTCCCAGAGACTCGCTTAATTCGGGCAGGATGCGATCGCGCGAATGAACCAGTATTACGCGCACTTCCTTTGCAGCCAGATTCGGGTAGTCCGCAAGGATCCCATGAGCAAAATCGTTAATTGCGCCTGCCACTTCCACGCCGGCGAATCCGCCACCAGCGACGACAAACGTCAAGAACTGAGCCCGCAGTGCAGCGTCCGGCTCCCGGTCCGCACGCTCGAACATCTCAATAATGTGGTTCCGGATGCGGATCGCATCGAGTAGGGACTTAAAGTTGAAGGCCAGTTTTTCGACGTTTGCCAATCCGAGATAGTTCGAAACCGAACCGAGGGCCAGCACGAGATGGTCGTAAGCCAGCTCTCGACCCGGCGCATCACCCTCGGTGGGCATGCCTCCTTCGAGGTACACGCGGCGTTTCGCGAGATCGATCTGGGCAACCCTTCCACGAATGAATTCCACGCGGGGCAGGCTCGTCCGCAATGGCGTACTGATATGGCTCGGCTCCAGACTACTGCCGGCCACCTCGGCGAGCATGGGAGTAAAGAGAAGCGCATTTGTCTCGCTGACCAGGATAATCCTGGCACAAGGATTTTCTCGCAGTGATTTCTCCAGGCACTCTGCGGTTTTCATTCCCGCGAAGCCACCGCCGAGGATGACAATGCGTTTCACTGGGGGCGCGGGCGGAACCTGTGGTGCTGCCTCCACCCCCCACATCCGAAGTGCGAGATCGCAGAGTCCCTGATGCAGCAGTCCCAATGAGGCGCCATAGAGCACCCACCCGACAAGCTCGGGGAAATGAGTGCGCATGCCTTCCGCGTTCCATTCCGGCATTTGGCCCGACAGCAATGGAATCCCGATTACGCTGATCAAACCCCACAGCGGCACACCTAGCGTGCCCGCGGTCATCAGCTCCTCCGCGTATGCTTTTCGCTCAGGTCGGCCAGCGATTGAATAGAGCGCTCCGAAAAGCATCCCCGCGGAGAGCTTCCACGCAGCATTCCCCGGTAGCAAAACCAACGCGGTACTGGCAATTGCCCCAGAGAGCAGTCCTATAACACCTCTACGAGCAAACCGGTTCATTCGCTTTCACTTTCACATGGCGCAGCGGCTAGAAATCGTGCTGCACCAAGTCTCCGATCCTTTCCAGCATCAGGTCCGCTTGGGGAAACTGAGTCAGGATTCGCGCGTCGTGGGCATAGTGGCCCTGGCGCACAAACACTGTTGTTACGCGCGAGCCCAGAATTTTCTTAACGGAGGAAAGAATGCGCAGCTTATCGTCCACCAGGACGTAATGCTCCGCGGGATAGCATTCCTGGACATGATCGAGCTCCGTTTCCTTGTGGACGTAAATGAGGACTCGGGATTCAAAAGCTTCGAGCAAGCCGGCGCGAAAAATCTTGTGGGGTTGAAATACCACATCTCCATCGGAAAGAATCACCGCGGAGCCTCTGGTCTTGGCATGCTCCACGGCGTCCAGGGACCCGGGGAAAAGGCGATTGGCAAACGGGTAGTGGATCAGAAATTGAGAGGTCGTGCCGAGATTCACGTCGTGCGGATTCTCGATCCGGTAACGCTGCAACGCGCCGAGATAATCCGCGTAGCCAAGCTCATCGCGGAGGCGTTCAAATATTTCCCAGTACTTTGCGGACGGCGCCGTTCCGACCTGCGCCGCCAAATGCTTGCGGAGATCGGCGGTGACTCGGTCATTGTCAAGGAGCGTGTTGTCTACGTCGAAAAGAAAAACTGTTTTCCGGGCAAGCGGCATTTTGCGACTCCCCACTTTCTCCTTCGGGTTTCCTTCGATGGGCCGGCCGGCTAGGTTCCTGCCGCACGTTCTCCGTGACCACCAAACATGTAACGCATGGCGGACAGAACTTTTGCTGCGAACTCATCTTCACCCCTGGAGCTAAATCGCTGGAACAGGGCCGCGCTCAAAACGGGGCTAGGGACAGATTCGTCGATGGCTGCGAGCAGCGTCCACCGGCCTTCTCCCGAGTCGGAAACTCGGCCGGAGAAGGAATCGAGAGCCGGGGCTTTAAATAAGGCCGTCGCGGTGAGGTCCAGGAGCCAGGAAGCGACTACGCTCCCGCGACGCCAGACTTCCGTGATATCGGCGAGATTCAAATCGTAGCGGTAGTGCTCCGGATCGCGCAGTGGAGTGGTTTCGGCATCGACCGTGCGCGTTTTATTGCCGACATTCGCGTGATGCAAAATATTCAAGCCCTCGGCATAGGCGGCCATCAGTCCATATTCGATACCGTTGTGGACCATCTTTACAAAATGGCCCGCGCCCGGAGGACCGCACCTGAGATAGCCCTCTTCCGCGGTCCCGCCAGCATTCCCACGGCCTGGTGTTCGCGGCGCATCGCCGCGTCCGGGGGCAAGCGTCTTGAAGATCGGGTCGAGGCGCTCGACCACGGCCTTGTCGCCGCCGATCATCAGACAATAGCCGCGGTCGAGTCCCCACACGCCGCCGCTCGTACCGACGTCGACGTAGCTCACACCTCGCGGCTCGAGCTCCTTGGCGCGGCGGATGTCATCAATATAGTAGGAGTTCCCTCCATCGATGACGACATCCCCCGCCGCCAGCAACGGCGCCAAATCCTTCAGCGTGCCATCAACGACCGCGGCCGGCACCATAAGCCAAATGGCTCTCGGTGTTTTCAATTTCGAAACGAAATCAGGGAGCGTGCGAGAACCCGCTGCTCCTTCGCCGCTCAACTGGTCGACACTCTCCGTACTGCGATCATAGACAACGCAATTGTGCCCGGCGCGTATCAACCGCCGCACCATGTTTGCTCCCATCCTTCCGAGACCAATCATTCCGAGCTGCATAGCTGTGGCTCCTTTGCCTCGCGATTATCCGATTTGCGGGACTCGTGAACTCGGTCAACTAGTTTATCGGGACCTCGATCACGGAGTGCGCCTCATTGAATATCTCCGTCTTGCGCTATCTGCCAAAATGCTCTTAGAAGTCTCCTCCGACTTGCGCAGAGTTGACAACGGAAAATATGTGCGTCGGGCCGGGAGGGACGGTGGTTACCAGCCCTCAGCCATTCCTCTTAATCTGGTCCCTGGCCGCCGCCACGATGTTTTCCGGCGTGAACCCAAACTCCTTCTGAAGCACCTTGAGCGGCGCTGACGCGCCAAACGTGCGCATGCCAAGGATGGCGCCCTCGGACCCCGCGTAACGCTCCCAGCCAAGAGCCGAAGCCTGCTCTACGGTCACTCGCGCCTTAAAGGACGGCGGCAACACGGAATCCTTATAAGCCTCCGGCTGCTGTTCGAAGAGTTCCCAGGAGGGCATGCTGACCACTCGAGCGCGAATTCCCTCGGCGCGGAGTTTTTCGTACGCATCGATGCACAGAGCGACTTCGCTGCCGCTGGCAATCAGGAGCACGTCCGGTTTGCTCGCCTCCGGGCCCGCCAGGACATAACCTCCCTTTGCAACCCCGCTTGCGGACGCGTAACGCGTTCGGTCGAGAGTGGGGGAAGGTTGGCGCGACAGGATGAGCGCCACGGGCTGGTGTCGCAACTGCACGATGGTTCGCCAGGCTTCGACCGTTTCGTTCGCATCTCCCGGCCTCATCACCATGAGGTTCGGAATCGCACGCAGGGAGACCAGCTGCTCGATCGGCTGGTGTGTGGGACCGTCTTCGCCGACTCCAATGGAATCGTGCGTGAAGATGTAAATCACCGGCAGCTCCATGAGGGCGCTCAGACGGAGGGAGCCGCGGCCGTAGTCGCTGAAAATCAAGAAGCCTGACCCGAAGCAGCGAAGCTTCGACAAAGAGAGGCCATTCAATGCCGCGCCCATTGCGTGTTCACGGATCCCGAAGTGAAGATTGCGGCCTCCGTAGTTACCGGCTTCGAAATCACCGGCGCCGGTGAATGTGAGCCGAGTCTTGGTCGATGGAGATAAATCCGCCGAACCACCGATCATCCAGGGCAGGTTTTCCGCGATTGCGTTGAGGACTTTGGCCGACGAATCGCGGCCAGCGAGGCCTTTGGCATCCGGCGGAAAGACCGGAAGCGATCGATCCCAACCAGCAGGGAGGTCGCGCTGCTGCATCTGCTCGATTTCCAGTGCGAGTTGCGGCTGCGAGTTTTTATAGTTGGCAAACTTGGTCTCCCATTCTTCGCGCAGCTCTCGCCCGCGCGAAGCTACGCCCGACTGAAAATGCTCATAGACGCCATCCGGCACGTAAAAGAAACGGTCCGCAGGCCAGCCGTAATTGAGTTTTGTGAGCCGGACTTCCTCTTCCCCGAGAGGTTCGCCGTGCGCGCCGCTTGTGTCCTGGCGGTTGGGAGAACCGTAGCCGATGTGACTATCCACGATGATCAGCGTGGGACGATCGGGGCTTTCACGGAATTCCGAGAATGCGTCGTCGAGAAGGCTCAAATTATTCGCGTCGTGCACGCGAAGGACGTTCCAGCGATACGCGGCAAATCGCGCGGCTACATCCTCGGTAAAGGCCAGCGCGGTATTCCCTTCGATCGTGATGTGGTTGTTGTCGTAGATCCAACAAAGATTGTTGAGCTTCAGATGGCCAGCGAGAGAAGCAGCCTCGCTGGAAATGCCTTCCATCATGCAGCCATCTCCGCAGAGCGCGTACACGCGGTAGTCGAAGAGCGCGGAGCCGGGGAGGTTGTAACGTGAGCCAAGCCATTTGCCGGCGATGGCCAATCCCAGGCTGGTCGCCAGGCCCTGGCCGAGCGGGCCCGAGGTTGTTTCGACGCCTGAAGTCCAGTGGTATTCGGGATGCCCCGCGCACCGGCTGCCAAGCTGGCGAAAGGAGCGGATGTCATCGATTGTGACGCACGGCCTTCCGAGAATCTCGTACTCGGGATCGACGGCGCTCGTGCGCGTGAGGTGGAGTACCGAGTAAAGCAACATCGAGGCATGGCCGGCGGACAGAACGAATCGGTCGCGATTGGGCCAGATAGGGTCGCCGGGATCGAATCGCAGATGGCGTTGCCAAAGGTCGTAGATCACCGGCGCCATGGCCATGGGGGTGCCCGGGTGTCCTGAGTTAGCCTTCTGGACGGCGTCAATGCAAAGTGTACGAATCGTATTGATGCAGAGCATATCCATTTTCGAGCCACCTTCGGAGGTGGCCTGGACTTCGCGCGGATCTGCCATTGTCACAGCGACTCCTGTTCTTTCGAGCTGCCTGCTAGCGATTTCTGGTTCCGAAAGCCGCTGGTCAGGTGAGTTGAATACGAGACGCAATCCCTCTGAAAAACAGACGGCACTATTGAATAGGCCTGATTCTCGTGTCGGTGCTAGAGACGCGCTGTCTCCCCGGTCCTCTGCTTCGAGGAGCCCGTCTTTAAGTGCCGACGAGCCGCCCGCCGTGGCAAGTACGCGTCATTTGCCTTAGCGGTTTTGGCGTCTCCCCAGTCCTAGAAGGCCTATCCTGCCTTACCTAATGCCACAGTTTTGCGGGACTGTCACCTATTTCATTTTCGATTTGGGCTCTCCGCGTAGGGAAGTCTTATCATCACTTCTGGTCCACTTCGAGCAGCTAATACCCAGTCATCGAACGCCTATTCCACACAGACGAGGAGTCGTCCGGGAGGCGTGTCGCTGAGAAGCTCTTTTCACCTGGAGCGATTTCGCCCGGATGCACTCCCCCCAGTCGAGTGAATACGGCTTCTTGTTACAATGACCTGCTCGTCCATCGACGTCTATCTTGACTTAGCTATATTGCATTTGAACTTGCTCTCGGGTTGATGAGGACAGTACTACTAGTTATAGAACCAATTGAGTGGCTTTGGAGCGATGCTTGCTTTCGCAAGCCAAAGAGGGTAATTGGGATGTTCATATGCCGGAGTTGTGCAAAGTATTGCACCATCCAAGAGGGGGAGAGAGAAGAACGCTGGAGAGCAAGATGAAAATAATCGAGTTATCTTAACAGATTTTTCTTTGAAATTGGTGGCTGAAATGCTATAGATTGCACGGTTCTAAATGCCCGGAGGCGTGCGAATGCGGCTTAACCGAATCCTAATTCTAGCAGCAGTGGCGCTTCTTGCAGCTCACGCCGCACATGCAGATGGGCTTGACACCAGAGGGCAATTGGGTGGGGGCAGTGGCAGTCCGCCCTGTATTGCATCGAGCGGAGATTCGATCCAGTTCACGGCAGACATGAATGGTGACTTCGGGCCGTCGGCTACACCCCCGAACGGCTCGTGCATGAACCCAGGACCGACGCCTTACCTTTCGTGGTCCATCGTGTTCCCAACCGGCGATATCGTCGGCACGCTCAATATGACAGACGACGCTCTACTACAGCCATTTGCCTCGAACCCCCTTTTGTCCGAGTTCGACTGGACTAATCCTGTCTGCACAGCCGCCGCGAATGGCACTACCACCTGCACCACAATGCAGTCACCCCTAGTGGCCGAAGGTTGGGCTGCAATTTGCGGCTTCGAGGGATGGGGGGCCTTGTGCTCCGACCCACTTTCAGATATTACCGCAGCCGAGATCGAGCAATACTGGCCGAAGGCTAACCCCTGCACGATCGGGCTGGTGTACGTGCTTTTGGGCGTAATCCCCGGTTGCGATCTCACCTTTACGACGCCTATCGCGGATGAAGGGTTCAAGCCGTTTACAGAATTGGACATCGTCGGCGCTGGCGTCGCACCTGCTCCTCTTTCGGAATCGAGTTCGTCGCTCTCCCTTTTGCTTGTCGGGCTGGCCGCCTTGTTCTTATTGCGCCGGAAGCTGGCTTCACCGCTGCTCTAACCAATCCGGTTTTGACATCGCCCTTCTAGTGGGATTGCGTGCCTTGTATGTGTGCTCCGATTGCACTTGCTTACGCCCAAGTATTTTTTCTTCCCTTGCGAAAAGGCTGAAGACTATTTTCCCGGTTGGCTATATTCCTTCATCAGCGCCTGAAAGTCTGGGCGACTCTGCAAATTTTCGAATTCGCGGTTATCCATTACGTCCTTAACCGCGCATCCTTTGCTCAACGCCTCGCGAAGACTGCGAATGGCCTCGCTAGGATTGTTCGCGAGATTCTCAACGGTGGCCTGGTTGATGATAATTTGGACATCCTTATTGTCAATCGCCCGCGCTCGCCGCGTAAACTCCAATCCCCGATTTAGGTCACCCTTCTCGGCATAAAAGACTCCAAGATCGCTCATGGCCTCGGCGTCCTGCGGATTTACTTGCAGTTGCTGAAATGCCAGCCCGATGGCCTTTTCATAAGTGGCGTTGGCCTTGTCTTTCTGTCCCGAGTAACGGTAGACGTCCGCCAAATTACCCATTGCCACCTCTTGGTTGGGGCCAAGTTCAACGGCCTTCTCGAGTGCTTGAACTGCCTGGGGATACTGCCTCGTGACCGAGAAGACATTTCCCAGGTTGGAATAGGCTAACCAGGACGGAGACAGCTCAATCGATTTTTGATAAGCGGTTATGGCCTGCTGATACATGCCCAACGCCACGTATACCGTTGCGATGTTGTTCCATCCCACCGCATTGTCTGGTTCCAATTCCGTGACCCGCTTGAACTCCTCCACGGCATTCTCGTTTTGTCCAATGGAGAAATATGCGCGTCCGAGTTCGATGTGGAGCCCCGCAAAGTACGGGTTGACCTCGAGGCCCTTCTTGTACGTGGCGATGGCTTGCTCCTTCTGGCCGCTGTCAAGATAAGCCTTCCCCAAGCGCAAATAACCGCTGTCTGAGTTCGGACCGAGTTGAAGTCCTCTCTTCAACTCAACGATGGCCTGCGCCGTCTTGCCCGTTCCCTGATAGACGCTCCCAAGCGAAAAATGTACTTCGGGAAGGTCGTCTTTCAATTGCTCTGCGCGTTGAGCAGCTCCGAGGGCCTTCTGAGCCCAGAAGCTATCTTTAGTGTTGACGTACATCTGCAGCGACGCGTCTGCAAGCCCCGTGTAGGCCAGCGCGAATCCCGGGTCCTTCTGAATCGCTCGCTGGAAATAGTCGATCGCCGTCTGCGGTGCCTTGAAGGCATTCGGACCTCTGAAGGCTTGTCGGCCACGCAGATATAGGTCGTAAGCATCCTCGTTGTCCGTGGGCCGCTCCGCGGCCCGTGCCATTTCCTCGCTACTGGCCTTGACGTCGAGCGCGGTCACAAGTTGCGAGGAAATTTGATCCTCGATGGCGAGCAAGTCCTTCGCGGCGCCCGTAAATTCCTGGGCCCACAATTTCTTGCCCGCAGCGGGGTCCATCAAGTTGACGATCACCGCCATCTTGTCGGCCGTGCCTTGAATTTTTCCTTGCACGATTAAATTCACGCCCAAGCTGCGCGCTGCCTTCTCGAGGGGATCTTTCTCGGAAACCTTGGCGACGGCGTCGTCTGAGGCCAGGCGCACTTCTTTCAATTGGAAAAGTTTCGCCGAAAGCGACTCATTCAGGCCTTCCGCCACGTAAGAAAGGGATTGGTCTTCGCCCAGGACGTGAAATGGCAGGATGGCGATGAATTTCCCCTCAGAGAGCGGAGGAATACCTGAAATACTCGATCCGCCCTTAGTTCCCATAATCAGATGGCGGACTGGAGGAATCGCAAAGGCGAGCGCCAGCAGCGCAACACCTGCAGCAATCGCCCAGGTCCAGCGGCGCTGAGCGAACTCCGGAATTTCGATTTGAACGGTGCGGGTGCTTGAGCTGGACGATTTCGAACCTTGCAGATCCGCAAGAATTTCGTAGGCGCTCTGATAGCGATCGGCTGGATCCCGCTCCAAGCAGCGCATGATGATACGGACCAGCCAATTCGGCAGCGCAGGATTCACCAGTTTCGGGCTCTTCGGCTTCTCCTGAATTCGCTGATACATCACCTTCAGCGTCGTTTCGCCAGTGAAGGGAACGTCGCCGGCTACCATTTCGTAAAGAATCAGGCCATAGGCGTAGAGGTCGCTGCGTTGGTCCGCAGGCTTCCCTTCCACTTGCTCGGGCGACATATAGCGCGGCGTACCGAGGAAGGCGCCGGTGCGGGTCATGCCGATGGCGCCCTCTTCGAATGATTTTGCGAGCCCGAAATCGGAGACGAAAATCTGGTCGTCCTTGTTGACGAGGATGTTTTGCGGCTTGAGGTCGCGGTGAACGACTCCTTCGGCGTGCGCGGCCGCGAGCGCCTCGGCGAGCTGCACTGCGAATTTCAGGATGCGCTCCATCGGCAACTTTGGATTTTCTTGCAGGATTCCGTGAAGATCCAGGCCTTCGACGTAGGCCATGGTGATGAACTTCACGTCCCCTACTTCGCCCATGTCGTGAATGCGAAGGATGTTCTTATGTGAGATCTTGCTGGCGAGGACCAATTCCTGCTTGAAGCGCCTCAGCGCATCGGTCTCGCCCATCATGCCCTGGCGGACAACCTTCAGCGCTACGACTCGGTCGAGATCCTTATCCGTGGCTTTGTAAACACGGCCCATGCCGCCCTGGCCAAGAAGAGCTTCAATGCGGTAGCGCGGGCCGAAATCCGCCCCTGGTTTGAGGGCGGTCGTATCCACCATCTGAATTGTTTCGGATTCCCCGATAGGCATGGGAGTCCCGCAACGCGAGCACGACTCGGCGTAATCCGGGTTGACAGTACTACAGTGAGGGCAATTCATTACGAAAGCCGCCAGGGCGGCACAATGCTTTCGTACCTGATACCGAATTATCCGGCATCTCGGCCGCCGCTGCAACCATTAACTCCCGGGAAACAAGCGTTTCTGGCACCTCACCTCGCAGGATAGACTCTGGTTGCTCGTTACAAGGGTGAGCGAAATGCTGGGGACTCCCCTCCATATCTGGTTGATGTTTGGTGTTGTAATCGTCGGCGCGCTCGCGGTGGATCTCGGCGTATTCCACCGCAAAGCCCATCAGATCACTCTCCGGCAGGCGCTTGTGGAGAGTGCTGCGTGGATCGCTCTCGCGATGCTGTTCAACTTGTGGGTTTACGTCTGGCGCGGGCCGCAAGTGGGCTTGGAATTTCTGACTGGCTATTTGGTGGAAAAATCGCTCAGCGTGGACAACATTTTTGTCTTCATCCTGATTTTTCGGGCCTTCCGCGTCCCTGCCGAATCGCATCACAAAGTCCTTTATTACGGCGTCGTGGGCGCGCTGGTGCTGCGAGCCGCATTCATTGTGGCCGGAGTTGAGTTGTTGCGGGATTTTCATATCGCGGTCTTTTTGTTCGGGGCCATCCTGATAATTACTGGAATTCGAATGATTCTGCCCCGGGATCGTGTCCTCCGCCCGGAACAGAATTGGCTGGTGCGCTTCGCGCGGAAACATATGCCGGTGACGACCGAATACCAGGGGCAACGGTTCCTGGTGCGGCGCGAGGGCAAATGGAACGCAACGCCGCTGTTTCTGGCCCTCGTTGCCCTCGAGGCGATGGATATTGTATTCGCCGTTGATTCTGTCCCGGCGGTGCTGGCAATCACGCGCGATACCTTTATCGTTTACTCGTCGAATGCATTCGCCATTCTGGGGCTGCGCGCGCTCTATTTCGCTCTCGCGGATATTTTGCCGCGATTCCGATTCCTCCATCAAGGACTCGCTGCCATCCTCATTTTTGTCGGAGCCAAGATGGTGGCAAGCGATTGGTCCTCAATTTCGGCGGGTGTGTCGCTATGCATCATTGCTACGATTCTGGTGGTGACGATTCTTTCATCGCTGGGATTTCCGGCCAAGGGCCAGCGCGCAACTCGGGTCTAGGAATCACAATGGTTTTCATTTATCGAAGGCTCAGAACCAGAAGCCGCGGCTCCGTCATTTCGTCGATTGCGTAGCGAAGGCCTTCGCGTCCGAGCCCGGATTCCTTCACGCCCCCGTAGGGCATGTGGTCAATCCGGAAGGAAGACATGTCACCGGCGATCACGCCGCCTACTTCGAGTTCCTCAAAAGCATTGAAAAGCAGCTTGGCGTCACGGGTAAAGACGCCGGCCTGCAAGCCATAAGGAGAATCATTGACGCGGGCGATGGCATCTGCGAACTCGTCGTAGGGCTCAACGTTTACGACCGGAGCAAACACTTCCTGGCAATTGACCTTCATTTCGCGGCGCGTATTCGTAAGCACCGTCGGTTCAAGCATCGGGCCGCTGCGCTTACCGCCGGTTTCCGATTTGGCGCCCGCGGCAACGGCCTCTTCCACCCAGGCCGCCGCGCGCCGGGCTGCGTCCTCGGAGATCATCGGGCCCACATCGGTTGAGTCGTCGAGAGGGTCGCCGACTTTAAGTTTTTTCACGCCGCCGACAAGAGCCGCGAGGAATTTATCCTGCACGCCCCGCTGGACGAAGATCCGTTGCACTGAGATACAGCTCTGCCCCGCATAGGAAAAGCCGCCGATGACGCAGCGCCGCGCGGCGTCGTCCGCATCCCAATCGGAATGGACAATCACGCCGGCATTGCCGCCGAGTTCGAGCGCGACCTTCTTTTTCCCCGCTTTTTGCTTGAGTGCCCAGCCAACAGCGCCACTGCCCGTGAACGTCAGCAGTTTCAAGCGATCGTCGCTCACCAAGCGCTCTGCCTCCGGTATCGCAAGCGGCAGCACGCTCAAAGCTCCGGCAGGCCAGCCGGCGGCTTCCACAACCTCCGCGAGCAAGAGCGCCGTGAGCGGCGTCTGAGGTGCCGGTTTCAAGACGACCGTGCATCCGGCAGCGATTGCCGGAGCCAATTTGTGTGCAACAAGATTCAGCGGGAAATTAAACGGAGTGATCGCGAGTATCGGCCCGAGCGGAAAGCGCCGGAGAATTGCCGCGCGGCCCGTGGTCGCAGCTTGCCAATCGAGGGGAATCCACTCGCCGCCGATACGAACAGATTCTTCCGCCGCCACGGCAAACGTGAAAATTGCGCGGTCCACTTCGGCGCGCGCGGTTTTAATCGGCTTGCCTGCCTCGAGAGCGATCATGCGGCTGAAATCCTCATGTCGGACACTAATTCCTTCAGAAATCGCCCGCAGGATTCGCTGCCGCTCGTGCGAGGCCATCTTTTTCGTGGTCTCAAAGGACCGTTGCGCGGCGCGGACGGCCGCTTCGGCGTGCGCTGCCGTGGCGAGATATCCAGTCCCGACAACGGACCGGTCGAAGGGTGAATGAACCTCGAATGGCTCACCTTCCGTAAGCCATTTCCCATCAAGAAAAAAGCCCCAGTTCTTTGCAGGCGCTTTCGTTGCAGTTGCCATTGTATCTACCTCGATTTTCGGATTCTCAAGATCGGCTCGGCATAGCCTCGACTCGTGATTCAGAGACGCTCGCGAGCGCCGCTTCAAACACGTTCAAGCCCTCGTCGAATTGCTCGTCCGTCACAACCAACGGCACCAGCACGCGCAGCACATTCCCATAAGTGCCCGAGGAGATCAGGATCAGACCGTGTTCGTGGCAATAGCGCAGGACGCGCTCGGTTTCTTCTTTCGCAGGCTCGCGAGTTTCACGCGAGCGCACCAGTTCGAGGGCCCGCATCGCGCCCAGACCGCGCACATCTCCAATCAACGGGAAGTGCTTCTGCCAAGACCAGGCGCGTGTGTCGAATCGTTCTCCCAACTGCTCTGCGCGCCCGGCAAGATTTTCCCGTTCCAGGGTTTCGATCGCCGCGAGGCCCGCGGCGCATGACACAGGATTCCCGCCGAAAGTGCCGCC
>Ga0187819_10000336_pt1 | contig 23019 bp, 16 predicted proteins | sample NC_wetland_sal_i_15_FD_132411 | JGI IMG/M metagenome (GOLD analysis project Ga0187819, IMG submission 132411) | Wetland sediment microbial communities from Neuse River Estuary, North Carolina, USA - SO4_4 | ecosystem: Environmental > Aquatic > Freshwater > Wetlands > Sediment | place: USA...
CTCTCGCGCGGGCACCGCGTGATCGCGCTCGACCTCAAGGGCTTCGGTCAATCCGACAAGCCGTTCGACGATCACTACTCCGCCGCAGACCAAGCTGCGCTTGTCTCCGCCTTCATCCGCAAGCGGCGCTTGAGCGGCGTCATGCTCGTCGGCCATTCGTTCGGCGGCGTGGTCGCCCTGCGCACAGCCCGCGATTTTTCGCGCGAGCCCGGCGTGATCACCCGCCTCGTCGTCATGGATACGCCCGCGCTACAGCAGGACCTTTCCGACGGCGCCTGGTTCTTCAGCGTGCCAGGGTTGCCCTACGTGGCGATGGCCGTCACGCCACCCGAGCTCATGACGCGCATGATGCTGAGGCTCGTCAGCGCGCCGGGACGCGTCGTGCCTGAAAGCGACGTGCGCGGCTATGCGGCGCCGTTCTACGATATCGGCAGCCGGCACGCGTTCATCGCCACCGGTCAGTCGATCGTCGATACGAACAGACCGAAGATGGGCCTCGCCTACCGGAGAATAGCAGCCGACGCTCGTCGTCGCATCGTGCCGGTGGCGACGGGGCGCAGGCTGGCGCAGGTGCTGCCGAATGCGCGGCTCGCCATTCTCAACAGGTGCAATCATCTTCCGCAGGACGAGGTGCCGGGAGCCCTGCTATCGACGCTGCTGCCGTTCCTCGACCACTGAGGAAACTCCGCAGGACCGGCGGTGCTACAGCGGCAGTGCTATACCGGCGCTTCCGTCGCGGCCATTCGAAGGATCGCTTAATGCCATACGTGCGCGCGATGTGCGCCATAGGCCGGCGCGGCCAGCTCGGCCTCAACGGACACCTGCCGTGGGAGGGCTACAAGGGTCCGGAATACCGAGAGGACGTAGCGAATTTCTTCCGCACGACGCGCGGTCACGTTCTGCTCGCAGGCCCGCGCACGGCGCGCGCCGTTCCAGAATACGAGCGCCAATACATGACGGTCGTCGAGCTGCGCTCGCACATGGATCCCGAGGCGACGCTCGCCCAATTTCCGGGCCGCGTTGTCTTCATCGGCGGTGGGCCGCCGGTGTGGGACGTATACGCCCGCTATATCCAGCACTGGGACATCACACGCTTGCCCTACGACGGCGAGGCGGACCGGTGGTTCGATCCGGCCTGGCTCCTCGAGGGCAAGCGTGTTTGATGTAAGCGGCTCTTACCAGCAGCAGCCGCGGCGATAGCCGTAACCCACGTAGCCGTACGCATAGTAGGCCGCACGCGGATAGTAGACTGCGCGCGGATAGTAGGTGCCGGCGGGGCCATAAATGGTGCCGCAGCACCCCGCGCGGTAGAGCGGCCGCGGATAGTAGGCGTAGGCCGGCGGTACCACGTAGACGACCGGCGGGCCGTAGACGGCGCCGCAACACTGACGGTAGAGGGGCGCGTAGTCGGCGTACCAGCGGTAGCTGTGCCAGGCGGCGGCGGGACCCGCGCTCGCAGCCAGGGCCGCCAAGCCCGCCGCAGCGCCAATGATTGCCGTTAACTGCTTGCGCATGTCGATCTCCAATGAACCCGAGCGCGATCGACGCTAGGCCTCAATCTTTACCGTGATCTTGCGCTTAGGGACGGCATTTGCGGCAACACATTATTATGGTTAACGCGCGCTCTCTGGCTGCCCGAAAACGGGTCACCAACGGCTGCGAAGCCGCTGAAGCTCAATGAGAAATTACCAGCCGGCCTGTAAGCCGGGTTCTGTCTGGAGGGTCTCCCCTCCGCGACGGCCATTCGTCTGTGACGCCCATTGCTGAGCGCCTCGAGCAACCAACCCGGGCGGCGGGTCTGGAAACGGACTTGGGCGGCGCGTTTTAAGCGCGCCCGGCCGCCCCTATTTGGTCTTGCTCCCGGTGGGGTTTGCCCTGCCGCGACCGTCGCCGGCCGCGCGGTGCGCTCTTACCGCACCCTTTCACCCTTACCTCGGCTGACGCCGGGGCGGTTTGCTTTCTGTGGCACTTTCCCTGGGGTCGCCCCCGGCGGCCGTTAGCCGCCACCGTGTCTCCATGGAGCCCGGACTTTCCTCCACCGGATTTGCTTTGATGGGCCACAGTCGCCCGCAATCCCGGCAGCGGCCGTCCGGCCGACTGGTTCCCTGAATAAGGGCACGCGCGGGCTCCCCGTCAAGGGACATCGCAACGGAGGGCAACATGACTTAATTTGGGCCCGACAGGAATGAATTGCGCCCCAAACAAGCCCCCTACATGAGTGAATTGCGCCCGACATTGATCTTCGACGGGGATTGCGGGATCTGCCGCACCTGGGTCGACTACTGGGGACAACTCACCAGTGACCGCGTCGTCTACCGCCCCTACCAGGAGGCGGGCAAAGACTTCGCGCACATCCCGCTCGCTGAGTTCAAGCGCGCGATGCAGCTCGTCGAGCCCGACGGCAAGACCTACGCCGGCGCCGCGGCGACCTTCCGCCTCCTCACCTATGCGCCGGCACGGAGCTGGTGGTGGTGGCTCTATCGTTATCTGCCGGGCTTCGCCCCCTTGACCGAGGGGGCCTACTCGTTCCTCTCCAAGCGCCGCGGCCTGCTTTCCAACATCACGCACGTGCTTTGGGGCCGCACGCTCGAGCCCGAATCCTACGCGCTCGTGAGCTGGCTGTTCCTGCGCGGGCTCGGCGCGATCTATCTTTCCGCCTTCGTCTCGCTCGGCGTGCAGATCTTAGGGCTAGTCGGCCACGACGGCATCTCGCCGCTCGATCGCTACCTCCCCGCCGCGCACGGAGCCTGGGGCACTGCAGCCCACTGGCGCTTGCCGACGCTGTTCTGGCTCGACCAAAGCGACACGCTGCTCGTCGCCGGCACCGTCATCGGCGCGGTGCTCGCCGCGCTCGTCATGCTCGACCGCTTCGTGCGCCCGGCGCTTATCGCGCTGTTCGCCCTCTACCTCTCCTACACCTACGCCGGACAGCTGTTCCTGAACTTCCAGTGGGACCAGCTCCTCTTGGAGAGCGGGTTCCTCGCGATCTTCTTGACTGGGGGCACGCGCATCGTCGTGTGGCTCTACCGCCTGCTCGTGTTCCGCTTCCTGTTTCTCGCCGGCGTCGTGAAGCTCGTCTCCGGCGATCCCACGTGGCGCAACCTGACCGCGCTCAAGTATCACTTCTGGACCGAGCCGCTGCCGACGCCACTCGCCTGGTACGCCGCGCAGCTCCCCGACTGGCTGCTGTCGGCGCTCACGGGGCTGACGCTCGTCATCGAGCTCGCCATCGTGTTCATGATCTTCCTGCCGCGGCGGCCGCGCGCCATCGCTGGCGTGCTCGCACTGGCGTTCCAGCTCGCGATCGTGCTGACCGGCAACTACAATTTCTTCAATCTGCTGACGATGCTCTTATGCCTCTTCCTGTTCGACGACAGGCAGATTCGCCGCGTGCTGCCGAGCCGCCTCGTGAGCTGGGTATGCCAGCGCGCGCCACGCCCCGGACGCAGCGCCGCCGTGCTGGCGACGCTCTTGGCGCTCATCGCCATTCCCGTCGGGCTGAACCTGATCTGGTTGCCGCTTGCCGGCAGCAATCTCCCCTTCGCCGGCTGGCTCACCGAAGCCATCGCACCCTATGCGATCGTGAACCCCTACGGCGTCTTCGCCGTGATGACGACGACGCGGCCGGAGATCATCGTCGAAGGCTCCGACGACGGGCAGAGCTGGCGCGAGTACGTTTTTCCCTACAAGGCCGGCCCCACGGACCGGCCGCTCAAATGGAACATCCCGCACCAGCCGCGGCTGGACTGGCAGCTGTGGTTTGCGGCCTTCGAGGGCGCCGGCCAGAACCGTTGGATCGAGGGTCTGCTGCTCCGGCTGCTGCAGGGAAGCCCGCAGGTACTCTCGCTGCTTGCCGCCAACCCGTTCCCCGAGCATCCGCCCAAGTTCGTGCGCGCGCTTCTTTATGATTACCGCTATTCCGATGCGAGCTTGCGGGCGCGCACCGGCGAGGTGTGGGTGCGCAGGCTACAGGGTGTGTATTTCCCGCAAGTGAGCCTCGAGGATTTTTCGCCGGTGGCTAACTAGACGCCGCGGCGAGCCGCGAGACCTTTGGGCAGGTCGCTTGAAATGCGCGTCCTTTCAATGATAGCAAGCACGCAGCATCGCCGTCCGCCCCACGCCAACGCCTCGAGGAACCGCTGCATATGAGTATTCTGTCCGCTCTCAAGTCCCAGCTCTCGGGTCAGCAACCCACCCAGCAAGCGCCCACCGCCAATCCCAAGGTCCTGAAGTTCGTCGAGGAGGCGAAAGCGCTCTTCAAGCCGGAGAACGTCGTCTGGTGCGATGGCTCCAAGGCCGAGTATCAGGCGCTCCTGAAGTCGCTCGTCGACGGCGGCACCGCGCTCTGGCTCAATCCCGAGAAGCGCCCCAACTCGATCCTCGTGCGCTCCGACCAGCTCGATGTCGCCCGCGTCGAGGACCAGACCTACATCTGCTCCAAGAGCAAGGACGACGCCGGCCCGACCAACAACTGGTTCGACCCGGCCGAGATGAAGGCGTCGCTGACCAAGCTCTACGACGGAGCCATGGCCGGTCGCACCATGTACGTGGTGCCCTACTCCATGGGCCCCATCGGCTCGCCCATCGCCGGCATCGGCGTCATGGTGACCGACAGCGCCTATGCCGTCGCCAACATGCACATCATGACCCGCGTCGGCGAAGCGGTGTGGAAGGCGCTCGGCGATAGCGAGGATTTCGTGCGCGGCATGCACACCGTCGGCTATCCGCTGTCGACGCCGACGACCGCCGATGTCCCCTGGCCCTGCAACAAGACCAAGTACATCTCGCACTTCCCGGAGACGCGCGAGATCTGGTCCTACGGCTCGGGCTACGGCGGCAACGCGCTCCTCGGCAAGAAGTGCCACGCGCTGCGCATCGCTAGCGTCAAGGCCCGCGACGAGGGCTGGATGGCCGAGCACATGCTCATCCTCAAGCTGACGAACCCCGAGGGCAAGTCGAAGTACATCGCCGCAGCGTTCCCCTCCGCGTGCGGCAAGACCAACCTCGCGATGGTGAACCCCACGCTCCCCGGCTGGAAGGCGGAGACCATCGGCGATGACATCTGCTGGATGAAGTTCGGCGCCGACGGGCGGCTCTACGCCATCAACCCGGAGACCGGCTTCTTTGGCGTGGCGCCCGGCACCTCGGACGAGAGCAACGCCAACGCGATGAAGACGCTCAATGCCAACATCATCTACTCCAACGTCGCGCTGACCGACGACGGCGACGTGTGGTGGGAGCAGATGACGAAGCAGCCGCCGGCGCACACGGTCGACTGGATGCGCCGTTCGTGGACGCCGGCCTCGGGCCGGCCCGCCGCGCACCCCAACGCCCGCTTCACCGCGCCCGCCGCTCAATGCCCCGTCATTGCCAAGGAGTGGGAGGATCCCAAGGGCGTGCCCATCGACGCCATCCTGTTCGGCGGCCGCCGCGCGACCGTCGTGCCGCTCGTCACCGAGGCGCTCAGCTGGGTGCACGGCACCTTCCTGGGCTCCATCATGGCCTCGGAGAAGACCGCCGCCGCAGCTGGCAAGATCGGCGATCTGCGCCGCGATCCGATGGCGATGCTGCCCTTCTGCGGCTACCACATGGGCGACTACTTCGCGCACTGGCTGAAGATGGGCGAGAAGGGCGGCGCCAAGATGCCGAAGATCTTCTACGTGAATTGGTTCCGCAAAAACGCGGACGGCAAGTTCATGTGGCCGGGCTACGCCGAGAACAGCCGCGTCTTGAAGTGGATCTTCGAGCGCTGCGACGGCACGGCACGAGCCGTCGATACGCCCATCGGCAAGCTGCCGGCGGACGGCGCGATCGAAGTCTCGGGCGTCAAGGTCGACGCCGCCGACATGAAGGAGCTGACCAGCGTCGACAAGGACGGCTGGAAGGCCGAGCTGCCGATGATCAAAGAGCACTTCGCGACTTTTGGCGCCAAGCTGCCGAAGGCGCTCGGCGACGAGCTCGCCGCGCTGGAGAAGCGGCTGGGGTAAGGCCGCGTCGCTATTGCTGGCCACTACAGAGGCCGCGCGGTCACCCGCGCGGCCTTCTCGTTTTATCAGACCATTCTGAAGCGCAAATGCACCTCCTCGCCACGCGCTGACGCCTGCCGGCATCGCCCACATCACTTCGACTTAGGCGGACATGACTTGATCACCGCGAACAATTCTGAACTCGCTTTGACCGCGCGTTCTGTATCGAGCTTGAACCCGAGCCACTCAAATCTTGTTGGCCCGACAAACGCGACTTCGAGGGATCGTCGGCTGATGGACTTGTCTCTGCCGGAATACAATGCGTACTCATCAAAGTGTTCGGCAACGTCCCTCATTGTCTTCAAGTCCGGAATCGCTTTGTCGAATGCAGCGATGGCAGGACGAACCTGCGCGGCAGTTTCCGGAACCTTAGAAGCAAGCTCGGCGGCGCGTCGCAACCTCCACAGCGCGACGATAAGAAATTGGATATCGGCCCATTTACGAAAGAGAAATTCGCCGTCTTCGGGCTCCTTTGTCCGAAGACGGCGCTCCTGCAAGGCAACGGTCCACATCGCGACATTGGCCAACCGGCGAGCACGCTCATACATGCTCGCCGGCGTCGGAGCGAGTTCCCTTGTGGTCTTTGCCATTCGGAAGTTATAGCGCAACACTCGCGGAGACTTGTCTAGGTTCCCGCCTACGCGGGAAAGACGGCTTTGTTTGCAGCGGCCGCGCGCCCCCTCTCAACGTCATCCCGGCGCAGGCCGGGACCCAGACACGCTTCTGCAAGTGGAACAATTGCAGCCGCGTGCTCGAAGGCGCAAAGTGGTGCTCGGGGGCCGCACATGCGCAAAGTTCCTTGCATCTACATTCTCGCCAGCAGCCGCAACGGCACGCTCTACATTGGCGTGACGAGCGATCTTGCGGGCCGCGTGAACCTGCACGTGCAGGAGCTAATCCCCGGCTTCACGGCAAAGTACCACGTGCATCGTCTCGTCTACTACGAAATGCACGAGACCATGGAAGCCGCGATCCGGCGCGAGAAGCAGCTCAAGAAGTGGAACCGTCTCTGGAAGCTGCGCTTGATCGAGCAAGCCAATCCCGAGTGGATTGACCTCTTCGATCGCGAGAGCGGAGAGATCTCGGATGTGCCCGCGGACAAGGTGCGGCGGCGATCCTAAGCGTTCGACAAAAGGCTTGGTGTCCTAGGTTCCCGCCTACGCGGGAATGACGGTGGTTGATAGGCGAAGGCCGCCCGAGGAATCGCGCGGCCTTCTCATTTTCACGAGTGCGGTCAGCGCCCCTAAGCCGCCTGCGCGTAGTAGCCCTTCAAGCGGCCCATCACCTGCTGCTTGTCGAAGCTCGCCCCCATGGCCAGCATCGCGTCGGCGAAGCGGCTGACGATCTCGCTGATCTGCTCCGGCGAGAGCTGGTTCAGGATGCCGATGCGCACCTGCACCGGCTCCGACAGCGTAGGCCAGATGCCGAACCCTTGCGCGCGGCAGCCGGCGACGAGCTCCTTCTCCTTCCCGGCGAGCTTGCCGGGCAGGTTCAAGACGACGAGGCTCGTCATGTTGGACGTGACCTCGCAGCCCATGGCCTGCACCGCCTGCCGCAGGGCCTTCTCGTGATAGGCGTAGTCGGCCGCCTTGCGCGCCTTGCCGTAGCCCAGCAGGATACGCAGCGCCTCGTGGAACGCCGCCACCGCGTAGCAGGAATGCGTGCGGTGGTAGGCGGGCGTCGGGGTGTCCTTGCCGTCGATGATGCCCCAGTGGCGCGCTTCCAGGATCGGGTGGTGCACATAGGTGTAGCAGCCGCGCTTTTTCACCACGTCGATGGCCTTGTCGGTGAAGCTCACCGGCGCATAGGTGAGCGGCAGGCTCAAGACGCCCTTTTGCGGACACGACGCCCAGGCCACGACGCCCGGATAGTCGTCGATTGAGTAGTCGGCGACGCCGAGCGAGGACACCACGTCGACGATGCCCATGGCGCCGTGCTTCAGGCAGGCATCGTTGAATCCTTTGAGATCGTTGATGCGGCCTGAGCCCGTCTCCCAGTGGGCCATGAAGGCCCACATCGGCTTGTGCTTGGCGAGAGCCGCATCGACGATGTCGCCGGTGACCGATTTGCCGTGCGGCACTTCCACCACGGTGACGCTCGCGGGCTTCGGGTTGAGCGGGTTGGCGGCAAGCTCCTCGAGTGTGGAGGCCTTCATGCGGATGGTGAGCCCGTCGATGCCTGAGAAGGTGCCGTTGGTGAAGGCGACGACCTTGTCGCCGGGCAGGATCATGGAGAGCACGCAATCGAGCCCGCTGAAGCCCGTGCCGCCCACGCCGTAGGTGTAGACGTTCTTGGTGCCGAACACCTCGCGCAGCATTTCCTTGGCTTCGATCATGCCGCGGATCACATCCTTCTGCATGTGATCGGCGACGCCCGTCTTGGCGAAGCGCTCGAGCACGCGGGGGTCGGTGTTCCCCGGGCCGGGGCCGGCAGCGAGCGTTGGGGGGATTTCGAGGGTTGGATAGATTTTCATTGAGCGCTCCCAGATTGCTGCGGCCGGCATGGGGAACCACGATCACCCGAGCCTGGACCCGACACGATACGGGCGGAGCCTAGGGCAGACCCGGCGCCGGCGGCAAGAAACAGTTGCACTTTTCGTTGCCGTACCCGCCCCCATGAAGCAACCGCAGCGCACAAAACATAATGCTGCCGGCATAGGGTGCGCGTCCCGGCCATTCGCGTGCTCGGAACGCGCGCCAAATCTCCGGCACCAGATGGATGATCGGGAAAGCGATGCCCGTCGAAGCCAAGCTGATAGGCGTTGGTCGGTGCTACGTGACGCACACTGAAGAGGTGCGGAAAGTCCTGGAAATGGACGGGCAGAAGCTCACGTACGTTGCCCGCGGCAAGCTGGCATTTCCGGCATGGGATCACGAGATGCGCCGCTTCACCACCCCGGAAACCTTCGCAAGGGACGTCGAGCGTGAAGTGCCATGCGACTGGCACTCGCCATAGCCGAGCATGGCCTTCTTCCCGGAAACGATTGAATCCGGTCATCATCGTTAAGACGAGCCGGCCGCCTATTGAACTGGCGCAGCTGACGGCGCATCTCTGAAAGCAATGGCGCCATGCTCATAGAAGCCGAACTGGCGCTTGGCCTCTCACTTGGCGCTGTTCTCGCGCTCGGATGCAGCTCCGGAGGTATGGCCATGGTCAACCCAAAGACAGTCGATTACGCGGTCGCGGACTTTCCCCAACCCGGCGTAAATTTACGCTGGCCCGCCTCGGCCATTTGGAGGCCCGGCGAACCGGCCGTCAACACGATCGGATTGGCAGACTTGAGAGACGCGGTCGCCAAGGGCATCGAGGATTTCAACGCGGTGCCGACGCATGCGGTCTTCCTCGGCATCATTTATGCCGTGCTCGGGCTCGTATTGTTCAGGCTCTCGTTTGGCTACGAGGTGCTGCCGCTCGTCTTTCCAATGTTGGCCGGGTTCACACTGCTCGGCCCCTTTGCGGCCGTCGCCCTCTATGAGCTGAGCCGGCGCCGCGAGCTCGGGCTCGATGTTTCGGTCGGGCACCTTGCGGAGGTCTTTCGGTCCCCATCCATCGGCGCCATCGCCAGGCTGGGTTTCGTGCTCATGCTCATCTTCGTCGCTTGGCTCGCTGTGGCCCAGATCATGTACGCGCAAATCATGGGCGGCGCGGTGCCGGCTTCGCTCGAGGAGTTTGCCCGCCAGATCCTGACGCCCCCCGCCGGTTACCAGCTCATCATTATCGGGAACGCCGTCGGCTTTCTTTTCGCCGCCCTGGTGCTGGTCATCAGCGTGGTGTCGTTCCCCATGCTGGTCGACCGCAATGTCAGCGCCGCTACGGCGGTGCGGACCTCGGTGCGAGCGGTGATCGCCAGCCCTGTGATCATGGCGATGTGGGGTCTCTTCGTCGCGATCGCACTCATCGTCGGCGCCCTGCCGCTCTTCTTCGGCCTCGCAGTCGTCTTTCCGGTGCTCGGGCACGCGACGTGGCACCTCTATCGCAAGACAGTGCGCGTTGACGCAGTCATTTGATCAGTGGGAGAGAAGCAGCCAGGACGCCCGTCTCACGCTGAACGGGGTAACGGCGCCAGAGCTGGAGCGCGCGGCTGATCGGTCTCCACCCGGTTACGGCCCCTGCTTTTCGCGGCATAGAGGGCCCGATCAGCAAAGAGCATCAGCGAAGCCAGGTCGCGGTCGACTGCATCCGAGACCGCTACGCCGATGCTCACGGTGGCGGTGATCGCTTGTGCAGCCACGGGGAGCGAGGTCGTCTCAAACGCCGAGCGCACGCGCTCGGCAACGGCAGAAGCAACTTGGGACGTCGTGTCGGCCAGCAGGCAAGCGAATTCCTCTCCCCCCATGCGGGCGAAGAAATCGGCAGGCCTCAGCTGCTCAATCGCCACGCGGCAGAATTCGATAAGGACATGATCGCCGGCCGAGTGGCCAAAGCGGTCGTTGATGCTCTTGAAGCGATCGAGATCGAAGAGGATGAGCGCTACGGGGCGCCGCCCGACGCCTTCTCGGCGCAGGAGCCTGTCACCGTGGTTCATGAAGGCGCGCCGGTTGGGAACGCCCGTGAGCGGATCCACCAATGAGTCCTGGCGATACCAACGCGCGATGCGTTCGCTGGCCATGCTGCCGAACAGGTAGGCGCCGCACATGCTGAGCACCAGCGACTCGAACAGAACGAAGCCCAGGAGGGGCTTGTTCAGCGGTTCGGAGCCGGCGAGCGTGGCAACCAGCGGAATGCGCATGGGAATGGCGGCAGCGTGCGCAATCAGAATGATGATGATCGGCCAGCGCGAGATCAGCATCTCGCGGCGGCCGCGCCAAAGCTCACGCACTGTCAGCAGCGTGTAGGTGACGCCGATTGCCGCCATCAGCTCGGCGCGTGCGGTTGGGTTGTCGTAGAATTGATGGAACGGGCAGGCGAAGAGCCAAATCAACGTGCCCATAAGCGTGCCGGCGAACAGTGGCCGCCGGCCTTCGAAATTGCGCATGCCGGCCCACAGCGTCCCGTATCCGGCCGCCAGCAGGGCGTTCGCTATCACGATGGACCACACGTCGGGTATCTGGCCGCGGGCAGCGATGAGGGCGGTGGCGACGGCGGCAAGCACAAACGAGAGTGCCCACAGCGCAAGCGCCGGAATGCTGCGATATTGCAGCCAGGAGAGCAGCAACAATCCCCCGGCCACGGCCAAGGTGAATCCGGTTATGACGAGCGAGGTCGGCAGGTCGAGCGACATGGCGTGAGAGCGGTCTGGCGTACTGGGCTGCCCGATGAGGATAAGCAGGCCGTGCGCCTATTCCCTTCGCAAACTCGATAAAATTTGACCCAAGGGCGTTTGCTGCGGGCGGCACGCCGCCGCAGCCCACCCTCAGACGCCGGGATCGCGAAAGGAGCTGCTGTGAGCTGCAGGATACAGCGGCGGGGTAACTTGCGCTCTTTAGCCTGCCGCTTCCTTGACGCCGCCCCGATTGCCCCATGGAATGCGTAGGAGGCGGAGGCGGCCCGCATGCCCAACGTGCTCATGGTGTTCCCCAGGTTCAACCAGCACTCGTTCTGGAACCTGCAGGCCGTCTGCGACACCTATGGATCGCGCGCCCAGTCTCCCCCGCTGGGCCTGATGACGGTTGCCGCGCTCTTGCCCGAGGACTGGGACGTCCGCCTCGTCGACCGCAACGCCGATGTGCTCGAGGATCACGACCTCGAGTGGGCCGACATGGTGATGACCGGGGGCATGCTGCCCCAGCGCGTCGACACCCTTACCCTCATCGATCTGGCGCACGCGCACGGCAAGCCCGTGGTGGTCGGCGGCCCCGACCCGATGTCGATCCCCGAGGTCTACAAAGCGGCCGACTTCCGCGTGCTGGGCGAGGCCGAAGGCATCATCGGCGAGTTCATCGCGGCGTGGAACGCGGGTGCGCGCTCTGGCACCTTCGAGGGAGAAAAGTTCCAGGTCGACGTGACGACGACGCCGCTACCGCGCTTCGATTTGATCGAGTTCAAGCGCTACTCCTACATGGGCGTGCAGTTCAGCCGCGGCTGCCCGTTCAACTGCGAGTTCTGCGACATCATCGAGCTCTACGGCCGCGTGCCGCGCTCTAAGACGAACGAGCAAATGCTGGCGGAGCTCGAGGCGCTGTATGTCGCCGGCTACCGCGGGCACATCAACTTCGTCGACGACAACCTCATCGGCAACAAGAAGGCGCTGAAGCGCTTTCTCCCCGCGCTGCAGGCTTGGCAGCGCTCGCACGGCTTCCCGTTCGAGTTCTCGACCGAAGCCTCGATGAACCTTGCCGACGACGCCCAGCTCTTAAAGATGCTGCGCGACGCCAACTTCTTCGGCGTCTTCATCGGCATCGAGAGCCCTGACACCGATACCCTCATCGCGATGCAGAAGAAGCAGAATACGCGGCGCGACCTCGTGGAAGGCATCCACAAGCTCTACGACTCCGGCATCGTGGTGATCGCGGGCTTCATCGTCGGCTTCGACAGCGAGCAGAAGAGCGTCGCCCGGGGCATGATCGACTGCATCGAGGCGATGAGCATCCCCGTGTGCATGGTCGGATTACTCACAGCGCTGCCGAACACGCAATTGACGCGACGGCTCGAGCGGGAGAAGCGGCTCTTGCCGCTCGTTGTCGAGCAGGGCGACCATTGCACCGAGGGGCTCAACTTCGCCACCGTCCGCCCGCGCCGCGACATCCTCGCCGACTACCGCGACGTGCTCGCCGCCGTGTACAGCCCCGATGCCTTCTTCGGGCGCCTGCGCACGGTGTGCCGCGCGCTGAAGCCGCCGCGCCATGCCAAGACGTTCGAGGCGCGCGTGCTCGCACACAACCTGAAGTTCTTCTGGCGCGTGCTGTGGTGGATGACGGTGCGCGAGCCGCACTACGCCCGCCACTTCTGGCACACGCTGGCCTCGACCGCCTGGCACAGCCCCTACACGCTGAAATACATGATCTTCCACATTGCCTTCTATTTGCACTTAGGCCCGTTCGCGCAGTTCGTGATCAAGCGGCTCGAGCAGGAAATGGGCGAGCTCGATGCGCAGCCGTCCGCGTGGGCCGCCGAGCACACAGGCGAGCCGCAGCTCGCGGCGGCGGCGGTTTCCTAAACGTTTCCGGAACCTTTCGAGGACCTTACCGTTGATGATGCCGCAGGCCGGCGTCACGAGCCTGCCAATGTTTTCATCCTGATAGCCGATGAGATGCGTCCAGGAGCTCCACCACAATGAATATGCGAACGTTACTCACCGCCGTCGCGGCAATGGCAACGCTGGGCGTTGCCGCCGCGCAGGCAGAGCCTGGCTATTCGACCGCAAACGTCAACATGCGTACGGGGCCGGATACCGAATTTCCGAGCGTCGGGGTGATACCCGAGGGCGAGCCTCTCTATGTCGAAGGCTGCCTAGAGGACGAGTCCTGGTGCGACGTCCGCTGGGCGGACAACCGCGGCTGGGTCTACAGCGAATATATCGGCTTCGACCGACACGGCGAGACGGTCTTCCTGCCCGACGTTGGCATCGCGGCATTCGGCATCCCCGTCGTCGCCTTCGTGGCCGCCGACTACTGGCACCGCTGGTACATCGGGCGCCCCTGGTATCACGATCACGCACGATGGGAGGCCTTCAAGTGGCATCCGCGCGTGGGCTGGCATGCGCCTCCCCCGGGGCCGCGCAAGGCAGGATGGTGGCGCGCGGGCTACATAGCGCCGGCCGGCATGCATGCGCCCCCGGAGCACGGCTGGCGTCGGCACGAGCGGCGCGAAGAGCGGCGCGATGATCGCCGCGACCACCACGATGATCACCACTGAACCGGTCACCAAAATCTGAAATCATGCAGACGCCCGCGGCCCAAGCCGCGGGCGTCGTGCTTTCCGCGGCTTCGGTCTCAGCTCATCGGGCCGTGCTCTAGCGTAAGCTCCGGCGCATGTCCGGATATTGTAACAATTGCCGCTCGCAGTGGCCGTTGGGCCACCTTCAAGACCACCTGCCTGCGTTACCGTGCAAAGACTGCAGTCGGAGACGGTGATGCGGTTCCTCAGACGAGAGCAAAGGCTTTCCTGGCTCGCGCTGTTCGCGTTGGTCACGCAGCTCATGCTCTCGTTTGGACATGTCCACGTTCACGCAGCGCAGCGAGCGGCCCACGCTGCGGCACCCGGCGCATGCGTGCCTGGCACACACGCGCAGTGTCCTTCTCACGATGACGACGACGAGGCCCACTGTTCCATCTGCTGGACCATAAGCATTGCCGGGTCGCTGGTGGTTCCCGCGCCGGCAGCACTCGTCATTCCACTGGGTGAGACCGAGTCCGTCGATCCTCAGCCATCAATGGGGACCTTTGCGGACAACGAGACCGTCCATTTCCAGGCCCGCGCCCCTCCCCGCGCGCGACCCTTCGCGTAGCGCTCAGCCTTTAGTACCGTTCCGAGAAGTCCTCGAGGCTCGGCGTGCCGCCAACGCACCTGCGCGTCTGTTGCGTCTCCACCTCAAAGAGAGAGTACCCTGATGCGTTCGCTCGCACCCTTGGTGCTGCCGCTTGCCTTGTTCTTGCAAGCGACGCCTGTTTGCGCGCAGCAGGCTCCCGCCACTTCGAATAATCCGCCACAGGCTCAAGCTCCTCAGCAGGGTGAAGCGGGAAAAACCGAGCAGCTCCCACCCGTGAAGGTGATCGAGGAAACGGCGAAGAAGACCGCTCCCCACAAAGCGACCAAAGCCAAGGGCTCAGCCGCACCCGTCCCTTCAGCGTCAACGGGCACGCCGGTCCAGGCTAATCTTGCTGGGTCACCGCAGGCAGGACCGCTCGTTGCGGAGACACAAGCTTTGGACACCGCGCGCGACAACCTTCTCACTCAAATCGGCACCAATTCCTTCTCCATGAATCGCGAGGCGTTGGAAGCTATGCCGGAGGGCACCAATGCGCTGGTGAGCAAAGTCCTCCTGCAAGCCCCCGGCGTGACCCAGGACTCGGTCGCGAGCGGCCAGATCCACGTGCGCAATGAGCACGCGAACGTGCAGTTCCGGATCAACGGCATCATCCTTCCCGACGGCGTCTCCGGCTTCAGCCAGGTGCTGGACACCGCGTTTATCGGGAACATGGCGCTCGTAACGGGAGCGCTGCCTGCCGAGTATGGCTTACGAACGTCCGGTCTCATCGACATCCAAACCCGCAGCGGCGCCTTCGATGGCGGCGGCAGCATCGGCGTCTACGGGGGCAGCCGCGAGACGCTCACGCCCAGCTTCGAATACGGAGGGACCGAAGGGCACACTGAATACTTCGTCACCGGACGTTATTTCCAGAGCAACGAGGGGATCGAAAACCCGACGCCGAGCGTGGTGCCGATCCACGATGACACCGAGCAAGGCGCCTTCTTTAGCTACGTTTCGACCCTTCTCAACCCGAATGCACGTTTGATCTCAGGCAGTACCATAAACCAGTTCCAAATCCCGAATACGCCGGGTCTCGATCCGCCCGACCCGCCGTTCGATCCATTCGGCATCACCACGTTCAACTCTGCTGCCGTCAACGAACGCCAGTTCGAGCAGAACTATTACGATGTGCTGGCGCTGCAGATGAAGGCGGACAATGTCGATGTGCAGCTTGCCTACTTCGCCCGCTACAGCGACCTACATTTTACGCCGGATTTCCTTGGGGATCTCTTCTTCAATGGCGTTGCCTCTGATGTGCAACGTCAGAGCTTCGTCAATGGCGTGCAGGGCGATGGTTCCTACAAGGTGAATGAGACGCATACCTTGCGGGCGGGCTTCTTCATCAGTGGGGAGCAGACCGAAGTGGGCAATGCCTCGAGCGTGATGCCGGATGTGGGCGACACTCCGGTCAACATCAACGAAAGTACGTCGAAGCTCGGCTGGTTGCTCGGAGCCTATCTGCAGGATGAGTGGAAGCTGACGAGCCAACTGACTTTGAACGTCGGCATTCGCTTCGATCAGATGTACCAGTTCGTCGATGCCAACCAGTGGAGCCCGCGCGCCAGCTTGGTCTACAAGCCGTTCGACGGTACGACGCTGCATGCTGGCTACGCCCGCTATTTCACCCCTCCATCGCAAGTCATCGCTACCCCGACGGATGTTGCCGCCTTCAACAATACGACGCAGGCCTCCTCCGTCTGTGGCGGCAACTCCCCGCCCGATCAGCCGCCCTGCCGGAGCGCTCGCACTATTTCGACGTTGGCATCGTGCAGCGGATCTTTCCTAGCCTCGAGGTCGGTGTCGACGGCTATTACAAGCTCGCGCGCGACCTGTTGGATGACGGTCAGTTCGGCGCCGCGCTCGTGCTCGACGGCTTCAACTACGCCAAGGCCTACAACGAGGGCATCGAGCTCAAGGCCGACTGCCACGTTGGCAACCTGAAAGCCTACGGCAACATCGCCATCGCGCAGCAAAAGGGCACCGACATCGTCTCCAATCAGTTCCTGATCGCCCCCGATGATCTGGCGTATATCGCAACCACTACATCTTCACAGACCACTCGCAAACGGTGACGGCCTCTGCCGGAATTTCCTATCTGTTGTGGCAGCAGACCCGCTTCACACGGACATGATCTACGGCAGCGGTCTGCGAACCGACGCCCCTGGCGTCCCCAATGGCGCGCAGGTGCCCGGCTATACGCAGGTCAATGTCGGCGTGTCGCACGAGTTCGCAGACGGCCTCGAGAAGCCCGCCACCGTCCGCTTCGACATCATCAACCTGTTCGACAAGGTCTACGAGATCCGCGATGGCTCGGGCATCGGCGTGTTTGCCCCGCAGTTTGGACCGCGGCGCGAATTCCTGGTCGACGTTTCACAAAAGTTCTGATCGAGCCATGAACGTTCCCTACAAAACGATACACCATGCATGCTCGTCGAACGGGCGCGCTCGCCCGATGAGCGGACGCGGTCGCAAGAAACAAGCATCGCTCTAGACCGCACAATGATGTCGGACTTCAGCTCATCGCGGCGACGGGCAGCGCCGCGACGAGCCGCCGGGCCGTGTCGAGCGTCGCCTCATCGAGCTTGCCGTCGGTGCGGGCGGGACGGAAGTGGAGCTGGAAGGCGCGCAGGATGATGCCGGTCCACTGATCGAGACGCCCGTTGACCTCGATGTTATAGCCGTAGCGGCGCAGTAGCTCCTGCGCCTCGGCGATGTTGGCGGCCTCCTCGTTGACGGCGTAGCTGCGGCCGCCACTCTCGGGCGGCGCCGGCTCCACCCAGTGGCCGACGCCCGCTTCGGCGAGCCACGCCCAATCGAACTTCTCGCCCGGATCGATCTTGCGCCCAGGTGCGACGTCCGAATGCGCGAGAATGCCTTCCGGGCGGATCGCGCGCCGCTGTGCGATGTCGCGGCAGAGCGCGGCGACGGCTTGCATCTGCCCCGCGGGGAAGTCCGGATAGCCGTGCTCGTGCCCGGGGTTGTGGATTTCGATGCCGATGGAGGCAGAATTGATGTCGGTCTCGCCCGCCCAATGGGAGGCGCCCGCGTGCCAGGCGCGCGCGCCTTCCGGCACCATCTGCGTGATCTCGCCGGTGTCGTCGATGACATAGTGGCAGGAGACCTTGCTCTTGGGGTGTGCCAACCACTGGATCGCCTTCGCCGCCGACGGCATGCCGGTGTAGTGCAACAGGATGAGGTGCGGCCGGCAGCCCTTCCTGCGCTCGCCCGTATTCGGCGAGGGATGGAGCGCATCGACAAGCTTGCTGTCGGCTTTCATCGTCATGCAGTCTTCTCCTCACGCGAGCGGCGGCTTCCTTCGCGCTCTTTCACTATGGCGTCGTAGGCGGCGTTGATGGCGGCGAGCCTGCGGTTGGCGGCGACGCAGAGCTCGTGCGGGACGCCGCTGGCGCAGACGCGGTCCGGGTGGTGCTCGCGCACGAGCGCGCGGTGGCGGGCCTTCAGCTCCTCGTCGGAGGCGTTGGGCGCCAGCCCTAGGATCGCATAAGAACTGCGCGGGTCATGCACGTAGGCGGCGCGGATGGCGAGGTACTCGCCCCGGCTGATGCCGAAGATGCTGGCAACCCTCTCCAGGAAGCGGTCCTCAGCCGGATGCAGAATGCCGTCGGCGGCCGCGATGTGGAACAGGCAGGCGAGCACGGACGAGAGGAGCACCGGCTCGTCCTTCAGCATCTTGGCGATGCGGCGAGCGTGGATCTCGTAGCCGGCGACGTCGCGCTTGGCCAGGTCGTAGACCCGGCGCACGTTCTTCGCCTCATGGGGCGGAATCTCGAACAACCGCTCGAACGCCTGCGCTTCAACGGGCAGCGCGACACCATCGGCCTTCGCCATCTTGGCGGCGAGTGTGGTGACGGCAATCGTAAAGGCTATGGTGCGGTGCGCGGGCGTGCGCGCGCGCACGCCACCGAAGCCGAGCTTTGCCAGCAGCGCAGCAAGTGCCCCGCGCAGGCTCCCGCCCGTGCTCGATCCGATGGCTTGCGATAGGGTCTTCAACGACATGCCCCACCCATATCGGCATTCGTGGGCAACTTGAAGGTAGCCATTCGGTTGCTTCAGGAGTCTTGCGGGAGCTTTCGCGGAATCTCGCGACAATTGCCGGAAAGTTTACGCCACTTCGGCTGCCGTTGCGGCGATGGGCCGCTGGTTGACGCGCTACCCTGCGACCGCTAGCTCAACTCCTTAGCGGCTTGGATCTACCCGCATGGAGCGCGCGAGCGAGAAGTGGCATTTCTGGATCGATCGCGGCGGCACGTTCACCGACGTCGTCGCACGCTCACCCGATGGGCGCATCCTCGCCAAGAAGCTCCTGTCCGAGAACCCGGGCGCCTACGATGACGCCGCGCTGGAAGCGATCCGGCGCTTTCTCGGCGTCACGGGCGCCGCGCCGATCCCCTCGGAGCGCATCGCCGCCGTCAAGATGGGGACCACGGTCGCAACCAATGCGCTTCTAGAGCGCAAGGGCGACCCGACCTTGCTCGTCATCACGCGCGGGCTCAAGGACCAGCTCGAGATCGGCACCCAGGCGCGGCCCGACATTTTCGCCAAGCGCATCGTCAAGCCGGAGATGCTTTACGCCCGCGTCGTCGAAGCGGACGAGCGCGTGCGCGCGGACGGCACGGTCGAGGCGCCACTCGATCTGGACGCGCTCGAGCTTGAGCTGCGGGGAGCGCGCGCGGCCGGCATCGACGCGGTAGCGATCGTGTTCATGCACGCCTACGCGTTTCCCGAGCACGAGCGCCAGGCAGCCGCGCTGGCGCGTGACCTCGGCTTCGGGCAGGTGTCGGCGAGCCATGAGGTGTCGCCGCTAATCAAGCTCCTGCCGCGCGGCGACACGACCGTTGCCGACGCCTACCTCTCTCCTATCCTCCGCCGGTATGTAGGGCGAGTTTCGTCAGCGCTGACGACCAGCCAAGCGCGCCCCCCCACCCTGCCCCTCCCCCTCGAGGGGGGAGGGGATGAAAAGAGAGGAGACGGCGCGGAATTCGCTGACGTTCGTCGTCACCAACAGAATCCAACCGGGCGTCAAGATGCGACAGGGCTTCCAACTTTCTCTCCCGCCCCCTGGAAGGGGGAGGGTTGGGGTGGGGGTGACTTGGCGCCCCGCCTCCTGTTCATGGCTTCCTCGGGCGGGCTGAAATCGGCGCAGACGTTCCGCGGCCGCGACGCGATCCTGTCGGGGCCGGCGGGCGGCGTTGTCGGCATGGCGGAGACGGCCAAGCGCGCCGGCTTTACGCGCGTCATCGGCTTCGACATGGGCGGCACGTCGACGGATGTCGCGCATTTCGCCGGCACGTATGAGCGCGCGTTCGAGACACAGATCGCGGGCGTGCGCCTCGCGGTGCCGATGCTGCGCGTGCACACGGTCGCGGCCGGGGGCGGCTCGATCATCGGCTATGACGGCACCCGCTTCCGTGTGGGGCCGGAGAGCGCCGGCGCCAACCCTGGGCCCAAATGCTACCGGCGCGGCGGCCCGCTCACCGTGACCGACGCCAATGTCATGCTGGGCAAGCTCGATCCCGCCTACTTCCCAGCTATCTTCGGGCCGAGGAGCGACGAGCCGCTCGACGCGGAACCCGTGCGCGCTGGCTTCGCCGAGCTCGCGCGAGAGGTCGGCGGCCGGCGCAGCCCAGAAGAGGTGGCCGACGGCTGCGTCCGCATCGCGGTCGAGAACATGGCCAACGCCATCAAGAAGATCTCGGTCGAGCGCGGCTACGACGTGACCGAATATGCGTTGAATTGCTTCGGCTCGGCCGGCGGCCAGCACGCTTGCCTGATCGCGGATTCGCTCGGCATGGAGACCATCCTCGTCCACCCGCTGTCGGGCCTGCTGTCGGCCTACGGCATGGGGCTCGCGCCCATGCGCGCGAGCCGCGAGCGCTCGCTCGAGGTGCCGCTCGACGCCGACGCGATACGGACCATCGAGGGCCTCGCCTACGAGCTCGGCAGCTCCGCCACCGAGGAGCTGTTGGACGAAGGTGTCGAGCACGACGACATCGCCATCGAGACATTTGTGCATTTGCGTTACGCCGGCACCGACACGGCGCTGCCGGTGGCGTTGTCGGAGCCCGGCTTCATGCGGCGCGACTTCGAGGCGCTGCATCGGCAACGCTTCGGCTTCGTGTCGCCGGAGAAGGCGATTTTCGCCGCGGCGATCGAAGTGGAGGCGCTCGGCGCCGGCGACGCGGAACACTCACCTCTCCCAGGGGGGGAGGGGTTAGGGGTGGGGGAACTCCCATCGGCGAACGTTCTGCAATCCCCCCCTCCCCGACCCTCCCCCGCAAGGGGGGAGGGGGAGTGGACGAGGTTCTATTCGCGCGGTGACTGGCACGAGGCGCCCGTCGTGAGGCGCGAGGACATGCGCACCGGCTTCACGCTCGCGGGACCCGCGCTCGTCATCGAGCCGCACCAGACCGTCGTCGTCGAGCCCGGCTGGAGGCTTAAGGTCTCCGCGCAGAACGACCTCGTCCTCACCCGCACCGAGCCGCGCCCGCGCGAACAGCTCGGCGCCAAGGCCGATCCCATTCTGCTCGAGGTGTTCAACAACCTCTTCATGGCGATTGCCGAGCAGATGGGCGAAGCGCTGCGCAACACGGCGCAGTCGGTGAACATCAAGGAGCGGCTCGACTTCTCATGCGCGGTGTTCGACGCTTTGGGCCGGCTCGTCGCCAACGCGCCGCACCTGCCGGTGCACCTCGGCTCCATGGACCGCTCGGTGGAGACCATCATCCGCCTGCGCGGAGCGGAGATGCGCCCAGGCGATGCCTACATCCTGAACGCGCCCTACAACGGCGGCACCCACCTGCCCGACATCACGGTGGTGACGCCGGTGTTCCACACTTCCCCCTCTCCCCGCGTGCGGGGAGAGGGTCGGGGTGAGGGGCAGCCCGAGGCACCTGCGCAAGTTTCTGCCCCTCACCCTAACCCTCTCCCCGTGAAGGACGGGGAGAGGGGACCCGAGGTGCTGTTCTATGTCGCGAGCCGCGGACACCACGAGGACATCGGCGGCTTGACGCCCGGCTCCATGACGCCCCGCGCCACCACCATCGCGGAGGAAGGCGTCTACATCGACAACGTGCAGCTCGTCTCAGGCGGGCGCTTCCTCGAGGCGGAGACGCGTGCGCTGCTGACCGGCGCGCAATATCCCGCGCGCCAGCCCGACAAGAACATCGCCGACCTCAAGGCGCAGGTCGCGGCCAACGCCAAGGGCGAGGCCGAGCTCAAGAAGATGGTCGCGCACTTCGGGCTCGACGTCGTGCGCGCCTATATGGGCCACGTGCAGGACAACGCGGAGGAGAGCGTGCGCCGGCTGCTTGCGCGCCTCGATGACGGCCGCTTCCGCGTCGAGACCGACCAGGGCACCGCGGTCGAGGTGCGCATCACGGTCGATCGCGAGGCGCGCTCGGCAAAGGTCGACTTCACCGGCACGAGTAAGCAGCAGAAGAACAACTTCAACGCGCCGGAGCCGGTGACGCGCGCAGCCGTGCTCTACGTGTTCCGCGTCATGGTGGAGGAGCCGATCCCCATGAACGCCGGCTGCCTCAAGCCCATCGAGATCGTGATCCCGCAAGGCTCGATGCTGAGCCCAGGCTATCCCGCGGCCATCGTCGCCGGCAACGTGGAGACGAGCCAGATTGTGACTAACTGCCTGTTCGCGGCGCTCAACGCGCTAGGCTCCGCGCAGGGCACCATGAACAACCTCACCTTCGGGAACGAGCGCGTGCAGTACTACGAGACCCTGTGCTCGGGCGCGCCGGCGGGACCTGGCTTTGACGGCGCGGCGGCCGTGCACGTGCACATGACCAATACGCGCTTGACCGATCCCGAGATCCTGGAGCTGCGCTATCCCGTTCTGCTGGAGGAGTTCTCGATCAGGCGCGGCTCGGGCGGCAAAGGCAGATGGAACAGCGGCGACGGCACGCGGCGCGTCATCCGCTTCCTCGAGCGCATGGACTGCGCCATCCTCTCCGGGTACCGCGACGTGCGTCCCTTCGGGCTCGACGGCGGGGAGCCGGGCGAGGCGGGCGATAACCTCGCGCGCCGCCAGGACGGCCGGATCGAGCGGCTCAAAGGCTGCGACCAGACCGTGCTCGAGCCAGGCGAGGCGATCATCATCGTCACGCCGACGGGCGGCGGCTTTGGCGCGGCCTGAGACGGTCGATCAGGCGCCCGCCTTGGCCCTTTTCGCCCACGCTTCCGCATTGAGGCACAGGATCTCAAACAGCATCTGCGCGCCGGCAAGCGCGGTGATCCCGGCGGAATCGAACGGGGGCGACGCTTCGACCAGATCGCCGCCGATGAAATCGAGACCGCGCAACCCTTGCAGCAGCCGCTTCGCCTCGTAGGAGGTGAGGCCGCCGACGGCCGGTGTCCCTGTGCCCGGCGCGAACGCGGGATCGAGGCCATCAATATCGAAGCTGATGTAGGCCGGGCCCTCGCCGATCACCTCCCGCGTCCTTTTGATGACGTTCGCCAGCCCCATGTCGTGGAACCGATTGATGTCGATGACCGTCATCCCGGTCTCATCGGCAAACGGTCTTTCGAACTCCGTGTAAGGATCGCGCAGTC
>Ga0187819_10000337_pt1 | contig 23008 bp, 20 predicted proteins | sample NC_wetland_sal_i_15_FD_132411 | JGI IMG/M metagenome (GOLD analysis project Ga0187819, IMG submission 132411) | Wetland sediment microbial communities from Neuse River Estuary, North Carolina, USA - SO4_4 | ecosystem: Environmental > Aquatic > Freshwater > Wetlands > Sediment | place: USA...
CGAGCGGGTGATCTTCGACCTCGACCGCAAGCCGCTTGTCGTGCGGATCGAGCGATGGCCCTTTGGTGATCGCCCACGACCTGAACACGCCGTCGACTTCCAGGCGCAAATCGTAGTGCAGGCGCGTCGCGTCGTGCTTCTGGATGACAAAGCGGGGATATTCGGCCGCCCGAACCGCCGTCTTGCCCGCTGGCTCGGCGGTTCTCTCGAAGTCGCGCTTGGCGCGGTACTCGGAAAGCTTCTTCTTGGCCATGGGCGTGATCAGCGACCGTCGGCGCCTTGATAGGCGAACGCGCCCATGGCGGGCGGCGTTCCGGACCTTCGCGTGGTCCGGCCAAGGCGATCAGCTCTACCCTAGCGCGCCGCGATTAATGCCGCCCGAAACGAAAATACACAGGGAGTTAAATGATTGTTTTCGCCAGCTTTTTGCGCTGTACAGTCATAACGTGATAAGCAGCCACTGATAGTGTCCTGGCAGCGAATGAACACCGCACCGTCTTGCGTGGACGGCGCCCGAAGCCGCGCCCGAACCGGATCTCCCCATGAAGCCCGAGACCCCGCGCGCAATCCATCTCAAGGACTATCGTCCGCCCGCCTACCTCATCGACAAGGTCGCCCTCGACTTCGACCTCGACAAGACGCGCACGCGCGTACGTTCCCGCCTCTCGCTGCGGCCAAACCCCGAAGCCCGCGGCCGGCTGCGGCCGTTGCGGCTCGATGGCGAGAACATCGAGCTTGCCTCCATCGCGCTCGAGGGCACGCCGCTCGGCAAGAAGGACTACAAGCTCACCGATACGGGCCTCACGCTGTTGAAGCCGCCGGGCGGGCCGTTCACGCTCGAAATTGTCACCTTCGTCGATCCGGAGGCCAACAAGGCGCTGCAGGGCCTCTACCGCACCAACAACGTCTACTGCACGCAGTGCGAGGCCGAAGGCTTCCGCCGCATCACGTATTTCATCGACCGCCCCGACGTGCTCGCCACCTACACGGTGCGCATCGAGGCCGACCCCAACGAGGCTCCCATCCTGCTCTCCAACGGCAACCTGCTGGAGCGCGGCGTGCTCGACGGAGGCAAGCGCCATTATGCCGTCTGGCGCGATCCGTTCCCCAAGCCCTGCTACCTGTTCGCGCTCGTCGGCGGCGATCTCGCCCCCATCGCGTCGACGTTCCGCACCATGTCGGGGCGCGAGGTCGCGCTCGGCATCTACGTCGAGCACGGCAAGGAGGAGCGCGCGGCCTGGGCGATGGATTCGCTCAAACGCGCCATGCGGTGGGACGAGGTGCGCTTCGGCCGCGTGTACGACCTCGACGTGTTCAACATCGTCGCCGTCTCCGACTTCAACATGGGCGCCATGGAGAACAAGGGGCTCAACGTCTTCAATGACCGGCTGCTGCTGGCCTCCCCCGAGACCGCGACCGACACTATCTTCGAGGCGATCGAGGCCGTCGTCGCGCACGAGTACTTCCACAACTGGACCGGCGACCGCATCACCTGCCGCGACTGGTTCCAGCTCTGCCTCAAGGAGGGGCTGACCGTCTTTCGTGACCAGGAGTTCTCCGGCGACGAGCGCTCTCGCACGGTGCAGCGCATCCTCGACGTGCGCCAGTTGAAGACGCACCAGTTCGCCGAGGACGCGGGGCCCCTCGCCCATCCGGTGCGGCCCGAGAGCTATATCGAGATCAACAACTTCTATACGGCGACCGTCTACGAGAAGGGCGCCGAGGTCGTGCGCATGCTGCAGACGCTGCTCGGCGCCGAAGACTTCCGCAAGGGCATGGACCTCTACTTTACGCGCCATGACGGGGAAGCGGCCACAGTGGAAGACTTCGTGCGCTGCTTTGAGGACGTAAGCGGGATCGACCTTACCCAGTTCCGGCTCTGGTACTCGCAGGCCGGAACGCCTGAGCTCGTCTGCTCGCTGCGCTACGACAAGGCGGCGAAAACCGCCGAGCTCGAGGTCGAGCAGGCGCTGCCGGCGACCCCGGGGCAGCCGCATAAGAAGCCGCTGCATATCCCGTTCAAGCTCGGGCTCTTGAGCGGCAATGGCGACGACGTGGCCTTGAAGCTCGAGAGCGGGGAGACGCTTCCCGACGGCATGCTGCCGTTGTCGAAGCGCAAGCAGACCTTCCGCTTCATCGAGGTGCCCTCTCGCCCCGTCCCATCGCTGCTGCGCGGGTTCTCCGCGCCCGTGAACGTGACCATCGACCTCGCCGACCGCGACATTGAGTTTCTCATGGCGAATGACAGCGATCTCTTCAATCGCTGGCAGGCCGCCAACAGCTTTGCGACGCGCACGCTCGTCGATATGGTCGCCATCCTGGCGCAGGGCAGAAGCAGCGCGCGCGGCGCGCGCTACGCCAAGGCGCTCGGCGCTGCGGTTTTGAGCGATGAGCTCGAGCCCGCCTACCGCGCCGAGCTGCTGAAGCTCCCGACCCAGGCCGACATCGCGCGCATAATCGGCAAGAACGTTGACCCGGCGCTCATCCACCGCGCCCACCGCGCCCTGTCGCGGCTGATCGGGCGCACGCTCGGGCCCACACTCGAGAGCCTCTACGCGGACATGGCAGAGGACGGCGCGTTCTCTCCCGATGCCGCCAGCGCCGGCAAGCGCGCCCTGCGCAACGCCGCCCTCACGCTACTCTCGGCGCGCGGCAGCAAGGCCGATGCGGCCCGGCTGTCGAAGCACTACGCGGAGGCTTCCAACATGACCGACCGCGCGCACGCCCTGTTCCTGCTCGCGGCCGAGGGAGGCCCCGCGGCCGAGCGGACGCTTGCCGACTTCCGCGATACCTGGATGCACGACCACGTCGTCATCGACACCTGGTTTGCCGCCCAGGCGCATTCCCCCCTCGCCGGCACGCTGAAGCGGGTGGAGGCACTGATGCAGCATCCGCTGTTCGCGCTCACCGCCCCCAACAAGGTGCGCGCCCTCATCGGCACCTTCGCGGCCGGCAATCCGGTGCAGTTCAACCGCCCAGACGGCGCCGGATACGCCTTCCTCATCGACCAGGTGCTGACGCTTGACCGCATCAACCCGCAAATCGCTGCCCGCATGCTCGGGGCCTTCCGCAGCTGGCGCACGCTGGAAATGGGCCGCCGGGGCGCTGCCCGCAAGGCGCTGCAGAGGCTCGTCCGGGCCAAAGCCTTATCCTCCGACGTACACGAAATCGTCTCCAAGATGCTCGAAGCGTAACGCCGGAAAATTTATTGCATTGATGGGCTTATTCTCCCTCGACAGCCGATTCGCAATCGTGTGAAGTAGTACATGTGATTCGGGGTGGCGGATTCTGCGGGGGATCCGCGAGTCATTCAAAAAGACAATTCGGGAGAAGACGGATGGCGTGGACAACGTCGGCCTATGCGCGCGCGCGGCCGATCCTAGCGGAGCTGTCCGCCGCGGGGGCGAGGGCGGCTCTTCTCCTCAAATTCGTGGCACTCAAATACGCGCTGCGGCACCCGCCACTGCGCCTGCACCCGTACGCCGCCATCGCCCTCCCCCTCGCTGGCCTCGGCTTCCTGACCCCGTTCCTGCCGGCCGGGCTAACCGCCACCCTACTCACCGCCGCCGCGGCGTCCTTGGCCCTCCTCGCCATCGTCCCGCTGCCTGAGCTGGCGCTGCGCGTCCTCGCGCCAACACTGGATTTTCGCGCCGCCCGGTCGCTCGCTCCCCGCGCGCCTGCCGCTGCGGGGCCAGACAACTCCAACCTCGATGGGGAACGCGAGGCCCAGCGCCGCATCGCGCAAAGCCTCCCCGCGCGCCGGATGCGTCCAACCTTTGAGCCGAAGGACCGCGCCTTTACCGACCTCATGGCCCGCGTGAGCCACGACCTGCGCACGCCGCTCAACGCCGTCATGGGCTTCTCCGAGATGATGGCGCTGGAGCTGTTCGGTCCGCTCGGAGACCACCGCTATCAGGATTACGTCCACCACATCCGCGACAGCGCCGCCGAGCTTCTGAAATCGGCCGAGGACACGATGGCTCTGACCGCGCTCATGGCGAGCCCTCATCGCCGCGACGCCGCTTGCGCCTGCAATCTCGAGCTCTTGGCTGCCGACGCCTGGGCTTTCGTAGCGCGCACGGCTCAAGGACGAGCGATCGACCTCGCGGCATTCATTCCCTCCGAGCTTGAGGTACTGGGTGAGCCGCGCGCGCTGCGTCAAATCATGGTCAACCTGATGGCGGAAGCGGTCTCGCGCGCCGCCCCCGGCGAGCGCATCGTCGTCGCCGCCATCGCCGATGGTGAGCTCATCGAGATCGCCGTTTCCGTGCCGCGGGCGCCGCGCAAGGGCAGCTCGCTCGCACTCTGCCTGGCGCGCACGCTGCTCGAGATGCACGGCACGACGCTGATCGAGGTCGAAGGGCCGAACCAGGGCTGGCGCGCCGTCACCGCCCTCGACCGCGCGGCACAGCCCGATTTCTTCATGGAGCACGACAGCGAGAAGCTGTGCCTTGGCGTGCCGGCGTTCGTCAGCTAAGCGCGATTAGATTGCGGGCCGCTACTGGTTGGGCGCTGGATCTGGCGGCGCGTGGCTATGCCGCTTGCGCGCCCGATGCTTCTCGAAATAGTCGTGGAGTTGCTTGCGCTCCTCCGGCGTGAGCTGGGGCGCCGTATCGGCAACGAGCGCCATGCGCGTGCGCGTCTCCTTGTCGTAGGCCTGAGCGACGCGATCGAGCACGGCCTTGAACTTCGCCGCATCGAACGGATCCTCGACGAGGATCGCGCGCGCGGCCTGCCGCGACTCGCGCTCCTCCTTGAAGATCGCCTCGAATGCTTCCTTCTGAGCTTCCACCTTTCCGCGCACAAACGCGCCGCGGTCGGCGGGGAGCGTTTCCGCGAAGCCGGCGAGCCCGGTCGGCGGAGGATGGTGCCGCTTGCCGTGTAGATGCGGCAGCAACAGCGCCGCCGCTACGCCGCCCACGATGAGGACGTTGAGCGCAAGCGACGCCATCAGCGCCGGGCGCAGGTTGCGACCCGATCCGGCGGTCGTGTCGTTGGTCATAGAACTTCCTCATCCGAGGTCGAGACCATTTCGTCACCCAGCGCGAGGTGCGACGGGGTATCGGCGCCGGAATAGCCTGCCGCTTCGGCCACCTGCTGCACGGCGGTGTCGAACGTCCCTGCCGAGCCCAACAGCACGCCCACGAAAAGCGACGCGGCAAGCAGGCCGCCCGCGGCCCAGCCGCTGCTCGCCGGCGCACGGCGAGTCCAGGCCCGCCAGCCCGCCGCTCCGGCCCCGGTCGAACGCGCCACCACGGCGAACCTCGGCTCGGCCTGTCTCAAGGCGGCGGCGACGATCCGCTCCTTCAAGGCGTGCTCGCGGGCCGCGCTCGCCTTGGGGGCGAGATCGAGCAGCGAGTCGAGCGCGGTTGCCTCGGCCACAAGGCGCCGCCCCGCATCATCCTCGGCGACGAGGCCCGCAAAGCGCAAACGCTCGCGCGCCGGCCACCGCGTCCGATCGGCGCCATAGACCTCAAGGAGGCGCTCCAACGCCTGCCTGTCTTCTGACCGTTTGTCCTTCGTCATCGTCTTCTTCTCGTTCTTAAGTCTCTAGCTTCGATATGCAGCTTCGATATGCGGTCGTCGGCCGTCGGGCCGTTTCACGTCGGTTCATCGCCGGCGAGCAGCTCGCGCCATTCCTCGCGCAAGGCTCCCTTCAAATTCCTTCGGGCGCGGGCGAGCAGCGATTCCACCGCTTCATCCGAAATGCCCATGATGCGCCCGACCTCCACCTGGCTCAGACCCTCGTAGTGGAACAGGGTCAGCGCCATGCGCTGCCGGTCCGGCAACTCCTTTAGGGCCGCATCGACCCGGTGACTGACGTCGCGGGCCTCCAACTCAGCCAACTGGGCGGCGGGCTCCGCACGGTCGGGGACCTCCTCCACCACGGTGAGGCGGCGCCCGGACCGCATACGATCAACGCACAGGTTCGACACCACCCGTCGCAGCCATGGCCGCAAACCCTGCGGGCCGACTTCCAATCCCTCGGCAGAGCGCCACAGCCGCAGCAACGCTTCCTGGGCCACGTCCTCAGCCTCCGCGTCGTCGCGCAGCATCCGCCGCGCAACCGCCAGAACGCCTGAAAGATGCCGATCGACGAGCGACCGGAACGCTCCCGCGTCGCCGTTCGCGGCGGCCGCCACCAGCGTGGCGTCCTCCTTCTTTTCAGGCCCCGCGGAGCCTCCCGGCGGGCCTGGAACCACCCTTTTCGCCGCCACCGTCTGCCTCGATATGGCCATCGAATACTGTCGCTTTCCACTCTAGCGTGGGATGTGGCCATTCTGCGAGCCTAGACGGCGGCCTTTGTGTCTTAAGGCCTTCCGTTGCCCGATTTACCGACAAACGGCGCAACGCCGTTAAATCCGTCGGCGCCCTCGCGCGGCGTCAGGCGATTATGTCGTTGAAAAGCCCGGCGACCTTGGCGAGCGTCAGCCGCAGGCGATCCTCGAGCTCCGCAAAGCTTTCGGCATCACCCGCATTGGCTAAGAGCTCCTTAAGCCCTGATGGCGTCGTGGCCGGGTCGAAGCGCCCCTCGAGGCAGAGGCGCAAGATCTGCGTCAAATCGTGCATCAGCCTCATGGCCCCGATCAGAGCGTCGGCGGGCTCGGCGGCCAGCAATCGGGCGTCGCGCAGCTTTCGATAGGCCCCGACCGTGTTCTGGTCGAGCACCTGCGGGTCGGCCGCCGCGTGTTTGAGTTGCAGGTACTGGGCGATGAACTCGAGGTCCACAAGCCCTCCCCGCACCTGCTTCAAATCCCAGATGTCGTGGGTGCCCTTCTCCTTGGCGATGCGCTCGCGCATCTCGCGCACATCCGCCGTGAGCTTCTTTAGATCGCGGGGTTTCAGCAGCGCCTGGCGGATCGCCGCCTCCACACGCGCGCGCAACTCGGGTGGGCCTGCGATGACACGCGCGCGCGTAAGAGCTAGGTGCTCCCACGTCCAGGCCTCCTCGGCCTGGTACTCCACGAAGCTCGAAAGCTGACTGGCGACCGGGCCCTTCTGCCCGGAGGGCCGCAGGCGCATGTCGACCTCGTAGAGGGTGCCCTCGGCGGTCGCCGACGACAGCGCGCTGATGAGGCGCTGCGTCAGCCGCGCGTAGTAGTGGGTCGGCGCCAGAGGGCGGAAGCCGTCCGATTGGGTCACCGCCGGGTCGAAGTCATAGACCAGGATAAGGTCGAGGTCGGACGCCGCCGTCATCTCGCGGCCGCCGAGCTTGCCCATGGCGATAACCGCCGCACCGCCGCCGAGCACGCGGCCGTGCGCGCGCTCGAGTTCGCGCTCGGACGCCGCCTTGAGATGGTCGATCAGGCGCTCGGCCAGAAGGGCGTATGCCCCGCCCGCCTGGTTGGCCTTGACGGCGCCCGAGAGCACGCGCACGCCGAGGAGGAACTGTTGTTCGCTGCCGACCACGCGGGCGCGGTCGAGCACATATTGCATGTCGTGGTTGCCGGACCCGATCTCGGCTTCGATCAGGCGGTCTAGCTCCTCGCGCGTCGGCAGATTGCCGAGGACTCCCGGATCGAGCACAGCGTCGAGCAGCCGGCGGCGCCGCGAGAGGATGCGCGCCAGCCGCGGCGCAGTGCCCATGATGTTGGCGAGCAGCCGTAGCAACCCCGGGTTGGCCCTCAGCAGCGAGAAGAGCTGCAGACCGGTTGGCAGCTCGGACATGAAGCGGTCGAAGCTCGCCAGCGCCCGATCGGCGTCGGTCGTATCGGCGAGCGCGGTGATGAGCAGCGGCTGCACCTCGGTCAGGAGCTCACGCGCCCGCGGCGAACGCATCGCCGGGTAGCGTCCGTGGTGCCAGGCGCGCACGATCTCGAGCACCTGCGCGGGGCGCTCATAGCCCATGGCCTTCAGCGCGGCGACCGTGGTGGGATCGTCCTTCTCGCCGGCAAAGACCATATTGGCCCCGCCGGCGGTGAGCTCCGGGGTGTCCTCGAACAGGGCCGCGTAGTGGCGCTGCACCGTCTCCAGCTGGCGCGTGAGTTCGCGCGAGAACGTATCTACGTCGGGATACCCGCAGAACAGCGCGAAGCTCAGGAGCCGCGCGGGGTCGTCCGGGATCTCGTGCGTCTGCTCGTCGGCGACCATCTGCAGGCGGTGCTCGATGCGGCGCAGGAAGATATACGCTTGGGCAAGATCGACCGCGACCTGCTCCTTGATCCACCCGCGCACTGCGAGCGCGCGCAGTGCTGCGAGCGTCTGCGGCACGCGCAGGTCCGGCTGGCGGCCACCGGCGATCAACTGCTGCGTCTGCACGAAGAATTCTATCTCGCGGATGCCGCCGCGCCCGAGCTTGATGTTGTGGCCCGCGACCGCGATGTGGCCGAACCCGCGGTAGGCGTGGATCTGCCGCTTCATGGCATGCACGTCGGCGATGGCGGCGAAGTCGAGGTACTTGCGCCAGATGAAAGGCGAAAGCGCCTCGATGAGCTGGCGACCGGCCTCGAGATCGCCGGCACAGGGGCGCGCCTTGATGAGGGCCGCACGCTCCCAGTTCTGGCCGACGCTCTCGTAGTAGATGAGCGCCGCGTCGGTCGACAGCGCGAGCTGCGTGGCGCCGGGATCAGGGCGCAGGCGCAAATCCGTGCGGAAGACGTAGCCGTCGCCCGTGCGTTCCGACAGAAGCTGCACGAGATCGCGCGTGAGCCGCACAAAAAACACTTGCGGGTCGACACCGGGAGCGACCCTCGTGCGCTCCGGGTCGTAGAACACGATGAGATCGACGTCGCTCGAGTAGTTGAGCTCGCCGGCGCCGCCCTTGCCCATGGCGATGACGATGTAGCCCGACGGCGAGACGCGGCCCTCCCCGTCCGCCCACCACTGACCTCGCGCAGCCGCCTCGCGGAACAGGAAGCGGACGGCGCCGTCGACCGCCGCATCGGCGCACTGCGTCAGCGCCGCGGTGACGGCCAGCACCGGCCACACGCCGCCGAGGTCGGCGAGCGCGGTCAGCAGCGCCACCTCGGCCTTGAACTCGCGCAGGGCGCGCATGGCGTCGGCGCGCACCCTGGCTGCCTGCAGCTCGGCCGCGAGCTCGACGCGCAGCTCCTCAAGCCGCACCCCAGGCGCACTGACCAGCAGACGCTGCAAGCGTGCCGCATCGCGATCGATGAGGCCGCTCAAGTACGGCGACCCACTGTAGATGCCAGTCAGAAGCTCCGCGACACGCGGACGATCGAGCGCCTCGGCGAGGGCGGACAGCGCCGGATCGGAGCGCGCCCGCTCGCGCAAGGCGGCAAGCCCGCCAGCGACCCTCTCATCGGGGTGCGCGGCTGGCGCCTCCGCGATGCTGGCGGCGAGCGGTTTGGAAATGCCTGCTTCTGTCGCCATCGCCCGCGCCGCCGCCTCACATCCGGGTTAGCGATCGCCCGGCCGCTTTGGGATGCGCAGAACCACGCGCAAGCCGGGCGCATTGTCCTCGAGCCGCACGCCGCCACCATGCAGGCGAGCGACCGCCTGCACAAGGCTCAAGCCGAGCCCGGTGCCGGGCTCCGTGCGGCTCTTTTCCAGGCGCACGAAGCGCTTCAAGACGCGCTCGCGGTCCTCAGGTGCGATGCCGGGCCCGTGATCGGCAACCGCGATCTCGATCGCGTCCTCGCCCGCGCGCAGCGCGATCGCGATAGTCGGGTTCTTGGTCTTGGCGGAATACTTGATGGCGTTGTCGATGAGATTGGCGACGGCCTGGCCCACGAGCTGGCGATTGGCCGTGAGCCGGGTGCCTTCGGCAACGTCGAGTGCGAGCGTGATGCCGCGCTCCTCCGCAACCGGCTCGTAGAGTTCGGCGAAATCGCGCACCAAGCGGCCGGCATCGAACGCCTCGGCGTTCTCCTCGAGCACCCCCGCTTCGAGCCGCGCAACGAGGAGGAGCGCGTTGAAGGTCTTGATGAGCTCATCCGCCTTCTCGATGGTGTGCTCGAGCCCCTCCCGGTAGGCCTCTGCCCCACGCGGGTCCATCAGTGCCGATTCCGCCGAGATGCGCAGGCGCGAAAGCGGCGTCTTCAAGTCGTGCGCGATGTTGTCGGAAACCTCGCGCAGGCCGCCCATCAAGGCTTCGATGCGGTCGAGCATGGCGTTGAGGTTGGCCGACAGCACGTCGAACTCGTCGCCCGTGCCGACGACCGCCATGCGCCGCGACAGATCGCCGTCCATGATGGAGCGCGTGGCGACATTGATCGTCTCGATGCGCTTCAGCGCTAGCCGGCTCATGACGAGGCCGGCGAGAAGCCCCGTCAGCGACAGAAAGCCGAGCGCGAGGAAATAGACGTTGCGCATCTCGTCGGCGAGGCGGCGCTGCGCCTCCACATCGCGCCCGACGATGAGGCGCATGCCGGAGCCGAGCTCGACGGGGATGGCGACGCCGAGATGCGCGTCGCCGGCGCCGTCGGGCGCGTAGCGGAACACGCCGCCGGCCGCGCCGATCTCGCGCGGCATCCGGTCGAGGTTTCCGGCAAGCTTGGCGCCGGATGCGTCGGCGAGGAAATAGAGGCCCGCGCTGCCGGGCAGGCTGCGCGCTTCCACAGCACGCACGAGCGCCGGATCGCCGCCATGCTGCGCTTCCGCGCGCAACAGCTCGGCCTCCGAGCCGAGCGTCGCCAGCACCTGATCGGTGAGGATGCGGTTGGTCTGCCACAACAGCAGCCCGGCCACCAGGCCGGCACACACGAGATAGGCCGCGACCGCGACCGCGGCGGTGCGGAAGGCGCTCGTCGAGATCGCGCGGCGGATGAGGCTAGGTAGGTCCATCACGGATCGTGTAGCCAGCCCCGCGCACGGTGTGCAGAAGAGGCTTGTCGAAGTTCTTGTCGATCTTGGCCCTGAGGCGGGAAACGTGAACGTCGATGACGTTGGTCTGCGGATCGAAGTGGTAGTCCCACACGTGCTCGAGCAGCATGGTGCGCGTCACCACCTGGCCCGCGTGCTTCATCAGGTATTCGAGCAGCCGGTACTCGCGCGGCTGCAGCTGGATCGGCTCGCCGTCGCGCGTCACGCGGTGCGACAGGCGGTCGAGGACGAGCCCGCCCACGGCGTAGCGCGTCTCCTGTTCCTCGGGCACCGCGCGGCGGGCGAGCGCCTCCACGCGCGCGAGCAGCTCGGAATACGCATAAGGCTTCGTCAGGTAGTCGTCGCCGCCGGCGCGCAGACCCTTCACGCGGTCATCGACCTCGCCCAGCGCCGACAGGATCAGCACAGGCGTGCGCATCCCCCTGCCGCGCAGCTCCTTGATCATGCTGAGGCCGTCGAGCCGCGGCAGCATGCGGTCGACGATGAGGACGTCGTAGTCCCCCCCTTCGGCCAGCGAAAGCCCCGTCTCGCCGTCCCCGGCGAGATCGGCGGCATGCCCGCTCTCCTTCAGCGCCTTCTGCAGGAAGTGCGCGGTTTCCTTGTCGTCTTCGACCACCAGCACCCGCATCGCTTCACCGCTTCTATTGAGCACCCGGGGCCACCCGAATCGCATTGTGCCCGGGGAGGCCCCGAACGTCGAGGCGGCCCGCCATCTCTGCGAGAAGGCGAGCCGCTTCACGTTCACCTAGCTGGCTTTACGGGGCTTAACCCTTGCCGATCGGAACCGCCACCAGGACCGTCTGCTCGCCGCCCTTCTTGATGTGGAACATCACGGCCGACAGGCCCTCGTCCTTGGTCTTTTTTACCGCATCGACCACGTCCTGCGGCGAGGAGACGTTCTGGCCCGCCGCCTTCAGAATGACGTCGCCTTCGCGCAGGCCCTTCTGGGCGGCGTCCGAGTTCGGATCGACCTCGGAGATGACGACGCCGTCCTTGCCCGCCGTCGCCGGCTTCAGCGTGATGCCGAGCTGCTTCAGGTCGACGGTCGAGCTCGTGTCGTCCGGCTTGTCCTCCTGGTCGGTCTCCTTGTCGGCAGCCTCCTCCTTGTTGGGATAGGTGCCGAGCTTGACCTTCAAGGTCTGCTCGTTCTTGTTCCGCCAGATCTTGACGTCGACCGTGGACTTGGCCGGAAGGTCGGCGATGGTGCGCGCCAAATCGCGGCTGTCGTCGATCTTCTTGGCGTCGATCTGCACGATCGCGTCCTCGACCTTGAGGCCCGCGGCGGCAGCAGGACCATCCGCCAGCACTTCGCTGATGATGGCGCCGTGCGGCTCCTTGAGGCCGAGGTTGCCGGCGAGGTCCTTGTCGACGTCCTGGATCTTCACACCGAGCCAGCCGCGGCTCACCGCGCCGCCCTTCTCGAGCTGCTCCACGACCCGCTTGACCGTGTCGGACGGGACCGCGAACGCGATGCCGACGTTGCCGCCCGTGGGGCTGTAGATCGCCGTGTTCACGCCGACGACATCGCCTTCCAGGTTGATGGAGGGCCCGCCGGAGTTGCCGTGGTTCACGGCCGCGTCGATCTGCATGTAGTCGTAGGGGCCGCCGATGTTGCGCGCGAGCGCCGACACGATGCCGGCCGTGACCGTGCCGCCGAGACCGAACGGATTGCCGACCGCGAGCACCCAGTCGCCGACGCGTGGGGTCTTGTCCGCGAACTTGACGGTAGTGAGCGGCTTCTTCGGCTCGATCTTCAGAAGTGCCAGGTCAGTGCGCTCATCCGTGCCCTTGATGGTGGCGTCGAACTCCTCCTGATCGTCGAAGCTGACCTTCACCTTGGTCGCGCCGTCGACGACGTGGCGGTTGGTGACGATGTAGCCGTCAGACGTGATGACGAAACCGGAGCCGGCGGCCTGGCGCGGACGCTGCTGCTGCGGCTGGGCGCCGGGAAGGTTCTTGAAGAGCTCGTTCAGCGGGTGATCCTCGGGCAGGCCCGGGATGCCCTCGAAGGGACGCGGCGACTTTTTGTTGTCGGCGACCTTCGGCACCTCGTTGGTGGTCGAAACGCTCACCACCGCCGGCTTCACGCGCTCGACGATGTCGGCAAACGACATCGTCTCCGCCGGAGTGCCGACCTTCAACTGGGCAACGGCCGGAGCGGAGCGGTCGGTCACGCCAAGCGCCATTAAGCCGGCGCCGAGAACGACTGCAGCGGCGAGGCGCCGCCAGTCGCGGCCAGAAGAACCGGCTGAGGAACCGGCTGGCCCCGTCTTTGCTACGTCCTCAGGCGACCTGGGGTGGGAGAGCATGCGCAAGAACCTCCATTCTGCGAGGCAGAAATTTCGTCATGCTCAACCGGGTAGCGAAATCGGCATTACGGAAGCCTTTCGATTGCCTTAACAGTTAGTAATAAAGGACTTGTTGACCATGTCCGGGGGAACGCCTGCATGAGCCCGAAATCGACCCTGCCCGCTGCCGCGGCGCTGTCCCTTTCCGGCACGGCCGTTCTCCTCGCCATGCTCGGGGCGAGCCTAAGCCTGCCGGCCACCGCCTCACCGGCCCTTGTTTCGCCGGCGCCTTGGGCGCCCCGGGCAGCCCTGCTCATCCACCCTGTCGCCGTCTTCGGCAGTGACGAGCGCGTGCCGCTCCCGCAGTCGCTGCGCGCGGTCGGCGACCGAATCGGCGTGTTGCACGATCCCCGCTCGCATTCCGTCTGCACCGCCTTCTGCGTGGCGCGAGATATCGTGGCGACGGCAGCGCACTGCCTCTACCGCACGAGCGACGTGCCTCCGCTGCGCCTGACCGACCTGACCCTCAAGTTGCATGGCTCGCACACGGCAACGCACATCGCCGGCGCGGCCGAGGGTGCGCCCGAGCCCAACGTGGTTGCCGGATCGACGCGACTGAACGTGCATCCACCCATCGACGCGACGCGCGACTGGGCGCTCGTGCGTCTCGCGCAGCCGGTGTGCAGGGGCGGCTCGCTGAAGCTGAGCCGCAAGCCGGTCGAGGAGGTGATGCGCCTTGCCGAAGCCGGCCGCGTCTATAACGTCGCCTACCACCGCGACGTGCCGAAATGGCAGCCGATGTTTGAGTCCGGCTGTACGGTCAAGCGCGACTTCGCGGACGCGGAGTGGAGCACGATCCGCCGCGATTTCAACAACCCCGACCAGCTTCTGCTGCACACCTGCGACACCGGCGGTGCCTCCTCGGGCTCGCCGCTGCTCGTCGATGGGCCGGACGGACCCGAGGTCGTCGGCATCAATGTCGGCACCTACGTACAGTCGAAGGTCATCATGCTCAACGGCGAGGTGCTGCACCGCTTCAAGTCGGACGATGTCGCCAACACCGGCGTGAACTCGCTCGCTTTCGCCGCCTCGCTCGACGCGCTGCGCGCAGCCGACACTCTGCTCAGCCGCCACGACATTCATCTGCTGCAGGCGCGGCTGGCGGCGAAGGGTCTCTACAGGGGTCCGCAGGACGGAACCCTCAGCGCCGAGACGCGAACGGCCATCGAAGGGTTCGAGCGCGCCTCCGAGATGCCGGTGACGGGGCTGGCGACGCGGCCGCTGCTGCAGGGGCTCTTGGGCACGAGCCAGGTCGTGACTGGAAAAATCCCCGCAAAGTCCGGCGACGAGATCGCGACGGCCCCGCGCTAATCGCTGGCGCGTTCCTTTTCCTCCGACAGCAGCGCGCGCAACTTCTCCTCCTCTGCCGGCGTGAGCGAGGGCGCACCGCCGGCTTGCGGCGCGCGCCGCGCGAGCGCGCGCAAACCGATGGCGACCGCGCCCATGAGCACGATCAGCGGCGCCAGCCACAAGAGCACCGTGTGCGCGTTGAGCGCGGGGCGCAGAAGCACGAACTCGCCGTAGCGGTCCTCGACGAACTGCATAACCTGGGCGTCGGTGTCTCCCGTCTTCAACCGCTCGCGCACCAGCAGGCGCAGGTCACGCGCGAGCGGCGCGTTGCTGTCGTCGATCGACTGGTTCTGGCAGACGAGGCAGCGCAGGCCCGAGGAGATGGCGCGTGCGCGGGCTTCCAGCGCCGCGTCGGGCAGGATCTCGTCGGGCTCGACCGCGAAGGCGCCCCCGCACATGACCACGAGAGCGGCCAGCATCGCAAACCACCCGGCGGGGGGAGCAAGGCGCGTCATTCGGCTGGTGCCGCCGCCGGCAGGCGGCGCGCACGTCCCGGTGCGCCCACCCGCAGCCGGCGGTCGCTGAGTGACACCGCACCGCCCATGAACATGAACAGCGCGCCGATCCAAATGCAACGCACGAGCGGATTGAAGAAGATGCGCACCGCGTAGCCGCCGCCCGCCTGCGCGTCTCCCAGCACGACGTAGAGGTCGCCGCGCCAGGCCGCGTGGATGCCCGCCTCCGTCGTCGGCTGGGGAGGCATGTCGTAGATCCGCTTCGACGGCTCGAGCCGGGTGATCTGAGTGCCGCCGCGCTCAACATCGAACAGCCCGACCGACTCGCGGTAGTTCGGCCCCGTCGCCGGCGCGACGCCGCGGAATGAGAGCGTATAGCCGGCGATCTTCGCCTCCTCGCCCGGCTTCATCACGAGGATCCGCTCCTCGCGGTAGGCGCTCGTCGCGACGATGCCGATGACGAGCAGGCCGGCACCGAAGTGCGCAAGCGTCGTACCGAAGGCGGAGCGCGGCTGCCCCTTGAGACGGCGCCACGTTTCATCGAGCGGCACCGTGCCGAGCCGCGCGCGATAAGCGAGGTCGGAGACGGCGCCAGCCATCACGAACACGCCGAGCGCCAAGCCGAAGGGCGCAAGTATGGGCCCGCGATAGAGCGCGGTAAGCGCGATGGCGAGGACCACGACGGCGAGCAGGGCGGCAAACATCAATCGCTGCGCGGCCCCGAGAAGATCGCCGCGCTTCCAGGCGAGGAACGGCCCAAAGGGGAGCGCGAGCAGCAAGGGCACGACCAGCGGCCCGAAGGTCAGGTTGAAATACGGCGGCCCAACCGAGATCTTCGCCCCCGTCAAAGACTCCAGCAGCAGCGGATAGAGGGTGCCGATGAGCACGGTCGCGCAGGCGGTCGTGAGCAGGATGTTGTTGAGGACGAGGGCTCCTTCGCGGCTCAACGGCGCAAAGAGCCCGCCCTGGCGCAGGTCGCGCGCGCGAGCCGCGTAGAGCGCGAGCCCGCCGCCGGTGAACAACGTCAGGATTGCGAGGATGAACACGCCGCGGCGCGGATCGACGGCGAACGCGTGCACAGAGGTCAGCACGCCCGAGCGCACGAGGAAGGTGCCCATCAGCGACAGCGAAAAGGTGAGGATGGCGAGCAGGATCGTCCACACCTTCAGCGCGTCGCGCTTCTCCATGACGAGCGAGGAGTGCAGCAGCGCCGTCCCCGCGAGCCACGGCATGAGGGAAGCGTTCTCCACCGGGTCCCAGAACCAGAAGCCGCCCCAGCCGAGCTCGTAGTAGGCCCACCACGAGCCCATGGCGATGCCGATCGTCAGACACATCCACGCGAGCAGCGTCCACGGCCGCACCCAGCGCGCCCAGGCGGCATCGAGACGGCCTTCGAGCAGCGCGGCGATTGCGAAGGAGTAGGCGATCGAGAAGCCGACGTAGCCCGTGTAGAGAAACGGCGGGTGAAACGCGAGCGCGGGGTCCTGCAGGATGGGGTTCAACCCGTTGCCGTCGGCCGGCGGCGGGTCGACGCGCAGGAACGGGTTGGAGGTGAGCAGGATGAAGAGGCAGAAGGCGACCGCGATCGAGGCCTGCACGGCGAGCACGTTGGCTTTCAGCGTCGGCGGCAGGTTGCGCCCGAAGGCGGCGACGGTGCCGCCGAACAGCGCGAGGATCAACACCCACAGCACCATAGAGCCCTCGTGGTTCCCCCACACACCCGAGATGCGATAGATGAGCGGCTTGGTCGAGTGCGAGTTCGCCACGACGTTGGCGACGGAAAAGTCGGATGAGACGTGCGCGTTGATGAGGGAGAGAAACGCGACCATCAGGAGGCCGAGCTGACAGAGCGCGGCGGGCTCGGCGGTCGCCATCAGCTCGCGGTCGTGCACGCGTGCCCCCCACGCCGGCACCACCATCTGGAAGACGGCGACGAGCAGCGCCAGCACCAGCGCGAAATGACCGAGCTCGACGATCATTGGCTCACGGGCCCCGTTGGGTGGGTCATGGCGGAGTCATGCTTTGCATGGATGCGCCCTTGCCGAGCTTCACGCCCTTCGCCAGCAAGGCCTTCGCCACCTCCGGCGGCATGTAGGTCTCGTCGTGCTTTGCCAGCACGGTGTCGGCGACGAAGTGCCCGTCGGGCATCAGCTTACCCTCCGCCACCACCCCCTGCCCCTCGCGGAAGAGGTCGGGCAGCATGCCTTCGTAGGTCACCGGGATTTCCTTCAGCGTGTCGGTGACCACGAAGTCGACTTTGGCGCCCTCGCCGCGCTTCACCGAGCCTGCGGCCACGAGCCCGCCGAGGCGGAAGCGCTGCCCCGGCTCAATCGGCTTCTCGGCGATGTCGCTCGGGGTGTGAAAGAAGACGATCGAGTCGCGCAGCGCGAACAGCACGAGCCCCACGGCCGTCGTCAACACGGCAAGGCAGACGCCGATCAGAACTCCCCGCCGCTGTTTTCTTGTCATTATCTCTCCCTATGGGCGCCGCTTACGAGCCCCGGTTACGATCCGAGGCCCAAGCTTTGCGCCAGCTCCTGCAATTGCGCCAACGACTTTTCGTCGCCGGCGAAGGAGGCCCTCGCGTCGCTCAGCGCAGTCGCCGCCTCTTGCTTCTTCCCCAGCACCGTATAGGCGCGCACGAGTTGCATCCAGCCCGCGAGATCCTTGCCGTCCTTCTTGAGGCGCTCGGCGAGGCCCGCGACCATGCTGTCGATGAATTTCTGGCGCGCTTCGGGGCTCATCGCCGCCACATCGCCGGCATCGGGCACGGTGGATTGGGGCTCGGGCTCGCCGTTGAGCTTCGCGGTCGCGCTCTTCAAGCGCTCATCGAGCAATTGCCGCCAAGGCTCCTTCGTCTGCTCCAAAGCCAGCAAGCGGCGGTACTCGGCGCTCGCAGCGGCAACGTCGCCGTCCTGCTCCTTGGCGATCGCCAGCCACACCTGCGGCTCGATCGCCTGCGCATCGGCGCTGAGCAGCTTTGCGTAAGCGCGGCGCGCCGGCTCGTTGACGATGCCGTTCTCGGCCATGATGGTTGAGCGCGCGAACCCTGCAAGGCGCTGCGGCGACTCGCCCAGGATGCGCATTGCGCGCTCGTAGGCGTCGGATGCGCGCGCGAAATCGCCCATGCGCATGTACACGGGGGCAAGCACGTCCCAGCCGCGGCCGTCGTCGGGCTTTTGTCTCAGGTGCGCCTCGACCTTGGCGACGAGATCGGCGGCGGTCGCCTGCTCCACCGGCTCATCGATGCGGGAAGCGTAGGGGCGCCCCGGCAGCGACGGCGAGCCGACGGTGAGATAGAGCGCGATGGCCGCGATGGGGATCGCCGCGGCGGCATAGACCGCCACCTGGCGCACGCGCGAACCTTCGCTCGGGGAGGGCGTCTTGAGCCGCGCGTGTTCCTCGGCGGTGCGGATCAGCCGGCGCGCGACCTCGGCGCGGGCGGCCTCGGCTTCCACGCCAGGGATCAAGCCTTGCGCGCGCTCGGTGTCGATCTCGGCGAGCTGATCGCGATAGACGGCGAGCTCGCTGTCGGGCGCGGGTTCGCCGGTGGTCGAGCTTCTAAGCAACGGCCGCGTCACCGCCCAGGTGACGGCGGCCGCCAGAACCGCAAACCCTATCCACACAAGCATCGCGCCATCCGAGCCCCACCGTCAGGCTGGAATAGGGCGCACGGGCGTGGCTGACAAGTATCGCCCCAGGGGCAGGCCGCTGTGCCGCGGCGCGGAGTGCGGGTTAAGCAAGATCGGGCTTGGTGAAAAGGGGCGCGCTTCAAGCGACGCTGCGCCAAGTGCCGTCGGGATTGCGGCAGGCGGTGCCGTGCATCGTCTGCGGGCGACCGTCGATATAGATGGTGTGGGTATAGTCGCGGCAATCGTAGCCGCCGCGCTTATACGGCCGGCCCGGGACCACGTCGCCGTAGCGGCCGTTGTCGGGGTTGCGCCAGCGCCGCGGGCGGTCGGACTCACCTTCCTCCAGCGCCGCGAGCTCCGCCTGGCGTGCGTACATACGGTCCTGCTCGTCCATGGAGCGGCCGATCTCGCTGCCGACGATGCCGCCCACCACCACGCCCGCCATGGTCGCGAGCACGTTGCCCGAGCCCTTGCCGACCTGATTGCCGATGATGCCGCCGGTGACGGCGCCGACGACCAGGCCCGTGTCGGCCTTGCTCGGGCCCTCGGGCCCGCAGGCAGCGAGAAACGGAAGAACGGCGATAGCGGCAATGCGCGCGTGGCGCATGAGTATCTATCCCCCGACTGAGCCTATCGGCCGCTTTGAGCGCGGCCCACGATACTCAGTGTAGCGCACTAGCCAACGAATGTGCAGCACTCAAGGCAAAATGCCGACCACAGTGCGGCGAATCGGCTGGGCATTGCCAATGGGCTTCGGGTGGGGGCTTCGGGTGGGGCTTTAGGCGGCGGGCAACTCGAGGTGCACGGCAAGCCCGCCCTTGGGCGCGCGCGCGAGCTCACAACTTCCGCGATAGGACTGCGCCAAGTCCATGACGATCGACAGCCCGAGCCCAGAGCCGGGCTTCGTCTCATCGAGACGCATGCCCCGCTTGCCGATTCGCGCACGCTGATCGTCGGTCAACCCCGGCCCGTCGTCGGCGACCGTGATGGAAAGGCGCTTGCCCCGCCGCGTGCGTGTCGTCGTGCGTGCCGTCTCGGGTGAGACGTCTACCTTCAGGACCACGCTGCGGCGCGCCCACTTGCACGCGTTGTCCAAGAGGTTGCCGAGCATCTCCTCCAGGTCCTGCCGCTCGCCCTGGAAGCGCGCGTCCGGCGGGCAGGCGACCGCGATCTCGACCTTCTTGTCCTGGTGGATGCGGGTGAGCGTGCGCACCAGCGGCTCGACCACGGTGGCGACGGGGGTCACGCCGCGGGCGACGCCGACGCGGGTGGCCATGCGCGCGCGGTCGAGGTAGCGCTTGACCGACTCGCTCATGATCTGCGCCTGCTCGGCGACTTTCTTGCCTAGCCCCGTCTTGTCGCCGCGCGCCTCGTTGGTGATGACGGCGAGCGGCGTCTTTAGCGCGTGCGCGAGGTTGCCGACCTGCGTGCGCGCGCGGTCGACGATCTGTTGGTTGGAATGGATGAGCGCGTTGAGCTCCGACTGCAGCGGCTCGATCTCGGCGGGGAGCTCGCCCTCGAGCGTCGTCTTGGCGCCGGAGCGAATGGCGGCAAGGCCACCCTCGATCTGGCGCAGCGGCAACAGCCCGAAGCGGACCTGGAACAGCGTCACCGCCACGAGGCCGATGCCGGCGAGCGCCAGCGCCGTCGTCAGGCGGTAGCGGAAGTTGGCAACGAGGTGGTCGAGCCAGTCGGCAGGACCGGCGACGATGATCGAGTAGCGCGGCTTGTCGGGCTCGTGCCCCAGCGTGTCGACCACCTCGACGAGCCGCAAGGGCTCACCCGCCGGGCCCTTGGCATCCATCCAGCGGGCGCCGGATGGGTCGGGCGCGACACCTTTGGCGGTGGGAGACGGCAGGCTTGCGGTCGCGAGCGAGCCGGAAACGAGCCTGCGGGCGCCCGCATCATCCAGCGGCGTGATCTGCCAATACCAGCCCGAATGCGTCACCTCGAAAAGGGGCTCGTAGAGGTTCGCCGGCGGCGACGGCGGCCCTTGTGCGTTGCCCATGCTGTCGACGGTGATGGCGTTGACGAGCTTCTGCAACTGCCCGTCGAAGCTCGCCTGCACGTCGTCGCGGTAGAGCCCGTAGATGATGAAGCCCGCGATCGGCAGCACCAGAAGCGTCCACGCCGCAGCGGTGGTGAACAGCCGGAACGCGAGCGAGTTGAAACGCATGGGCGCTCTAGTGTCCCGATTCCGAAGTTCGCCAGAGTTCGCTGCTGGGGCCGGGAGCGAACTTCGGAATCATAAGGGACACTAGAATTATAGACTTGCTAGTGTGATTCAGATCGAGAAATTCGCTCGACACCTCACCGCTGATGATAGCGAATTTCTCGATCATCACACTAGGCCTGGTCGGGCTTTTCGCTCAGGCGATAGCCGAGGCCGCGCACGGTCTCGATGAGATCGACGGGGATCTTCTTGCGCAGACGGCCGATGAACACCTCGATGGTGTTGCTATCGCGGTCGAAGTCCTGCTCGTAGAGGTGCTCGACGAGCTCGGTGCGCGAGACGACGCGGCCGTTGTGGTGCATGAGGTAGGCGAGCAGCCGGTACTCGTGCGAGGTGAGCTTGATCTGCTGGCCGCCGCAGGTGACGCGCGCGCTCTTGGTGTCGAGGCGCAGCGGCCCGCACTCGATCTCGCTCTTTGCGTGCCCCGAGGCGCGGCGCATCTGCGCGCGTACGCGGGCCAAGAGCTCCTCCATGTGGAAGGGCTTGGCGAGATAGTCGTCGGCGCCCGCGTCCATGCCGGCGACTTTGTCGCTCCAGCGGTCGCGCGCGGTGAGGATGATGACCGGCATCTTGCGGTCGGCGCGGCGCCACTGCTCGAGGATGGAGATGCCGTCCATCTTCGGCAGGCCAATGTCGAGGATGACGATGTCGTAGGGCTCCGTGTCGCCGAGGAAATAGCCCTCCTCGCCGTCGAGCGCGCTGTCGACGGCGTAGCCGGCATCCGACAGCGCGGTCACCAGCTGGCGATTCAGATCTTTGTCATCCTCTACGACAAGGACTCGCACGTTCCCCTCGCTCGCGTTGCCTCTTCTCTGGCGACTATAGCGATGAGAAGCGCGCGATCCTAGGGCGGGAAGGGCGTACGGGCGTCGACCGTGCGGTTGACCAGCCGGCCCGCCGGCTCGCGGATGAGCAGTCGATAAACGAAGCCGCCGCTTTCCTCGCACAGCGTCGTCTTTACGATGTCGCCGGAAAGCTTGCCGTGCGCCGCCTGGGCGAGCGACTCGATCGTGGTCAGGCCCTCCTTGTGGACGATCGGCGCCGCGTCCGACCAGTCGGCGTAGCAACCGCCCGCGTGCGCGGGAGCAGAGGCAAAGGCAGCGCTGGCGAGGAAAAGCGAGGCGGCAATGATTCGCGGCATGGAAATCTCGGTGGGCAGCATCGCGCCGATCTAGCCGGCCCCTGCTGAACTCGGCATGAATGCGCGCGCCCAGAGAGCGCCGCTAAATCTTCACGCTCAGGGCACGCTGCGCCAGCGGCTACGTGGCGCGCACGCGGCCGTAGATCGTCAGAATTGTGCCGATGAGCCCGCCGACGGCCTGCGCCGTCTGCACGACTTCAGCGCCGACTTCGCGTACGAGATCGGCGGTGATGTCGACGCCCAGCGCCGGGCCCAATACCGGCAGCACGGTCGAGAGCGTCGTTATGATCGCGCACCTCTTCCGCGATCCACTCGTCGATATTGACGGCGCTATCTTCGAGCAGGGCCGAGGTCGCGGCCGGCATGGCGTAGAGCTCCATGGTCGGCAACGACATCTCGGAGAGCGCGGCGAGCGTGGGGCTGTCGGTTTCAGGACGCGCCGCGGTCTCGGCGACCCAGCCGGATTCGGCGCCGGTCACCGCGAACGGTTTGCGGTAGACGGACGCCGAGACCTGGCGGATGCCGGCGATGGCCCGGATCGGCGACACATCCTTCAGCGCGCGGTTGACGGCGCGCTCGACCTCGTCGGGGACGAGATAGCCGCCGTCGGTCCCGGTGCCGACTGAAAGGGCTTTGCTTTCGAGATCGCGCAAGCGCCCCTGTTCGCCCTTGCGCACGTAGGCATCGAAGGCGGCCTTGTGCGCGAGCGCAGCGCCTGAGCGTGGTGCGCTCCCGCCCAGCGCCGGCCGCGCAGCCTTGAGCGCCAGGTCATCGACGGTGCGGCGGTGCTCATCGAGCGCGCGGTCGATGCGGGAAAGCTTCTCCTCGATCAGCGGATCGGCGGCAGAGCGCCGCTCGAGTGCATCGAGCCGCTCGTCGTTCGTCTCCTTGAAGGCTTCGAATGCGCGCATGAAGTCTTCGAAGGCGGCGCCGACGGTGCCGGCACCGGCCTTGGTCTCGAGCTCGGACATGTGGTGTTCCTCGTTTCGCTAATGGTTCAACCTGAGGACGCGGGCCGCCTCGCGCATCTGCGCGGCAAGCGCTGTTTCCTCGTCTGCGCCCCG
>Ga0187819_10000338_pt1 | contig 23000 bp, 21 predicted proteins | sample NC_wetland_sal_i_15_FD_132411 | JGI IMG/M metagenome (GOLD analysis project Ga0187819, IMG submission 132411) | Wetland sediment microbial communities from Neuse River Estuary, North Carolina, USA - SO4_4 | ecosystem: Environmental > Aquatic > Freshwater > Wetlands > Sediment | place: USA...
GATGACGACCTCGCCATGCGCGTTTCCACCGTGGGTCGCGCCATGCCCGAAACTGAGGTCAAAATCGTGGCTCGGGACAATAACGCAACTCTCCCGGTCGGCGAGTGCGGGGAGTTGTGCACGCGCGGTTATCTGGTCATGAACGGCTACGACCGGGACCCCGAAGCCACGGCGCGCGCCATCGATTCCGAAGGTTGGCTGCACACCGGCGACCTGGCTACGATGCGCCTGGACGGCTGCTTCCACATCGCCGGGCGCCTGAAGGAGATGATCATCCGCGGCGGAGAAAACATCTACCCGCGCGAGATTGAGGAATTCCTGCACGGCCATCCCAAAATCGCTGACGCCTACGTGGTAGGCCTTCCCGATGAGCGCCTGGGGGAAGCCGTCCTCGCATGGATCAAACTGAAGGACGGTGAAAACTCCACCGAAGACGAGATCCGCGACTTCTGCCGCGGCCGCATCGCCCACTTCAAGGTTCCGCAATACATCCGCTTCGTGGAGTCATTCCCCATGACCGTGTCCGGCAAGATACAGAAGTTCCGCATTCGCGAGCAGGAGATCAATGCCCGCGACCTCAGACGCGCGGCCAGCATCGAGACCGCATAAGCCATTACTGCCGTTGACGGTTTGGTACTCACATTACGAGCCCCACCGGGCATCAATCGGATACCGGTTGTGGTTATAGTCCTCCATCGGCTTCCCGCTGAGCGAAGCTTCTGATATCATCCGGTCAGAGGTCTGCCATGCTACTCGAACGAGTATCTCCCCTGAGAATGGTCGATGTGGAGGCGGCCATGCGGCGCGCCGTACGGCGCCGTAGAGCCAGCGTTGTGGCGGTCGAACCGGCGGGCTCCGCAACCGTTTTCACCATCCTTCAGCCGGATTTATATGGAATGCTCCTGTCCGCCGATCCCAGGTTCGCAGCCTTGCTACCCTGCCGGATTGCGGCTTTCCCGGCCGGGGATGGAATTAAACTAGCCACCATGTCGCCCGTACGCTTTGCCAGCGGCTTTGAGCGCGCGGAGCTTCAGGCGCTGGCCGCTTCCGCCGAAGGGATGTTGAGCGATATCCTGGACCAGGCTGCGCGCCCGCTCACGCAAGCAGTCGGCGGCCACGCCGAATCGGGCCTGGGCGCAACCGAAGATCAAATGAATATGCGCGGTGCTGTCCCCCAGCGCATCGACAGCCGCGGATCGAAAGTTGAGGAATTGGCCGGAACGGGCGAACAGGATTCTCGCGGCGGTTAGCGCTTCAGACGGCCTGCACTCGGGTGTGAGCCAGCAATTGCTCGGCGCGACCGAGCGCCTTTTTTTCGGCTTCTTCCCGAGTTGCGCCGGTAGCGCGCGCCAGGGCTGCGCCGGGCGATACGTTGTCCGCTTTGCAGTGGAAAACGTTGCCCAGGCGATAGCTGGTGAGGTTCACCGGCCAGCGTCCCACCTCGACTCGGCGCTCCTGGAATTCTTCGACTTTCATCGGATCACGCCTTCGCCGTTGCCGCGGCGCCTCGCTCGACGGCCGCGCCCACCAAATTGCCCCACTCCGTCCAGGAGCCATCGTAGTTGACGACTTTATCCAAACCTAGCAGGTACTTCAGCACAAACCACGTATGGCTGGAGCGTTCCCCGATGCGGCAGTAAGCAATCACCGGCTTGCTGCCGTCAATGCCTTCATTGGCATAAAGCGACCGCAGTTCGCCCGCCGATTTGAAAGTGCCATCATCGTTGCAGGCCTTGCCCCACGGGATGCTGCGCGCTCCGGGAATGTGCCCCCCGCGCTGGCAGGTTTCCGGAAGTCCCGGGGGCGCCAGAATTTCGCCCGTGAACTCCTGCGGGCTGCGCACGTCTACCAGTGCCCAGTTGTGCGTGGCGAGCGCTGCTTGCACCTGCGGCAGAAACGCGCGCAACGAATTATCCGGGCTGCCGGCCGTGTAAGTCGTGCGCTTCACCTGCGGCGTTTCGGTCGAAAGTTCGCGTCCTTCCGAAAGCCACTTCTTCCGCCCGCCATTCATGAGCCGCACGTCTTTGTGGCCGTAAATCTTCATCTGCCACAGAGCCCAAGCCGCAAACCAGTTGTTGTTGTCCCCGTAAATTACTACCGTGGTATCGTTCGCTATACCCGAAGACGCCAGCAGTTCTTCCAATTGCGCCTTCGAAAGAATATCCCGGCGGACGGTGTCGCAAAGTTGCGAGTTCCAGGCCCAGCCCAGGGCGCCCGGCACGTGGCCTTCGTCGTAAGCCTTAGTATCCACATCGACTTCCACGAGTCGAACGTTCGGATCGGAGGCATGCTGGGCCACCCAGTCGGTCGACACCAACGCCTCGGGATGCGCGTATTCTGTCATTTAAAACTCTCCAATGTACCTTAACTATATCGAGAAACAGGGCATTGTCAAGCTGTCCCGCTCATTCCAGCCGCGTTGACGCCTCGGTAGACCTTTTCGATCAGCTCGAACAGTCTATCCGGCTTGATGGGCTTGGCGAAATATTCGGTAATTCCTGATGTTACATAACGTTCGCGCAGGCTCTCGGCAGACTCGGCGGTCATTGCGATGATCGGCACAGGTTTTCCGCCTTGCTCCCGGCGGCGAATCTCTGCGGCGGTTCCAATGCCGTCCAGTTCCGGCATATGAATGTCCATCAGTACGAGATCGAAAACCTGCTGCTCCATGGCGCGCAGCGCTTCGCTGCCGTTGGCCACTGCGACGACAAGATACCCGCGCATTTCGAGCAGCTTCTTCAGAAGTTGCCGGCTCATCGCATGATCTTCCGCAACCAGAATCTTCAGGTTGGGAGTGGCGGCTGCGGGGATTACTGCTTTCGCCCCCTCCTGTACGCCACCGGCCGCCTTTTCCGAAGCAATGGCAAAGCGAGCCGTCCAATGAAACGAACTGCCTCGCCCCGGTTCGCTCTCCACCCACATGCGGCCGCCCATCATCTCCACGATCCGCGATGAGATCGCGAGGCCAAGGCCGGTGCCGCCGTATTTCCGTGTCGTTGACGAATCCGCCTGCTCGAATGCTTCGAAGATGGATTGCTGCTTCTCCGGAGCGATGCCGATCCCGGTGTCCTTTACCGTAAATTGCAGCAACACGCCCGTGGCAGGATCCTGAATCCGCGAAATCCGCGATTCGATCTCTCCCTGGTTAGTGAACTTCAGCGCATTTCCTACCACATTGACCATCACCTGGCGCAGGCGTAATGGATCGCCTTGAAGCCGCAGGGGCACGCTGGCATCCACATATGAGCGCAATTGGATCCCTTTGGATCGCGCCTCTGCCACGAGAGATTGCATCGTTTCATCCGAAAGACGCCGAACCGAGAACGGCACAGCCTCGAGCTCTATTTTTCCCGCCTCAATCTTAGAGAAATCCAGCAAGCGGTTGAGCATGGCCAGGAGGCTTTCGCCAGCGCTTTTCACCATCAGCAGGTATTGTCTGCGTTCGGAATCGGCCGGGCTGTTCAATGCCAGATGCGTCATGCCCAGAATGGCATTCATCGGCGTGCGCAGTTCGTGGCCCATGTTCGCCAGAAAAGCCGATTTGGCGCGATTGGCGTCTTCGGCCGATTTCTTCGCCGCCGCCAGCGCAAATTTCTCAAGCGTGTAGTCCACATATTGCCGATGAAGAACGCGGGCATGGCCGGCCGCAAACACGAGGTACCAAAAGAAAACCAGGGCCATGGTGTAGTTCAGCGTGCTGCCCAGGTACAGGTTGGCGGCGATCATCGGCGCCGTGAGCGCGATGAGAAAAGTGCGAATGACTGCGGGACTGGGCGTTAGCGCCGCCAGGGCAATAGGAGCCGTGCCGGCCAGACAGATGAGCAGCAACAAAGTCTTCCAGTCGCGGTACCCGTACAACAGAAAAGTGGCCATGAGGAACAGGCCCCAGGCCAGTGCATTCAGGTTGATGACGAGGGAGTAAGCTGCCCGCCAGGCAGCAGGGTTCCGCCCGTACATGCGCTCAAAACGATAGCCCAGCAAAAAACGTCCGGCGCCACACGCCACAGAGATGCCGGTAATCGCCGCCAGCAAGGCCGGATGGCTTGAAAAATAGTCCGTCGTAGCCCACAGCGCGGCCAGGAACCCCAGGTAAACAAAACCGCCGAACGCCGATCGATGCGCCAGATCGGAATCCCTCTGCCCTTGGTATTCCGGGGATGACAGCTCATCTGGCGGCATCAGACTCACTCACGTTAGGAGATAAGATACTCCTCTGGCCCCTCAGACTCAACGGCCACCCCATCATGCTTTTCGAAAACTTCAAACTGCTCCTGCGGCTGCTCTGGCGTCCGGCAAGCGCCATGAGCGAAATCCTCGATCAGGGCAGCCTGCTTTTTGCCAGCCTCGCGGTCCTCGCGGTGTCTCTGTTTCTGCAATCCAGCCTGAGACAAGTAATTCAACCGGCGCCGGTAGCGATCCAGCACCCTCAGTCCGCTGAGGCCGATCAGGGTGAGCCCAGCATCCCCGTGAGGCCTGTGCGGCCACGCTGGTCATTCTCGTTCTACAGCCCGCTGCTCGTTCTGGCGGCCGTCTACGTGCCCGGTACGCTGCTCGTCACCAGCCTCATCGGCCGCCTGGGAGGATTCGGCGTCGTTTTCCAGCGCGACTATTCGTCCCTGCTCACCTGCACCTCGATGGCCTGGGCGGCGGTTAACCTGCCGCTCGCTCTCGTCGCTACGGCGGTTCCGCTTCCCGTGCTCGCGGCCGTCGCAGCGCTTGCATACCTCTACTTCGCCGTGCTTATGTTCTTCGCAGTGCGAACGGTCCTTGGAACCGAGAATGGCGTCACCGCCGCCTCGATCGGCCTTTCTGTCATTCCGCTGGCTGCCGCGGTCTTCTTCTGGGCGCCGCTCCGCTTCATCCTCGGCTACCTTGCCTCGCCTTTCTTTCTGTTCTATGCGTTCTACTATCTACGCGGCGAGTTCACCAATATCGGCTCCGGATTGCGCAGCCGGCAGAATTTCCGCCGCATGCTGGAGATCTCTGCGGTGAATCCGCACGATGCCGAAGCGCAGTATCAGCTCGGGCTCATCTACCAGCAACGCCGCCAGTACTCGGAGGCCATTCAGCGCTTCAAGAATGCGGTCGCCATCAACCAGGCGGAAACCGACGCCCACTTCCAATTGGGCCGCATTGCGCGGGAGCAGGGCCGCCTGAAGGACGCTCTCACACATTTTCAAACCGTGCTCGATCAGGACGAAAAGCACAACCTGAGCGAGATTCTGCGCGAAATCGGCGCGACGTATCTGGCCGCGCGCCAGTACGAAGACGCGCGCAGGGAACTCGCCGACTATATCGAGCGGCGGCCCTACGACACCGAAGGGCTCTTCTACTACGGCCAGGCGCTCGAAAACCTGAATCGCGCGGAGGAAGCGCGCGAGGCGTACTCGCGTTCGGTAGAGTCCGCGCGAACGGCTCCGCAATATCGCAGACGCTACACCGCGCGCTGGAGCCGCCTCGCCCAGAAGCAGCTACGCAAGCTCGGCCGGAAGTCGTAGGTTCAAGACTGCGTTCGGGGGGCGGATTCCGGCGCCGACCGGTCCTTTCAAGTGCGTGCACCATGAGCCCGGCACTTCTCGCCTATACGGACAAACAGCCGATCATTTTCACACCCAATACTTCGTGCACCGTGGGAACTTCTACGCCTGACATTAACAATGGGAGGCAAGAAGATCTATAAGAGCGGTAGCGCGTCCTCTCCGGCGGCCAATGATTGCCTCGTGGGCCTGCCTAGTGGCTCGTGTTCCAGGTGGGAATGGAGCACTCATGAAAATACGGGACATCATCAAGTTGATCGAAGCGGGGGGCTGGTGTTTCCATAGCCAGCGCGGGAGTTAGCGTCAATTCAAGCATCCAGTAAAGCCAGGCCGCGTGACGGTACCGGGTAAGCCGGGTGACGATCTTTCGCCAGGCATGCAGAGGAGTATCATGAAACAAGCTGGCCAAAAGTGATGGCGACAGAAATAGAGTACGCGGTTATTTACGAGAAGACCGGAACGGGTTACGGAGCCTACGCGCCGGATCTCCCTGGCTGCGTGAGCACAGGCCGAACCTTGAAAGAAGCCGAGCAGAACATGCGGGAAGCGATCGCCTTCCACCTCGACGGGATGCGCGAGGATGGCGAGCCGATCCCAGAGCCGACCACGAAGGCCGGCATGCTGCCGGTCGAGTCCATAGCCTAACACCCCTCGAAATCGCTCACCTCAGTTACGCGCCGCAACCTCGCAATCGACAAAAACTCCAGCATTCGTTCACTCTGCAGCATGACTTTTCTTTCGCGGTGCATCTATCATACATGCTGCATGCCGCTCAAAGAGAAGCCGTATTGGATGGATACGGTGTCGATCCCCGCCGGTGACGCTTCCGCTCCGCTGCCGGAAACCGTCGACGTCGCCGTGATCGGCGGAGGCTTCACCGGCCTCTCGGCGGCGCTGGCGCTCGCGCGCCGCGGCGCGAAAGTCGCCGTGCTCGAGGCCGAGACGTTCGGCTGGGGAGCCAGTTCACGCAATGGCGGCATGGTGCTCACGGGCTTGAAGAAGGGACCCGAGACTTTAATCGCCCGATACGGCCTCGAAGTAGCGCGCCGCCTCTACGGTGCCTCGCTTGCATCCATCGATTGCGTCGAACGAATCGTGAAGGAAGAAGCCATCGCGTGTGACTTCTCGCGCACCGGCCACCTCGAAGTGGCCGTCAAGCCGAAACACTTCGAGGCATTCGAGCGAAGCGCCGAACTGATTGCCCGCGAGTTCCACCATAGGCTAGGTGTGGTGCCGAAGAAGGATCTCGGTGAGGAGATCGGCTCTGAGATCTATCATGGCGGGCTGGTGGATGAAACCAGCGCCGGCGTGAACCCGGCCCGGTACGTGGCCGGCCTGCGGCAGGCGGCAGCGCGCGCGGGCGCCCAGCTCTACGACCGAACGCGCGTGGAAAGCATCGAACGCCAGCCCGCAATTGGCGCGGCTGCGTATCGCATGCACACCTCCCGCGGAACGCTTTCCGCCCGCGCCGTCTTCGTTGCTACCAGCGGCTACACGGGCCGTGCCACGCCGGCGCTCCAAAAGCGCATCGTGCCCATCGGCTCGTACATCATCGTCTCGCAATTTCTGGCTGAAGATCTGGCGCGGACGGCGACCCCGCGCGGCCGCATGATCTACGATTCGAAAAACTTTCTCTACTACTACCGGCTCACACCCGATCGCCGCATGCTGTTCGGCGGGCGCGCCGCATTTTTCCCGGAGACGGCAAACACCGTTCGCCAGAGCGCCGAAATTCTCCGCCAGGGAATGCTCAGCGTTTATCCATACCTGCGCGATGTTGAGATCGAGTACGTCTGGGGCGGCACGCTCGACTTCGCCTTCGACATCATGCCCCACGCGGGGCAACTCGACGGCTTGTATTATGCGCTGGGCTACGCCGGCCACGGCGTGGCTATGGCCACTTACCTCGGCGCGCAAATGGCCGCCGTGATCTCCGGTGACCCGCACGCCAATCCGTTCGACGGCCTGCCTTTTCCCAGCGCGCCGCTTGGTCTCTACAATGGCCGCCCGTGGTTTCTGCCGCTCGGCGCTGCCTGGTACAAATTCCTCGACTGGGTCAGCTAAGCCATGACGCGATCTCAGATCCGCAAAGCCAGCCTGTTTTCCTTCGTCTTCGTGATGTACTCCTACACCACCGGGGGTCCGTTCGGGCTCGAAGGCGTGGTGGCGGCGTCGGGCCCCGGCATGGCCCTCATCTACGATCTGGTTCTGCCGTTCTTTTGGTGTATCCCCATGTCGCTGGTCTCCGCCGAGCTGACCACCGCGATGCCGGTCGAAGGCGGCTTCTATCGCTGGGTGCGCGCCGCGTTCGGCGGCTTCTGGGGTTTCCTCGCCGGTTGGTGGAACTGGATGGCGGCATTCCTGCTGGCCAGCGCCTACGCCGTCCTGTTCGCTGATTATCTGGGCTTTTATTTCCCGGGGCTCACCGGCTGGAAGCACACGCTGCTGGCCATCGCATTGATCTGGGCGATTGCATACGTCAATCTTCGCGGCATCCAACTGGTGGGCGTCGTCGCCACGGTTTTGGAAATCGCGGTGCTTATCCCCGTCCTGGTGCTATGCGTGGTGTCGGTGCCGCAGTGGCGCCACAATCCCTTTGTCCCTTTGGTCCCGCCTCACCGCCCGCTGTTCGACATCTTCGGCGTGGGCCTGGCTCTGGGTCTGTGGGGCTACTCCGGCTACGAGCAGGTTTCCACGGTTGCCGAGGAAGTAGAGAACCCGCAGCGGACCTACCCTCGGGCCTTGGCCTGGGTGGTGCCGCTCTCCATGCTCACTTACTTCCTCCCCACTTTCTGCTCGCTGGCTGCGCTGGGCAACTGGGGACAATGGAACACGCGGTACTTTGTGGACGCCGCGCAGGCCATCGGCGGCACGAGTCTCGGCATCGCCATGACGCTTGCCGCCGCGATCACCAGCGTCGCCGCGCTGAACAGTACCATCCTCGCCACAACCCGCATTCCCTTCGCCATGGCTCAGGACGGTTACCTGCCCGGCTTGCTCACGCGCCTTCATCCGCGTTATGCCACTCCCTGGATGGCCATTGGCTTTTCCGCCATGATCTACAGCCTGTTCGCGGTCCAGACCCTGACGCAGCTCATCAGCCTTTACATCTGGCTGCGCATTGCAACCTCCGTTCTGACTTTTCTGGCAGCCTGGCAACTGCGACGCAAGATGCCCGATCTCACGCGCCCGTTTCGCATTCCAGGCGGCCGCAAAGGTCTGATCTATGCCGTAGGCGCGCCGCTCATCGCGAGCGGTGTGGCGCTTCTTGGCAGCGATAACTTCGCGGCGCGGTGGGGACCAGTGGCGCTGCTAATCGGCCCGGTGGCGTACCTGTTGACGTGGCGTTTCCGTAAGACGGCGCTTGGTGCGTCTGGCAGGTAGCGCAGGCCTACGGCGTTTTTTGCCGGAGACCTGCGGCTTTTTCTTCGAACGCGGCAAAAGGCCGCGGGTTCCCGCCAAAACCAGGCGTGAGCCTGCGCTCACACGCACGGGATGCTCTACGCCGAAACTCACACCCCTAAGCGCCGGCGACTTCGACCTCTTGCCTCGTGATTTCTGAGCGGCTACGGGTACGTGAGATCAAGGCTCCAACGCCCGCCCAAACGGTAAGTGCAATCCATTCGTATATGGTGAAGTGACCGGGAACCACGGGAACGATCTTCGCGAGAATCATCAGCGACGTTACCGCCAGTCCGACCATCGCGGCAGCACGGCCGGCAAGCGCGGGACGCATGCGGTAGTAAGAGGCGCAGGCCGCCATCCACGCAACAGCCGCGGCAATGGCTCCCACTTCCAGAATGGGAATCAGTAGAGCTTCGCCGAGAAAGATGGCGACAACGGTTGCGAGGCCCACGGCCATGACGGCGGTCGACGGAGTCTGATTTACGGCATGCACGTGCGCCATGCGCCGTTCCAGCAGGTTCATCCTGCCCATCGCGAACAGCAGCCGGGAAGACGCCACCATGTTCCCGTTGAACGTTTTCAGCACGGCCACCAGCGCCGATGCCATGATGAGGTCGACAATCCAGCGCGCGCGCACCGCTCGTTCGAAAGCCAGGGCCGTGGGAAAAGGATCGTTGTGGTTGAGCGTTTGCCAGGGCGCTACGTACGCAACCGCCGCAATGACGAAGCAGTAGAAGGCCGCGGATACAACGATTGTGAGCGTGAGGGCTACCGAATAATCGCGCTCCCGGAAATCCGGCGTGGCCTCTTCGACGCATTTCACGACCGACTCGAATCCTGCCATGATCCAGGGAACCACCTGCCAGACCAGGAAAATCGATATGAGGGGCGCGCGGCTGAATAATGGCGAGAGGTTGGATAGCGCGCCGTGCTTCGCTCCAGCCAGAGCGAAGACCAGGACAAAAGCCAGGAAGAGAAATGTCGTGCCCTTCAAGAACCTGGCGCTGGCCTGGATGCCCCTCCAGTTCAGCCACGTGAGCAGCACCGTGATGGTGAGACCCAGAAGCAACTGCGGCAGATACACGGGGCGGCCGCCTAGCCGGTATAGCTCGAAAGAGTTCAGGGAAGGGAACAGGTAACCGGCGATTCGTCCTGCGGCCAGCGCTTCGAAAGGACAAGTCAGAAAGTAGCTCAGAAACATCATCCAACCGGTCGCGAAGCTGACGCGCGGCGAAAAGAATCTGGCAGTATAAGCCGCTTCGCCGGCTGCGTCGGGAATCGCCGTGACCAACCGGCCATACACATAACCGATGGGAAGCAGCATGAGGCCGCCCGCAGCGAAGCCGAGGACTGCGCCGAGCGAGCCGCCGCGCGCGAGCAGGTCGTCCATCGTGACCAGCCACGCGGTGCCGACCGTCACGCCAAACCCCAGCGCGAAGTAGTCGATCAACCGCAGCTTGCGCGCCAGCGTGCTCATGCGAACGGCTGCGATTGTGTCTGAAGTGCGGCGGAAAGTCAACAGGGGCGGATGTGGGACCAGCCAGTTCTGGCTGCTGGTGCATTTGTGTGAACCCGCGATCGCGAAAGACGATTGCGAATCAGCGTCGAGAGAGATCTTCTTCAACGATTCTTGCGGGCCAGATACTTTCGATAATCCTTGAGATCCGCTTTCTTGAGAGTCCCTCGAAGGGAGCTAAGCACGGAGGTGTCGACGGGTTTGAGGGACTTCGGTAACGTATTGAGGTAGGCGCCAATCAATTCGGAGACCGAAGGTTGCCAAGCCTTCGCGTAGCGTTTTGCGCGTTCAATGCTGAGAGTCGACTTCGGCATGTGATGCTCATGCGCTACGCCCTCGCCCCCGCCACTGCTCCCGCCGCTACCTGCTCAATTGCTTCCAGCGCCCGCTCGCAGCCCACGTGGTCGACATCGTAGTGCGTTACGATGCGCATCTCACGGGCATTGATGCCGTTGATCAGGACGCCGCGCGACTTGAGCCGCGCGCTGAAATCTGCCGTGGACAGGCCCGTGCCCGAGACGTCGAAGATGAGGATGTTGGTTTGCACCTTGCGCGCATCGATGGCGATGCCGGGAACTTTGCCCAGCGCCTCGGCCAGGAAGCGAGCGTTGGCGTGATCGCGCGCGAGCAGGCGCGGGTGGTCCTCGAGCGCGATCAGTCCGGCCGCCGCCAGCACGCCGGCCTGCCGCATGCCGCCGCCCAGCCGTTTGCGATAGAGTCGCGCGCGCGCTATGTCTTCGCGCGTGCCCGCGAGCATGGAGCCCACAGGCGCCCCCAGCGCCTTCGAGAGGCAGAACATCACGGTATCTACCGGCGCTACGATCTCCCGCACCGGAATGCCTAGCGCTTCAGCGGCGTTGAAAACGCGCGCGCCGTCCATGTGAACTTTGAGGCCGGCGGTGTGCGCGCCATCGCAGATCTCCCGAATCGTATCCAGCGGATACACCGTGCCGCCGGCCATGTTGTGCGTGTTCTCGATTTCGATCAAACCCGTCGGAGCCCAGTGCGGGCCGAGCGGGCGGATCTCGCGCTCAATCTGCGCCCAGCTCAGGATGCCTCCGTCGGCGAAAATCGGCCGCGCCACGCACCCCGAAAACCATGCCATCATGGCCAGTTCGTAGTTCAATACATGCGCCCGCGCTTCGCAGATCACTTCCTGGCCGTGCTGGGTATGCACTTTGACGCCGATGGTGTTGCCCATCGTGCCGGTAGGGACAAAGAGCGCGGCCTCTTTGCCGGTGATCTCGGTGGCGCGCTGCTCCAGGCGATTGACGGTCGGGTCTTCGCCGTACACGTCGTCGCCTACCTCGGCTTCGAACATGGCCCGCCGCATGGCCGGCGTCGGTTTGGTGACGGTGTCGCTGCGCAGATCGATGATCATGTGACGAGAAACTCCTGAAATACCTCGTTGGACAAAAGAACGCCGCGATCCGTGAGGCGCAGCGTGTCGCCCTGGCGCTCGAGCAGGCCGTCGCTGAGGAACTGGGTGATGGGCAGCCGGTAGCGGCGCCACTCGTCGGGGCTCGGACGGATGCCTTCCGAGAGCCGCAGGCCGACGAAGAATTTCTCCTCATCGAGGTTTGCTGCCGCGGAATCCACGCACGGCGATTCGCGCTCGGCGTACTCTGCCGGCGTCTCCACGTTCCACCAGCGCCGCTTGCCGTCGAACGAATGGGCGTCGGCGCCGAACCCGACGTAGGGCTCGAGTTTCCAGTACTTCAAATTGTGTTTGGATTCCCAGCCAGGCCGCGCGAAGTTCGATACTTCGTAACGGCGAATTCCCACCGACGCCAAACGCGCGACAGCCGTTTCGTACAGCTCCGCAGTCATATCTTCCGTCGGAATCTCGGGCGCGCCGTATCGCTGGCCGTTGAGCAGCACCTCGTGGCCCAGCCGGCTGTCCTCGTCGATCTCGAACATGTAAACGGAGACGTGCGGAGGCGCTAGGCGATCAATCCAGTCGAGCGAATCACGCCAGGACGATCGCGTCTGCCCGGAAAGCCCGGCGATCAGGTCGATGTTGATGTTCTCGATGCCTTGCTTGCGCAGCACCGCCATTTCCCGCTCGACGATTTCGGCCGAATGCTTGCGCCCGGTGCGCGCGATCTCACGCAGGACGAAACTCTGCACGCCCAAGCTAACGCGGTTGATGCCGCTTCCGCGCCAGGCTTCGATGCGCTCCGGCGTCACGGTTCCCGGCGCCGCTTCAAGCGTGGCTTCGATCCAGGGCTTTCCCGGAATGGCTGCAAGCAGTTCTCTGAGCGCGCCGGGCTCGATGAGACTCGGCGTGCCGCCGCCCAGGTAGACAGTTTCGGGCTGCCATTCCCACTCGTGCCGCTCGATCTCGCGGCGCAGCGCAGCAAGGTATCGCGGCTCCAGTTCGCGCGGAAACACGCCGGAGGCGAAATTGCAGTAAGTGCACTTCTGCGCGCAGAACGGATACGAAATGTAGACGCCGGCCACTCTGTTTCATGATAGCCGGATAGGGGACTGAGAGAATCGGTCGGGCCGGTCAGAGCCCCACTCGTTCTGTCTGCCTTATGTGTGCTCGCGTTGCACACCGCGACCAACGGCCAGTACGGATTCCACCGTGACGAACTTGCGACCATTGACGATGCACGTTTCCTCAGTTGGGGGTACGTCGTATACCCTCCGGTAACTCCCTTCCTTGCGCGACTGGCACTCACGTTATTCGGCCCGTTGCTGAGTGGTCTGCGCTTCTTCGCCGCCCTGGCGCCGGCGACGGCTATTGGTGCTGACCGGCTTGATGGCCCGCGAGTTCGGCGGCAAACTTCCGGCCAGCTCGTGGCCGCATGGGCGGCGGCAATATCTGGGCCGGCGGTTAGCTCGGGAACACTGTTCCAGTATGTCTCTTTCGACTACCTGTGGTGGGTGTTGGCAGCCTATGCGATGATTCGTCTGCTGAATTCTGAAGACCAGCGCTGGTGGCTAGTGCTGGGGGCCGCTGTCGGCCTCGGCATGATGACCAAGTACACCATGATTCGGTGCGGCCCCCGCGTGGTATCCTATTGTAGTAGGATACTTCGTATGCCGCGCGGTAACCCATCACCGAAGCTTGCCATCACTGTAGACCCTGACATTCACGAAAACATCCTTGCGGCGGCTGCCCGCGATGGAGTGAGCGTCTCTGCCTGGATGACGGCTGCGGCGCGCGAGGCACTGCAACGGCGGGCTGGTTTGGCCGCGGTCGCGCTGTGGGAAAAGCAGTACGGGCGCCTCACCTCAGAAGAGATGAATGAAGCTCGCCGCAGCGTGCGGGCACAGCTCCGAACATCGCGAACAGTCCGGCGTCCGGCATGAGCACCGTCGTCTACGACGACGGCGTTCTCGTAGCCGCCGATAGAAACGAGCGGCGAGCATGGGCTGAACACAAGGTCCGTTTGGAACTTGGCGTCATTCCACTGGTTCCGGCGCCGGTGGTCGCCCAAGTCAGCCGGTCCCCACAACAAGCCCAACTCCGGCGCTTCTTGACTGGGTGCGTGGTCGTTTCTCTTGGGGAGACCGAAGCACATGAAGCCGGGCGGCTGTTAGGCATGACCAAGACGGCGGATGTCGTTGACGCCGTTGTGGTGACGACAGCCCTCCGGCAAAAAGCTACGATTCTCACCAGCGACCCAGACGATATAGAACGGCTCGTGAGGGCCTCTGGCCGGGAAGTTGCTGTCGTCGCCATCTGAGGCAAAGCGAAGACGATCCGGCCCGGACACATCGTCAGCGAATGCAAAGCCCGCACGCCGAAAACCGGCGCTCTGTCCGGGTCGTCGCCCAGTCCACGAAAAAAAAGCCGCCGGACTGACATCCGGCGGCGTCACAAGATTGTTATCGTGATGGTGCTTAGTCGCCGAATGAACCGACCGCTTCGCGATCTTCGGCCGGCTTGGCGGGAGCGGCGGGCTTCACACCGGTGATACCGTTGAGTGGCACAAACCCGGCTTCGTCAACTTTCTCTTTCAATACAACCTGTCGATACAGCTTCATCATTTGTTCGTTGTGCAAAGCCTCTTGGCGAAGTTTTTCGTTGCGTTCGCGGATCTTCTCCTCCCGCGCGTTTTTGGCAATACCCAGTTTGTCGAGATCAGTCTGAGCGCCGGCCTCTACCGCGGCCTGGTTCAGCACCAGGTGATGCTCGATCTTCGGCAGCGGGACTGAGTGGTTTCCGGCGAAGATCTCATGGCGCCCGTGCTCGTCGTACCACTTGGTAAGCGTGGCCGTCATGTGCATTTTCTCGATGATGTTGCGCCAGCCGACGCCCGTGTTATACGCGCAGAAGGAAATCTCCCCTTCCTGTGTGGCGTACGGAATGATGCACTGCTCGGTGCGCCGGAAATCGTAATTGAACAGGTCCTGGAACCACATGCCGGCGACGAACAGGAAGTTCCAGCGGTCAGAGCGCCGCTTCTGAATATCGTCCATGGTCCGGTCACCCGAAACTTTGCCATAATTGCGGCCGGTGGCGCCGAAGCACTTGTCGAATTTCGTCAGCAGATCGGTCAGCTTGAAGTGTGTGGGGGATTTGAAAGGATCGTAGTTGCGCAATAGGGACAGCGCCACGCCCAGGACCGAGAGGAATCTGCCGCGCGCGGCATCGTTCACGCGCGCTACGTCCTTGGCAAGCTGCTCGGCATTCAGAAACGAAGTAACCGGCGCCCGCTCCTTGGTTTCCTTGTCCACCATGATGGCCAGACCGACGCCGCAATTCGGATGGCAGCCGCAATTTAGTTGGCCCCAATCATGTTGCGGCCCGTGCACCAGGTCCGCCCAGTCGGAGAATGTCCCCATGAAGGAGATGGGGAACCAATCCCGTTCGGGCTCGCCGATACCGGTCTGGCTCTTCACATCGTGTGCCAGGTGCGAAAGTGTGTAGCGCTGGGCGTGTCGCCGCTCGTCGGTGATGGCCTCGTCGCGGCCCGTGAATGACACCGGCTGGAATGAACAGAACGAAACCTTCTTGGGATTGTCGAGCGCGAACTCAACAATGCGGCCCACCTGCTCGTTGTTGATGCCGTTCAGAATGGTAATGACCAGGACGATCTCGACGCCGGCGTTATGCAGGTTCTCGATCGCCTGTAGCTTGACATCGAAGAGATTGCCTACCTTGCGGTGAGAGTTGGCCGCGTTGCCAATGCCGTCGAACTGCAAGTAGACGTAACGCAGCCCGGCCTCGGCCGCCTGCTTGGCGAACTCCGCGCTCTTGGCGAATTCAATTCCGTTGGTAGCCGCTTGCACGCTGTTGTAGCCCACCTTACGCGAATAGCGGATGGCGTCCAGGAAGTAGGGAGACAGCGTGGGCTCGCCGCCTGAAAACTGCACCGACATCTGCCGCTTGGGTTTGATGGAAATGGCGTTGTCGAGCAGGGTCTTGATCTCGTCCCAGCTCAGCTCATGGACGAATCCCACCTGGTTGGCATCCATGAAGCACGGATCGCACATCATGTTGCAGCGGTTGGTCAAGTCGATGGTGAGAACCGATCCGCGCCCGTGCTGGATCGTGCTCGAGCCGTGATTGTGCAACTTCTCGTCATTGTGGGCGCGGATGTCACGGCCTGGGAAAACCTGTTCCAAATGCCGGAAAAAAGCCGTGTCGATCGCCATTACGTCTTCGAAGTGGCCGTGAATGGGGCAATCCTTCACCATCAGGATCTGGCCATCGCGTTCGATGATCTGGGCCTTGATCTCGCCGACTTTTTCCTTCAACAGAATCTGGTAGTCACGCTTGCCATCGAGAATCTCTTTGCGGATTTCCGGAATGCAGCGCGGGCACAGCGAGTCCGTTTCGCGCGGCCAGCCCAACGGGGGCTTGGTTTTTTGATGGGACTTCAGCAGCGGCTTGTCCGACCATTTCGGCGTGAAGGACGGGTTCTGATGGATCTGGTTCAGCGTGTCAAATACCGTCCAGGCGGCGTTCGCCGCGACGGCAACTACTTTTTCGACGTATTTGATCGGCTTGTGCATATCCTCTCTCTTTAGCTAAAGATGCGAACATCCGCAGCGCCGGAGCGCAAGCGTACTAGCTACTTTTCCCGTAGTGTGTTCCCAAGTATATTCCACCCTCCCCTGAGGGCCTACATTTATGAATTAAGCTGCTTGTTTTGTTACTTGTGTGGGGCCAGTCGGCAGTTGAACGGCAGTTTTGGGCATCGGCGGCATCCGATAACACCATGAATTCAGCCAGTTTAGGAGAAAAAAGGCACATCTCCGGATTAGGTCGCAAAGAGAAGTCCGATGAGGATTCTACTGACCGGAGCGCACGCCTGCATCGGGTCCGGTCGAATGTCGTGCTCTCGCTGCTGGGAGGCGCGCCACCCTAAGTTTTTGTCACCGGCCGGCATTCAGAGACTCTGGATTTTTTCGCACAGTTATGCCCGCAGAGAGGGCTGAGTTGCTCGGACTTTCGTGCTACGTTTGGAACCGAATGCCCCCCACACGGGACCACGTTCGGCTTGAGGGAGTGGGTTGACGGAAGCTGGCCGAAAACGGCGTCATAAGGACGAGCCGGAGATCCAGCTTCGGTTTGGGGAGAGTTCGCAGCCCATGCTGGTTGTCGACGCGCGGACGCTCGAGATCCAGGCAGTCAATCAGGCGGCCATCAACAAGTATGGGTATAGCCGCAATGAATTTCAGAGCATGCGGCTCACCGACCTGGTTCCGTCCGAGGATCAGGCACGAGTGAACGACCTGTTCCGGAAAGATCTTCCGGACCTCTCCGGATTCTGCGCAACCCGCTACCTGTTGAAAAACGGCCAATCCGCAGACATCGACATGCGCGTTTACGGCGTTCGCTTTGCGGGCGAGGACGCCGCACTTGTGGTGCCGCAGGATGGCACGCCGCACAAGCGACTGGAAGACCAGCTTCAACAGGCGCAGAAGATGGAAGCGGTGGGGATGCTGGCGGGCGGCATCGCGCACGATTTCAACAACCTGTTGACCATCATCAACGGCTACAGCCAGATGCTGCTGGGCGGCCTTTCCGAGGATGACGAGAACCGCAGCTCGGTTGAGCAGATCATGAAGGCCGGCGAGCGGGCAGCCGAGCTGACGCGCCAATTGCTGACCTTCAGCAGGCGGCAAGTGGTTCGGCCCAAGGCGCTCGACCTCAACACCGTGATTGCTTCCACCGCGGTCATGCTGCGAAGGCTGATCGGCGAGCATATCGAACTGCGCATTGTGGAAGGCCCGGGCCTAGCCAAGGTGCACGCGGATTCCGGCCAGCTCGAACAGGTGATTCTGAATCTGGCGGTGAATTCCCGGGATGCCATGCCCGCCGGAGGCACCCTGATTCTAGAAACGCAAAACGTGGACCTGGAGGAGCCCTACGCTGGCCCCCACACCACGCTCAGCCCGGGCCGTTACGCCATGCTGGCGGTTACCGACACCGGCGTCGGAATGGATGCTCAGACACGATTGCGCCTCTTCGAGCCCTTCTTCACCACCAAAGAGCAGGGCCGAGGCACGGGGTTGGGGCTTTCCACGGTTTACAGCATAGTGAAGCAGAGCGGCGGCGAGATTGTAGTTTATAGCGAACCCGGACACGGGACCTGCGTCAAGGTCTACTTTCCCTCGGTTCATGAAGGCGTGACCGAAGAGGCGGCCGAGGAAGCCGCGGAGAACGCACGGCCAGGCTCGGAAACGATTTTGCTGGTGGAGGACGAGGAAGCCGTGCGTAAGCTGGTGCGCCGGACGTTGGAAAGGCAGGGCTATCACCTGCTGGTGGCGGCTGGCGGCGCTGATGCTGTCCGCATCGCCGAACAGCACAAAGGGCTCATTCACCTACTTATCACCGATGTCATCATGCCGCACATGAGCGGACGTGAGACCGCGGAGCGGCTCAAGGCTTTGCGCCCCGGCCTTCACGTGCTTTACGTTTCCGGGTACACGGAAACCACAGTGGCACGCACCGGCGCTCTGGCGGCGGGAGAACTGTTCCTGCAAAAGCCTTTCACGCCCCAGGCTTTGGTGCGGCGTGTCCGTGAACTGCTCGATCGGGCCAACGGCCAGCCGCAGCCGCCGAAGACCGAGGGCGGAAACAGCTAACCCAGGTTTCAGGTGCCAGGTTTCAGGTGCCAAAAAAAGGATTTGGGATTTAGGATTTGGTTGCGGAACGGCCAGGTAGCAGCACCAAATCCCAACCCCTAGATCCCAAATCCTTTTTTTTTTACAGCATCCCCACATACCACCGGATCACCCTCTCACCCACCAACGCGACGAAAATTCCGGCGAACCCCAGAAACGTGCCGAAGGGCAACTGGTAGGTGGCGGCGTCCTTCTTGGTGATGCGGATGTAAATGAGGCCAATAATCGAGCCCGCAACCGATCCCAGGATGAGAGTAAGCAGCGTGGCGCGCAGTCCCAGGAACGCGCCGAACATGGCCATCATTTTTACGTCCCCCAGACCCAGGCCCTCTTTGTGGCGGATCTTCTCAAATAGAAATCCGCCGAGCCAGAGGGAACCCGCCGGCGCCGCCGCGCCGAGCACCGATTCCGCCACCGACAACCACTGCGGACTCAGGTGGAACCCGAGACCGGGCAGGACAATGTGTGCAATCACATCATCCACCGGCACAAAATACGCGAGCACCAAACCGGCGGCTGTGCCGCCGAGCGTGAACTCATCGGGAAGAATGCGTTCTTCCAGATCCGCAAATGTCAGCCCTACCAAGAGCGCCGTCAGCAGGCAAAGCTTGGCGGCCGGCGCGGTCAAGCCCAGAGCGGTCACAATCAGGAAAAACAAAGCCGCCGTCAGGAGTTCCACAATCACATAGCGGACAGGAATCCGCGCCCCGCAGTGGCGACACCGCCCGCGCAGCACAAAATAGCTCACCACCGGAATGTTGTCGTACCAGGCGATGGGATGTTCGCACGCCGGGCAGAAGGAGCGCGGGCGCACCACCGAGAGATCGCGCGGCATGCGGTAAATGCAGACGTTAAGAAAGCTGCCGATGAGCAGGCCGGCGATGATCGCGAGCAGGGATTCGAGCATTAGAGGAGCGCCTCGTAAAGACCAAGGGTATCCGTCACCATGCGATCCACGGAAAATTTCTGCTCGACGGCGAGGCGCGCCTGAGCGGCCAGAGACCCGGCGAGCGCACGGTCTTCCTTGAGGCGCCGCACCGCGGCCGCGATGGCTTGGGGCGTGTTCTCCGTCAGCAAACCCGTGCGCCCGTGTTCCACGATTTCCGGAAGTCCGCCCACGTTGCTGGCAATCACCGGTACGCCGGCAGCCATCGCCAGCAGCGTCGCCGATCCGAGCCCCTCGGAGTGGGTGATGTAAAGAAACAGCCCTGCGTGCGCCAAATCCTGCTCCAGATCACTGGAGACGCGCGCCTGGAAACCGGCAAGCTGGACGCCCTTTAGTGCGAGTTCCATGCCCTTAGCCGGGTCTTGGCTCTGCGGCACTAGAATTTCCGAGCCGTTCGACGGCGGCAGCATGGGCACACCGTCATAGACTACCGTAATTTTCGAAGCCGCGATTCCCGCATCGAGCAGCATGCGTTGGACAAAGTGCGACACCGCAATGTAGTGAGTGGCGCGCCGGTATTTCCAGTGGGAGAACGGATTCGCCTGGACGGGGAAAGCTACGCGGCGCGACACCACCAGACGACCCGGCGAGGCGAGCGCAGCGGCTGTGTGCGATCGCGCATCATGAGCATGCGTGATATCGGCGCGGCGCCATCGGGCGACGGACAAAAGAGTCAGCTCGTGCGTCTCGAGGCCGCGCCGCTGCGCCTCGGCGGTGAGCGGAGATCCTTGGCGCGAGAGCAGCAGATTCTCATGACCGCGGCCGCGAAGACCCTCCATCAGGCGCAAGACCTGCCACTGGCCGCCGCGCATTTCAGCTCCGGAATCGAGATGGAGAATTCGCATGAACCTTCATATGCTCACCGCAGAGGCGCAGAGAGCGCCGAGAACACGGACAAAACGCCCGAGAAATTTCCCTGCGCCTTGGCGTCTCGGCGGTGAGAATCGAACCTCAGCTCATGTTCCGCGCTTTCGCGTACTTGAGAAAGGTGTAGAGCGCCGCCATGTAGGCGATGGTCAGGCCTTCGAGGCCATCCTGAAACCCGCGCTGAAAAAAATAAGTTCTGGTGAAGGTCCATGCCGGGTCCAGAATCATGTTGCGCAGGTGGATCTTCTGCTGGCGCGAGACCAGTTCCTCGGCCGCAAGCGTGGTGTAGCGGTCCATGCTCTTCAAGTGCTCGGACAGCGAGTCGCAAGTGAAATGGAGCAGATTCGATTCCAGGTGCCCCACGCGGCCGTTCACCTGCACGCTTTCGTGTACGAAATCGCCGACCCATTTCGCCTTCGCGCGATCGTAGAGCCGCACTTTCCGGTCCGGATACCAGCCGCAGTGCAGGATCCACCGGCCCAGATATTGGGCCAGCCGCGGCATGGTGTAGGCGTCATAGGCCGGGCCTTTTTTCTTGAGCGTCCAGATCTCGCCTTCGAGCGATTCGCTCAGCGCCTCGTCGGCATCGAGCGACAGGATCCAGTCATTGCACGCATGCTCCGCGGCGTAATTTTTCTGCGTGGCGTACCCATGCCAGGGGCTCTCGACCACGCGCGCGCCGAGCTTCTCGGCCAGCTCCACGGTTCGATCGATCGAGCCGGAATCCACCACCAGGATCTCGTCGCAACAGCGCAGGCTCTCGATGGAGCGCGCGATGTTGCGCTCTTCGTTGAGCGTGATGATGGTAGCGGTGATCTTCATGCGTGCGGCTCAAAACCCGCCGCTATAAGCGATGGGAGCCAGGGTAAAGGAAAGCAGGAAAATGACTAGCGACAGCAGGGCGAGCTTCTTGCGCGCAGCGGTCAGTGGCGTCGGATCGTAGATAGCCGGGTGCCGCATGCCGAAAAAGAGCAATAGGACCGCCCACACCAGCCAGCCGGGCCAGAAGAAAATTCCGATGGGCACCAGCAGCGCCGTGAAGATGCGGGAGAGTAGTTTGTGACGATCGCCGGCGATCGAATACAGGATGTGGCCGCCATCGAGCTGCCCGATGGGCAGAAGATTCAGCGCCGTAGCCAGAATGCCGATCCACGCGGCGCGGGCCACTGGATGCAAGTAAATATCGGAAACAGGCGTGCCCGGAAAGACGGCGCGTTCCAGCAGCCAGAGCAGCGCCGGCGTCCCGAATTTGAGAGCGCCTTGATTTGCGATGCCCGGAATCACTTTCGAGAACGCCAGCCCAATGGCTAGCGCCGGCAGCAGGAAAATGAATCCGGCGATGGGCCCCGCCACGCCCACGTCGAACAGCACTCGCCTGCTGAAAATGGGCGCCCGGATGCGGATGAACGCGCCGAGAGTGCCAGTGAACGTGGGCGCCGGCAGAAAGTACGGCAGGCTGGCATCCACGCGGTAATGCATACAAGCGATGTAATGGCCGAACTCGTGAGCGAGCAAAATCGCAAGCAACGTCAGAGAAAACGGCAGCCCCAGCAATAACAGCGCCGGATGGTGCCACCACGCGGTGAAGGCCGCCATGTCGCGGTCAAAATCGAAGAACGGCAGATTGCGGTCGAAGTTGTCTTGCATGCGCGCGCCCACGATGGTGGTGCTCGCGACGGTCAACGCAAACATCAGCGCGTGCAGCCAGTAGCGTTGCCTGGGCCGCGCCGGCGCCAGGACCCGGGAGTGAGTACCGTTAGCCGCGGCGGAAGAATAGTATGCGGGCGAAAGATCCTGCGAGGACACAATAGTCCGTTGCGGGCGTTTACTGCAGCGTCTGCAATTCCTTGCCGGGTTTAAAGCGGACCGCTTTCCCGGGAGGAATGGATACCTCGGCGCCCGTCCGGGGATTCCGGCCGATACCCGTCTTGCGAGGCTTGACGTTGAAAACGCCGAAGCCGCGCAACTCAATGCGGTCGCCATGCTCCAGCGCCTTCTTCATGGTTTCGAAAACGGTCTCGACCGCCATTTCCGCTTTGGTTTTGGTGATGCCGGTCCTGTTTACCACTTCGTTGATAATGTCCAGCTTGATCAAAGCAGCCTCCCCTACGCGGAAACATCATGATAAGATTAGGCTTAACCCCATGTCAAGCGATGCCCCGCCGCACGTCTCCTGAAAGCCTCACCAAAACCGAGTTCTGCCGGGCTTGCGCGAAGTTTCCGACCGGGGTCACCATCGTCACCGTTCTCGATGCGGAAGGCTGCCCGCACGGTATGACGGCGAGTTCTTTCACCTCGGTTTCGCTCGAGCCGCCGCTTGTGCTAGTGTGCGTGGATCATCGCGCCAGCGTACTCGCGCATCTGCGCCGCGCGCAACAGGTCGGCATCAACATTTTGAGCGAGGGCCAGCAGGATCTTTCGGCGCATTTCGCGCGCCCGGGCCACGACCGGTTCGCGGGCGTCGAGTGGGAGACCGGACACGGCGGCGTGCCGCTCATCTCGGGCGCGCTGGCGCGGTTCGAGTGCAGCATTCACCGCCTGGTGGAGGCCGGTGACCACACCATCCTGATCGCGGAGGTCCTCGACGCCGAATACCGCGAGGGCCGGCCGCTGGTGTATTTCGCGAGCGGGTATCACA
>Ga0187819_10000339_pt1 | contig 22942 bp, 17 predicted proteins | sample NC_wetland_sal_i_15_FD_132411 | JGI IMG/M metagenome (GOLD analysis project Ga0187819, IMG submission 132411) | Wetland sediment microbial communities from Neuse River Estuary, North Carolina, USA - SO4_4 | ecosystem: Environmental > Aquatic > Freshwater > Wetlands > Sediment | place: USA...
CAACAGAAGTTTCATCGCGCCAAGCAGTCGTTCGAGCGCGTGCTGGAAGGACCGGGCAAAGAACTTAGTGATCGGGCCCAGGTTCATCTTCGCATTTGCGAGCAGCGAATCTCAAGACCGCCGGTTCCTGCGGTCAAGTCGGCCGAGGACCATTACACTCAGGGCGTAGCCTTGATGAATCTGGGACGCTGGGACGAGGCCCGCGAGCATTTCGATCGCGCACGCAAGGTGGCACCTAAAGCCGACCACATTGTCTACGCCATGGCGGCTCTCGATTGCCTGACGGGCGAAGCTGATTCGGCCATGGAGAATCTGAAGATCGCCATTCAGTTGCGGCCCGAAAATCGCTATCACGCGCGCAACGATGAAGATTTCTCGTTCTTGCAGGAAGATCCGCGCTTTACGGAGTTACTCTATCCCGAACGAGATGGTTCCAACAGCTAGGCCTCCGTTCCGCTTGTGGGAAGGAATTTGCAGCAGTTGTCTCAGCCCGCACGAGTAGTTGCGCTTGGCGGCGGTACTGGCCTCTCGGCCGTTCTCCGCGGTTTGAAGGCGTACATTGCGCCAAGGCATGTCACCACGAAGCTGCGGCCCATTGCGGACCTCGCCGCCGTTGTGACAGTCACTGACGACGGGGGCAGTTCCGGCCGCCTGCGCCGAGAATACCGCGTATTGCCGCCCGGCGATATCCGCAACTGCATGGTGGCCCTCTCGAAAGACGAGCATCTCCTGACCCAACTCTTCCGGTACCGCTTTCCTGGCGATGGTTCTCTGGGAGGTCACAGCTTTGGAAACCTGTTCCTCACCGCGCTGACGGATGTGACCGGCGACTTCTCTGAAGCCATCCGCGTGTCGGCCGAAGTTCTCGCCATTCGCGGACGAATTTTTCCCTCGACAGAACAGAACGTCACGCTGGAAGCGGAGCTTGAGGACGGATCGCTGGTGGAAGGAGAGACGCGCATCTCGAAGTCGCGAAAGCCCATTCGGCGCATACGGCTCGTGCCGCGACATGTTCACCCTCACCCGGAGACGCTGCGGGCCATACGCCAAGCGGATCTGATTCTGCTTGGGCCAGGCTCACTCTATACAAGCATTATTCCGAATCTTTTGGTGGATGGCGTGATCGAGGCCATCATTCGTTCGCGCGGCACTTGCGTTTACATCGCCAATCTGATGACGCAGCCGGGCGAAACGCAGCACTACTCCGTTGCCGACCATGTGCGCGCGATTTATGAACACACGCGGCGAAAGGTCTTCGATTATGTTGTCATTAACCGAGCGCCGGTGGCGCCGCGTCTGCTGCAGCGCTACAAAGCGCAAGGCGCCGAGCAGGTTGCCCCCTCATATGCGGAACTTCATCGTATGGGCGTCAAGTATGTAGCGGGAGATCTGCTGCAACAAGATACAGTCGTGCGGCATGACCACACTCGACTGACCCGCCTCCTCCTCGACCATTTCGTGGGCAGTCGGTCTATCGCCTGATTTCTTACTCCGCGTAAACGGCACAGCCCGCCGTCAGAGCCTTGATTCCCGTCGATCACTTCAGTAAGCCTCTTGCTGCGAGCCAACCACGCGAAGTTCTCCCGCTATTTAAGCGTCGGAGATTTCACCTCTGTCCGAAGCGGAACACGAGCGCGGCCGAGATTCGAGCGCAGTTTGTCGTCGAGCCGTTCGAATGCATTCCAACGTAATCTGCTTGCGGACGAAACGCGAGGCGCGGCGACAATCGGAAATCCACGCCTCCGCCGAAGCTGTACGCAAAGGCATTCCCGCTACTTGAGAATCCGAATGCGCCGGCGGTTCCATGTATTCCGCCCAGCAGCACTTGAGCGAACGGAACTGCACGTTCCGATGAGCGATACGAAAAACGCGGGCCAAACAGAAACGTGTAATTATTGAAATCGATTCCCGACGGGCTCGAGTGGTACCCGCCGAAATCACCTACCGCGCCAACCCAGTTATTCAGGTTAAAGGCAACCGAAGCGCTTGCCCCATTCTGATTGGTACCGCCGCTCCCTCCGATGCGCAAATAAGAATAGCCAACGGACACCTCTGTTGAGGGCGTTTCCTGCGCGCGGGCGGCAAACGGGCTCACTGCCACTAACAGCGCGATGAACGCAATTCTCTTCATTTTGTCTCCTGTATGGTTAGCGAGTCAGTCGCGACGGCTTCGCGTGCGCCGCGAAGGTCTTGGCGACTGGTTATTACTCAGAAATTGCCGGATAGTAATCAATATAGAAGGGAAGCCGAAATCCACAGCAGCGGATTTGGATTCAGTTTCCAAGAATGCACGGTCAGTTTCGTGAGCAGAGTCGCCAAATGGCTCTGGCCGTCCGCCTTTCGAACGCAATTTTGCGGGAACAAAACGGCCGGACTATGCGTTAGATCAGTTGAGGTGGGCCCACGAAGACTTTGTGGCAGGACTTGCGCTACGGCGTCCGAATGCTGGTGAAATCACCCGGATTCGCGGCCATCGCCGTTCTTACGCTGGCGCTGGGGATTGGTGCGAACACGGCGCTCTTCTCGGTGGTGAACGGAGTATTGCTCAATCCTCTGCCCTACGCGGATTCCGACCGTCTGGTCGCCATGTACGCGAAGACGCCGGATTTTACGCGCAGCTCTGTTTCCTACCCGAATTTTCTGGACTGGGTGCGCGAGCAACATTCGTTTTCATCTATCGCGGCATTCCGCGAGGAAGATTACAACCTGACCGGCATGGGCGAAGCGGATCGTGTCGCAGCGGAGATGGTCTCCGCGAACTTTTTTTCCTTGCTGGGCGTGAAGCCGGTAGCGGGGCGTTTGTTTCGTCCCGAGGAAGACCAGGTCGGCGCACAGCCAGTGGCCCTGATCAGCGCCGGGCTCTGGTCGCGGAAGTTCGGGTTATCGCCCGACGCCGTTGGGAAAACAATCACGCTGAACGGGGTTGGTTATGGGATCGTTGGCATAATTCCTGGCGATTTTCATTATCAGAGCGGGAATTTTCATACAAGCGACGTGTACGTTCCCATTGGCCAATGGAACGATTCGACCTTCCGCGACCGGCGGATCGGCATGGGCATGGACGCAGTGGGGCGGCTCGTGCCTGGCGTCACGCTCGCGCAGGCTCAATCGGATATGAACGGCATCGCGCGGCATCTCGAGGAGATTTATCCCAATGCCGACAAGGATCAGGGCGTCACACTGCTTCGGCTCAAAGAAGACGTCGTTGGCGATATCCGGCCGTTTCTGCTGGTGCTTCTTGCGGCCGTCGGATTTGTCCTGCTCATCGCGTGCGTGAACGTGGCAAATTTGCTCCTGGCGCGTTCCATGAGCCGGACGCGCGAATTCGCGATTCGAGTGGCGCTGGGAGCGAGCCGGACGCGGGTGATTGCTCAACTGCTCACCGAGAGCATGCTTCTTGCGTGTGCGGGTGGGGCGCTGGGCCTGGCGTTCGCAGGATGGGGCACGAAGGCCGGGATCAAACTGCTGCCCCAAGCACTGCCGCGGTCGGGCGAGATTCGCCTCGACGGGCGCGTTCTGTTGTTTACGCTCGGGGCATCTTTGCTCGCCGGAGTGCTGTTCGGCCTCGCGCCCGCCATTAAGGCTACCCGCGAGGAAATTCACGACACCCTCAAAGAAAGTGGACGTACTGTAAGCGGCGCGCGCCACCGCACCCAATCGATTTTTGTCGTTGTGGAAATGGCGCTTGCCTTGGTGCTACTGGTGGGCGCCGGATTGATGATTCGAAGCCTCGCGAAACTATGGAGTGTGAATCCGGGTTTTGATCCGCACAATGCCCTGACGTTTAGCGTGTCATACCCCTCCACGATGGGCTCGACGCCGGACGCGATTCGAAGCGCAATGCGACAACTGCACGATGCGGTTTCCGCGGTGCCGGGCGTACGCGCAGCTTCGCTTTCAGTCGGTGCCATGCCCATGTCGGGAGATTCGGAGTTGCCTTTCTGGATTGAAGGACAGCCCAAGCCCGCTACTCAATCTGAAATGAAGTTCGCGCTGTTCTACGGTGTCGAACCGGAATATTTGCAGGCGATGGGAGTCCCCCTCGAACGCGGGCGTTTTCTTACCGCGCAGGACAACGAACATTCGCCTTTTGATGTCGTTATCGACGACCAGTTCGCGAAACTCTATTTCCATGGACAAGACCCCATCGGGAAGCGCGTAAATTTCATTTTCTTCGATAAGCCGGCCGAGATTGTGGGCGTGGCTGGCCACGTGAAGCAGTGGGGTCTGGACTCGGACTCCCAATCGACCATACAGGCCCAATTCTATTTTCCGGTTTGGCAGGTTCCCGACCAGTTCATGCCGCTGCTGGCGCGAGGTGCGGCGATAGTCGCACGCACAGAAGGATCACCGGCTCAGGAAGTTGGCGCAATTCGAAAAGCGATCGAACGCGTGAACGGTGAGATCGTGATGTACGACACGCTGACGATGGATGGTCTGATCGCTGAGTCGTTGACCACCAGGCGGTTCTCCATTGTCCTCCTCGGTGCGTTCGCGGCTCTTGCGCTGGTGCTTTCGTGTATTGGCGTGTACGGCGTGATTTCGCATCTAGCTGGCGAACGTACGCACGAAATCGGCATACGCGTCGCGCTCGGCGCACAACGTACCGATGTCTTACGATTGATTCTGGGGCAGGGGGTGCGCATGGCCTTATTTGGTGTCGCGGTGGGCCTTGCCGCATCGTTTGGCCTCATGCGCCTGATGAAGACGGTGCTGTACGGCATAAGCGCCTACGATCCGCTTACGTTTGCCGCGGTCGCAACGCTGCTGGTGCTTGTTGCTTTGCTTGCATGCTATCTGCCGGCTCGAAGAGCCATGCACCTCGATCCCATGGCGGCCCTGCGCTATGAGTAACTCGGCGACTAATCGGAAGAACCCAAAGGAGACCGCTGCCGTCGAATTCAGTCTCGCACGAGAAAATACGGCATGATGTGTGTCGACCCTGGCCGTTGCTTCTAAGGCCGGCGTCCAGACATTTCGAAGGCCCGGCGAATCACGCGTGTGGCGGTCGGCGTGAGTGAGTATTGCGCCAACTCTGCTTCCGAAGCCCACGCGACGTCTGTGACGTCGCTTCCCGCGCGCGGTTCACCCCTGATCGACTCGCACAAATAGTCCAGAATCACGAAGTGATACCGGGGCTTTCCCGCGTCGTCGCGAAACACGCGCTCGAACACCTCGATCAAATCGAGGACGCGAACCTCGATCCCCGTTTCCTCCGCCAATTCGCGTCGGACTCCTTCGATCAGAGTCTCTCCAAGTTCGAGTGTTCCCCCCGGGATCGACCACTCCCCTTGAAGTGGTGGATATCCACGTTTGATCAGCAAAGCACGCCCGTCGGCAATGATCACGCCCCCCACTCCGACGATGGGCCGCTCCGGATATTCGCGGGGATCGATGCTTGGGCTCATCTGATTACGTCTCGTGCTGGGCGGTCAACCAACCCAGCAAAAGCTTGACACGGGCGGTATATAATACCTCTGCAGTTCGAGATTCGCCCCGTCAGGATTCAAGGTTCTCAGGCAAGCAGCGCAAGAATCTGAACAAGGAGAGCATCCCGTGACCCGTTGTCCCGAATGCGACGCAGAACTCGACCTGGACGAAGATGAAGTAGAAGAGGGCGAAATCCTGAGTTGCCCCGAGTGCGATTCCGAACTCGAGGTTACGCAAACTCACCCCGTGCACCTCATCGTTCTCTCTGATGAAGATGAAGAAGAGAACGAGGACGAATCCGAGGATGAGGAATCGAGCGTCGAGGAAGAGGAAGAAGACCACGAATGAATTGCCCTCGGCTCTCCCGCATGTTTTCCTCCGCGTCTGATTGCCAGCCAATTCGCAGTGTGCCCGCTAGGCGACTTGACGTTTTGATTCTGTTCGTTGTGCTTTCGGTGCCTGGCGCCCTGGCAACGAGTGCTGGCGCGCAAGAGCAAAAGGGCGCCCCAGAATTGCGCACAGTCCACGGCAGCGTGATTGATAAGGCCGAGAATCCGGTTCCCTCCAGCATTGTCTACCTGAAGAATTTGAAGACGCAGGACGTGAAGACCTACATCGCCAACGATGCCGGCGAATACCGTTTCAGCGGACTTGATCCCAACGTGGACTATGAAATTCATGCGGAGCACAATGATCTGAGCTCCCCAGCTCGCACCATTTCCAGCTACGATTCGCGCCGCGACATCAACCTTCCGCTAAAACTGTCCCACAAAAAGAACGATCACTGAGCCTCTCGCTTTTCGGGAGCCGCGACTCGAATGGCGCGCGACAGAATCTCGAATTCCGCCGGAGCCTCGCCCAGCAGCTCGCCATCGCCGTGCACTCTTACTCTGCGATCGGCTTCGAGTCGCACACGCTTGCATCGAATGCGCTGAACTTCCGGAAAACGAATATCGCCTGAAGTAAGTACGATAGGTATCGCCTCAAGCAGCCGCGTCCAGGCAAGCTCGCGGACGAGCACGAGATCAAGCCACCCGTCGTCCACTTTCGCAGCGGGAGCGATTCGCACACCGGAGCCGTACTCACCGGCATTCGCCACAACGACGAATAGCGCCCGCTCGCTCCTCTTCGCTCCATCGATTTCCGCGTGCAAGTCAAACGCCGCTCCCTGGAAATAGGTCCACAACGCACCCGCAACATAGCGAGTTGCTCCCGGCCAGCGGCTGAATCGCATGTTGGCGAGGTGGGCAGCTTCTGCATCGAGGCCCATCCCGGCGGCGCCAATACAATGCGCGACGCGTCCATCCGCGAAACGCGCTCGAATCAAATCAATCTGCCGCGGACCAGAGCGCAGGAAAGTGTCCGCTGCACGCATTGGGTCTGTCGGGATCCCCAGTGCCCGCGCGATATCGTTGCCGCTCCCTGCCGGAAGGAATCCTGCAATTGTCGCAGTCCCGCGAATACCCTCGACCAGATGATGGAAAGTGCCGTCGCCGCCTAGAGCGAGGACATAAGGATAGCCGTCGACTGCAGCCCGAGCGGCTTGTTCGCGCACGTCCTCGGAATTTTGCGATTCCGAAAATTCGACTCGGCGGCCATTCGACGTGAGGTACTCGCCGACAGCGGCCCTGTACCGCGAGGCGTCACTGCCTCCCGCCGCCGGATTTACGATCACGAAAATATCGCGCGTCATGCGCTGTTGATGGGATGCGTAAGGCCCCGAGTTGCAAGCATTGTTCTTTTGTCGGTCCCGCGACTCGAGTTCGGCGCCTCAATCATTGTCGAGCATAACGAACGACCCAAATACCATTCGCAGGGATCTGTTCGGTGAGGGTCAGGTGCCCGTTAGACTGATTGAACGCCACCGTCTGCCCCTGGTTGACGCTGTGAGCGACGCGCACTGTCCACGGAACATCGATAACGATTTTGGCGACCGCCGGATGATCCGCATGGTTGAAAGCGAAGAGGAACTGGAGGTCGTCGCTCACCAGCCGGCGAACTTCCAGTTGTGAAGTGTTATCACCAGAGACGGTGACTTTCGGTGTCACGCCGGAGGCAGTCGCGAACGACAACAACAAGTGTTGGGCGGATTCCTGGTGCTCGCGCTGGTACGCCATGGCAAGAAACGATCCCACCAGGAATGTTTTGCCCTTGCCGTAGGTGTTCTCGACGATCGCCGGAGCGCCATCCGCAAAGTGCGCGAGGACGCGTGCGCCCGGTAGCGGTTGCAACTCTTCTTCAAAGTCTTCCGCGTCGACCTTGGCTCCCAGCGTCCAGCTTGCGAGCGTCGGGTTAGAATCAAGAGTGATTTCGGGCTTCTCGACTGGGCGAATCACCTTCTCGCGTGCACCAAAGACCTTGGCCAGCCCCATCCCGGGAACCTCATCACTCGAGAAGCCGCGCTCATCGTTCCAAGCCAAACGTGCCTCTGCAACCACAGCGCCGCCGTTCTGGATGAAACGCACGATGCCCTCGGTCACGCTCTTCGAAATCATGACAGGGAAGGGCAAAAACAGAATTTTGTACTGGCCGAGCCTATTCTGAATCACGTCCGCGGCAGAAACGAAGTCGATCGGGATCTGCTGCTCAGAAAAGGCGCGGTGTACACCCATCAACGAGTCGCGCGTGGCGTTGCCGAGCTTGGAAAGTGAAGATTCCGAACCACCGACCATGTAGGAGAGCCGATTGAAAAGCACGGCTGCTTCGGCAGGGGCAGGCTGTGTGGCCAGAAATTCGCTGCCGGCCTTTTCGATCGCCTGCGCCACTTGTCCGGCCGCACGTGCCCGCGGAGTCAGGGTGCCGTCCAGATTGATGAGGCCGTACCCATTCGACTCGAAACCCGAGTTCATGGGATACCACGCGTACACCGAAATCTCCTTGGCGCCGTGCGAAAGCGCCTGCCACAACCAGAACTCTTCGTCGTCCGAATCAACCGGCTCTGCGATGCGCATACCGGTCACCCCCTGACCGGCTTGCAGTTCGCCAATCCAAAAGCCCTTGCCGGAACTGAGCCCGGCCGAGCGCGTAAAGTCGAGACCAGCGGCCAGCATTTCGTAAGACCAGGGTCGGACAGATTCGGAATGCTTCGGATAAAGCGACGTACCGAATGCGTCGGCGCTCTCGGACATTTTGAAGTCGTCGGGTTCGCCAAAGCCATCCGTCGGCGACGTAAACAGCGCGGGGGCGGCAGCATGACTGGTGATGGGATGGATGGAATCGGCGCTGCGGATCGCATCTACGCGTGTGCGCAGGTCTCCGGCGAGCTTGTCCTCGATGAACGCGCGCCAGTCAAGATAATCGGTGTAAGAAAGGATGGTGGAGGCGCGCGGCGGCTCAACCTGATCCCAGCGCTCGAAGTGGCGATACCAAGCCGCATTGAGCGCGTCGAGCGTGCCGTATTTTTCTTTCAGCCAGGCGCGGAAGCGGGCTTGCGAAGACGGGCAGAAGCAGAACTCGGGATTGTATAGCGACGGAAATTCAGCCCAGTTGACGACGTGCGGCTCGCTCCAGCAGTCCCAACCATACAGCGCTGGAAATTTATTCGCCTCCTTCGAAAGAGCGGCCAGAAATTTCACAATCTCCGCGCGAACGCCATTGTGATCGATGCAGAACCCCGGCGCGGCTTCCGACTTGATCACTGCGCCGCTGCGATCCACGAACCGGCCGTCGGGGTACCTCTCGCCCACCCAATCAGGCGCCGAGTCGAGATAAACTTGCACGATCACGCGCAACCCACGCTCCTGGGCCAGGCGCATCAGCAGATCGAGATTCCCGAAGTCGAATTCACCCGGCTGCGATTCGGCGGTCGCCCAGTCCACCCAGCACTTCACCGTGTTGAAACCCACCGCCTTGATCTGGTCAAGCTCCTTGCCCCAGCGCTCGGCACTCGAGGAATCCACCGGCTCGAGCATGGGCGCGCGAGCCTTGCCGCCCCCGTACCACACAGCCATAGGGTAAAAATCAGCAGGTTGCGTAACTGATTTCGCCGCGTCCGGCTTTCCCGCGCCCCAGACCAAGGCGAGTTGCAGCCCCAAGAGCGCGATCGCGACTGCGATCGACCACGTTACGTTCCTGCCGCTCATCTCGAGGCCTCCGCGCGCATGCTACGCCAGCCGTGTGCCGGCGACACCAGCGCCAGGTTGCGGCGAAGTGTAGCGCGTTCGCAACGAGAACTACGATAATTTCATTCACATCGCAATGCGACTGTAGGCTCGATTTTAGTTGCTCGTCGGGCGGGGATGTAGCAGGCGGCAAGGGCCACGGCGGCGAGTGCCGCGGCGACTGTGGCGAAAGTGAGCGGATCGGTTGCGCTGACGCCATATAACTGGGTCCTCAGAAAACGCGTCAACAGCAGCGAGAGTAGAATGCCAATGGTTAAGCCCACGACGGCCAGCCGAAAGCCCTGTCGCAGCACCAACAGGAAAATCCGGCCTTTCTCAGCTCCCAGCGCCATACGAATGCCGATCTCGCGTGTGCGCTGCCGCGTGGTGTAAGCAACCACCCCGTAAATTCCTACGGTGGCCAGCAACATGGCCAGCACGCCAAATGAACTCGCAAAGGTGGCAGCTACCCGCTGAAAGATGGACCCAAACCGCATGGTGACGGTCAGCGGGTGCACATCGAACAACGGCAATTCCGAGTTGAGTTCGTGGATTGCCCGCTCGACGGGAAAGGTCATGGCCTGCGGGTCGCCAGAAACCCGCAAATGAACGGTCGTCTCGTAGGGCGAGTTATACGACTGATACATTGGTACATAAATTACTGGTTCGGGTGGGTAGGTTATGAGGCGGTATTTGGCGTTACGGGCTACACCCACGATGGTGAACCACACGCCGTTGTTGATTCGTTTGCCGATCACTTCTTGCCCGGGCCAGTAGCGGTCCACCAGCGCCTGGTTGACGACGCAGACCGGCTGCGCGCCCGTCGCATCCGCCTCCCTGAAATCTCGCCCGGATACAAGAGATGTTCGCAATGTCTGGAAATAACTCGGCCCAACATACGCGCGGCTGATTTCCATCGATTCCCGCGGCTGCGGCACGTAACCTTCCAACTCGAGATAATCGGTGTGGATGCTGAAGCTGAGTGGCGAGAAATCGGCCAGGGTAACCTCCTCTACGCCCGGCAAGGCCGAAAGTTTCGTAAGAACCTGCCGGTCGAAAGCGATAGCGCCCGGCACCGAGTAACCCGCTGGTCCAAGTTCATAAGAGGCAAGGAGCACGTGTTCAGGGTCGAAGCCCACATCCGATTCTTGAGCTTTCTGGAGGCTGCGCGTGAAGAGCCCGGCACAGACCAGCAAGAGAAGGGAGAGGGCGATCTGCGCCACCACAAGGCTGGTTGAAATCCGATTCTTACGGAAGCTCACGGACACGCTGCCAGCCTCCTCCTTGAGGACTGCCTGAATCGGCACGCTGGACGAACGCACGGCCGGCAATATGCCAAAGATTAGCGCCGTCACAATTGAGACGGCCGTAGTAACGAGCAGCACGCGCTGATCGACGTGCGCATCGTGTGTGAGGGGAAGAGTAGTGGGCGGAAACAGGGCGGCCAGGCTACGGGCCGTCCAGCTGGTGATGAATAGGGCGACAACGCCGCCCGCCAGCCCGAGCACCAGACTCTCCACCAGGAGCTGGCGCACTAATTGCCCTCGCGTAGCGCCAATCGACAGCCGGATGGCAATCTCGCGCCGCCTGGCAACCGAGCGCACGAGCAACAGATTCGCCACGTTAGCACACGCCAGCAGGAGCAGGGCAGCCGCAAGCCCCAGCAACATGGGCAGCATTTTGTAAAGGTAGACATTCACGCCGAAAGGAGAGCGCCATAGTGGGTCAAGCGTAATTTGATTCGGACCGCCGCTATGCGCCTCAGGATAGCGCTCGACAATCTGCTGCATCAGCAGGTTCAGTTCGGCTTTTGCTTGCTCCGCACTGACACCCGGACGCAGCTTTCCGAGGACGTTTAGCCAGAAAGTGCCTCGATCATCGGGGCGATTAGAGCCCCACACGGGCTGGTCCATGGTGAGAGGGATCCAAACGTCCGTGCGCAGCCCGCTCATACAGCCGTGGAATTCCCGCGAGGTGACTCCGATGATCGTGTACGGATGACGATTGATCTGGATCGTCTTGCCGATGATCAATGGGTCCTTACCGAAGTGAGTCTGCCATAGTCCATAGTTGATCACCGCTACTGCTGCGCCTGCGCCACGTTGTTCCTCAGCCGCCACGAAGCCACGCCCGAGAACAAGAGGCACGCCTAGCACATCGAAATAATTGGCTGAGGTCAGGGTCGCGTAAATGCGCTCCGGCTTGCCGACTCCGGTGAGCGACACGAAGTCATGGTGGTACGCGAGCAGGCCCGCGAGGCTATGGCTACGGTCGCGCAGGTCCTGATAATCGAGGTAGGAGAACGGCGGCGTCGGTACGCGTTCGGGTGCCGCTTCGCCCCGCATCACACTGACGAAATTGGCTGTGTGGCTCAGTCCCGGAATCGGGTTGAGCAGCGTCGAGCTGATCCAACTGAAGATGGTGCTGTTGGCAGCAATGCCCAGGGCCAGGGTCATCACAGCTACAAGCGCGAAGCCAGGAGATTTGGCGAGGATGCGAAGGGCATAGCGGGCGTCGCGAATCACTGAGTCTTACCCACGCTGAAGGATCGGATTATTAAACCCAACCGGAGAAGGGTATAGCTAACATCGGTCAGGGGCAGTGACCCCGATCACATAGCGGTGTTTGGCGTCCACCCCATCTAGGTTTAGGCTTTGGGTCAGCTCTTGGCTGCGGATTTCGAGGCATAAATTCCCATTTCTTCGAGCGACATCTGGATGGCAAGCAACAGTGCACGAACGTCCGCGGGGAAAATGTGCCCGATCGTGCCGATGCGGAAGCAGTCGGAATCCGTGAGTTTGCCGGGATAGATCACAAAACCTTTGTCGCTCAAGCGTTCGTAGAACTCCTTGAAATCGAACGCCGGGTGGTCCAAATAACAAAATGAAGTGATGATGGGGCTGCGATGTTCAGGCGCGAGATAGGGCTCAAAACCTAATTTCTCCATACCCTCGATAAGGATTTTTGCATTTTCGGCGTACCGTCTGGCGCGCCCGGTCGTTCCGCTCTCAGCTTCGAGTTCCTGCAGGGCTTGCCAAAAAGCAAGTAACGCATGGGTGGGCGGAGTAAACCGGAACTGGCCGTCGGCCTCCAATCCCTTCCATTGCGAAAAAAGATCCAGACTGATGCTGCGCGCGCGACCCTCGGCTTCTAATAGCAAATCGCGGCGCGCCAGTACGAATCCGAATCCTGGGACGCCTTGAATGCACTTGTTCGCCGACGAAATGAGAAAATCGATTCCCCAGCCTCGGATGTCGACAGGCACGCCGGCGAAGCTGCTCATCGCATCTACAATGAGTGTCCGCTGACGCCTTCGCACAACATGGCCCACTTCCTCAATCGGATTGAGAATTCCGGTTGTCGTCTCGCAGTGGATGGTCCCCACGTGCGTAATCGCCGGATCACGCACGAGCCCATCTTCGATCTGCCCGGGGTTAATAGGCTGCGATTCTGGCCAAACGATCGTCTCGGTTTCGATCCCAAGCGCGCACGCGATTTGCGCCATGCGCCGCCCATACGCTCCGTTAATCGCGACCAGCAACTTCCCGTCTCGGGGAATGATCGAGGAAATTACCGACTCGATCACAAACGTCCCTGAGCCCTGCATCAATACCGCTTCGTAGGTTCCCTCGCTGACACCCCCGATCTGAAGCAGTTGGCGGCGAATGTTTCGAACCGTTTTAATGAAAGCGACGTCACGCGAACCCAAGTCGTGCAACATCGCCTCTTTTACGGATTTGCTGGTGGTCAGGGGCCCGGGAGTGAAGAGAAGCTTGTCACCAGTTCCCATCAAGGCAGTCCTTTCTTCGCTTTTACGCCGGAATTTGCGTTTAGGCCGGTACTGAGTAGAACAACCACTCGCGATTTAGATTAACAGCGTGTTAATTCCATGTTACAACTCTGTTACAACACGGCGCGCACGCGGCCGGCGAAAATTCGACCTTCTGCCGCGCGCGTCTGTGGCAACGGGCAGCGACCATGGGTGGCGGAAAGGCCAGTTGGGTCCTGGGTTCGTTAGCGCTGGCTGCCTGTCTTGCTTGCTCGACCTGCCTGTACGCGCAAGACAACTCCTGGCTGGCAGTTGCCCCGAATTCCAAATCGTTTGCCGCGAATGTCGCTCGGCTGCACTCCAACCTCGACCGTAAGAGTGTCCCGGCGGAACAGATTCCCGGGCCTGCCTCCGACGTTTTCCAGCGCTTGCTCAAGCAAGTCTCCACTAGATCATCCGCGAAACTTGGCTGGGAACTGCGCGTCATCGACGCCCAGAAAGGAAATGCGTTTTCGCTTCCTGACGGTTCCGTGTATGTGGATCAGGAGATGGTGCAATGGCTCGCTAACAGTGCCGGGCTGTGGGCTGCTCTGCTTTCGCATGAAATTGCTCATGTAACCGGGAATCGTTGGGCGACTCTGGCTGCGTCGCGACGGTTATTGCTCGACTCAGGCGACGACTGGAAATTGTTCGCGCGTGGCGCTTTGCCCATTTCGGCGTTACCCGATCTCTCCCGGCGAAATGCCGAGGAGGAGTTGGCGGCCGTCTCACAGGATCTGGAGCTGCAGGCGGATGCTGGTGCCCTGCAGTTGATGGCTCGATCCGGATTCCACCCGGATTTTATGGTTGCTCTCTATCATCTGATGAAAGTTGAGGAAGAGGATTCATCCGCTGCCAAGGCTTTCTGCGCGACGCATCCGAGTTGGGCTAAGCGCGAGTCCAAGCTTCGAAAGAGACACTCCGCGGCGATCGCCGACTTCAACCGGCTCTGGCCGGATCCTGCGAACTCTCCCGGGGGACAACCTCCCGTTCTTGCTTTCACGGAGACTCCACAAGTCACTTTTTCCGCAGACCGCAAGAATGCCGAGATCGGCCTCCCCTTGCGCTGCGACAATTCCAGCGGCTTGGCGAGAGTCGTTCTGCTCATCCACAACGTGCAGGCCTCAAACGTTCCGCCCGAACAGGGCAGCCAATTCCAAAAAGCGGTTCCGTGTACGCCCAATCAGACCTTTGTCGCCTTCGGTGTTCACGCCAGCAGCCGAGTTGGTGATGTGCACGCCGAGTTCTATGTGATGGACGATCGCGGCTGGGTGCTGGCGCGATCGCAGACGTTTCGAGTCGAGTATTAGCAGTCGTGGGCTTGAACGATGATCTCAAAACCGACTCAAGCACAATTCGGTAATGGCCCAGTGGAGGAACGTTCTTCCCTTTTATCTTCGCTAGGTCGTCCCAGCGGCGCAGGCGGACGGCATCCTTGGCGAACTCATCCGATTCGACGCCTGCGATTTCCTCGGCGTTCATCGGCCCGCCCTGCAGTCGCAGGCTCTGTAAAGATGCCGGCGAAAGTTGAGCGACGTAAGACTCGTCGGTGGCGCACAGATAGCGCTTTGCGGCCACGTGCAGCGCCATCGGCCGCGTAACTGCCGGCCCGAAATATCTCAAGAGCCAAGATTCCCCCAACTCTTCGTGCTCGGTATCAACCCCCTGATCGGCAATGTTGTCGCCCTGGTCGTGCAACAGGTGACCCACATCGTGCAGCAATGCAGCGGCAATCAATTCGTTGCTTGCGCGTTCTTCTGTGGCGAAATGAGCGCACTGGAGAGCATGCTCGAGTTGGGAGACAGGTTCGCCAAAGTAGCCGGACTGACCGCGCGTCTCGAGTAATTGAAAGATTTCCTCAACCTCATTCATGCGATGGAGCCCCGATGCGGATTCACTCTTCTGCCTGGCATATCGTGAACTCGGTGCGCGTCTTTCGCTCTTGCGCAGACTGGTAGAAGAACAAGTATGCCGCGGCCGCGGCTGATAACGCGCTCACAACCGCAAGCGCGACGAAAACACCGCGCCAGCCAAATGCTACCGAAACGCGTGCCACACTGTCGCCCGCGAGCGCACCGCCTAGATATCCGATACCGTCGATAATGCCTGACGAAGCGGCGCCCGCCTGTTTTCCGCCGAAATCCAGTGCGAACGCGCCGGCAAGATACGAGTACGGCCCGAGCAAACAAAACGCGACCACGCCCACGACTGCGACCGGGACCAAGAAACTTGACACCGTCCGCGGAATCGAGGTGAGCACCAACAGCGCCATCGCAGTCGCAGCCAGGCTCCAGAACATGATCTTTGAGCGTCCGGTTATGCCCAACTGATCGCTCAGCCATCCCACGATGATCACGGAAACAGCGCCGACTGCCGGAAAAACCGCGCTCATGCTTGCGGCCCTGCTGGCGCTGCAGCCAAAAAACCCGCGGAAATATGTCGGTGTCCAGATGTTGAAGGTTTCGCGAACTATGGTGGTCCCTAGCGATAACAGACACACGAATATGAAAGCACGGTTGAACAGCAGCGGCTTGAGAAGTGCCGAGAAACTCGCCGGCCTCGATTCCGATTTGCCGAATAGGTTCAAAGGATTGACGCGAGCCTCTGAAAACCCGGCTTCAACCCTCGATTCGCGCAACAAAAGCAGATTCGCTAGCAATATTAAGCCCGCAACGCCTGCAGCGAACACGAAGAGCCCCCGCCACCCGACTCCATGCCGCAGCAGCACTGCCATGGATTGTCGCGCAGCCGCGTCGCCAACCAGAAAACTGACGCTGAGCACCCCCATGATCGTGCCGTACGAGGAATAGTCGAACCACTTCGAGGAGACCTTGACCAAGCCCGCCCATCCGATCGATTGGCTCAAACGATTGCCAAACCAGGCGAGGGTAAACACGGGCAGAGTGCTGCCGGAAGCGAAAAGCAAGGTAAACGCGATTGCGCCCCCTAAGCCGATTGTGAAGCTTCGACGCCCGCCCCAAAAATCTCCCAGGCCGGTCAGGAACAATTTCCCGAGCGCGTACGCGAGAACTCCCAGCGAGGCGATGGTTCCAAAACGGATCACCGCTGTATTGACACTGACGCCGTGACGGTGCAGGTCGTCGATCAGCAGCGGCATCGCAACAGACAAGTCCGAACGACAGAAATAATAGGCCGCGTATCCGGTGAACAGCAGCGTGATCGTGATCGCTTGGCGCAAGCGCAGCCGGGATGCTTCGGCAGGCGTCGCTTGCAGCGGCGTGACACTCGCGCGGCTCATGCGTTCGCTTCGGCTGATGTAGGGGACTTGAGGCGGGTTTCGATATCGTCGAGTACAGCATGGAGGTCAGCGAGAGTGTCGATCACGTAATGCGCGCCAGCCTCTTCGAGTTCGCGTCGGGCCTCCAACAGGCGCGAACGCTGCTCCGTCGCGGGGAGTGCGTGAAACTCCGCACAAGAAAGTCCGATACTGTTTCCCGTCCCAGCCACGCCAATGGACCAGGTTCCCGCGTTCAACCCCTCTTTGATGTCCGCCGGCGTGTCTCCGACCTTTGCGATCGCTGCTAGCGGATAGACCTTGAGCCTCACGGCAATTTCGTAAATCATGAACGGGTGCGGCCGGCCAGCGCCTACATCGCTCGGCACGAGGCTGCAGTCGGGCTTGTACCCGGCTTCCTCGCTTTTCTCCAAAAGCAAATCGAGCATCTCTCGCGTGTAGCCGGTCGTTGAGCAGATTTTCAAGCCGCGAGCGCGAAACCTATTGACCGCATCCACCACCCCGGGAATTAAGGTCGAGTATTCAGCCAAACATGAAAACTGCAGCGGGATGAACGCCGCGTACAGCTCTTCGAGGTCGGCGGACCCAGGCGGATGCCCCCGGAGCGATTGCCACGCGTCGCGCACCCTCGGGATCGAAAGAATTCGGCCGATGTGGTCCTTCTTCGGCACTCCCATGTCGCGCCGCGCCTCCGCCTCGCTCAACTGGATGCCTGCGCGTGCAAATACCTGTTGAAGCGTGCGCGCTGGTGCGAGACTCCCGAAATCTACCGTTGTGCCTGCCCAATCCAGGACGATAGCCTTCAGGCCGGCCGCCCGCACCGTGTCAGGCGGAATATTGGGATTGAGAAGTTTCACGCTGCGACGCTCGCTTGGCGAAAAGTCTGTTCAGCGATCCCGAACGACATGGTCATGCCAATGCCGCTGGTCACCGTGACGATGAGAACACCATCGGCGGGAGAAAACGTCAAGTACGGGTGGTCGGGATGCTTGGCATAGACCCCATGCCAGTGCTCGGCGATTTCCATGGTGGGGACTCGCAGATGCTGCTGCGCGTAATGAAGGATCAATCGATTGATCTCGGTCTTGTCGAAGACATCGACCGCAATCCCGTATTCGTGGCTGTCGCCTATCGTCAAGGCGCCGGCGGCATTTTGCGATACCATCACATGGATTCCCCAGGTATCGAATTCGGGAGTCTCGCGCGCAATTCGATCCTTCAGGACTTGCAAACTCGCGCACACCTGGAAGGTCGGATAATGCCTGAACGTCAGACCAAAGGCGAGCGCTGGACCTAACGACCATCCCATCGGCTGAGGCACGGTTCGCATCATTTGCAACTTGCAACGCGTAATGCCGCTCTCCCGAAAATACTGGGGGAACAACGTTTGAAGATCATCGCCGCTCGCGATGATGATCGACTTGGCCTCCCACTCCTCACCGCCCGCATGAAGATAGCCCGTTTCGGCGTGCGTCACGGCGGCATCGAACCTGAACTGGACGCCGTAGCGCGCGGCCAGGAATCTTGGAAGGTTGGCGATGACCTGACGCGGATCTACCGTTAGTTCCGTCGGACTCCACAGCGCCCCTCGCAGGTTGTCCGAGCGAAGCGCTGAACTTCGCTCGAGCGTTTCGCGCGGCGTCAGCCATTCGCAGTCATACCCGAGTGACTCGGCCTTCTCGCTGAATTTCTGACCCACGGCCGCTTCGTCGTCTCGAAACGCGGCGTGCAGCGAGCCCGTCGAGATGCAAGTCAATTGAGCCTCACGCAGAAACTCCAGCCAAATTTCCCGGCTGCGCAGAGCCGTCTGATGCAATTGGCCGGCGGGCTGGCCCATGGGCCAAATCCTGCCGAAGTTGCGGATGGAAGCGCCGGTCGCGGCCGGGTTGCGTTCGAAGACCGTTACTCTGCGTCCGGACTTGGCGGCCAGATAGGCGTGCGCCAGTCCAATGATCCCTGCACCAACTATGGCGACTTCGGTTTTCTGTGTTGGAGTCATCAGGGTATGCAGTTGCACCCGCAAAGGTGGCCAAAAAGAAAGCTAAGGCGCACCTGCTTCCGATCGCAGATGCGCCTCAGGCGATTTACAACGCCTCGCCTTCAGAATTGCAGCCGAAGCATCATTTGTATGGACCGCGGCCCCGCTTGCGACCCGGGCGTGCCATCCTGCCCGGAGCTGATCTTTCCGAAGCTGGATGCGCTGGCCACGTTCGTGTTTGGAAGGCCCCAGTTGTTCACGTTGAACAGGTTCGCAAACTGAGCCTCGTATCTCACCGCGAAGCGCTCGCTGACATGCACAGACTTGCCCAGCGACGTCGAGAACGTCACCGTGTTCGGCCCTTGCAGTATGCCCACCCCGCAGTTGCCGAAACGCCCGATATTGTTTCCTGGAACAGTGTATGCGTTCACGTTGAAGTAGTTTGCGATGGTCGGGTTGGAGAGGTAGCCGCTGACGCCAGAGACACAGTCAGGGTTCTCCTGCTTGACCGATCGATATGCTGGCGCTGTGCCCGACGGATCCGAGAGGCTGCTCGGAAAGTACGGCGTCAGCCACAAACCGGTATGGTAAAGCGTGATCCCGGCGATGTTCCACCCGCCAACCAACATATCCATGGCCCGGCTGCTGGAGCCCAGGAAGCGCTTCCCGCGACCGACCGGAAGATCGTACACGACCGTGCTGAGAAACTTGTGCCGCGGATCGTAGTACGCATTCCCTGTTTCGGCGGCAATGTTGTAAACGTTCAAAACGTTGTCTCCATTATCGCCCTGCCCGCCAACGGGAATGGACCCGCTCGGCACCGCGCCGAGCGCGTTCGTCTTGTTTGACGTCAGCGTGTACGCGTTATTGAAAGTGAGACCGTGGCCGAAGCGCCGGTTCAGTTCGAGGATCATCGCGTTGTACCTGTCACTCGGACCATTCGCTCGAGTCAAAACCTCCCGGAAGTTCGGATAATTGGCGCCATTCACCGCTCGATAAGGCCAGTAGCCCAGCGTGTTGGCCGGAATCTGGTTGAGGTCGGGGCTGTAGATCAGATCATACGTATGCGAACCGATGTAAGAAGCCCTGAACACCGTTCGGAAACCGATGTTCTGCTCGAACGCGGCATTCCACTGGATCACTCGCGGGTCTCGCAGGTTCCACTGGTTGGCGCGTCTGTAACCCGGGCAAGAGGTGGGGCACGGCGGCGGCCCTGCTGCTCCGCCGCCGAAGACGTTTGCCCAAGTCATCGATCCGGGGCCACCTGTGGGAAAGAAGGAGCCAAAGTTGCTGGTGTCAACTCCGAGCAACGAATACAACACCGCACCGAGCACAGGCACGGAGTAGGTGCCGCCTGCCGCACGAATTGCGGTGTTCGGCGCCGGGCTCCACGAAACGCCAAGACGTGGTTGGATGTTGGTTTTATCGGTGTAGCGCAGGCTCGTAGGGAGCCCTACTTTTGTATTGAGCACGAACTGACTCATGCCGCCGACGCGGGTCACCCAGGCGGGACTTAGCTTCTCGTTCTGATCATAGATGAGCTTGCCGTAATAAGGGGAGCTCTTGATGTAGTCGAATTGGCCGAGCTGGTTTGTGGCGTCTTCGAAAGGTGTGTTCAATTCATAGCGCAAACCTACCGTGAAGGCTAGATTGGGACGAACTCTCCATTCCGTTTGTCCGAACCCATCCCAGTGGTAGCCGTATGGCTTGCCATCGGGACCGTTCTGGGCCTGGTCGCCCTCATCCAGGTAGCCAAGGACGAACTGCGCCGCCGAACACGCTTCAGGATAGGCGGTGAGAACAGCCGTAGAGCAGACCTGTGCCCCCGAAATATAGTAGTCGCCGTACTCATCACCAACCTCGAAGGTGATGTTGTCCTGATAGTTGAGGCGCTGGAAGCCCACCCCGAACTTCGAGTTGAATTTCCCGTGACTCCACGAAAGATTGTCGCCCACCTCCCAGATGCCGTTCTTCTGCACGCGCGGATGTCCGAATTGGTTAGTCGAACCGCCCATGAGGCTGCCCACGTAGAACACGGGAACTCCGCCCAACCCGTTCACAGGCGGGCCGGGCAAGCCGGTTATACCGAGCGAAGTGATGATCGCGTTGCCCTGCTGCGCCTGCGGGAAACCGTAAGTCAGGTTGTACCGCGTGTAACCGCCGCGCAGTTCGTTCACGAGATCGGACCGAATGATCCAGTTGTAAGAGATGGCCACATTCGTCGCGTCTGTCACAGTAGAGAAGGTGCCCATGTTGGCGTTGTAGCTGAGATCGCCAACCGCGCCGAGCGCGCCGGCCTGCGTCGCATCGGTTCCTGTGCTGGTAATTCCGTGCTGGGTGACCCGCCCGAAGATGTGATGATTCTCCGAAAAGTTGTAGTCCAGCCGTCCGTCGTAGCCGTTTGCGGAATAGTGCCCTGGGAACGTCGAATTCAGATTGTTGCCTGTGGAGTCGATGTTATTGCTCGCCGCGTTAGGCCCTGCTGGCGCTGGAAAGAACAGGTTGGCAATTTTTGCAGATGTCGCATTGACCGGCAGCGCAGAGTTGTTCAGGGTCGTCCCGGTCGACGGGTTAGTCAGAACAAACGGCACTGCACCTCCGCCGACCCCGGAGAAATCCCCCGCTGCCCAAGCCGCCGGAAGGGTTTCGGTTGCGATCAGGGTGTTCTGATCGAGCCTAACTCCTTCGTAATCGAAGTAGAAGAGCAATTTATTCTTCCACACTGGTCCGCCAATCGACGTTCCGAATGTGTCAGCGCCGAGCGTCGGATTGAATTGCGCAATGCCGTCCGTTGCATTCCAGTTCTGGCGCGTGAAATACCAGAACCCGCCGCCATGGAACTCGTTCGTGCCGCTCTTGCTGACGACCGTCAGATCCGTCGGCTGGGCGAATTCAGCGCTGTTTCCGGCCGTGTTCACTCGAAATTCGGCAATTCCCTCCACGGAGGGAAACAAGTCCCTGCTCGGTCCGCCCACCCGTACCGATTGGATCGAGATGCCGTCCAACGAGAATGACGTAGCCGTTGGCAATTGCCCGGCAAATGTGAGGTTCCCACCTGGATCCTGGTTCACTCCGGGGGTAAGTGCGGCCGTTTCGATCGGGCTCGGAGCATTGGTGGCGCGGAAGTTCAGCGGTAACGAACTGATCTCCTCGCCGGACCGCGAAGTCGATGCGGTTAAATTCTCGCTTACCACCTCTTGGTTCGACTCCACGACCACCTCCTGCGTCGTCGACTGCACTCTCAGCTTGAACTCAGAGTCCACAACATCGCGCGCCTGCAGTACAACGTTCTCGTTCTTCAGCGTCACGAATCGATCCATCGATGCCGTTATGGTGTAAAGGCCAGGATCTAAATTGACGAAACGATAGTAGCCCTCGGCGTCAGTGATCATGCTCCGTGTTATGCCCGTTTCCTGGTTGAAGATTTCGACCTTGGCGCCCACGAGGACTGCGCCGGTTTCGTCCGACACCCTTCCCGTCAAGAGCCCGTAAGTCGATTGCGCAAACGCTCGTTCAGCGCCCGCCGAAACGAGTATCGCGACCGTCAGTACGTACAGCAAGAAGCGGCTGGAAAGTTGCATTCGCAGAACTCCCTTGTTTCAAAATGAAAATACCTGAGCCTTTCGAGAGGCGCCGGCATCCTGTTGTGTGCTTGTTACGCGGGCATTAAGAGGGCGTCAGTGTCGCGTGAATTCTGCGGCCGGTGGGATTCGAACCCACAACATGCTTACTGTGTGCGTTCGCGAAGGGCAATCAGTTCGGAGTCGACGGGAACGCCGCGAGCCACCGCGCCGCTTCGTCGAAAACAGGGACGGCGGGCCAAGAGCGGCATGCAGTAAAATCAAGTTCCTGGAACGCCACCACGCCACCATCACGAACGTATCGCATCAACGTTTTTTAAGAATCATCGCCGCTCGCGATGATGATCGACTTTTGTCACCTCGCTACTTGGCTTCTGCGGCGCCAACCTATGACGAGCATCCTTTACGAATCCCACGAAACGACGCGCAAGTTCTCTAATTCGCTCGGATTCACGATGCTCGATCGCCTCCGGGGGGATCAACTCCTTGCCAACGCCGATTGCCGTAGCTCCTGCCAAAATAAAATTTGCCGCGGTTTGCTGGGTCACTCCTCCCGCCGCGACGAGCAGAATCTGCGGTAATGAGGTTTTCAGCGCCTTAATGTATTTGTCCCCGCCGACCTGCTCACAGGGAAAGACTTTGACGAAGTCGGAGCCGGCCTCCCACGCCTCAATCACCTCCGTAGGCAGCCTGCTGCAGTGGTACTGGCAACGGATCCGACGACCAGAATTCAATTCCAGAATCACGGCTCGTGCCCTAGATCAGCTCCGGCCGACGATGACCGTGATC
>Ga0187819_10000340_pt1 | contig 22942 bp, 25 predicted proteins | sample NC_wetland_sal_i_15_FD_132411 | JGI IMG/M metagenome (GOLD analysis project Ga0187819, IMG submission 132411) | Wetland sediment microbial communities from Neuse River Estuary, North Carolina, USA - SO4_4 | ecosystem: Environmental > Aquatic > Freshwater > Wetlands > Sediment | place: USA...
CTCTTCGGGTTCAACCCTCTGAAGTCGCGCACCCGCGGCAGTGCGATATTCACCAGCCGATCGACGAACTCGTACATCCGGTTGTGGCGCAGCGTCACCTTGGCGCCGATCGGCATGCCCTCGCGCAGCTTGAAGGTGGCGATCGACTTCCGAGCGCGGGTGATCACCGGCTTTTGCCCGGCGATGAGCGCAAGGTCGGCGGCCGCCGCCGTCACCTTCTTGGAATCGGTTATGCCTTCGCCCACGCCCATGTTCAGCACGACCTTGTCGAGCCGCGGCACCTGCATCGGGTTGGCGTAGCCGAACTCCTTAATCAGCTCGGCGCGAAGCACGTCCTGATATTGCTGCTTGAGCCGTGGGATATAAGCCTCAGCCATCGATCACCTCGCCGGAGCGCCTGGCAAAGCGGACCTTGCGCCCGTCCTTCAGAAACTTGTACCCGACCCGCGTCGGCTTCCCGTCCTTGGGGTCCTCAAGCGCGAGGTTGGAGATATGAATGGCGGCCTCCTTGGAGATGATGCCGCCGTCTTGGGTTGCCGTCTGCCGCTGGTGCCGCCTCATCATGGCGATGCCCTTGACGATGGCGCGGTTCTCCGCCGGGATCACCTTCAGCACCTCGCCCTTCTTGCCCTTATCCTTGCCGGTGATGACCACCACGTGGTCGCCTCTCCGGATCTTGAGCTTTGCCATCTAGAGGACCTCCGGCGCGAGCGACACGATCTTCATGTGCTTCTTGGCTCTGAGCTCACGCGTGACGGGGCCGAAGATGCGCGTGCCGATCGGCTCGCCTTGCGGATTGACCAGGACCGCGGCGTTGCGGTCGAAGCGGATGATGGAGCCGTCCGGGCGGCGCACGCCCTTAGCGGTGCGTACCACCACGGCCTTCATCACCTGGCCCTTCTTCACGCGGCCGCGCGGGATGGCCTCCTTTACGGACACCACGATGGTGTCGCCGATCGAAGCGTATTTGCGCTTCGACCCGCCGAGCACCTTGATGCACTGCACGCGCCGGGCCCCGGAGTTGTCGGCGACATCAAGATTGGTCTGCATCTGAATCATGGCAATTTATCTTCGGCTTGACGCCTCGACCCTCTAGCTCGCCGCCTGCTCGCGCGGCAGCACCACCCAGCGCTTCTGCTTGGAGATCGGCGGGCACTCCTCGATCCACACCATCTCGCCCACCTTGAACTCATTCTTCTCGTCATGGGCGTGATAGTTCTTGGAACGCCGCACCGTCTTTTGCAGCAAAGGATGCGTGAAGCGGCGCTCGACGCGGACCACCACCGTCTTGTCGTTCTTGTCGCTCACCACGACTCCTTGCAGCACTCGTTTCGGCATTTCTCTTACGTCCTCAAGACTTGGCGCCGTTGGCGCTCTTCTGACGCGTGATGGTCTGAATGCGCGCGATGTCGCGCCTGATCTCTCTCACCCGCGCGGTGTTCTCAAGCTGGCCCGAGGCCGCCTGAAAGCGCAGGTTGAACTGCTCCTTCTTGAGCTTGACGAGCTCGTCATTGAGCTGGTCTAGCGTCATGCCACGCACTTGGGCCGCTTTCATTGCTCTTTCCTCAAACCTCGACGATACGCGCGACCACGCGGGTCTTGAGCGGCAGCTTGGCGGCTGCGAGCCTAAGTGATTCCCGCGCCACACTGTCGCTCACACCATCGATCTCGAACATCACGCGGCCCGGTTTCACGCGTGCGACCCAGAACTCTGGCGTCCCCTTGCCTTTACCCATGCGCACCTCGGTCGGCTTCTTCGACACCGGCACATCGGGGAACACCCTGATCCATACCCGGCCGGAACGCTTCATCTGCCGCGTCATTGCCCGGCGGGCCGCCTCAATCTGCCGCGCGGTGATACGGGCAGGCTCCTGCGCCTTCAGCCCAAATGTGCCGAATGCAAGGGTGATGGCGCTCGACGCAGTCCCCTTGATGCGGCCCTTGTGGGCTTTGCGAAATTTCGTCCGTTTCGGTTGCAGCATGGCGTTTCAGCCTTGTCCTTACTCTCTAAGCGGAAGCCTGCGGGGCCTCGCGGCGTCCCGTGGAGCGTCCACCCTCTTGTGCCTCGAGCGCCCGGTGCTCCTGCGCCATGGGATCGTGGGCCATGATCTCGCCCTTGAAGATCCAGACCTTGACGCCGATCACGCCATAGGCGGTGCGTCCGAGCGCGGTGCCGTAGTCGATATCGGCGCGCAGCGTGTGCAGCGGCACGCGCCCCTCGCGATACCACTCCATGCGCGCAATTTCCGAGCCGCCGAGCCGACCGCCGCAATTGATGCGGATGCCGAGTGCGCCCATTCGGATCGCCGATTGCACCGCGCGCTTCATGGCGCGGCGGAAAGCCACGCGGCGCTCAAGCTGCTGTGCAATACCCTCGGCCACGAGCGTTGCATCAATCTCAGGCTTGCGCACCTCGACGATGTTGAGATGCACCTCTGAGTCGGTCATCGACGCAAGCTCGCGGCGGAGCTTCTCGATATCGGCGCCCTTCTTGCCGATGAGGATGCCGGGGCGCGCGGTGTGCACCGTGACCCGGCATTTCTTGTGCGGGCGTTCGATTACGACCTTGGAGATGCCGGCCTGCTTGCGCGAGGTGAGGATGTGGTCGCGCATCTTCAGATCTTCATGCAGCAAGCGCGCATACTCGCCCCGCGACGCGTACCAGCGCGAATCCCAGGTGCGGTTGACGCCGAGCCTAAGCCCGATCGGATTGACCTTCTGCCCCATTAAGCAGACTCCTCAACTTGGCGCACGATAACGGTGATCTGCGCAAACGGCTTCTCGATACGGCTGGAACGACCGCGCGCGCCGGCCTTCAGACGTTTCATCACGAGCCCTTTACCCACATAGGCCTCGGAGACGACCAGCGCGTCGACATCGAGGTCGTGGTTGTTCTCGGCATTGGCGATCGCCGATTCGAGCGTCTTCTTCACGTCGCGCGCTATGCGCTTGCGCGAGAAGGTGACGTCGGCGAGCGCCTTGTCGACCTTCTTGCCGCGGATCAGCTGGGCAAGCAGGTTCAGCTTTTGCGGGCTCACGCGCAGAAGCCGCGTCACCGCCCTCGCCTCGTTATCCGCCAGCGTGCGTTCGCGTTGCGGCTTGCCCATTACACTTTCGTCCTCTTCGCCTTGCGGTCCGAGGCGTGGCCATAGAAGGTCCGCGTCGGCGCGAACTCGCCGAACTTGTGGCCGATCATGTCCTCGGTGACGAGCACCGGAATATGCTTTTGGCCGTTATGCACGCCGAAGGTGAGGCCGACGAATTGCGGCAGGATGGTCGAACGGCGCGACCACATCTTGATCACCGCGTTCGAGCCTGAGCCGCGCGCCTTCTCGGCCTTCTTCAGCAAATACCCGTCGACGAACGGGCCTTTCCAAATCGAGCGTGCCACGAGCCTAACCTTTCTTCTTCACATGCCGGCTGCGCAGGATGAACTTGTCGGTCGCCCGGTTATGCCGCGTCTTCTTGCCCTTGGTGGACTTGCCCCACGGCGTCACTGGATGCCGGCCGCCGGAGGTGCGCCCCTCGCCGCCGCCATGCGGGTGATCGATCGGGTTCATCGCCACGCCGCGCACCACGGGCCTGCGCCCTTTCCACCGCATGCGGCCGGCCTTGCCGGGATTGATATTGGAATTGTCCGGATTGGAGACGGCACCCACGGTCGCCATGCAGTCGGCCCGCACCATGCGCGTCTCACCGGAATTGAGCCTAAGGATGGCGTAGCCGGCATCGCGCCCGACAAGCTGGACGTAGGTGCCCGCGGCGCGGGCGATCTGGCCGCCCTTGCCAACCTTCATCTCCACGTTGTGGACGATGGTACCGATCGGCATATTGGCGAGCGGCATCGCATTGCCCGGCTTTACGTCAACGCGCGCATCCGCGACCACCGTGTCGCCGGCCGAAAGCCGCTGCGGCGCGAGGATGTAGGAGAGCTCGCCGTCCTCATAGCGGATCAGCGCGATGAACGCGGTACGGTTCGGATCGTATTCCAGCCGCTCCACGGTGGCCGGAACGCCAAGCTTGCCGCGCTTGAAATCGACCATGCGGTAGCTGCGCTTATGCCCGCCGCCGCGATGCCACATGGACACGCGTCCCTGATTGTTGCGGCCGCCGGTCTTGGTGAGCCCTTCGGTGAGCGCCTTGACGGGTTTGCCCTTCCACAGATTGCTGTGGTCGACGAGCACGAGCTGCCGCTGGCTTGGAGTGGTAGGCTTGTACGTTTTGAGGGCCATGGCCGGTTAGATCCTCGTGGTCACGTCGATCTTGTCGCCTTCGGCGAGCCTAATGATCGCTTTCTTGACGTCCTGCTGCTTGCCCTTGACACCACGAAAGGCCTTTGTCTTGCCCTTGCGCAAGATCGTGTTGACGGAGAGCACCTTGACCTTGAACAGCTGCTCCACGGCCGCCTTGATCTCGGGCTTGGTCGCGTCGCGGCGCACCTTGAAGATCACCTGGTTCGATTCCGACGCCATGCTCGATTTCTCGGTGATGACCGGCGCCAGGATGACGTCGTAGGCGGAAAGCGCACTCATTTGAACCGCGCCTCCAGCGCTTCCACTGCCGCCCTGGTGAGGACGAGCTTGTCGTGATTTAGAATGTCATAGACGTTGATGCCGGCGACCGGCAGCACGTCGACGCCCGGCAGATTGCGGGCGGCCTTGGCGAAGGCTTCCTGTACCGCGGCACCGTCAATGATCAGCACCGAGCCAAAGCCGAGCTTCGAGAAGCGCGACCTGAGCTCCTTGGTCTTGGCCTCTTTCAGCTCGCATCTGTCGATCACGATCAGCGTATCGGACTTCACCTTGGCCGAGAGCGCGTGCTTGAGCGCGAGCGCGCGGACCTTTTTCGGCAGGTCGATGGCGTGGCTGCGCGGCTTCGGGCCAAACGCCTTGCCGCCGCCCCGGAACAGCGGCGCCCTGCGGCTGCCGTGACGGGCGCGGCCGGTGCCCTTCTGCCGGTAAAGCTTGGCGCCGGTGTAGTTGACCTCCGAGCGGTCCTGCACCGAGCGCGTGCCGCCGCGCCGCTTGGCGAGCTGGTAGCGCACCATGCGGTGGAGGATGTCGGGGCGCGGCTCGAGCCCGAACACATCGTCCGGTAGCTCAACCGTTCCCGCCTTCTTGGCGTCGAGCGTGGTGACGTCGGCCTGCATTACTCTTGGCTCCCCGCCGCTACTTGCTCTGGATTCGCCTCGGGCTTGGACCTAGCCTGCCCGTTCGCGGCCTCGCCCGATCCTTTACGGAAGGCGCCGGGCTTCGGCGCGGTCTCCGGCAGGGTCCGCTTCACCGCGTCGCGCAACAGCACCCAACCGCCCTTGGCACCGGGCACCGCGCCACGGATCATGATCAGCCCCCGCTCGGGGTCGGTCTTCACCACGCGCAAGTTCTGCGTGGTGACGTTCACGTCGCCCATGTGGCCGGCCATCTTCTTGCCCTTGAACACCTTGCCGGGGTCCTGGCGCTGGCCGGTCGAGCCGTGGCTTCGATGGCTCACCGACACACCGTGCGAGGCACGCAAGCCGTGAAAGCCGTGACGCTTCATGGCGCCGGCAAAGCCCTTGCCGATGGTGGTGCCCGAGACGTCGACGAACTGGCCCTCGACAAAATGGTCGGCGGTGATCTCGGCGCCGACCTCGATCACATTGTCTGGGCTCACCCGAAACTCGGCGAGCTTACGCTTGGGCTCGACATTGGCCACGGCGAAATGCCCGCGCGCCGCGCGCGTCAGCCGCTTCACCTTGGGCGTGCCGGCGCCGAGCTGCAGCGCCGTGTAGCCGTTCTTTTCCGAGGTGCGATGGCCGACGACCTGGCAATTATCGAGCTTCAGCACCGTCACCGGGATGTGCTCCCCGACATCAGTGAAGATCCTCGTCATGCCGAGCTTTTGCGCGATGACACCTGATCGCATCGGACTAATTCCTTGCCTCGTCTTTCGTCCGCCTAGAGCTTGATCTCGACGTCCACGCCGGCGGCGAGGTCGAGCTTCATCAAGGCATCGACGGTCTGCGGCGTTGGGTCGACGATGTCGAGCAAGCGCTTATGCGTGCGCATCTCGAACTGCTCGCGGCTCTTCTTATCGATGTGGGGCGACCGGTTTACGGTGAACTTTTCGATGCGCGTCGGCAGCGGGATGGGTCCCCGCACCTCGGCGCCCGTGCGCCTCGCCGTGTTGACGATCTCCTTGGTCGACGCATCGAGAATACGGTGGTCGAAGGCCTTGAGCCTGATTCTTATATTTTGACTTTGCATCTCGATGGTCCTTGATCGTCGAAGAGCGCGCCGCCCTCAGGACAGCGCGCTCTCGTCTGCCTCCCTTTATTCGATGATCGCCGCCACCACGCCGGCGCCGACCGTGCGGCCGCCTTCGCGAATGGCGAAACGAAGCTTCTCCTCCATGGCGATCGGCACGATCAGCTCGACCGTCATGGCGATATTATCGCCCGGCATTACCATCTCGGTGCCCTCCGGCAGGTGCACCACACCGGTCACGTCGGTGGTGCGGAAGTAGAACTGCGGACGGTAATTGCCGAAGAACGGCGTGTGACGCCCCCCCTCCTCCTTGGTGAGGATGTAGGCCTCGGCCTTGAACTTGGTGTGCGGCTTGACCGAGCCGGGCTTGGCCAGCACCTGGCCGCGCTCCACGCCCTCGCGATCGACGCCGCGCAACAGGCAACCGACATTGTCGCCCGCCTCGCCCTGATCGAGCAGCTTGCGGAACATCTCGACACCGGTTACCACCGTCTTGGTCGTGGGCCGGATGCCGATGATCTCGACTTCCTCGCCAACCTTGACCACGCCACGCTCGATGCGGCCGGTCACCACGGTGCCACGGCCGGAGATCGAGAACACGTCTTCGATCGGCATGAGGAAGGGCTTGTCCTTGGCACGGTCGGGCTGCGGGATGTAGGAATCGACCGCATCCATCAGCGCCTCGATCGATTTCTTGCCGATCTCCTCGTCGCGGCCCTCAAGGGCGGCGAGCGCCGAGCCCTTGACGATCGGAATCTCGTCGCCGGGAAACTCGTATTTGGACAGGAGCTCGCGCACCTCGAGCTCGACGAGGTCGAGCAGCTCCGGGTCGTCCACCATGTCCACCTTGTTCAGGTAAACGACGAGCGCCGGCACGCCGACCTGGCGGGCAAGCAGAATGTGCTCGCGCGTCTGCGGCATCGGGCCGTCCGCGGCAGACACCACGAGAATGGCGCCGTCCATTTGCGCGGCGCCGGTGATCATGTTCTTCACATAGTCGGCGTGACCGGGACAATCCACATGGGCATAATGGCGCTTGGCGGTCTCATACTCCACATGGGCAGTGGAGATGGTAATGCCGCGCGCCTTCTCTTCCGGCGCCTTGTCGATCTCGTCATAGGCGGTGAACTTGGCACCGCCCTTCTCGGCCAGCACCTTGGTGATTGCTGCCGTCAGCGTGGTCTTGCCGTGATCGACGTGACCGATGGTCCCGATGTTGCAATGCGGCTTCGTCCGCTGGAATTTTTCCTTAGCCATGCTGGCTCTCCATCCTTCAACACAAAAACGTCTGTCTTCTCCAAAGGCCTCGCGGCGCTTCAGGCGAACTTCGCCTGCACCTCTTCAGCGACCGCCTGCGGGACTTGCGCATAGTGGTCGAATTGCATGGTGAACTGCGCCCTGCCCTGGCTCATGGAGCGGAGCGTATTCACGTAACCGAACATATTGGCGAGCGGCACCATGGCGCTGATCACCGCGGCGTTGCCACGGGTCTCCTGGCCGCGCACCTGACCGCGCCGGCTGGTGAGGTCTCCGATAATGCCGCCGACATACTCTTCCGGCGTCACCGCCTCGACCTTCATGATCGGCTCGAGCAGCTTGGGCCCGGCCTTCATGGCCCCTTCGCGGAACGCCGCCCGGGCCGCAATCTCAAACGCCATGACGGAAGAATCGACGTCGTGATAGGCGCCGTCGATGAGGCTCACCTTCACGTCGAGGATGGGGAAGCCCGCGAGCACGCCGGAATCGACAACGCTCTTCACGCCCTTCTGCACGCCCGGGATGTACTCCTTCGGGACATTGCCGCCGACCACCTTGTTCTCGAACTCGAAGCCCTTGCCTTGCTCGTTCGGCTCGATCACGAGCTTCACGCGGGCGAACTGGCCAGAGCCGCCGGTCTGTTTCTTGTGGGTGTAGTCAACATCGGCACGTCTCGACACAGTCTCGCGATAGGCGACCTGCGGCGCGCCGACATTGGCCTCGACTTTGAACTCACGGCGCATGCGGTCGACGATGATGTCAAGATGAAGCTCGCCCATGCCCTTGATGATGGTCTGGCCGGATTCATGGTCCACCGAGACGCGGAACGACGGGTCTTCTTGGGCGAGACGATGCAGCGCGACTCCGAGCTTCTCCTGGTCGCCCTTGGTCTTGGGCTCGACCGCGACTTCGATAACCGGCTCCGGGAACTCCATGCGCTCGAGGATCACAGGCTTGGCGGGATCGCATAGCGTATCGCCGGTGGTGACATCCTTGAGGCCGGCAAGCGCCACGATGTCGCCGGTATAAGCTTCCTTGATATCCTCGCGGTGATTGGCATGCATGAGCAGCATGCGGCCGATGCGCTCCTTCTTGTCCTTCACCGTGTTGAGCAGGGTCGTGCCAGTTTCCGCCTTGCCGGAATAGATGCGGCAGAAGGTGAGCGAGCCGACGAAGGGGTCGTTCATGATCTTGAAGGCGAGCATGGAGAGCGGCTCGGTGTCAGAAGGCGCGCGTGTCACCTCTCCGCCCGTCTTGAAGTCGATGCCCTTCATGGGCGGCACATCGACGGGCGAAGGCAGATAATCGACGACCGCGTCGAGCATCGGCTGCACGCCTTTGTTCTTGAAGGCCGAGCCGCACAGGATCGGCACAAATATGTTGTGGATCGTGCCCTTGCGGACCAGCGCCTTGATCGTCTCTTGGCTCGGCTGCTTGCCCTCGAGATAGCCCTCCATGGCCCCCTCGTCGAGCTCTACAGCCTGCTCCACGAGCTTCTCGTGATACTCCTTGGCCTGATCGAGCAGATCGGCCGGGATCTCCTCGTCATGGAAGCTCGCTCCCAAGGCCTCATCGTCCCATACCACCGCCTTCATGCGGACGAGGTCGATGATGCCCTTGAATTTGCTCTCGGCGCCGAGCGGCAGCTGCAATATGATTGGATTGGCCCCAAGGCGATCGCGCACCATCTGCACCGAGACGAAGAAGTCGGCGCCGATCTTGTCCATCTTGTTGACGAACACCATGCGCGGCACGCCGTATTTGTCGGCCTGCCGCCAAACCGTCTCGGTCTGCGGCTCAACGCCCTGGTTCGCGTCAAGCAGCGCTACGGCGCCGTCTAGCACGCGCAAGGACCGCTCGACTTCGATGGTGAAGTCCACGTGGCCTGGCGTGTCGATGATGTTGATGCGCTTGCGGTTCCAGTAGGCCGTGGTCGCGGCCGAGGTGATGGTGATGCCGCGCTCCTGCTCCTGCTCCATCCAGTCCATGGTGGCGGCGCCGTCATGCACCTCGCCGATCTTATGGCTCTTGCCGGTGTAATAGAGGACACGTTCCGTGGTCGTGGTCTTGCCGGCGTCGATATGCGCCATGATCCCGATGTTGCGGTAGTCCTGAAGTGGGGTAGCTCGTGGCATCTCAAAAGATCCTTGAACTCGTTACCAGCGGTAATGGGAGAAGGCACGGTTTGCCTCCGCCATGCGGTGGGTGTCCTCGCGCTTCTTAACGGCAGTACCGCGGTTGTTGGCGGCGTCGAGGAGCTCCCCCGACAGGCGCTCGACCATCGTGTTTTCGTTGCGTCCGCGCGCCGAGGAGATGATCCAACGGATTGCCAGCGCCTGCCGGCGATCGGAGCGAACCTCGACTGGGACCTGATAGGTGGCGCCGCCGACGCGGCGGGACCGCACCTCGAGAGCCGGCATCACGTTGCGCAAGGCCTCGTGAAACAGCTCGACCGGGTTCTGCTTGCTCTTCTTCTCCATCTGGTCGAGCGCGCCATAGACGATCCGCTCGGCGACGGACTTCTTGCCTTCCTGCATGATGCTGTTCATGAACTTGGTCAGCACCACGTCCCCGAATTTCGGATCGGGGATGATGTCGCGCTTATCTGCCTTGCGCCGCCGGGACATAGTTTAGTTCCTTGATTCTTCTTCCGAAGATCCCCGGCCCGCCTTCGGCTTGCCAGAGTGACCTCCGTGTTCCTAAGAGGTCACTTCGGGCGCTTGGCGCCGTATTTCGAGCGCCGCTGGCGGCGATCGCCTACGCCTTGGTATCGAGCACGCCACGAATAATGTGATAGCGCACGCCCGGCAGGTCCTTGACGCGGCCGCCCCGGATCAGGACCACCGAATGCTCCTGGAGGTTATGACCCTCGCCCGGGATGTAGCTCGTCACCTCAAGCCCGTTGGTCAGGCGCACGCGCGCGACCTTCCGGAGCGCCGAGTTCGGCTTCTTCGGCGTCGTCGTGTAGACGCGCGTGCACACGCCGCGCTTCTGTGGGCAGGCCTGCATGGCCGGCACTTTGTTCCGCTTCACCGGCTGGCGGCGCGGCTTGCGGATCAGCTGTTGTATCGTCGGCATGTAAGCCTTCGTCCAATCTCTGTTCCAAAGGGCCAAAGGCCCACAACACCTGAGGCTGAAGTGCGGGTGAGCGCGATCTTCAGCCCCTTAAACCAGAGGACCTTGGAGGGCAGGCCCCCAAGATCGTGTGCCCGAATTTGACCCGGTTAGGCCGGCAGCGTCTAGCCCACTGCGTGAAGGGCTACCGCCTGCCGCGAAAGTGCGCGCGTTGTATCAGGGCGATTCTCTTATCGTCAAGGGTTCAGGTGCCTGGTTTCAGGTGTCAGGCGCGAGATTCGTCCCGACGCCTGACACGTGAACCACCTGATACCGGAACTAAACTGTCTCGCGCTCCTCCGCAGCCTCGTCGTCGTCTTGCTCGATTCGCTCGGATGCCGTGCGCTCACGCTCCTCCAGGATAAGATCGTCGCGGTGGCTCGCGATCTTGCTCAACCTGGCAAGCATGGCGCCCGTGCCGGCCGGAATGAGCCGCCCGACGATGACGTTCTCCTTCAGCCCCTCGAGTGCATCGGTCTTGCCGTTGACGGCAGCGTCGGTAAGCACGCGGGTGGTCTCCTGGAAGGAGGCCGCCGAGATGAAGGAGCGGGTCTGAAGGCTCGCCTTGGTGATGCCGAGCAGCACCGGCTGCCCGGTCGCTGGCTTGCCGCCCTGAGCCTCGATCGCCGTGTTGGCGTCCTCGAAGTCGATCCGGTCCACCTGCTCCCCCTTGAGGAAGTCGGTCGAACCGGGATTGTCCACCTCCGTCTTCTGCAGCATCTGCCGGACGATCACCTCGATATGCTTGTCGTTGATGGTGACGCCCTGGAGCCGGTACACCTCCTGGATCTCATTGACGAGATAGTTGGCAAGCTCCTCGACGCCCTTGATGGCAAGGATGTCGTGCGGTGCCGGGTGACCATCGAGCAGGAACTCGCCCTTCTCGATGCGATCACCCTCCTGCACGGCGAGATGCCGTCCCTTGGGGATCAGATACTCGACCGGCTCATGGCTGTCGTCGTCGGGCACAATGGTGATGCGCCGCTTGTTCTTGTAGTCCCGACCAAGCTGCACCGTGCCGGAGACTTCGGCGATGATGGCGTGATCCTTAGGGCGCCTTGCCTCGAACAGCTCGGCCACCCGCGGCAGACCACCGGTAATGTCGCGGGTCTTGGCACTCTCCATGGGGATACGCGCCAACACATCGCCGGCCATCACCTGATGGCCAGGCTCCACCGACATGATCGCGTCGACGGGCAAGAGGTAACGGGCTTCGCCACCACGCGACAGCTTGCCGACTTTGCCCTTCTTGTCCTTGATCACGACGGCAGGCCGAAGGTCCACGCCTCTCGGGCTTGCGCGCCAATCGACGATGACGCTGTTGGTGATACCCGTCGACTCGTCCTTCCTCTCGCTGACCGACACGCCTTCGACCAAGTCCTCGAAGTCGACAATGCCTTCGATCTCGGTCAGCACCGGACGGGTGTAGGGGTCCCACTCGGCGAGACGATCGCCGCGCTTGACCTTGGCTCCGTCGTCCACGCGCAAATGCGTGCCGTAAGGCAGCCGGTGCACCGCACGCTCGGTGCCGTCCTGATCCGCCACGACCAAGAGGGTGTTGCGGCCCATGACCATGAGGCGGCCCTGCGAGTCCTTCACCACGTTGCGCTGCTTGATCTTCACTGTGCCGTCGAAATTCGACTCTAGCGACGACTGATCGACGACCTTGGCGCTCGCCACGCCACCCAGATGGAAGGTGCGCATGGTGAGCTGCGTACCAGGCTCGCCGATCGACTGCGCGGCGATGACGCCAACCGCCTCGCCGAGATTGACCGGCGTGCCGCGGGCAAGATCACGTCCATAACATTTGGCGCAGATGCCGTTGCGGGTCTCGCAAGTGAGGGCCGAGCGGATACGAATCTCTTGGACGTGCCCCTCCTCCAAAGCCTCAACCTGCTCCTCCTCGATCAGCTCGCCGGCCTTGATGATCACCTTGCCCGTGGCTGGATTCTTCACATTCTCGGCCGCGGTACGACCAAGCACGCGTGCACCAAGCGACACCGTGACTTCGCCGGACTCGATCAGCGCCCGTGCGGTGATGCCAGCGGTCGTGCCGCAGTCCTCCTCGGTCACGATGCAGTCCTGCGCCACGTCGACCAGGCGGCGGGTCAAGTAACCCGAGTTCGCCGTCTTCAACGCGGTGTCGGCGAGACCCTTGCGGGCGCCGTGGGTCGAGTTGAAATACTCGAGCACCGACAACCCCTCCTTGAAGTTGGAGATGATTGGCGTCTCGATGATCTCGCCCGACGGTTTGGTCATCAGGCCGCGCATGCCGGCGAGCTGTTTCATCTGGGCAGGCGAGCCGCGGGCACCGGAGTGCGACATCATATAGATGGAATTGATCGGCTTCTCCCGCCCGGTCTTCGCATCGCGCTGCACCGACGAGATCCGCTTCATCATCTCCTTGGCGACCTGCTCGGTGCACTCCGTCCAGGTATCAACGACCTTGTTGTATTTCTCGCCTCGGGTGATGAGGCCGTCATTATACTGCTGCTCATATTCGCGGACGAGCTCGCTCGTCTTATGCACGATGGCGTCCTTGGTCTCGGGGATCACCATGTCGTCCTTGCCGAACGAGATGCCGGCACGGCACGCATAGGAGAAGCCGAGCCCCATGATCTTGTCGCAGAAGATGACCGTCTCCTTCTGACCGCAGTGGCGGTAGACCATGTCGATCATGTGGGAGATGTCCTTCTTGGTGAGCAGCCGGTTGACCAAGTCGAAGCTGACGTTCGGCTTGCGGGGCAAAAGGTCGCCCAAGAGCATGCGGCCGGGCGTCGTCTCATAGATATGCGACACCGGTTTGCCCTTCTCGTCCACCGTGCGGAAGCGGCCTTTGATCTTGGCGTGCAAACTCAAGACCTTGGCGTCGAGCGCGTGCTGGATCTCTGCAATGCTGCCGAAGGCCATGCTCTCGCCAGGCTCGCCATCCATGGCGATCGACAGGTAGTAGATACCGAGCACGATGTCCTGGGACGGCACGATGATTGGCGAGCCGTTGGCCGGGTGCAGGATGTTGTTGGTCGACATCATCAGCACGCGAGCCTCAAGCTGGGCCTCAAGCGACAAGGGAACGTGGACCGCCATCTGATCGCCGTCGAAGTCGGCGTTGAACGCCGCGCAGACGAGCGGATGCAGCTGGATGGCCTTGCCCTCGATCAGCACCGGCTCGAAGGCCTGAATGCCGAGGCGATGGAGCGTCGGAGCGCGGTTGAGCAGCACCGGATGCTCGCGGATCACCTCATCGAGGATATCCCAGACCTCGGGCTTCTCCTTTTCCACGAGCTTCTTCGCCTGCTTCACCGTCGCGGCGTGACCCTTGGCGTCAAGCCGCGCATAGATAAAGGGCTTGAACAGCTCGAGCGCCATCTTCTTCGGCAGCCCGCACTGGTGCAGCTTGAGCTCAGGCCCAACCACGATCACCGAGCGGCCGGAATAGTCGACGCGCTTGCCGAGCAGGTTCTGGCGGAACCGCCCTTGCTTACCCTTGAGCATGTCGGCGAGCGACTTGAGCGGCCGCTTGTTCGCGCCCGTGATGACGCGTCCACGCCGTCCGTTGTCGAACAGCGCGTCAACGGCCTCCTGCAGCATCCGCTTCTCGTTACGGATGATGATGTCGGGCGCGCGAAGCTCCATCAGCCGCTTCAGACGATTGTTGCGATTGATGACGCGGCGATAGAGGTCGTTCAAGTCCGAGGTCGCGAAGCGGCCGCCATCGAGTGGCACGAGCGGCCGCAGCTCCGGCGGGATGACCGGCACCACGGTCAAGATCATCCACTCAGGCTTGTTGCCTGACTCGATGAAGGCCTCCACGACCTTGAGCCGCTTGGCGAGCTTCTTCGGCTTGAGCTCGGAGGTCGACTCGGCGATCTCCTGGCGAAGCTCGTCACGGGTCTTCTCGAGATCGAGGCCCTTCAACAGCTCGCGGATCGCCTCGGCGCCGATCGACGCCGTGAAGGAATCCTCGCCGAAATCGTCCTGCGCCTTGAGGTACTCTTCCTCGGTCAGGAGCTGCAGCGGCTTCAGCGTGGTGAGCCCCGGCTCGAGCACGATGTAGTTCTCGAAATAGAGAACGCGCTCGAGATCCTTGAGCGTCATGTCCAGCAGCAGCCCGATGCGGGACGGCAGCGACTTCAAGAACCAGATATGCGCGACGGGCGCGGCAAGTTCGATATGGCCCATGCGCTCGCGCCGGACCTTGGCCAGCGTGACCTCGACCCCGCACTTCTCGCAGATGACGCCCTTGTACTTCATGCGCTTGTACTTGCCGCACAAGCACTCGTAGTCCTTGACCGGACCGAAGATGCGCGCGCAGAAGAGCCCGTCGCGCTCCGGCTTGAAGGTGCGATAGTTGATCGTCTCAGGCTTCTTGATCTCCCCATACGACCAGGATAGAATTTTCTCCGGGCTCGCAATGCCGATGCGAATCTGGTCGAAATTCTGCTGCTGGGTCTGAGGACTGAAGAGATTGACGATTTCCTGATTCATTCTCTGTCTCCAATGGGCGTCCGCCGCCCTTCGGTTCGAAATAAGTCCGCGTCTCTAGTTCGCTCCGCTCACTCGGGCGCCGGCCGCTGGGGCAATCTCGCCCGCACCGGCTGCCGCTCCTCGGGTCGCGGCTGCACCAGCTCCACGTTCAGCCCAAGCGCCCGCATCTCCTTGACGAGGACGTTGAAGCTTTCCGGGATGCCCGCCTCGAAGGTGTCGTCGCCGCGCACGATGGCCTCGTAGACCTTGGTGCGGCCAGCAACGTCATCCGATTTGACGGTCAGCATCTCCTGCAGCGTGTAGGCCGCGCCGTAAGCCTCGAGCGCCCACACCTCCATTTCGCCGAAGCGCTGGCCGCCGAACTGCGCCTTGCCGCCCAGCGGCTGCTGAGTGACAAGGCTGTAAGGCCCAATCGAGCGTGCGTGGATCTTGTCGTCCACAAGATGGTGAAGCTTCAACATATAGATGTAGCCCACCGTCACCTTGCGCTCGAACGGCTCGCCGGTGCGCCCATCATGTAGCGTCACCTGCCCGGAGGTGTCGAGATCGGCCGCCTGGAGCAGCGCCGTCACGTCGCCCTCATGCGCCCCATCGAACACCGGGGTGGCGACGGGAACGCCGTCGCGCAGATCCTCGCTCACCTCGATGAGATGATCGTCTTTCAGCGCGCCGACTGCCTTGTCGTCACCATAGACGGACTTGAGCAGGTCCTTGAGCGGCTTCACCTTCTTTGAGGCATTGTACGCATCGAGAGCTTCGCCGATCTTGCGGCCCAAGCCCCGGCACGCCCAGCCGAGATGGGTCTCCAGGATCTGGCCCACATTCATGCGGCTCGGCACGCCGAGCGGGTTCAGCACGATGTCGATCGGGGTGCCGTCATCCAGATACGGCATGTCCTCGATCGGCACGATCTGACTGATCACGCCCTTGTTGCCATGGCGCCCGGCCATCTTGTCGCCGGGCTGGATCTTGCGCTTCACCGCCACGAAGACCTTGACCATCTTCATCACGCCCGGAGGCAGCTCGTCGCCGCGCTGCAGCTTGTCAACTTTGTCGACGAAGCGCTGCTCGAGCCCCTTCTTGGCGTCTTCATATTGACGGCGGATGGCCTCGACCTCGGCCATGGCCTTCTCGTTCTTGAGCGCGACCTCCCACCAATGGGAACGTGGTACCTCATCGAGCAATGCCTCGGTGACCTTGGCGTCCTTCTTGATGCCCTTCGGTCCCTTCGACACGACCTTGTGCATCAGCACGTCCTTGAGACGGCCGTACACATTGCGGTCGAGGATGGCGAGCTCGTCGTCGCGGTCCTTAGCGAGACGCTCGATCTCCTCCCGCTCGATGGCCATTGCGCGTTCGTCCTTCTCTACGCCGTGTCGGTTGAACACGCGCACCTCGACGACCGTCCCGGTCACGCCGGGCGGCAGCTTGAGCGAGGTGTCGCGCACGTCGGACGCCTTCTCGCCGAAAATGGCGCGGAGCAATTTCTCCTCCGGCGTCATCGGGCTCTCGCCCTTGGGCGTGATCTTGCCGACCAGAATGTCGCCAGGATTCACCTCGGCGCCGATATAGACGATACCCGCCTCGTCGAGGTTCTTCAGCGCCTCCTCCGAGACGTTCGGGATATCGCGCGTGATCTCCTCCGGCCCGAGCTTGGTGTCGCGGGCCATTACCTCGAACTCCTCGATATGGATCGATGTAAACACGTCGTCGCGCACGACGCGCTCGGAGATCAGGATGGAATCCTCGAAGTTGTAGCCCATCCATGGCATGAAGGCGACGAGCACGTTCCGCCCGAGCGCGAGCTCGCCGAGATCGGTCGATGGACCGTCGGCGATGATCTCGCCAGCCTGCACCTGATCGCCCACCCGCACGAGCGGGCGCTGATTGATGCAGGTGTTCTGGTTCGAGCGCTGGAACTTGCGTAGATTATAGATGTCAACGCCTGACTTCGACGGATCGGTTTCCTCGGTCGCGCGCACCACGATGCGGGTGGCGTCGACCTGATCGACTACGCCGGTACGGCGTGCGCCAATGGCAGCGCCTGAATCGCGGGCCACCACCTCTTCCATACCGGTGCCGACAAGCGGCGCTTCCGCCGTGATCAGCGGCACGGCCTGACGCTGCATGTTGGAACCCATGAGAGCCCGGTTGGCGTCGTCGTTCTCGAGGAACGGAATGAGCGCGGCCGCCACCGACACGAGCTGCTTCGGCGACACGTCAATGAGGTCGACCTTCTCCGGCGGCATCAGCTCCACGTCGCCGGCATGCCGGCACACGATCAGCTCCTCGGTGAAGGTGCCGTTCGGCGCGAGCTTCGCATTGGCTTGCGCGATGATGTAGCGCGCCTCCTCCATGGCCGAGAGGTAAACCACCTCGTCGGTCACTTTGCCCTTGACCACGCGGCGGTAAGGACTCTCGATGAAGCCGTATTTGTTCACCCGCGCGTAGGTGGCGAGCGAGTTGATGAGACCGATATTCGGTCCCTCCGGCGTCTCGATCGGACAGATGCGGCCGTAATGGGTCGGGTGCACGTCGCGCACCTCAAAGCCGGCCCGCTCGCGGGTGAGACCGCCAGGCCCAAGCGCGGAGAGCCGCCGCTTGTGGGTGATCTCCGACAGCGGGTTCGTCTGATCCATAAACTGCGACAGCTGCGAAGACCCGAAGAACTCGCGGACCGCGGCAGCCGCTGGCTTCGCATTGATCAGGTCCTGCGGCATCACGGTGTCGATATCGACGGAGCTCATGCGCTCCTTGATCGCCCGCTCCATGCGCAAGAGGCCCACGCGATACTGATTCTCCATCAGCTCGCCGACTGACCGCACACGGCGGTTGCCAAGATGATCGATGTCGTCGATCTCGCCCTTGCCGTCGCGCAGGTCCACGAGCGTCTTGATGACGGCGAGAATGTCCTCTTTGCGCAGCGTGCGCACCGTATCCGGGCATTCAAGGTCGAGCCGCATATTCATCTTGACGCGGCCCACGGCGGACAGGTCGTACCGCTCGGAGTCGAAGAAAATGCCGTTGAACAGCGTCGCAGCGGCCTCGAGCGTCGGCGGCTCACCGGGACGCATGACGCGGTAGATATCGAGGAGCGCTTCCTCGGTATTCGAATTCTTGTCGATGGCGAGCGTGTTGCGGATGAAGGCGCCGACATTGACATGGTCGATATCGAGGAGCGGAAGCTCCTTGAGACCAAGCTCTCTCAGCGTGGCGACGAGCTTGGCATCGATCTCCTCGCCAGCCTCGGCGTAGATCTCGCCAGTCTCCATGTTGACGATGTCCTCGGCGAGGTAGCGGCCGTGGAGATCCTCGTCCTTTACGAGGAGATCCTTCAGGCCTTCATCGGCGAGCTTCTTAGCGAGACGGGCCGTGACCTTGCGGCCAGCTTCGATCGCGATCTTGCCGGTCTTGGCGTCGATCAGATCGCTCGACGACTTGATGCCGCGCATCCGGTCGGGTCGGAACGGCATCCGCCAGCCTTCCTTGGTGGCCTTGAGTGGGATGCGGTCATAGAAGGTCGAGAGGATCTCTTCGTCGTCGAGGCCGAGCGCATAGAGAAGCGTCGTCACCGGAAGCTTCCGGCGTCGGTCGATGCGCACATAGACGATGTCCTTGGCGTCGAACTCGAAGTCGAGCCAGGAGCCGCGATAGGGAATGATGCGGGCGGCGAAGAGCAGCTTGCCGGAGGAATGGGTTTTGCCGCGGTCGTGGTCGAAGAACACGCCCGGGCTGCGATGCATCTGCGAGACGATGACACGCTCGGTGCCGTTGATGACGAAGGTGCCGTTCGACGTCATGAACGGCATGTCGCCCATATAGACGTCCTGCTCCTTGATGTCCTTGACCGAGCGGGCGCCAGTTTCCTCGTTCACATCGAACACGATGAGCCTGAGGGTCACCTTCAACGGCGCGGCGAAGGTCATGCCGCGCTGCTGACACTCATCGACGTCGTATTTCGGCTGCTCGAAGGCATAGCGCACGAACTCAAGCTGGGCGCGCTCGCCGAAGTCCCGAATGGGAAATACCGAACGGAACACAGCCTGCAGACCCTCGTCGGGACGTCCCCCCTCGGGCTCATCCACCATCAGGAACTGATCGTAGGACTGCTTCTGCACCTCGATGAGGTTGGGCATTTCGGCCACTTCATGGATGCGGCCAAACATTTTCCGCAACCGCTTACGACCGTTCGAAGAAGTCTGCTGCGCCATGTGGTCCTCTCAAGCTCGAAGAGACGGCTCACCAGAGTCCCCGCAGTCTCGATTGCGGAGGTTCTGGCGAAGCGTCACTGACAATTGATGGGTTGTGCCCGGGCGGAGTCCGGCTCCTGAATATGGGATCCGCCCGGGCGCATTTCAACCCAAGCTATTTCAACTCGACGGTCGCGCCAGCGCCCTCGAGCTGCTTCTTTATCTTGTCTGCCTCGTCCTTGTTCACGCCTTCCTTGACCGGCTTGGGTGCGCCCTCGACCAGGTCCTTCGCCTCTTTCAGGCCAAGGCCGGTGATCGCGCGCACCTCCTTAATAACATTGATCTTTTGAGCGCCGACAGTGGCCAGGATGACGTTGAACTCCGTCTTCTCCTCGGCAACAGCGGCGGGAGCAGCGCCAGCGCCAGCGGCCATCATGGCCACCGGAGCCGCGGCGGAAACGCCCCATTTCTCCTCGAGCATTTTGGCGAGCTCGGCCGCCTCAAGTACAGTGAGGCCCGAAAGCTCGTCGACGATTTTCTGTAAGTCAGCCATTAGAGTTATCCTCGTAAGTTACAATACTGGTTCCACCACGGCGGCTCACGCCGCCTCGCCTGTTTTGCCGTAGGCCGCAAACACGCGCGCCAACTGCGCGCCCGATCCATTCACCACGCGAGCAATCTTGCTCGCCGACGCTTGAACGAGCCCGATAAGCTTGCCTCGAAGCTCATCGAGCGATGGAAGGTTTGCGAGCGAGCTCACCCCTTGGGGGTCCAGCACCGTCGTTCCCATCGCGCCACCAAGAATCACGAATTTCTCGTTGGCCTTGGCGAATTTGACGGCAACTTTTGGTGCCGCCACGGGATCGTTGGAATAAGCGAGGCAGGTCGGCCCCTTCAGCAGATCCGCAATCCCCTTGGCGTTGGTCCCTTCCAGAGCGAGCTTCACGAGCCTGTTCTTGGCCACCTTGACCTGGCCGCCCGCGCTGCGAATGTCGCGGCGGAACTTGGTCATGTCAGAGACCGAGAGCCCGGCATAGTGAGCAACGACGATCACGCCAGTCTTGGCGAAGGCGTCGTGAAGCGCCGTTACGACTTCGCGCTTCTCAGCTCTTTCCACAGCTCACTCCGTCAGTTGCGAGGCTGGAGCGGATGCTCCTTACCTCTTAACCACACCTTGCCGCAGGAAGCGCGGGCGGACGGCAAGCCGCGCCCCGCTCTTCACAGCAGCGCTCCGTTGCCTGTCCTGCTCGTACGCAAACAGCGATTGAGCCACTTACGAGGTTCAAACCGATCTCCAGGTCACGGGACTTCCGAAACCTCGAACCGTTCGTCTCCCGTCTCATGCAGGCCGAACTGGCTTAAGCGGTCGCCCGCACCTGCAATCTCGGACAGGTATGAGCCGCTTCTAAACGAAGCGGCCCTTTCGGGAACCCACGAAGAGGTCCCGAAACTCACTAATGCACCCCACTCGCTACGCTTGTCGGCTCGATCTTCACGCCCGGGCCCATGGTGGAGGCCACCGCCATGCGCTTGAGGAACGTGCCCTTGGCACCCGACGGTTTCGCCTTCATTACGGCGTCCACTAGCGCGCGGATGTTCTCGACCAGCGCCTGCTCGGTGAAGCTCGCCTTGCCCACGCCGGCCTGAACGATGCCAGCCTTCTCGACTCTGAACTCGACCGCGCCGCCCTTGGCGCCGCTTACGGCCTGCGCCACATCCATCGTCACCGTTCCCACCTTCGGGTTCGGCATCAGACCGCGCGGGCCCAACATCTTTCCGAGACGCCCGACGAGCGGCATCATGTCCGGCGTGGCGATGCAGCGGTCAAATTCGATGACGCCCTTCTGCACCTGCTCAACCAAATCTTCAGCACCAACCACATCGGCACCGGCCTTCTTGGCTTCCTCGGCCTTGGCGCCCTTGGCGAACACGCCGACGCGCAACTTCCGGCCAGAGCCGTTAGGCAGCTGACAGACGCCGCGTACCATCTGATCGGCATGACGCGGATCGACGCCGAGGTTGAGCGCGACCTCGATCGTCTCGTCAAACTTCACCCGCGCTGCGTTCTTGACGAGCTTCACCGCCTCTTCGAGCGAATAAAGTTTGTCGCGATCGACGGTCGCCTTTGCCGCGCGAAACCTTTTGCCGGGTTTGCTCATGGCCTACTCCTGAACCTCCAGCCCCATGGAGCGGGCCGAGCCCGCAATGATCTTCATCGCCTGCTCGACCGAGTTCGCATTGAGGTCCTTCATCTTGACCTCGGCGATCTGGCGGAGCTGCTCTTTGGTGACGCTGCCCGCGCCGGTACGGCCGGGCTCTTTCGATCCCTTGCCGATCTTGGCCGCCTTCCTGAGGAGGTACGATGCCGGCGGCGTCTTCATCTCGAAGCTGAAGGAGCGGTCGGCATAGACCGTGATGACGGTCGGGATCGGCGAGCCCGGTTCGATGCCTTGCGTCGCCGCGTTGAACTGCTTGCAGAACTCTGGAATGTTGACCCCGCGCTGGCCGAGCGCAGGGCCGATCGGCGGCGAGGGATTGGCCTGCCCCGCCGGCACTTGCAGCTTGATGTAACCGTCGATCTTCTTCGCCATCGCCTACTCTTCCCGCGCCTTCTCGCTCAACACTTCGCGAAGCCTAAAGCTTCTCCACCTGTCCATATTCGAGTTCGACCGGAGTGGCCCGGCCGAAAATCGACACCGCCACCTTGAGGCGGGCACGCTCCTCATCAACCTCCTCGACGAGCCCGTTGAACGAGGCAAACGGCCCATCGGCCACCCGCACCTGCTCGCCGATCTCGAAGGTGACCGACGGCTTCGGCCGTTCCACGCCCTCCTGCACCTGTTGCAGGATGCGCCCGGCCTCTTCCTCGCTGATCGCGATCGGCTTGTTTTCGGTGCCGAGGAATCCCGTCACCTTCGGCGTGCTCTTGATCAAATGGTAGGTCTGATCATTGAGCTCCATCTTCACCAGCACGTAGCCCGGAAAGAACTTCCGCTCCGAGGCGACTTTCCGGCCGCGGCGCATCTCGACGACCTCTTCCATCGGCACGAGCACCTCGTCGATCTGCTCGGCGAGCCCCGCGGCGACGGCGCGCTCCTTGATCGACTCGGCGACCTTCCGCTCGAAGTTCGAATAGGCGTGAACGATATACCAGCGCATTGTCATCGGATCGACATGGCCTCCTACCGGCCGATACCCAGCAAGAAGCTCACGAAAAAACTCAAGACCTGATCGGCGGCGAGGAAGAAGAGCGCAGCCGCGATCACCATCACCAGCACCATGATGGTGGTGATGACCGTCTCTCTGCGCGTCGGCCAGGTGACCTTGGAAACCTCGGTCCGTACCTGCTGCAGAAATTCGAATGGATTCGTCCTCGCCATTTCTTTCCTTGTCCGGAGCGGCCGCATCGGCCGCCCCAACCTCGCCTCCTGCGACCTAAAGCGTGGCAGGAGTGGAGGGACTCGAACCCCCAACCCCCGGTTTTGGAGACCGGTGCTCTAGCCAGTTGAGCTACACTCCTATCGCCTGCTCCATCCCAACCGCTGCCTCTCCTGCTTCGAGGCCCATCCGGCGGGCGCAGCATTCTGGAGCGGGTGAAGGGAATCGAACCCTCGTCCTCAGCTTGGAAGGCTGCTGCTCTACCATTGA
>Ga0187819_10000341_pt1 | contig 22914 bp, 19 predicted proteins | sample NC_wetland_sal_i_15_FD_132411 | JGI IMG/M metagenome (GOLD analysis project Ga0187819, IMG submission 132411) | Wetland sediment microbial communities from Neuse River Estuary, North Carolina, USA - SO4_4 | ecosystem: Environmental > Aquatic > Freshwater > Wetlands > Sediment | place: USA...
GCCCGACGGCCGCTTCTTCAAAGGACAGTTTGACGTCGTAACGCAGATCCACGCCGCGCTGCGCCCGCCGGCCGCCGCGCCCCCGGCGACCGCCGCCAAATCCGAATACATCCTCGACCTGAAAGAAATCGCCGAGGATGTCCTGGAGGCCCTCGAAAATGGAAAAGTCCACGTTCTGGAATCCCCCGCCGCCCGCGGAGGACAGCCCGGCGTGGCCATAGGTGTCGTAAATCTGCCGCTTCTGGGCATCGGAGAGGACGCTATACGCCTCGGTGGCCTCGCGGAATTTCTCTTCGGCCTGGGATTTGTCGGCGGGATTGCGATCGGGATGCCAGCGCAGGGCGGCCTTGCGGTAGGCGCTCTTGATCTCGTCGCCGGAGGCGCCGCGGCCTACGCTGAGCACCTCGTAATAATCGCGTTTGGTGGTGGCCATCGGTGGAGGGAGCCTCAGGCGTCGTTGCGTGGCACGACAGGATGTACGGCCACGCGCACCATGGCCGGGCGAAGGACGCGGTTGCGGAAGCGGTAACCCGGGCTGAGCTGCGCGAGGATGGCACCATCGGCGTGAGCGGCGGACTCGATGCGCTCGACGGCCTGGTGCTCATGCGGGTTGAAGGTTTTGCCTTCCGCTTCGATGCGCTCCAGGCCCATTTTGGAAAGCGCGGCCCAGAGCCGGCGGTAAATCAGGTCGAAACCTTCGCGGTATTTTTCGTAGATGGGCTCGCGATGCGCCTCCAGCGCGCGCTCGAAATCGTCGAGCATGGGCAGAATGGCCTCGATGGCTACTCCGATGGCGCGGTAATGTTCGGCGGCGCGGTCGCGTTCGATGCGCTTGCGGTAATTCTCGAAATCGGCCTGGAGGCGAACGAGGGACTTGAGCAGATCGTCGCGTTCCGAGCGCACGGCATCGAACTCTTCCCGCGAGACGGTCGCCGGAGTTGGGGCCGGCGCGGAAGTTGCGCCTACGGGGGAATCGTCAGCAGGAACAGCCGGGCCCGCAGGCTCGGTGCCGGCGGGCGCACCGCGGCGCGTCTTTTCGGCTGCGTCGCTCATGAGGAACGGCTCCCGGAAAGATAGGAATTGAAGTACTGCGCCACACAGGCCACGGTGGTGATGGCCCTCTCGTAATGCATGCGCATGGGCCCGAGGATTCCCAGGGAGCCCTGCATGGGCTCGCTCCAGGCATAGGGAGCGGTGACCAGCGCCAGGCGCTGCCCGGCGCGATCCATGCCGCGCACACCCACTTCCACGTGGACGGGCTCGGGGGCTTCGATGCAACTGGTGAGCAATTCCACGAGCCGGGTGCGTTCTTCGATGGCTTCCAGCAGGTCGCGCACTTCCTCGGGAGGCGCGAGCCAAGCTGGGGTGGCGATCTGGGCGGCACCCTCCAAGTAGAGTTCGCGCGGCGAATCCTCGCCGAGGAGTTTGGGGTCGCAGAGAAGCAGGGCGTTCGAGGAGAGCTGATCGTAGCGCTCGCGGTCGCGCGCGAGCCTCGACTTGAGGTCCGCGCGAATGGCCTGGAGGGTCCAGCCGCGAAATTCCGCATTGACCATGGCGGCGGTGCGGTCGAGCTCCGCGGCGGTAAAGGTGCGCGGGGCGCGGACCACCTTGTCACGCATCATACCGCCCGCGCTCACCAGGACCACCACAATGCGGCCGTCGGGCAGCGGGATGAAGCGCACGTGCTCGATGGCCATGTTCGATACCGAGGGGGAAATCACGATCCCCAGCCCCTGTGTGACCGAGGCAAGCACGTGGCTGGCGCGCTCCATCACTTCCTCCGGGGTGCGGGCGGAGGAAAGTTCGCGATGAATCCACTCGCGGTCCTTTTCCGAAAGCTGGACGGGCTGATCGGCAACGTGCTGGACGAAAAATTGGAATCCCGCAGTAGTGGGCACGCGCCCGGCCGACGTATGGGGCTGGCAGAGATAGCCTTCTTCCTCGAGGTCGACCATCACGTTGCGGACGGTGGCCGCGCTCAAGGGCTCGGCATGGCGGCGGGAGATCGAGCGAGAGGATACGGGCTCGCCGGTTTCGATAAACGTCCGGACCACGTCAGCCAGTATCTCGGAATGTCGCCGGTCAATCATCGTCATTGGAGTGCAGCCCTTGGCGACTGCACGGATACCTCGCGATCGCGTTTCCCTGCCGGCGGCCAGCCGGTGCCCTCACCAACAACTCCGCGCCACAGTCCGTCCGGTTTGGGTCACGCAGGGAGCGCGGCGGGGGTTCGGAACATTACAAATTCATTTTAGGGGCGGACGGCGGGAGCGTCAACTCGGCAGATGGGGGTCTGCTCCGGATCGAAAACCGGACAAGCGCAGGGGCATGGGATTGCCTGAAGTCTCACGTCAGGGCCGCGGCCGGGTTACAGGCAGCACAGACCCTTCGTGCCTCAGGGCAGGCTGGATTGTCGCTGTTACAGGTACCGCTCCATGGCCTCGACGAGGGTTTTGAGAACGGCGACGCGCGCGAAGTATTTGTCGTTGGCGGGAACAATCGTCCAGGGGGCCCGGGTGGTGCCTGTGCGGGCGAACATTTCCTCCACGGCCGCGGTGTAGGCATCCCACTTCTGGCGGTTGCGCCAGTCTTCCTCGGTGAGCTTGTAGGAACGGTAGGGATCGAGTTCGCGGCCGCGGAAGCGTTTGAGCTGCTCCCCGGGAGAGATGTGCAGCCAGAACTTCACGATGACCATTCCGAAGGACTGCTGATGGCCCTCGAATTCACAGATTTCCTGGAAGGCGCGGCGCCACTCGCGTTCCTGTGCAAACCCTTCCACGCGCTCCACCAGGACGCGCCCGTAATAGCTGCGATCGAAAATGGTGAGATGGCCCGCGCGGGGGAGATTGCGCCAGAAGCGCCAGAGGTAGTGGTGGGCCTTCTCCTCATCGCGCGGAGCGGCGAAGCTGACCACGGAGAAGCCGCGGGGATCGAGCGGAGCGGCGATGCGCTTGATGGCGCCACCTTTCCCGGCGGCGTCCCATCCCTCCATGATGCACAACACGGGCACCTTGCGGCGGAAGATGCCGTATTCGGCCTTGAGCAGGCGCACCTGGAGGTCCACCATGTGCGCTTTGTAATCGCGTTGCGGGAGTTTCTGCGAGAGCTGGACGGCGGCCAAGCGGCTGCCCGCGGTCAGGCTGTTGACGGCCAGGGGTTCCGCGACGACGGGCGGCTCGGGACCGTCGTGCCGCCGATTGCGATTCGACTTAGACATCGCCCTCTTCCTCCGCCGCTTCATCCTCGGCAGGCTTTGCCCGCGCTAATCTCTGCCGGCTGGCCGGTTGAACTGGGCCGGATTGCTCGCGCTCGGCAGGGCGAGTGTTCCAAGCGGGCAGCGGAAACTTCAAAGCTGCTTCCATGCGATCGACCAGCGTTTCCAGTGCGCGAACGCGCGCCCAATGGAGATCCTCGGCCTCCAGCAAGGTCCAGGGGGCATAGGCAGTGCTCGAGCGCACGAGCATTTCTTCCGCGGCCTTCAGCCAGCGGCCGTAGTGCTTGTGCTGGCGCCAGTATTCCTTGGTGACTTTCCAGCGCAGCAGGGGATCCTTGCGGTAGGCACGATAGCGGCGCCGTTGCTCCGGCTTGGAGATATGCAGCCAGAATTTGACGAGAACGGCGCCATCGTCCACGAGCCAACGCTCGAACTCGTTAATCTGGGAATAGGCCTGGCGCCAGAGTTTTTTGCCGACCAGATGGTCGCAGCGGTCTTCCAGCACGCGGGCATACCAGGAGTGGTCGAAGATCACCATCTCTCCCTTGCCGGGCAAGGCGAGTTGGTAGCGCCAGAGAAAGTGGTAGCGCAACTCGATAGGGGAAGGGGGCCGTCCGCGATTCACCTGATAGAGGCGGGGATCGAGCAATTCCGAAAGCTTCTTGATGACCTCGCCGCGGCCGCAGGCGTTCCATCCTTCCAGACAGACAATGACGGGGACATTCGCTTCCTGGATGGCGTATTGCAGCAGGCGCAGGCGGCTTTGCAGCGCCTTTACGCGCACGGCGGCGGCAGCCTTTGGGAGCTTCTTATCGAGATCGAGTTCTTCCAGCATAAATCGCGGTACCACGACTCCTGGCTGTGCGGCGTCGCGCGAGACAGCACCAGCAGACAGGACGAACGCCAGTGCCGCCGGGCGGGAGCGCGGAACTAGCCCCCTGCTCCAAACGCTCCCGTATCAATCTGCGCGCGCTGCAAACGGTCCGAAAAGTCCACGTAAATCGTCTTCCATTCGGAATAAAAATCGAGGGCGGCGTCGCCCGACTCGCGATGCCCGTTGCCGGTTTGCTTGGTGCCGCCGAAGGGCAGGTGCGTCTCCGCGCCGATCGTGGGGGCATTCACGTAAACGATCCCGGTATGGAGGTCGCGCATGGCGGCGAAGGCGGCGTTGACGTCGCGGGTGTAAATCGCGGAACTCAGGCCGTAGGTCACGCCGTTCGCCACTTCGATCCCCTGCGACAGGCCATCCACCGGAATCACCGAAACCACCGGCCCGAAAATCTCCTCCTGGGCGATGCGCATGCCGGGGGTAACGTCCGCGAAAATGGTGGGCTCGTGGAACCAGCCTTTGGCATATGGCCCACCCTCCAGACGATGGCCGCCCGCCACGAGCCTGGCACCCTCGCCCTTTCCGATCTCCACGTACTCCATCACGGTGTGAAGCTGCTTCTGACTAATCGCCGGCCCCATCTCCGTGCTGGGATCCAGGCCGTCGCCCACTTTCAGAGATTTGGCACGCGCGATGAAGCGGTCCAGGAACTCGCGATAGACCTTTTTATGGACGCCGACGCGACTGGTGGCCGTGCAGCGCTGGCCGGTGGTGCCGAAGCCGCCCCAGATGCAGCCGTCAACGGCCAAGTCGAGGTTGGCGTCGTCCATCACCAGGCTGATGTTCTTTCCGCCCAACTCGAGATGGCAGGGGCGGAGGAAGGGAGCGCACGCCTCGTTCACCTGGATGCCCACTTCCGTCGAGCCGGTAAAGCTGAGCAGCTTCACGCCCGGATGCTTGAGCATGGCCTTACCGCACACACTTCCGGCCCCGGAAACGAGGTTCACGACGCCGCGGGGCACGCCCGCCTCGTGCAGCACTTCGAAGAGGTTGTAGACGGAGAGCGGAGTTTCCTGCGCGGGTTTGATGACGGCCGTGTTACCCAGGACGAGCGCGGGCATGAGCTTCCAGGAAGGGATGGCCATGGGAAAATTCCACGGGGTGATCAGCCCGCAGACGCCGATGGGCTGGCGCACGCACATGGCCGCTTTGTCCGGCAACTCGGAGGGCGTGGTCTTGCCGAATTGCCGCCGGCCCTCTCCGGCCATGTAATACGTCATGTCAATCGCTTCCTGAACGTCGCCGCGAGTTTCGGCCAGGACTTTGCCCATTTCGCGGGTCATGTGGCGAGCGAACTCTTCCTTGCGGCGGACCAGCAATTCGCCGGCGCGGAAGAGCATCTCGGCGCGTTTCGGCGCGGGCACTTGGCGCCATTGACGGTACGCCTGCGTGGCGGCGTCCACGGCCCGGGCCACGTCCTCTTCGTTCGAGGCCGGAAACATCCCCACGAGGTCGTCGGTGTTTGCGGGATTCCGATTCTCGATAGCTCCGTTGCCGCGGGATTCCTGCCACTCCCCGTCAATGTAGTTCTTATAGACCTTCGGTGCGACTGCCGTAGCCATGCCTACTCCTTCCCAGTGGCGCAAACTTTCCGTGTTGCGATCCCCGGCCCGCCGGGCCTTTCCGAAACGCGGGGTCGGGCCGGCCTAAACTGTCTGCGAGACATTTCTCCGAGCGTTACCTCACGAAAAGAAAGAGCACGGACTAAAGTCCGTGCTACTTAGCCCCGCCGCCATCCTTGAACACGATAATGTAGAAGCGGGTGATCTTCGTCTCTTCCCGAGCGTCCCTGTCCTTTCCTCTCTTCTTCTGGGGCGTGGCCTCCGTGACGGCCGCGGAGGTTCCGGCCGGAAGCCAGTAGAGATCTCCGCCGTGCAGATTGATGGCCTTCGAACCAGCAGGCTCCACGCTCAACTGGGAATCGGAGAGAATGACAAATAAGCGCGGGAAGGGGGAACTCCCCGCGTTGTAGAACCTGCCGGGGGGGAGCGCGCCGGCTTCGACGAGGAGTTCGTCGGTTTCAAACGCGGGAGTCTCCACCACGGGCTTCCCCGCAGCCTCCACGGGGCAATCAAACGGGCCGTCAATCACCTTGACGCAGCGGTTCCGCGGCGTTCCCTGCGGCTTGAGCAGCTCGATGGTGAAATTCTGGAAGGGCGTACCAGCGTCGGTGCGCACGATGTGGGCAAAGCCGCCCTTGGAATAATTGAGCTGGCCGTCATCGAGCGTGGCGTGGGCTTCGGGCTTGCCGGCGACACCGTTCACGTAATCTCCGGGCATGAGCGCCACGGCCAGGTAGGGGAGGTCGTGGGCGTGGAGCAGGGTGGTATCGTGGCCAGAAATCTCGAAATGCCAGGCGCGCACATAGGCATTCTCGAGCACGAGATGGTGGTGAGGCTCGTCCTTCAGCGCCACGGCGGCTGACGAGGCGGGCGCCTGAGCGCGCGCGGAGAGCGCCAGCAGCAGAATTGCAGAAAAGAGCAGCGTTTTCATGGACCCTCCTGAGGGCCAGAGGAAAACTACAGCCGAACGCCGCCCGAGTCAAACTGGTGCGGGAATGGAAGGCAATTCCTTTGCAGAAACGCCTGCGGGTGAAGCCGCGCGGCGATTGCGGGGCTCACGTGCTTGGGGCTCGGCCGGGAAAGCGCAGGCCCGCCCCGCCACGGCGGGCAGGCGCGGCGGGCCCGCGCTACTTCTGCGGCCGTGAGGGGGAAGGGGCTGGAGGACTGGTGCCGGCGGGTGCACGAGGCTCCAGCGGCGTCTTGGGCACGGGCGGGGCTAATCCCGCAGTCGAAGATCCTAATCCCAATTTTTGGAGCGAGTGGGCCTCGATTTTACCAGTGGGCGGCAGGCCCTTGGCCTGCTGAAACCCTTTCATGGCGGAAACGGTCTGGGGATCCCACTTCCCTGAGGGGTCGCCATCATAAAAACCCTCACGGGCCAAGGCTTGCTGGATCTCCCGGATGCGCGCGGGATCGGGGGCGAGCTGGCGTCGGGCCGTGCGCGCGGATTTTTTCTTCTTCTTTGCGCTTCGTTGGTCGGTGGAAGCCGGCCTCGGCGGCGGGGCGGATTGTGGCGGCGCGCTCTGGGATTGGGGCGCCTGTGGGGCAGCCGGCCCCGCACCGAGCAGCAGAGCGACAACGAGGGCACAAAGCGAGGTTCGCAGCGTTCGAGGAGGACACACAGTTCGTTCCTCAGGATAGGCAGGAATGTCTGTCCAAAGGCCGGCAAAAAAAACCGCCGGGCCGCCTCGCAGGAGACGGCCCGGCGAAATCAACTGGATCCGTGCCTCCACAACCAGGGATTATTTATCCGGCTGCGGCACGGCGCCTGCCAGGAACAGGGTGAGCGGCCCGGCCGAACCAGGCCCGGAGCGGCGCACCTTGAAGATGACGTTGTCGCCGGGCTTCATACGTCCGGTGACGCGGCGCCAGTCGCGCAGGTTCTGGATGGGCTGGTGATCCACTTCCTGGACTACGTCGCCGCGCCCAAAGCCCACGTCTTCGCCGAAGCTGGCTGGGTCAATCTGGGTCACGATCACGCCGCTGGCCTGATCGAGCCCCAGGCGCTGCTGGAGTTCCGGGGTGACGTCTTCCACATGCAAGCCGAAGTCGGTGGCGCCCTGTTCTCCGGACTGGTCGTCGCTGACCTGAGCGGTGGCCGGGAAGAGTTTGGTGCGATCGGCCACGCCGACGGAAGTCGAGTGGTTCTGCTTGTCGCGCATATAAGTGACCTGAACGCTACCGCCGATCGGCGTGGCGATAATCGGATTCACCAAGTCATTGCCGTTGATCACGGGCTTCCCGTTCACGGAGGTGACCACGTCGCCCGTCTTGAGCCCCGCCTTGTCCGCCGGGCTGCCCGGCTCGACGCGTTCGATCACGATACCGTGCTCGACACCAAGTTCCTTGAGCAGCGCGGGATTATTGCTGCGTTCCTCGTTGAAGGTGATGCCGATGGAACCACGGGTGACTTTTCCTTTGGTGACAAGCTGGTTGTAAATCCCGATGGCGGTATTCGAAGGCAGAGCAAAGCCCACGCCCTCGTAGCCGCGGCTCGAGGTGTAAATCGCCGTGTTGATGCCGATGACTTCCCCGGCCAAATTCACCAACGGGCCGCCGGAATTGCCGGGATTGATGGCCGCATCCGTCTGGATGAAGTGCTGGAACTGTTTGTCGCTGATGTTGGTGCGGTCCTTGGCGCTGACAATGCCCGCGGTGACGGTGGCCTCGAGGCCAAAGGGACTGCCGAAGGCCAAAACCCAGTCGCCCGTCTGCACGGCGTCGGAGTTGCCCATTCGCGCGGTGGGCAGGCGCTTCTGCGCGTCAATCTTGATGACTGCCAGGTCCGTCTCTTCGTCCGCGCCGACCACCTTCGCTGTGTAGCTGGTCTGGTCGCCGGGGAGCTTCACCTGGATCTTGGTGGCGTCCTTGATGACATGATTGTTCGTCAGGATGAAGCCCTTCTCATCCACGATTACGCCGGAACCGAGGCTGCGCTCGGCAACGGGACCCTGGTCCGGAAACTGGAAGAAGTAGTTGAAGAAGTCATTGGGATCATTCTGATCCGGACCAGGATGAGCGCGCTGGCGGGCACGACGGTCAATCACCTGCGTGGTGTTGATGTTTACCACCGCCGGGGAATCCTGCTTCACAATGGCCGCAAAGCTCCCGGAAAGCTGGACCGGATTGGGGATGGCCAGGGGCGTGGCACCCTGGTCGCGCATGGCCGCCACACGCCCGCTCCCGATGCTACCGATAATGACGCCAATCCCCAGGGTCGCGAGCACCAGCAGGGTGAACAGCAATTTCCGCTGCTTGGCCCAACCGAAAATCTCGCCCATCTGCTTGCCCATGAATTTTCTCCCTGCCTATCTGCGCCCACAAGTGCGCGGCGCGCGAAGGTTTGTATTATAGCACCGAGCCCAATGCCCCTAAATGAGACGCTTCCAGCAACAACACGTGAGCGTAACGTCCTCCGGGTGCGAAAGGCAGTAGGGGCTTCCGCCTGTGCGCGAATCCAACTCCCCGATGTGAGGAGCCTCCCTCATGGCAGCGGCCCGGACCCGGAGGACCACACCGTCTTGCTCCACCCTAGGTTAGATGTAACAAGACCGCCAACCGTTCCTTTTCCTTGCGTCACATTCTGAAGCGGCGCCAGCCTTGGCTCCGCCATGTGGACTTGCTACAATCCAGGTGTCCTATGGCCCCCCGCACGCTTTACCAGAAGATCTGGGACACGCACCTGGTTTACGAAGCCCCCGGGCAGCCAGCACTCCTCTATATTGACCGGCACCTGGTGCACGAAGGAACGTCGCCGCAAGCCTTCTCCGGGCTAAAGGCCGCCGGCCGCAAGGTCCGCCGGCCGGACCTCACGTTCGCGGTGATGGACCACTCCGTGCCGACAAAGAACCGCGAGCTGCCAATTCTCGATGCCAATGTCGTGGCGCAGTTCGACGCGCTGGCGGAGAACTGCCGCGAGACCGGGGTTCGCCTGTTCGACATGAACAGCAGAAACCAGGGCATCGTCCACGTGATCGGCCCGGAACTGGGAATCACCCAGCCGGGCCAGACGATTGTGTGCGGCGACAGCCATACCTCCACGCACGGCGCATTCGGCGCGCTGGCTTTTGGAATCGGCACGAGCGAGGTAGAACACGTGCTGGCGACGCAATGCCTGCAACAGTTTCCGTCGAAGACCATGCTGATCCGCGTGAACGGCCGGCTGCAGCCGGGCGTGCTAGCGAAAGACATCATCCTGACGATTATCGGAAGGCTGGGCATCGCCGGTGGCACGGGCTACGTGTTTGAATATGCGGGCGCGGCCATACGCGCACTGACGATGGAAGGCCGCATGACGCTGTGCAATATGAGCATCGAGGGGGGGGCTCGCGCCGGAATGGTGGCACCCGACGACACGACGGTGGGCTACCTGGAAGGGCGTCCCTTCTCGCCGCGCGGAAGGGATTTTCAGGTTGCTGCGGACTACTGGCTGCGGCTGGCCGGCGACCCGGACGCGCAGTTCGATCGCGTGGAGGAGTTCGACGCGGCGGAGATCGCCCCGCAGGTTACCTGGGGGACGAATCCCGGCATGGTGACCAGCGTGACCGGCCGCGTTCCCGACCCGGCCAGCTTCCGCGATCCCAACGAGCAGAAAGCCGCGGAAATGGCCCTGCGCTACATGGCCCTGGCGCCCGGCACGCGGATGGAGGACATCGCGCTGGACCGCGTGTTCATCGGTTCCTGCACGAATTCGCGCATCGAAGACCTGCGCATGGCCGCGCGGATCGTGGCCGGCAAGCACGTGGCGAGCACGCTGAAACAGGCCCTGGTGGTTCCCGGCTCGCGAAGGGTGCGCGCCCAGGGCGAGGCGGAAGGGCTGGACAAAATCTTCCGCGACGCGGGATTCGAATGGCGCGATTCCGGGTGCAGCATGTGCATCGGGATGAACGAGGACCGGCTGCCGAGTGGAGAACGCTGCGCCAGCACGTCGAACCGCAATTTCGAAGGGCGCCAAGGCAAAGGGGGGCGAACGCACCTGGTGAGCCCAATCATGGCCGCGGCAGCGGCGCTGGCGGGGCACTTTGTGGATGTGAGGAAGATGATGTAAGGAGAGAAAAGAGGGAGAGAGAAAGAAAAACCAGAGAAAGGATCCACAGAGACACAGAGGACGCAGAGACTCACGGAGAGGAAGAGGCTGGTGCAGGCATTTCGTAAACATGCGGGGTTGGTGGTTCCGCTGGACCGCGTGAACGTGGACACGGACCAGATGGTGCCGAAACAGTTTCTAACCTGGGTGACCCGCCAGGGGTATGGCCGAGTGCTGTTCTATGACTGGCGCTACCTGGACGGCGAGCGCCCCAATCCGGATTTCGTGCTGAACCTTCCGCGGTACCGGGGAGCGAGCATCCTGCTGGCACGCGCGAATTTCGGATGTGGCTCGAGCCGCGAGCACGCGCCCTGGGCGGTGCTGGACTACGGGATTCGAACGATCATCGCGCCGAGCTTTGCCGACATTTTTTACAACAATTGCTTCAAGAACGGGCTCCTCCCGGTCACGCTGAGCGAGGCGCAGGTGGATGACCTGTTCCGCCGCACGGAGGCGCAGCCAGGCTACCAGTTGAGCGTGGACCTCGAGGAGAAAACGGTCCGCGATTCGGCCGGGCTGGACATTCGCTTCGATCTGGACCCTTTCCGGCGAGACGTGCTGCTCGAAGGCCTGGACGACATTGGCGTTTCCCTGCTGCACGAAAAGGAAATTGCGAGTTACGAGGCGCGGGTGCATCCCGCGGCGCGTCTCGCGGAAGATGCCGCGCTGGACGTGCTGATTCCCACCGAAGCGCACTCAAAGAAATAACGCGATAAATCCGGGCAGTGGCCCTCGGGCGGCGTGCGCCCACGGGGTGCTCCCATTGCCGCGAGGCGCGCGACGCATGGGGAAAGCGCGTTGGGGACAAACGTCTTCGCAGGGGCTACACGCGAGCCGGACCGGGGACGCGCAGGCTGAAGCCTGCGCCACCTAGAGCCCGCCGCCGACACCATATTCGACGGCGTCGGGCGTGGGGGGTTGAGGCTGGCTCGAGGCGGGGCGAGAAATGCTGGCCATCAGCACTCCGGCGAAAATGCAGCCGCCGCCGGCCATTTCCCTTCCCCCCATCCGCTCGCCAAGAAACAAGTAAGAAGCCAGGGCCGCAAACACAGGAATCAAGCTGAAATACAGCGCGGCATGGGACGCAGGAGTGTGGCGTTGCGCCCAGGTCTGAATCGTCAGGCCGATGGCCATCGAACCCACGCCGCTGAGGAGCAGCGCGAGCACCAGCACCGGCGTGACTTCCACGCGAGGGCGTTCCAGGCCCGAGAGGGCGAACAGCGGCAGCGCGAAGAGGGCGAGGGTCGCGGTGGTGCCCACCTGGAGGAGCGTGAGTGCGCCCACCTCGTGCCGCGAGGTGAGAAATCCGATGGTGATGGTATGGAGGGAGAAGAGCAAGGCGCCGCAGAATACCAGCACGTCGCCGCGATTCAGGCCGGAAATCCCTCCAGCAGGGACGCTGATCAGGTACAGGCCCGTAACCGAAGCACAGGCGCCTACCCAGAGCAGGGGCGGACCTGGTTTTCTCCAGACCACAGCGAGAAGAACGGCGGGCAGCACGGCTTCAAAACTGTTGATGAACGCGGCCTTCGCCGCGCTGGTATAAGCCAAGCCTGCGGTGAGGCAGGAGTAACCGAGGAACAGGAACATGCCGATCAGCGCGCCGGCCTTTAGCTCGCCCGGTCTGATACGCGGAAGCACGGAGCGGAAGAACACCAAAAGCACAAATCCGCCGAGCACAGACCGCGCGGCCACGAACGCCATCGGAGATATGTAGCTCAGCCCAGCCTTGGAAGCGACGAACGTTCCGCCCCAAACCAGCGTGGCAAATGCCAGGCCCATCTCCGCTTTGAAGCGATCACTCATGGCAAACGCAACCCTGTGTCTCCATTGTCAACGTTTTCTGCCTGTCGCTCCGGCCCTGTACGCAGACTGCCCCAGGGTGTTTGACCCACGCTTCGGGGCCGCCTCCCGGCGCGCCGCGATGCCCTGGACATCCGCACCAGCCAGACTCAGCCCCTGAGGCACCTCGAAAAGATCGAGCGGATGGATGATCATCGGCGCCGGGCCGCGGCGGGCGATTTACAAGGGCTACCGTCCGTTGATGTGGAGTGGAAGCGCCGGCATTCGAGAACGATTGAACAAAGAGCACAGGTTTCAGAATACTGTTCCTTCGGCGTATCCGGAAGTGCCACTTCGGACCATGGCAGGCAGCTTGCCGCCTCGCGAGAGCGGGAGTATAAGACTCGTTATGTCTCTGGGCAGAATTCTTTGCGCGGCGGCCTCGGCTTCCATCACGGCGATTCTGCTGGGCGCAACTGCGGGGCACTCCGCAGCGAAAGCGGAGACCTGGACGGAAATCAAGAGTCCCCACTTTGTCGTCTACACCGACAGCTCACCGAAAGAGGGGCGCCGGACTGCCGATCAATTCGAGCAGGTGCGGGCTGTTTTTTTGAAGCTCATGGGCAAGGCGCGAGCGGATGCCGCCGAGCCCATTCTAATTCTGGCCGTGAAAAACGAAAACGGCCTGCGCGAACTCCTGCCCCAGTTCTATGGGGTGAAGGGCCGGGTCCATCCCGGAGGATTCTTTGAGCCCGGAGACGAGAGGAACTACGTGGCATTACGGCTGGATGCGCCGGCGGAGTCGGCCAGCGAGCTCCTCTATCATGAGTACACGCATTTCCTGGTCCGGCTGAACTACGGGACCATTCCTGTCTGGTTGAATGAAGGCTTGGCTGAGTTCTACGGACACACACGGATCGGAGAAAAGGAGGTGATCGTGGGCCAGGCGAGCCCATCTCACCTGCTCCTGCTCCGCGATTCGAAGCTTCTGCCCCTCGACGCGCTATTCGCCGCCGGACACGATTCCCCGCTGTACAACGAAGAGAACAAAGCGACCGTGTTCTACGCCGAGTCCTGGGCCATTGTTCACTACGTGCTACTGAGCAGCCGCGGCGCGCACGCGGGAGAGCTGCCGGAATACCTGCGGCTCGTTCTGGCGGAAGGCGTGAACCCGGTGGAAGCAGCGCATCGCGCGTTTGGCGATCCTGCTGCGCTCACGAAGACAATCGAAAACTATGCCCGCGGCCAGACCTTTTTCCAGCTCAAGATGCCGCCGCCTGCCCGCTTTGAGGAAAATTCCTACTCGACGCGGTTACTTTCCGAAGCGGAGAGCCTGGCTGTCCGTGGCAATTTTCTGGCTTACAGCCGCCGCCCCGTGGAAGCCCGCCCGCTTCTCGTCCGCGCTGCGGAATTGGACCCGCGGCTGGCGTCGCCGCATGAAGGTCTGGGCCTGCTGGAGCTGGAGGCTGGAGATTACGACGCGGCCATGAAGGAATTCGAGAAGGCCGTGGAGCTCGATTCGCACAGCGCCATGGCGTACTTTTTCTCGGCGCAGGCTGTCCTGCGCCGCAGCGGCAGCGACCCCGATGCGGTGAAGGAGGCGGAGAGGAAACTCCGCACGGCTGTAGAGTTGAATCCGGACCTAGCGCCTGTGCATGCCCAACTCGCTCTGCTTCTCTCGGCGGAGAAAACGGATCTGGACGAGGCGCTTCAGCATGCCTTGCGCGCGGCCGCGCTCCAGCCGGGCGATCCGGGATACCTGGTAAACGCCGGCATGATTTTGATTCAGCTCAATCGATTCGAAGACGCGGAAAAGATCGCAACGCGAGCGATGGCCCAGGCCCGCGATCCCGGCCAAAGGCGCGCCGCGCAGTCCCTTCTGGAAGCCGCCCACCGTGCGGCGGCATGGCAGAAAGATGGTTCCACGGAAGAACAGCCGGTCCTTGCGGTTCGCGAAAGGCCAAACGCTGCCCAGAACCCCGCTTCCGAGCCACCGGTGGGCGTGCCGATGAAGCTGCAAGGCAAGGTTACCGAAACGACTTGCGACGCCGGAACACTTTACCTGACCCTGGAAGGAGAGAAAGAAACTCTGCACCTGCATGCCGCTGACTTCACGAAGATCGACTACCTGGCTTACAAGTGGGAGGCTCCCGCGAATTTCTCGCCCTGCCGAGATTTGAAGGGACACACGATCCGCGCGACGTACCGGAAGCTCTCCGGGGATCCGGCTCGTGGCGAGCTCTCTGCAATCGAAGTGCTGGAGTAAGGATTCGAAGGAAGAGCCGGAGACCGCTCAGGGTTCGACGCCTGCCAGCGCCAGGACCGTCAAGAGGAGGCGCTTGACGCCCATCTCGCGCCCCGTGGGGTCGTACCATTCACCGGGGGAGTGCGCGCCGCCCGAGCGACCGCCTCCACCGACAGCAATGGCGGGAATCCCGAGCGAGAGCGGGATATTGGCATCCGTAGAGGAGCGCTCCAGCCGCGACTGGTTGTCGAGATACCGGTCGGCCTGCCGCACGGCCTCCAGCAGCGGCGCGCCATCAGGAAGCTGGCCACCGGGACGATCGCCCAGCGAACGATATCGGATCTCGACGCGCGCGTCGCCGGTGTGGCCCGCTTCTCGCGCCACGGTCGTTTCCTCCGCGACTCCGGCCTCGATGGCCTTTCGCAGAGCGGCCTCGAGCCGGTCCAGTTCCGTCTCGGACTCCGAACGCATGTCCACCTTGACGAGCGCGCGATCGGCGATGGTATTCACGGAGGTTCCGCCCTCGATGATGCCCACGTTGTAGGTGGTCCGCGGGCTCACCGGGACGCGCGTATCCAGGAATCTCGCCAGGCCGCGCGCCAGCGCGTGAATGGGATTGGGCATTCCGAAATCGGCCCAACTGTGGCCGCCCAGCCCGGCGAGCGAAATTTCCAGCCGCCGCGAGGCGAGCGCCATGGAGGTGATGTGGTCCGAGGCGGCGCCGTCCACGGCGATCACGGCGCGAAGACGCCCGCGAAATGTTTCTACCAGCTTGCGCATGCCGCGCAGGTTGCCTTCGCCTTCTTCTCCCGTATTCGCGGCGAAGACGAGCGTCTGTTCGGTGCGCACTTTCCCCTCGCGCAGGGCCCGCGCCAGACAAACGATGGCGGCAAGGCCGGCTCCGTTGTCGGAAATGCCGGGAGCAGCAAGCCGCCGGCCCTCGCGCTGGACTTTGACGGGCGTGCCGGGCGGAAAAACGGTGTCCAGATGCGCGGAGATGAGCAGCAGATCTTTGCGCGAGGCGCCGGGCCGCTCGCCGATCACGTTTCCCGCGGCGTCGAGGCGGGTCCGCAGGCCGCTGGCCGATAAGAGTTTGCGTACCGCAGCGGCCCGCGCGGCTTCTTGAAAAGTGGGCGCAGCGATCTCCGTCAATTGAATCTGCTGCTCGGTTGTCCAAGAGGCCAGTTGGTCCACCGCGGCGAGCGCGCGGGAGACACGGCGATTCTCGAGCAGCGACTCGACGGAAGCAGTCTCGCCGCTGCTCGCGGCAACCAGGCGCGGAGAACGCAGACTGAGGGCCACCTCCAGGAGGATACAGTAGGCAGAAAAAAGATGCACGGTGGGGAGAGAGGGGGACGGCGATTCGATGGATTGGCAGGATGCTGAAAAACTCCGAATCCGGCCATTCGGATGTGCGACGCTCCCGCAAAGCGGGACCGGGCTGAGAGTTGCGGCATTGTGCCGGAGGACCTAGGGATAGAAGCAAGTCCCGCATTCGCGGTGGCGAATTCGGGACGACAGCGAGGTTGCTGATTCCGTGCCCCGCTAAGCTTTGACCAGCGCGAGGACCTGCTCTTCGGTGAGCACGCCGGCCGATTCCTTTGCGGCGGCCAGGATTCGGTCCACCACCGCGTCGGTAGCGGGCAAGCGGCGTTTTTCGAGCCAGTAGGTGACGTTCGAGCGCCCGCTCATGGGCCCGATTTCGATCACCTGCTCGAGGCCGAACAAATGGGAAGGCACGCCGCTGTAAACGGAATTCGCGAGGAGCACGTCGTGCTTCTTGAAGGCTTTGATGATGGCGGCGGCGTGCACCCCGGTGGCGGTGCGAAAAGCATCGCGGCCAATCACCGGGTAGTTTGGGGGAATCGTGGTGGCGGTGGCGCGGGCCACGGTTTCGCAATACTCCTTCAACCGGGAGAGGTCGCGATCAATCACGCCCATGAGCCGCAGATTCACGAGCAGGAGTTCGATGGGAGTGTTGCCCACGCGTTCCCCCAGCGAATTCGCCGCGCCGTGCACCTGGTCCGCGCCGCCCATGATGGCGCCAATGGAATTTGCGACGGCCAGGCCACGGTCGCAGTGGCCGTGCCAATCCACCCGAATGGGACGGCCCGCGGGCTTCACAACCTCATTGATGGCAAATTGCACCAGGTTGTACGCCCCGCGAGGCGTGGCGTGGCCCACCGTGTCGCAGAGCACGATGGCGGAAGCACCGTGAGCGATGGCGGCGCCGTACAGCACCTTCACGGTGCCGGGATCGGTGCGAATGGTGTCCTCGGTCACGTACATGACCGGCAGCTCTTCGCTCACAGCAAAGTCCACGGCTCGCTCCGTCAACCCGAGAAGATGCTCCACGGTCCAGTCTTCCGCCAGGCGGCGGATCGGGCTCGATCCGATAAACATGGCTACTTCCACCGCAAAACCGGCGCTCTGGGAAATCTTCACGATTGGGCGGATGTCGTTCTCATGCGTACGCGCCGCGGCGTAGGGCCGAATCTTCATCCGGCAATTGGCGATTTCCTGCACCAGCCGCAAGGTGTCCACCAGCGCCCGCGAACCAGCGCCCGGCAACCCGATGTCCACCGACTCGATGCCCAGCTCTTCCATCAGGTGGAGGATTTTGAGTTTGTCTTCAATCGAAGGGTCTTTGACGGAAGGATTCTGGAGGCCGTCGCGGAGGGTTTCGTCGGCGAGCGTGACTTTGCGGCCAGCGGGAATCTCCGGCCCGGCCATGGTATTCCAGTCGTAGATGTAATCGTTGAAATTCACAACCGGCAGCCGTTCGTTATGGCGCCCGCGGGCGGCTGGAGGCCTGGACCTGACCGCCGGCGGTTCGCGGGCATAACGGTCAGTATCGCTGCGTGTAGCTACGCGGCATCTCCTTCGGATTCGGGCGATAGAGAACCTTGCAGTTCTCGCAGCGGTAGATTTCCGCGTTCTGGCCGAGCAGGGCCGCGACTTCCGAGGGATACTCGTACCAGCGCTTCAAGTGGCCGCAGCAGACTTTGCCCTTCTCGTCCTTTTCGTCGCAGGCGCGCTGGTGCGGTTTGCGCACTTTTATTTTGGGCGGGGCCTTCGGAGTTGCGTCCTGCGCGGCTGCCGGTCGACCAGTCTCTGCCATCTCTGCCTCGCTTCCCTGAACTCTGCGCTCCCAGTGTCTCCGCGGTGGGATGATCTCCGCTTAGATGCGGCCTTTGCGCCAAAGTACGCGCGCGCTTTTCGCCGTTGCGCGCAACTTGCGCGTCCAGCGCGGGGCGAACAGCGCATCGAGGATGCGGCCGGCCGCGTCCAACAGCTCCTGATTGTACCCGTACCACCAGGCTTTGGGCATGCCCGGGAGGGCGTCCACGTCCACATACTTCAGATGGACGAGCTCGAGCAATCCGGCGCGGGAGTGGGTGCGTCCCCACCCCGAATCGCCCGAGCCGCCGTGAGGGGCTTCGCAGATGCCGAAATAGCTGGCCACGTCGTTGACCATTACGCTGCCGGCACGCAGTCTTTCCGCCACGCGACGGCCGCGGGCAGAGTCTCGCGTCCAGACGCTGGCCCCGAGCGCGAAGGAGGAATCATTGGCGGCGCGGATGGCCTGCTCCTCGTCTTCCACCACGGACGCAGCCAGAACGGGGCCGAAGGTCTCCTCGCGCATCAGGGACATCTGCGGAGTGACGTCCACAATCACGGCGGGATCCATGTACCCTGTGCCGAGATCAGGCCGAGGCACGCCTCCCGTGAGCAACCTCGCGCCGCGGGCTACCGCTTCGTCGAGCTGGCGGAGCACGCGTTCAAGCTGCCCGGCACGAATCATCGGCCCCACGTCGGTCGAGGCATCGTCGGGGCGACCGACCCGCAATTTCCTGGTCTTCTCCACACACAAGGCGAGAAAGCTGTCCGCAATGGGGCGCTCGACGTAGAGCCGCTCAACGGAGAGGCAAGCCTGGCCGCAGTTGGTGAATCCGCCCCAGACGGCAGCGCTGGAGGCAATCTCGGGATCCGCATCCGCAAGCACGATCATAGCGTCTTTTCCGCCGAGTTCGAGCACGGACGGAATCAACCGAGCGGCGCATGCCTGGGCCACGCGCTTTCCGGTGGCCACGCTTCCTGTAAACACGATTTTGTCCGGAGCCGCAGCGATGAGCGCCTCGCCCACGTCCCCGCGGCCCTGTACCACCTGGACGAGGCCTGGCGGAGCGCCGGCCTGGGCACACAATTCGCCAATGAGGGCACCACAACCGGGAACTAGTTCAGAGGGCTTGAGCACAACAGCGTTGCCTGCCGCAAGCGCGGGGATCAGCGTACCCATGGGGACGGCCAGAGGATAATTCCAAGGAGCAATCAGCCCAACAACTCCCACGGGCTCGTGTAACAACCAGCCGCGCTTGGCCTTCAGGGCGGGGTTGTGGTGGCGGACGCGCTCCGGGCGCAGCAAACGAGGCGCGTGATGCGCATAGTAGAACGCGATGTCGAGAGAGGTGAGGATGTCGGCAAAGAGCGCTTCCACGCGCGGCTTGCCCGCCTCTCGGGTGACCAGGGCCGCGGCTTCGTCCCGGCGCGCGAAGAGGAGTTCGCCGAGCCGCGCTAGTAACCGGCAGCGCTGGCGAATGGGCTGCGCGGCCCACTCCGCTTGCGCGTGCCGCGCACGCTCGACGATGGCCGGCAAGTCCTCCGACAAAGTGACCGGAAAACGCTCGCAAACGTCCCCCGTGGCAGGGTTGACCGATTCCACGGAGTTCATCCGGGAAGCAACGGGAGGAGTGGGGAGCGCGGCCTGCATTGCGTGCAATTCTACCCGAACTTCAGCTTTGCCCCACACTAGTCACTCGCCACTCCTAACGCTCCAGCGGTCGGGGTATTCCACGGAGACCAGGAAAAGGCCCTGGGGAGGAGCTGTGGGACCGACGGCGGAGCGGTCGCGCTCGTCAAACTGCCGCAGGATGTCCGCAGCCGCCAGACGCCCGCGTCCGATTTCGAGCAGCGTCCCTACCATCTTCCGCACCATAAAGCGCAGGAACGAGCGGCCGCGCACGGTGAAGGCCAGCTCCTCTCCATATTCCGACAGCTCTGTGGACGAGCCGGACGTGCCAGGGGCGCAGGCAGGGCCGGTTGTTGCTCCGGGAGCGGATTCCGCGACAGCCGCAAACGCTTTTGACCAGATGGAGCGCCGCCCCACGCGCCCGATCTTCGCGCTCAGGACTTCCCGTACCGGAGTGCGCTGGCGACCTTCCTCCTCGTCCCCGCCGGACCCGGCGAAAGCGGTAAAGTCGTGCAGACCCTCGAAGAGAGGCGCCGCCAGCGCCATGGCGTGCTCGTCAAGCGGGAACGGATAATGCAGGACGTAGCGATGCTCGAACGGCGGGACGATGCGTCCCCGGTAAATCCGGTACTGATAGGTTTTCTCCAACGCCTGCCAGCGGGGATGGAAGTCGGGGCTCTCCTCTTCGCAGCGCAGAACGCGAATGGCTGGGGGGAGGAGGGCGTTGAAGGCGCGGAGAAATTCGCCTGGGGCGAGCGCCGAACGCGTCTTGAAGGTGGCCGTTTGTCCGAGCGCGTGCACCCCGGCATCGGTCCGCCCGGCGCCGAACAGAAACACGCGCTCACCCGTGAGGCGCGCGGCCACCTCAACCAACGCCCCCTGGACGGTCGGGCGGTTGGGCTGGATCTGCCAACCGTGGAAGTCGGTGCCGTCGTAGGCGATGGTAAGGCGGATGTTGCGCATGGGAGAGCCGCAGTATCGCACGAATCGCAAGGGCGCCCGAAGAGGCGGCCCACGCCGCCCGACATTCGCAGAAAAGCCGCTCCCGGCAGACTTTGCTGATTGTCATCCCTCGCCACCCGCTGCTAAACTACGTCGAATTTCTCGCAGGATTTGGGGATGGGCCGCGAGTGGCAGGGCGAGGTTTCCGCCGGAGACGGGGTGGGTACATCGGCCAAACCATGGAAATATTTGAAACATCAGGCTCCCGACGTGCGTTTTAATTGGCAAGAGTTCTGAATCCCGAAGGGGTGGGGCTCGCCTGGCAAGGGAGCAATTCACCCAGAAGCGGAGAGGAAAGCAATGAAGTCGAATCGCTGGTTTGCAATGCTCGTATCACTGGCGCTGGTGTTCAGTCCGATGACGGCCGCGGCACAGAGCCAAATGCCGGCGCAGGAGCCCTCGCCATCGCCGGCGACCGCTGCGCCTGGGCAGACGACAACGCCCGAAAACGCGGCGGCGCAGTTCCGAATGCACCTGTACGACGAGGACTACACGAACGGTCCGCACGTGTTTCCCAACATTTTTAAGCTGTACGCGCCGATCCATCTGCCGCAGCCCGTGGTCGAGAATGCGGCCTCGCTCGACCAGTTGATCCGCGGAGGGAAGCTGGTGCTGAGCCTGCAGGACGCCGTGCAACTGGCGCTGCAGAACAATATGGACATCACGGTGCAGCGATACCTCACCTACCAGGCTGATACGCAGGTGTTAAGCGCGAAAGCGGGGCCGGGCTTCGTCACGCAGAACGGACAATTTGTGACCTTTGATCCCACATTCAATTCGACGCTGCAGTGGGCGCGGAGTTCGACGCCGATCAATAACGCGTATACGAGCGGCTCGTTGGCTTCGCAAGTGATACCCCTGAATACCCAGCAGACGGTGGGGAACGTGGCGTATGGCCAGGCATTTCCCACCGGCACGGCGTTCTCTGTGTCGCTAGACAACTCGCGGACTTCAGTGTCGCCCACAGCGAGCTTCCTGAATCCCTCGATCAATTCCTCGATGACGGTGTCCTTTTCTCAGAACCTGCTGCAGCAATTCGGAACCGCGTTCAATCTTCAGGCCCTGCGGGTGGCGCGCATCAACAAGAAGGAGTCTGACCTGCAGTTCGAGCAGCAGGTAATCACGTCAGTGGTTGCGGTGATGAACCAGTACTACGAACTCGTTTTCGCGCAGCAGGACGTCGGCGTGAAAGAGAAGACGCTGGCGCTCGACGAGAAACTGTACAGCGACAACAAACGCCAAGTGGAAATCGGGACGCTGGCGCCCATCGAAGTCACGCGGGCGGAGTCGGAAGTGGCCTCGGCGAAGGGAGCGCTGATCACCTCGCAAACGCTGGCGCTGCAGCAGGAAACGGTCCTCAAGCAACTGATCTTCCGCAACGTGATGGATCCGCGCATCGCGGAAATCAGCATCGTGCCGACGGACAAACCGGACGAGAACATGGCGGTTCCGGACATCTCGCTGGCCGCCGCCGTGGGGGAAGCAACGGCCAAGCGTCCGGACGTGAAACAGGCAGCGCTGGACCTCGACCTACGGAAGGTTGTCGTGAGAGGGACGCGAAACTTGCTGCTGCCGGCGCTGACACTCTCCGCGGAATACTCGACGCAGGGCCTGGGTGGAAATGAGTGCATTGCGCCCGCTGTGCCCCCGGCGACGGGTAGCGTGCCTTGTGCCACCCTCCCCCCGCCCCCGCCTGCTGGTTCAACGATCACTACGGGCGGCCTGCACGACGCGCTGGCACAGGTGTTCCAGAGCAATTTCCCAACCTACGGAGTGAGCCTGAACCTGAACCTCCCGCTCCGAAACCGGATCGCGCAGGCGGCAAACATCCAGGCCCAACTGGCGCAAAAGCAGAGCGCGGCGTCCCTGCAGCGCCTGCGCAATACCGTGGCCGTGGACGTGCGCAATGCGCAAATCACGCTGGCGCAGGATAAGGCCGCGGTGGAAGCGGACATCAAGGCGCGCATACTGGCCGAACAAACGCTGGACGCGGAGCAGAAAAAGTTTCTGCTCGGCGCTTCCACCACGTTCGTCGTGGTCCAGACGGAACGCGACCTGGCCACGGCACGGAGCACAGAAGTCCGGGCGCTGGCCACTCTGGCCGAGGCGAAGGTGAATTTCGACCGCGCACTGGGCCGCACCCTGGAAGTGAACCGGATTGATGTGGCGGACGCCATGCACGACCAGCCCGTACGGATCCCGCTGATCCCGGGCACGCCCAATTCCGAGTTGAACAAGGGCACTCAGAACGGAGAGTACTAACGAACAATTGGAACGCGTGTTCGGAAGACGCCGGGACCGAGGGCCAGATTCCACTACGGTAGATCGAAGCGTTTGCCATCGTGGGGGAGAGGCAAGAATGCCTGTCCCCCGTCGCCTTGCCC
>Ga0187819_10000342_pt1 | contig 22907 bp, 23 predicted proteins | sample NC_wetland_sal_i_15_FD_132411 | JGI IMG/M metagenome (GOLD analysis project Ga0187819, IMG submission 132411) | Wetland sediment microbial communities from Neuse River Estuary, North Carolina, USA - SO4_4 | ecosystem: Environmental > Aquatic > Freshwater > Wetlands > Sediment | place: USA...
ACCGCTTCCTTCATCGCCTTGGCCCATGGCCGCGCCTGTTGGTAGGTGAGCAGCGGAAATGGCGCCGCCTCGCCGGGCCTGTGGCATCCCTGGCAGTTCTTTTGGAGAACCGGCGCAACATCCCGGGTGAAGGTCACCTGTGCATCGCGGCTCTCAGCGGCGAACAAGCCGCACGCGAAAGAAACTGATAGAGGCAGCAAAGCCCGGCACGATCGGAACCTCATTGTCTTAGGCCATTCTGGCATATCGAGCGTTCGAGGACAGCAACTACAGGTCTAAATCGAAGACCACGATCGAGCTTCCCGCCGCGATGGCCACATACTGCTTGCCCTCGCTCATGTAGGTGATGGGGTTGGCGTAAATGGCGCCTCCGGTTTGGAAGCGCCACAGCAGTTTGCCCAAGGCCGCATCCAGGGCGAAGAAGGTGCCCTCCATGTCGCCCGAGAACACAACGGCACCAGCCGTCGAAAGGATGCCGGACCAGGGCGGCGTCGTCAGGCGAAACTCCCATTTCTTCTCGCCCGTGAGGGCGTCGAGCGCCCGCAACGCACCCCATGGCTCCTCTCCGGCAATGGCGCGGCGGCTTGCGCCCAAAAACATCCTGCCCGGGATATAAGGCGCTTCGGTCAGATAATAAATGGCGCCTTTCTCGCGCGCGTTCTGGTAAAACAGGCCGGTCTGCGGACTATAAGAGGGGCTGTACCAGTTCGCGGCCCCATCGTCATCGGGATAGACTTTCGCGCCCTCCGGACTCGGCACGCTCGCCGGGTTGGGAATCGGCCGGCCGCGCTCGTCGATTCCTTTCGACCATGTCTGCGTCGCGAATTGGCGTGCGTGCAGAAACTCACCCGTGGCCCGGTCCAAAATGTAATAAAAGCCGTTCCGGTTGCCGAACAGAACCAGTTTGCGCGGCTGGCCGCGGAACGTCGCGTCCACAAGGACCGGGATCTCGTTCGCGTCGATATCATTCACGTCATGCGGAGTGAACTGGAAATGCCATTTCAGCTTGCCGGTATCGGCATCCAGCGCGATCAGACAATCTGAAAACAGGTTGTCGCCTTTGCGAAGATCACCGGCATAATCCGGGCCCGGATTGCCTGTGCCCCAATAAAGTAAATTCAGCTCGGGATCATACGAGCCGGTCACCCAGGTGGGCGCGCCGCCGGTCTTCCAGCTATCTCCCGACCAGGTTTCGTTGCCCGGTTCGCCGGGACCGGGCGCAGTCCAGAACCGCCAGGCACGTTTGCCCGTCTTGGCGTCGTATGCGTCCAGGAATCCACGGATGCCGTATTCAGCGCCTGCGATGCCGACGATGATCTTATCTTTCACCGCCAGCGGCGCGGCCGTGATTGAATTGGCTGTCTTGTAATCGGCGACTTCGACGTCCCAGCGGACCCGTCCGGTCTTCAAATCAAGGGCGACCAGGTGCGCATCGAGGGTGCCGATGAACAGTTGATCGTCCAGCACCGCGACGCCGCGATTCACCCGGCCACAGCAGACCGGAACAGCGGGAACGTTCCGGCGATAGCTCCAGACGGGCCTGCCCGTGCGCAGATCGAGCGCCGTGACGTCGCTGGCAGGCTCGCTGATGTACATGATCCCATCGAAAACCAGCGGAGATGCTTCGAGTTTGTCATGCGCCCGGACCTGGTAAATCCACGCGGTTTTGAGCTTGTTCACGTTAGCACGAGTGATCTGGGCGAGCGTTGAGTAACGCGTCGACTGATAGCTGCCAGAGTAGGTGAGCCAGTTCTCGGGTTGCTGAGCCGATCGCAGAATTCGTTCGTAGGGGACTTGCGCGGCCAGTGGCGCGGCAATCGTCAAGATCAAGAACAGCCGGTTCACTGGGCGCCCCGCAGGGAGTCGAGGTACGCGACGATATCATCCAGCTCGCTCGAAGTGAAGACACCTGCGTAGCTCGGCATCGGCGACTTACCCGGCATCCGGTTCAACTCCTTCAGCTCAGACTTGAAAAACGATCGGAACTCGCCGGATAGATCGCGGATCTGGATGGAGAACGTGTCCTCGTTCAGGCGGACGCCCGTGATGCGGCGGCCGTTCCGGGTGACCAGTTGCACTTCGAGAAAACCGTCGGGAACCGCGGCTTCGGGGTTGGCGAGCGATTCGCGCAGATACGCCGGACTGCGGCGCGCGCCAATTTCCGTCAAGTCGGGGCCAATCGCGCCTCCCCTTCCATCAATCGTGTGACACCGCGTGCACCCGCCCTTCCCGGCGTACAGGTTCTTGCCATTCGCGGAATCGCCTACGGCTTTCTGCGGCGCGGCTTGCCCCAACGTTCGCACAAACGCAACCAGTTGCCACAATTCGTGGTCCGTAAACCAGTGCCCCGGCATTTCGCTGTCGGCGATGCCATAGGCGATCACGTTAAACATCGCCTGATCGTTGGGAGCGCGCAGCAGGCGCGGCCGGGCTAGCGCGGCGCCCCGTCCGCCCTCACCGCGAGCGCCATGACAGGATGCACACTGCGTCTGGTACAGGCGCTGTCCGGCGGCAAGATCCGTCGGCGTTGAAAACGGCTTCGACGCCGCTCCGGTAAGTCCCTGGCCCCACAGCGCACACGCGCACAGAAGGAACGGAACCATTCGCTGGAAGATCCCCATGGAGCGGAAACGCAGTATATCACCCGTCGAGCGGGCAGCTCATCCCGTATCCTGTCAGAGTGGTGCAGCGTGCCAAGAAAATAGCGCCGAAGCCAAAACGCCGCGGCCTTCGCGTGTGGCTCTACCGGCTGTTGAAAGTCGCCGTCGCGCTGGTGATCGCCTTCTATGCTTGCTCGGTGGCCGCACTCTTTGCGCTGCGCTCAATGAATCCGCCGTTCACCGCGGTCCAGGCCGAGCGGCGCATCCAGTCGTGGATGCATAAGACTCCGTATCACAAGCGTTATGTTTTCGTGCCGCTCAATCGCATCTCAATGGATTTCCAGCATGCCGTGATTGCTGCCGAAGACAGCCGCTTCTACCAGCACCACGGGTTTGACTGGACGGAAGTCAAGAACGCGGTCGAGGAAGAAAGCGAAGACGGCCGCCTGCGCGGCGCTTCGACGCTCACCCAGCAGCTCGTGAAAAACCTGTTCCTCTCGACCAGCCGCTCGTTTGTTCGCAAGGCGATCGAGTTTACGCTCGTGCCGCTCGCCGAAAGAATCCTAGGCAAACGGCGCATCCTGGAACTTTACTTGAACGAGGTTGAATGGGGGCCGGGCGTCTGGGGAGCGGAGGCGGCCGCGGAATATCACTACGGCATTCCCGCGTCGCGCGTCACCCGCGACCAGGGAGCCAGACTCGCGGCCATCCTGCCTTCGCCTCTCCGCCGGAAACCTGCCCGCATGAACGACTACAGCGCGATCATCCTGGAACGCATGAGCAAGATGGGTTGGTGAGCTTCAGTCCGCGGGCACGTCCCACTTTTCCCCGCACTCGAACACTTTGAATCGCTGCGAGGGGCGCTGGCCCAGCAGATGATCGATAAAGCGTCCGACGCCGTCGCTGCTGGACTGAAACATGCCGTAGTGCATGGGCACCACCCACTGTGCCCCGGCGTCCTCGGCCAGTTGCGCGGCTTCAGCGATTTCGAAATTCCCCGGCGCGCCACCCGGTTTGCGGCCGCTGATCGGCAACAGCGCGACGGTGATGTTGTACGGCCGCAGGCGGTCGGCCAGTCCTGGATAAGGAATGCAGTCGCCGGCGTGGTAGATTGTGTAATTGCCGAAGCGCACCAGGTAGCCGAGGTACGGGTAGCCACCGAGCGGGGTCCAGTCGAGTTCGTTGTGCGCGGAAGGCACGGAGTAGATCCGATCGTCCAGATATTCGACTCGCAAGCTGGAATCGGTGGTGACCATGCGCTGGTAGCTGATACCCAAAGAGTGCGCGTGATCCGCCACGCTTTTCGGGATCACGAGCTTAGTACGGCGTGACGCGCCCAGGATGCCCGCGATTGTAGCCGGATCCAGATGATGGCCGTGCGAATGCGTACACAGAACCAGGCTGGCGTGCGCGATGTGTTCAGCGGGGAGCGGCGCCTCGTCAGACGAAAGATAGGGATCGATATAGAAAACTGTAGTGCGGTATTTCAGGACAAACCCGCTGTGGCCGAGCCACCAGAGCGCAGGGGTCTCACCCTGGGAGCCATCGATTTCCTGGATTAACTCGCGTCCGCGTAACGGCAACGAATTCCCGCCTGAGCGATTTTAGCGTGGAAGACGGACCAGCGGTGCCATTTTCAGAACGGGAAACGGCGGGAAGGCAGCACACCGGAATTCTTCCTGCTGTTAGGCTCACCGCTGTCGGTGACCGCGACCGGCTGCATCGGGCCAAAATTCAGCTCGCTGTCCTGAAAATGCAAAGGCCGGTCCAGGACCATCTCGATCGTGCTGCCCTTGGCCAGCACGGCGTCGGGACCCCGCGACAGCAGCACACCCATCAGGCCCGCGGCAGCACCCGCCGCCGCTCCGATGCCGGCGCCCATTCCGGGGTGACCCGCCGCCGCTCCGGCGATGGCGCCAATCGAAGCACCAGCACCTGCGGCCTCGCCTACGTTGCGTGCGTCGCCGCTCTTGTTGCCTTCGCTCTTAATTTTGCCTTCAGTGCGGTCGAAGTCTTCGTTGGCGCGTCCATCCATGGTGCCGATCCGGGCGCGGAAATCGCGCGTTACACCGTTGGGCAGTGTCAGCGAATCAAAACGCAGGAACAGCTCTCCACGGCCCTTCACACGGCCGGGGCGTTTCACCTCCGTCACCGTGCCGGCTACATAGCTTCCAGGCGGAATCACGATGCGGCCATTGACCATAATGGGAAAAACCGTCTGCAGATAAACCCGGTCGCCCTCGACCGAGTGCTTCGTGCTGACGCTGTTGATCAAGGTGAGGGGAACTTTCGTTCCCAGCTCCACGACAAACTCGCGGCTTTGCGCCTGAGGCGGATTCGCTTCACCGGTCTTTCGCCATCCGTGCTCCTGATTCTCCGGTGACACAGGTGCACCAGACTCTTGTGCCAGCAGGCCACCCGCAGCTACTATGCCCAAAAAAGCGCCCCGAAAGCGCATCTGAACTCCTCGTCTCATTTTAGCCTATGTAGGGAAATGTGAGGGTGGCCCTGAAAGGTTCTCTCGGAACGCCGCAACTGCTGTTAACTAAAGGGGATTTGATCGGGTCGGGGCCGCTGGCCGCTTTTAACGCAGCCAGAGGATTTGAGCCGCTTCTAGCGGTATCCTCGCTTCCGCCTTGAATGGAACGATGCGCGGCGTGTAGTCGCTTGCAGGACGGGCTGACGGCACAGTTCCGGAGTACACGTAGCCCGCCGCCGAACCGTCAAGCGGCCGCCCCACCGCCATCACCTGATGCACCGGCTCGCCCCCATCCTGCGGATCAGCGTAGATCTCAACCCGCACGGATCGCGGGTCGAGTTCACCCAAATAGACCTGGGCTTCAAAGCGGTGGACGGACTCATTGGTCTCCACCTTAGCCGCACCAAATCGAACGTGTGGCCACCGCGCCGAGACAGCTCGCTGCCATTGAATCAGGTCGATCCCCAGCTTGCTGCCTTCCGCAGCCCGTTGACGATACGCAGTGGCGGCAGGCAGGTAGTGTGCCTCGGTGTATTCGCGAACCGTACGGTTGGCCGAAAACGTGCACGTAAGCCGCGCCATGCTCTCCCGCATTCGCTTAACCCATTTTCCCGGAATCCCCTTGTCATCGCGGGAATAGAACTCGGGAATGACCTCACGTTCGAGTAACGAATAAAGTGTCTCGGCTTCGGCTGCATCCCACGCGGGGTCATCGCCATGCTCTTTTCCATCGCCGTTGGCCCAGCCGACATCCGGCGAATACGCTTCCGCCCACCAACCGTCAAGCTCCGATAGATTCAGGCCGCCATTGACCAGCACTTTCATTCCGCTCGTGCCGCTAGCCTCCCACGGCCGGCGCGGCGTGTTGATCCAGACATCAACTCCTTGAACCAGTTGCTGAGTCAGGAGCATGTCGTAGTCACTGAGAAAAATCACATGAGAACGAACCTCCGGGCGGCGAATAAACTCGCTCCACTGCTTGATCATGGCCTGCCCGGCGGCGTCCTGGGGATGTGCTTTGCCGGCGAGAATCAATTGAACCGGGCGCCTGGGATCTGTCAGTATCCGAATCAGCCGTTCGGAATCATGCAAGAGGAGGTTCGGACGCTTATATGGAGCGAACCGTCGTGCAAAACCTAACGTTAGTGTGTTGGCGTTGAAGATGCGTTCAGCCTCCGCGATCTCGTGCGGCGACGCGCCTTGAGCTGCTCGCTGACGAGCCAGCCGTTTTCGGGCGTACTCGATTAGAGCTTGGGTGGTTTTCGTGCGAAGCTGCCACAAGTCGGAGTCACTCACCCCACGAACGTCCGAGTCGATGCTCTTCAAGTCGTTAAGCCACCGCTCTTCGCCGCAGGACGCCGACCACAGGGCCCGGGAACCCGGTGACTCCCAAGTGGGGACGTGTACGCCGTTTGTGACATGGCCCACGGGAACTTCATTTTCCGGCCATTGCGGAAAGAGCATCTGGAAAAGCTGCCGGCTGACTTTGCCGTGAAGGCGGCTCACTCCATTCACCGCGCCGCTGCCATGCATGGCGAGATACGCCATGTTAAATGGTTCCGAATGATCATCCGGGTTGCGCCTGCCCAAGGCGAGCAGTTCGTTCAAAGCGATACCCAGGCCACGTTCCGCATAACCTTGGCAGTACTTCCGGATTAGCTCGGGCGCAAAACGGTCAAAGCCCGCTTCAACCGGTGTGTGAGTAGTAAAAAGGTTGCCAGCGCGGGTTACAGTCATTGCCACGTCAAACGGCTGCCCGTTGTCTTCCATGTAGGAACGGGCCCGCTCCAGCACCGCAAAGGCCGCATGGCCTTCATTCAGATGACAAACCTCCGGCCTTAGGCCGAGCGCTCGCAATAACCGCCAACCTCCGATGCCAAGCACCAGCTCCTGTCTGATGCGTAATTCCGGTCCACCTCCATAGAGCTCGCTGGTAATGCTGCGATAGGCGGGGGGATTCGCGGGATCATTCGAGTCGAGAAGATAGAGCGTCGTTCGGCCGACCTTCGCTTCCCAGGCGCGTATCCTGACCTTAAGACCAGGCAAGATAACCGTGAGGCGCAGCCATTCTCCATTGGGTTCTCGCACCGGCTTGATCGGCAGTTGCCCCGGGTCGTTGAAAGGAAAAAGGGCATGCTGGTTGCCGTCCGAATCGATCTCCTGGCGAAAATAACCTTGCTGGTAAAGCAACCCGATGGCGACAACAGGAACACCCAGATCGCTGGCCGCCTTCAGTTGGTCGCCCGCGACGTTTCCCAGTCCACCGGAGTAAATTGGTAGCGCTTCACTCAACATGTATTCCATGCTGAAGTACGCAACCAATGTAAGCCCTGCGTTGGGGTGAGCCTTCTGGAACCAACCTGCGCATTGGTCTGCTTCGATGTTCTCTCGCGAGAGTTCGTCCACATTGCGCCGGAAAGCCGGATCCGCCAATGCGCCTCTCAACTTCTCTTGCGAGACGGTTTGGAGAATCACCCACGGATTCTGAGTGAGCTCCCACAACTCCGGGTCGAGCCGGCCCCACAATTCGTCGCATGAGTGATTCCACGACCACCGCAAGTTCAGAGCCAGTTCTGCGAGAGCATCCGAACCCTGAGCCTCCGAGGCGACATCCGCGTAAATAGAGCTAGTCATTTCCTGCACACCACTGTTGATGACGGGACGGCTCGTTAGGCTTCGCATTGTAGTGTACGGTTCTGTACACAGCCATTTCTGGCGGCATGGCGCCCCACAGGTTCGAGCTGTCGACGCACACATAGTATCCACAGTTCAGCCGCATCCAATGGAGCCGGCCGATTCTGATGACGGATTCTCTTGAACTGGACAGGATTAGGGCGTAGGTTCCCGGGGCTGCTCGGATTGTAGAGAGTGCGCTCCTGCCCATCTTTGGACTCCGCCAAACGCGCCTGGTTCGTGTTATTTCTGTTGTCGAACCTAAAGCTGTGCGGTTTGGTCGAGATGGCCGCTCTCATTCATTCCCATGAGACCCAACTTCCACCTCTTTGGACCGGCGCATTTGTTGATCTTGATCTCGGTTCCTGCCCTGGGACTGGCCCTCGCCAAATGGTGCAGCAAAGGCCAGCGAGCCGCGCGGAGGGTCCGCTACGCGGTCGCATTCTTTCTGTCAGCGAACGAGCTCGTCTGGTATGCGTACCGATTGCATTATGAGGGCTTTCGGTTCCCACACGCTCTGCCCTTAAACCTCTGCGATCTCACTTTGTGGCTGACGGTTGTTGCCATCCTGAGCTTGAATCAGTGGGCTTTCGAGTTGGCTTACTTCGCAGGCGTCGGTGGAAGCAGCATGGCTTTGCTTACTCCCGACCTGTGGGCGCCTTTCCCTTCTTATCCAACCGTCTATTTTTTTCTCGCGCACGGCGTGGTGGTCGCGGCCATCCTGATGCTGGTGTGGAGCAGGATCGCAGTACCAAAGCCCGGCTGCCTGCGAAGAGCCCTGATTCTTCTCAATGCGTACGCCGTCGTAATTGGCATCTTCAATGCCATCTTCAGAACCAACTACATGTATTTATGCAGCAAACCCTCCGGCGCGTCGCTGCTGGATTATCTCGGTCCGTGGCCGGTCTATATCGCAGGTGGCGAACTCGTCGCGCTGATCATTTTCTGGTTGCTCTGGCTTCCCTTCCGAAGCGGCAGCCGGGCTGCCATCGATCGATAGCGCGGCATCCGAGACGGTCCAGCCGCGTCGGCGCATCGTGCACATCTGCCGGCGTTACAATCAGGTCACGAGTGGAAGGCAGGCCATCTTGCATCCGTCATCTTCCTCGCCGCGCGCTGCGGACCATCACACGGTGGTTGTCGGCGGCGGTGTGATCGGTGTCTGCTGCGCCTATTTTCTGGCCAAGCGCGGCGCACGAGTGACCGTGCTCGAGCGGGATGAAATCGGCAAAGGAGCTTCTTACGGGAACGCCGGGTCTATCGCACCCGGTCATACTCCGATCAACAAACCGGGGCGGGTGAAGCAGGCTCTGAAATCGCTGTTCGATCCGTTGAGCCCGTTGTACGTTGCTCCGCGTGCGGATCCGGAACTCGCGCGGTGGTTATGGACATTCAGCCGAACGTGCACGGAACACCATTTGGAATCTTCCATGCGGATCATGGGGCCGCTTGGCCGAGCCACCCGGGAATTGTTTGACGCGCTGGTCGAGCAAGAGAAACTCGAGTGCTGCTTTCGACGCGAGGGATATTACGAGATCTATTTGACAAAGCGCGGCCTTGAAGCGGGTACGAAGGAAGCAGCTTTCCTCGCGCGTTTTGGTTTCCATCCGGAGGTCCTTCCCGGAGACGCGCTGCGCGAACGGGAGCCCGCGATGAACCGCGAGGTGCTGGGCGGGGTATTCTATCCGGAAGCCGCCACGGTAAATCCCTATCGTTTCGTGCTCGAACTGGCGAAGCGGGCCAAAAATAATGGCGCAGTGTTTCAAACGTCGACTGAGGTCGCGGAGGTCCGGACGATTGATGGGAGAGTTCGCGGAGTCCGTATGCAGAACGGTGAAATCATGGAAGCTGAGACCGTGATTTTGGCCACCGGGGCTTACGGTTCTCCGCTCATGCGCCATCTCGGCCTGCGATTTCCTCTGCAGGCGGCGAAGGGCTATCACCGCGATTGCGAATCTCGCGAAGGGCAACCGCCGGTCCTCCGACAGGCCTGTGTTCTCGGCGAGAACATGGTGTTTTGCACGCCCATGGACGGTTTCGTGCGCTTCGCGGGAACGCTCGAGTTCTCGGGTATAAATCACGAGATCAGGCGACCGCGTCTGGAGCAGCTCACGAATGCATCCAGGCGCTATCTGAACAGCGCCGAACACGTGACGTTCCGGTCGGAATGGTGTGGCCTGCGGCCTTGTCTCCCCGACGGATTGCCGGCCATCGGTCCGCTCGCACGATATCCAGGTTTGTTCATAGCCACGGGCCACGCCATGCTAGGACTGACCTTGGCTCCTGTGACCGGGAAGTTGATTGCCGAGTACGTGCTGGATGGTTCACCGGCCATGGATCTCGCCGGGCTGAGTCCCGACCGTTTTTGAAACACTTCCGACTAAAGCGGCGGCCTACCCGGCGGCGAATCTCGTCAAGCCCGCCTGACGGGCCCAGGAAACTGCCTGCCGGAACTCCACTTCCGTGATGCGGCGCGATAATTCCGGAAAGGAATGAGCTTCATGCGCGGGGTGATACTGCGCCATGAGATTCACAAACGTGGCCGGCCCGAGCGCCGCGGCGACGAAGCGCACAAACCGGTCGGTTCCCGCCAGGTTGTGCGGCAATACGAGGTGGCGGATCATCACGCCGCGAACCGCAATTCCGTTCTCGTCCGTGATCAGGGTGCCGACCTGGCGGTACATTTCCTGGATGGCTGCGGCCGCCACTTCCGGGTAGTCCTTGGCGCCCGTCGAGTATTTGGCGGCTGCGGCCTCATCCACGTACTTGAAGTCCGGCAAGTAAATGTCCACGATGCCGTCGAGCAGCCGCAGCACCTCCAGCGAATCGTAACTGCTTGTGTTGTACACGAGCGGAATGCGCAACCCCCCGGCCACGGCGGACCGCAACGCCTGGACAATGTTGGGCACGTAATGCGTGGGCGTGACCAGGTTGATGTTGTGGCAGCCCATTGCCTGCAAACGCAGCATCATGCGCCCCAGGGCATGGTCCGTCACGCATTCTCCCTCGCAGGCATGGCTAAGCTCCCAATTCTGGCAATACTCGCATTTCAGGTTGCAGCCGCTGAAAAAGATGGTTCCTGAACCATGCCGGCCCACGAGCGGCCTTTCTTCGCCGAAGTGCGGGTGCGCGGATGAGACCTTGACGCGCGAGGTGGACCGGCATTCTCCAGTTTCGCCCCGCAGGCGATTTTTCCCGCACAGCCTGGGGCAAAGATGACAGCTCCGGTAAATGGAGTAAAGCTCGCGGGCCCGGTGGTCCAGTTCTCCGCTCGCGGCCAGGCGAAGGTAGGAGGGCTGCCGCGACGCAGATTTTTCCACCCACCCGAATTCCCGCGGCCGCTGGCGGGCCATGCGCAGTTCCATGATCGATTCCTCAGCGTCGCTCAATACCGCTCATAAACTTCGGCCCGCGCCTGTGGGCCCTGCGGCGTCCGGCTACAGAATACGCCTCAAGTGGCCCGATGGCAATCAGCATAGGTAGTCCTTTCCTCCCCAGGTCAGCGATAACCGGAAGCTATTAGCGCGGGCAGACGCGGTAAACGAATGGTACGATAACCAGATCTCAAGATCTGATATTAGATGCATAATAAAGGAGGAGCATGACATCGCCCGGCAGCCAGATTGAAATCTTAGCGGCGACGGGCAAGGGCTCCTGGAGCGGGATATTGGGCTAAGACGGAAAAAGCGGGCAATGCCGCCGAGGTGCCTATGCGGCAGGAAGTTGGTCACGTAAGAAGTGAAGGAGAGTATTTCCAGCAACTGGATGCCGAGCTAGTCGAGAAAATGCGCCGGCGTGCTGACCGGGAAGAGCACCAGCGGCGCATGGCTGAGGCATGCCAGATCAAAGATCCTAGCATCCTCGACAGTCTCGAAAGACTTGGATACAGTCCCACGACGGTGTCGCTGCTCTGCGTGGTGCCACTGGTTCAGGTGGCATGGGCCGACGGCTGGGTGACTCATGCGGAGCGGCATCACGTTTTGGCGATAGCGCGTTTGCACGGGGTGGAGGAAAACACCGTGGCTTCGCACCAACTGGAGGCGTGGCTGGAGTGGCCGCCTTCCGAGGAGTTCTTTCAGGGCTCGTGGCGCGCGATTCGAGCAGCTTTAGACTCGCTGCCGCAAGACGAACGAAAAACCAGACAAGATGCTCTGATCGGTGACTGTAAGGACGTCGCGTCGGCGACCTGGCACTTGGGCAAGATCGGCGCCGCGGAACGGAAAGTGCTCGAGGAGATTCAGAAGCAGTTGGAGCCGCATCAGCATCTTGCGGCTTCGGCAGGAGTTCAGCGTTAGTGAGTACGACCACGTAGTGATTGCCGGTACGGGAGGGCGGGCCTATGGACATTTCGGACGCGAAGGACGGTACGGTGAGTGCCGTCCGGGGCAGTGTTGTGGATGCCTGCTTCCCGCATCGAATTCCACCGCTCTTCGATCTTTTGGAAGCCGGGGATGGGCGCAAGGCTGTTATAGAAGTCGTCACTCATCTCAACTCCGACACAGTCCGCGGAATTGCGTTGACCTCCACGCAAGGCTTGGCCCGCGGCGACCGCATCGTCGATACCGAACGGACCTTGAGCGTTCCAGTGGGCGAGCGTGTGCTCGGCCGGCTGTTCAACGTTTTTGGCCAAACTATTGACCACAAGGATCCGGTCGAGGGTGGCGAATGGCGATCCATCCATGCCCCTTCCGTTCCTCTGACGCGCAGGGCCACGACCGCGGAAATCTTCGCCACAGGCATCAAAGCCATCGATGTGCTTTCCCCCTTGGAACGAGGCGGCAAAAGCGGACTGTTTGGCGGAGCTGGAGTGGGCAAGACAGTGCTGATCATGGAGCTGATCCACAACGTGATCGGCCACCACAGCGGCGTCAGCGTCTTCTGCGGGATCGGCGAGCGCTGCCGCGAAGGCGAAGAGCTGTATCGCGAAATTCAAGCCGCGGGTGTGCTGGACAAAACCGTCCTGGTGTTTGGCCAGATGAATGACCCGCCCGGCACGCGCTTTCGCGTCGGCCATTCCGCTCTGACCATGGCCGAGTACTTCCGCGATCACGCTCGGCAGGACGTTCTGCTGCTCATCGACAACATCTTTCGCTTCATTCAGGCCGGCTCAGAAGTCTCCGGGCTCATGGGGCAGTTGCCTTCGCGACTCGGCTATCAGCCCACGCTCGGCACCGAACTGGCCGGCCTGGAGGAGCGCATCTGCAATACGGCGACCGGCGCAATCACGTCTGTGCAGGCCGTGTATGTGCCGGCGGACGATTTCGCCGATCCGTCGGCTGTGCATACGTTCGGACATCTTTCCGCGTCCATCGTGCTTTCCCGCAAGCGTGCCGCCGAAGGGCTATACCCCGCGATCGACCCCTTGCGGTCCGGCTCGAAAATGGCGACCCCACAGATCGCCGGCGAGCGGCATTACCGCATCACACAGGCCATTCGTAAAACTCTCGCCAGTTACGAGGACTTAAAAGACATCATCGCCATGCTGGGCATCGAGGAGCTCTCGCAGGATGACCGGCGCACTGTGTATCGCGCCCGGCGGCTGGAGCGCTTCCTGACGCAGCCATGCTTCGTGACCGAGCAGTTCACCGGTCACAAGGGCAAGCTGGTGTCGCTCGAGGACGCGCTCGACGGGTGCGAACGCATCCTCAACGATGAGTTTGCGAAATACCCCGAGCAATCGCTGTACATGATCGGGTCGATTGACGAGGCGCGCAAGCCATGAAGCTCAAGGTCTGGGCTCCGACGGAGGTGGTCTTCGACCAGGAGGTCACCAAGATCAAGGCCGAAGCCGAGAACGGCTGGTTCGGCGTTCTTCCCCGGCACGTGGATTTCGTCACGTCGCTCGTTCCCGGCATTTTATCTTTCGATCTGCCGGAGAAGCAGACCGAGTATCTGGCCATCGATCACGGCATTTTGGTCAAATGCGGGCCCGAGGTTTCCGTATCGACGCGAAATGCAGTGCGTGGCGCCGACCTCGGCACTTTGAAAGAGGCCGTCGCCAAGCAGTTCCGTACATTGCATGAGAAAGAGCTGGCAGCGCGCGAGTTTGAGGCCAAGCTGGAAGCCGATCTGGTCCGGCAACTCATGGAGACGGAGAAACATGCCTGAATTCGATTCAGAGCCGAAACCGAAACTGCCCGCCTCGACCAAGAACATGATGGAGCAGGTCGAGGTGCGCGCGGCTCGCATGATCCGCGGCAGAAAAGAGGGCTACCGGGGCTTGTGGCGTCCAATGGCCATGGTCGGCTTAATCGGATGGACCGTGGTGGTGCCGATGCTGATCGGTATCGCGGTGGGAACCTGGATTGACCGGACATGGCCCAGCCGTTTCTCGTGGACGCTGATGCTACTGGTGGGCGGCCTGGGATTTGGCTGCGTGAGTGCGTGGAATCGGATTAAGGAAGCGCAGGAGGACCACTGATGGCTGAGCTGACTCCCATCCTGGTGGCTCTGCTGGCGGGCTTCGGTTTGGGCGTGCTCTTTTTTGGTGGCTTGTGGCTTACGGTGCGCGCGCTGCCCAAGTCGCGGTATCCAGCTGCTCTCATGCTTGGGAGTTTCTGGGGGAGAACGGCGCTGGTGGTTGCCGGATTCGTCGTGGCGATCAACCGCCGCTGGCAAAACGCGGTGGTTTGTCTGCTCGGATTTTTGATAGCGCGGCTGGTGCTGGCCCGGTGGATTCCGGGCCGCAAGGCTGCGAAGGGAAGTGCGGTGTAGGTATGGATATCACACCAGACCATCTCATCCTGTTCCGGTGGGGCTTCGTGCATCTGAACGCAACCATTGTCTACACCTGGGCGGTGATGCTTTTGCTGATCCTGGCGGCCTGGGCCGCCACGCGGAAGATTCGCCTGGAGGGGCCGAGAAGCCGCTGGCAGAATGCGATGGAAGCGATTGTACTCGGAATTCGCAGTCAGATCCGCGAGGTCAGCGGCCGTGAGGGGAGTAACGATTATATTCCTTTCATCGGCACGTTATTCCTGTTCATCGCCGCGTCCAATGAGTTGCATGTTGTCCCTGGCTGGCATGCCCCGACCGGGTCTCTTTCCACGACCGCGGCACTGGCCATCTGCGTGGCCGTGAGCGTACCTTTCTTCGGCATTCGAAAGACAGGACTCAAGAAATACCTGCACCATTACTTGAGCCCGGTCTTTTTCATGCTGCCCATCCACATGATCAGCGAGATCTCGCGTACCATTGCCCTGGCCGTCCGGTTGTTCGGAAATATCATGAGCGGGTCGATGGTGGTGGCCATTCTTCTGGTGATCGCGCCGCTTTTCTTTCCGGTGCTGATCCAGGCGCTCGATCTCATCATTGGCCTGATACAAGCCTACATTTTTGCCATTCTGGCGATGGTTTACATAGCGGCCGCGGTCCGCCGCGAGGACGAAAAACCGCAGGAACAAACAACATGAAAGGAGAGCAAACAAATGGATAGTTCCACCTGGATTGGAATCATTTCCATCTGCGCTGCCGCGCTTTGCATGGCCATCGGCGCGATCAGTCCGGCGCTGGGCGAAGCCCGGGCGATTCAGCAGGCGCTTAGCTCTATCGCACAGCAGCCCGACGAGGCCGGCGCCATCAGCCGGACTCTGTTTATTGGCCTGGCCATGATCGAATCCATTGCCATCTATTGCCTGGTGATTTCGATCATTTTGATCTTCGCCAACCCGTTTTGGACTCATGTGATCGCGAAGACCGGCGGCGGATAGAGCCCGCAGGGGAGACGCCATGCTCATCGACTGGTTTACTGTCGGCGCACAGATCGTCAACTTCCTCGTGCTGGTGTGGCTGTTGAAGAAATTCTTGTACGGGCGAATTCTTCGTGCCATCGACGAGCGCGAAAGCAGGATCGCCGCGCGACTGGCCGACGCGGAGACGAGAGAAAAGCAAGCCGGAGAACAGCTTGCGCTTTACCAGGCCAAGCTTCAGGACTTCGACCAGACACATGAAGCCATGCTGGCGCAGGTCCGGCTCGAGGCGGATAGGCAGCGCGCCGAGTTGCTCGACAAAGCGCGGGAGGAGGTTCACTCCCTCGAAACCAAGTGGCGGGACGATCTCGATCGGGAGCGGCAGGCTTTTCTTCAGGATCTGCGCCGTCGTGCGGCCATGGAGATTCTCGCGATCGCACGCCGAACCGTGGCGGACCTGGCCGGCGCAGACGTTCAACAGTGCGCGATCCGGGTGTTCCTGGAGAAATTCCGGTCGTTGGATAGCGAGGGCCGGAAGCGCTTCGCCCAAGGCGAGCTCTCGATTCGAAGTCCGTTCGATTTGCCCGACGCGATCCGAGCCGAAATCCAGCAGACCATCGAAAAAGAGCTGGAAAAGCCCGTGAGCCTGCGATTCGAGCGCGCGCCGGAAATGGGTTTGGGACTGGAACTCCGCGGGAACGGCTGGCGCGTCGGCTGGAATTCGGAGAGTTATCTTGAAGCTCTGGAGGAGGATCTCAAGGAAGCCTTCGAGCACACCGCCGAGACGGCGGCTCATGTGGGGTCGCCATGAACGATAATCACGGCCAGCTCACCGCTGTTCTCGATCAGACGCTGGAAGCTGTCGATCGCGTGTCTCGCGCCCGGCGCATCGAGCTAAAGCTCGAGGAGTACGGCGAAGTCATCTATGTCGGGCATGGAATCGCACGCGTGAGGGGACTGCCGGGTGTGCGCTCCGAAGAGATCGTGCGCTTCCCCAACGACCTGCTGGGCATGGCGCTCAATCTGGACCCGGATGAAGTTGGCGTCGTTCTGCTTGACGAGGGGCCGGGCCTGGCGGCGGGCGCGCAGGCGCGGCGGACCTATCGCGTGCTCGACGTGCCTGTCGGCGAAGCGCTGCTGGGCCGCGTGGTGGATGCCGTGGGTCGCCCTCTCGACAACGGCGGACAGGTGATGACTACTGAGCGTGCGCCCATCGAGTCACCCGCCCCGGCGATCATCGATCGCTCTCCGGTCACCGTTCCCCTGGCCACCGGCATCAAGGTGGTGGATGCCCTGATTCCCATCGGACGCGGGCAACGCGAATTGATTCTCGGCGACCGCCAGACCGGCAAAACCGGGATCGTCGTGGACTGCATGATCAACCAGCGGGACAAGAATGTGATCTGCATCTACTGCGCGATCGGCCAGCGCAGCTCATCAGTGGCGAAAGTGATCGCCGATCTGCGCGATCACGGCGCAACTCCGTACTCGATTGTCGTCTTCGCGCCCGGCGACGCTCCTCCCGGCCAATTGTTCATCGCCCCCTATGCGGCCATGGCCATGGGCGAGTATTTCATGCGACGTGGCCGCGATGCGCTGGTGATCTTTGACGACCTCAGCCAGCATGCCCGCGCTTACCGGGAGCTTTCGCTGCTGCTGCGGCGGCCGCCCGGGCGCGAGAGCTTTCCCGGCGATATTTTCTACATCCACTCGCGCCTGCTGGAACGCTCCACGCATCTGCGTCCGGAGCTAGGTGGCGGCTCGCTCACCGCGCTTCCCATCATCGAAACCGAAGAGCAAAACCTGGCCGCTTACATTCCCACCAACTTGATTTCCATCACCGACGGCCAAATCTATCTGACGCCCACTCTGTTCCAACAGGGCGTTCTTCCGCCGGTGGATGTGGGCACGTCGGTGTCGCGCGTGGGAGGCAAGACGCAATTGCCGGCTTACCGGAGCGTGGCTGGAGATCTCAAACTGTCGTACTCGCAGTTTGTCGAACTGGAGGTGTTTTCGCGCTTTGGCACGCGCCTGGACGAGCACACACGCCAGTTGCTGGCCCGCGGCCGCGCCGTGCGCGAGGCACTCAAACAACCGCTATACGATCCCCTGCCTGCGGCCGAGCAAATCGCCATTCTGCTGGCCGCAGCCAGCGGCTTGTTTGACGATTTGCCGCCGGAAGCGGTGGTCAAGGCGTCGGCGAAAATCCGCGAGATGCTGCCGGTGGAAATGCCCCGCCTCTACGAACTGGTCGAGCACGGTGAGCTGCTCGGTGATGCCGATCGGGAGGAGCTAATTGCGATTGCCAGGAAGGCAGTGGGCGAATGGAAGCCATCGAAGCCCTGAAAAGAACCATTCATGTGACCCAGGAACTGCAGTCCCTGGTGAAGACCATGAAGGTCCTGGCGGGCCTGAACATCCGCCAGTATGAGCGGGCCGCGCACGCCGTCGCCGAATACAACCGCACCATCGAGATGGGCCTCCAGATCGCGCTGCGAAATTTGCCCGAACCTCTCCTGCCTCCGCGGCACGCACCGGGGCGGAAACTGGGCGCCATCGTGTTTGGGTCCGACCAGGGCATGTGCGGGCAGCTCAATGACGTCATCGTCTCGCATGCGGCGCGCGCGCTGGCCAGGCTGGCCCTCCGGCGGCAGGACCAGGCCGTTCTTGCCGTCGGCCAGCGCGCAGCCGCGCAGCTCGAAGACTCCGGGCGGCAAGTGGAAGCCACACTGGAAGTGCCGGGATCAATCGGAGGCGTCACAGCCACCGTGCACCAGGCGCTGCTTCGCATCGAGGAGTGGCGCCGGGAGCAAGACATCCAGATGGTCGTGCTGTTTTATTGCAGGTTGACGTCCGGAATATTCTATCGTCCGCGCGGCATCCGCATCCTGCCCGTGGACATAAGCTGGATCCGCAGCTTGAAGGCCAAGCCCTGGCCGTCAAAAGTCATTCCCACCTACATGATGGAGACCGAACAACTCTATCAATCGCTCATCCGGGAATATCTGTTCGTATCGCTATTTCGCGCATTTGCCGAGTCGCTGGCCAGCGAGAACGCGGCCCGGCTGGCGAGTATGCAAGTAGCGGAGCGCAACATTGAAGACCGGCTGCGGGCGCTGACCTCGGAATTTCATCAGTCCCGCCAGACAGCGATTACCTCTGAGCTGCTCGACATCATCTCGGGCTTCGAAGCGCTGAAGGGTAAAGGGGGCCGCGCAGCGTGAAGAGCGTTTGAACGCCGGAAGCGTCACGCCCGAAAAACAGGCTCAAGCGAAGACACCTTGCTCTTCAGTTCTGCCAGTTCGCCGGCGCTCAGATGAGGCAGCGGCTCGGAGGCGAGATCCAGCGCGAGATCAAAGATGCGCTCGTCGCCCGGCGGCACGGCGGCGGTGATCTCCTGGTTTAAAGTAAATCGCAGCGCCAGGCCGGCCATTTCACGATCATCGATCGGTTGATACCAGCACTTCGGATACTTGCGCTCGTTCTCTTTCACCTCAGCCGGCCACTTGCCGAATGCCAGGGCCTTGAGAGCCATGCGCGCCATGCCCTTCGATTTCGCCTTCGCCAGGATTTGCGGACCGAAACCGCCGTTCTCCCAGGCATTGATATTGACCGGGAACAGTACGCTGTCAAGCTCGAGCGCATCCATGAGACGGAGAGCAGCCGGCGCATGGTGCGCCGAGAAACCGAGATGCCGGGCCTTGCCTTCCTTTCGGGCGGCAAAGAATGTCTCCGCGGCTCCGCCGGGCGCGAGTATCTTATCGACATCTTCCATGGAGCCGACGGCGTGGAATTGATAGAGATCGACATGATCGGTGTGGAAGCGTTCAAGAGTGCGTTCCAGTTCCTCGCGTGCCCCCTTGGCGTCGCGCCGCGTGGTCTTTTCCGCCAGGAAGACTTTGGCGCGATACGGGTGTAACGCTTCGCTCAATTTCAGCTCGGCTTCGCCATCGAAATAAGACGGAGCACAGTCAAAGTAATTCACGCCCCGGTTGTACGCTTCTGCAACCCGGCGGGAGGCCTCTTGCTGCGGAAGGCCACAGACGACGATTCCACCGAAGCCGATAACCGAGAGTTCCTCGCCATCCTTGTACGTGCGGCGAGGCAGGGGCTGGGATGATCCCTGTGCGGCCGTGGTTGCAAGAGCGGCGGCAGTGGTCAAGAATTCGCGGCGGTCCATGACTCGATCCTCCTCAGCCATTGTAGTCTCCTCAAGACCAGCCCACGGCCGCTTTCCACTTAATTCTATAATGAGACTAAGATATCTGAAACGCAGAAGTTCATTAACACGCCATTCATCGAATTGCGGATGCGGGCTATGAAGTTGGAATTACCCACCCTGACGGAGCAGCCTTCAGAAACACCGAGTAGCCCCGCTCCCAGTGCGCAGATTAACCCTTGGGTGATCGCGCTGACGGTGATGTTGGCCACCTTCATGGAAGTCCTGGATACCAGCGTGGCCAATGTGGCGCTGCCCCACATAGCCGGCAACCTCTCCGCATCCATCGACGAAAGCACCTGGGTTCTCACCTCTTATCTGGTGTCGAACGCCATCATGCTGCCGCTGGCGGGCTGGTGCTCGACTTTGTTCGGGCGCAAGCGGTTCTACATGATCTGCGTGGCGCTATTCACTTTGAGTTCGTTTCTCTGCGGCCTGGCGCCGAGCCTGAGCATGCTCGTTTTGTTCCGCATCATGCAGGGTCTGGGTGGCGGAGCCCTGCAACCGATTTCGCAGGCCATCCTGGTGGAAAGTTTCCCCAAATCCAAACAGGGCATGGCCATGGCCGTTTACGGCATGGGCGTCGTGGTGGCACCCATCATCGGACCCACGCTGGGCGGCTGGATCACCGATAACTATAGCTGGCGGTGGATTTTCCTGATCAACATCCCCGTGGGCGTGCTCTCGCTGACTCTCACAACGATCCTGATCTTCGATCCGCCATTCCTGGAGCGGAAGACTCTCCGCGGCGGCTTGAAGATCGATTACATGGGGCTGGGCCTGCTGGCGGTCGGACTCGGTTTTCTCGAAGTACTGCTGGACAAGGGGCAGCGCGAGGACTGGCTGGCTTCCAGGCTGATCGTCGCCTCACTGATTGTCGCGGTCACCTGCCTGGTGACCGTGGCGTTCTGGGAGTGGCGTCAGAAGGAACCCGTGGTGGACCTCCGCCTCCTGCGAGACCGGAATTTCGGGCTGGCCACAGGCAGCATGTTCCTGCTGGGTTTCGTGCTCTATTCGAGCACGGTGCTGTTGCCCATCCTGCTACAAACGCTCTTGGGCTACACGGCGATGCTGAGCGGCCTGGTGCTGTCTCCCGGCGGCGTCGCCACGCTCGTTCTTTTGCCGGTGGTTGGAAGGCTGGTGGCCAAGGTGGAGGCGCGCTGGCTGGTAGCGTTCGGGCTGGCGGTTGCGGCCATCGGCTTGTTTCAGATGGCCCGATTCAATTCTCAGGTTGACTTCCAGACGGCGATGGTAGCGCGCATGGTGCAAAGCGCGGGGCTGGCATTTCTGTTTGTGCCGCTGAACACGCTCGCATTTTCTTTCGTTCCGAAGGAAAAGATCAATCGCGCGACGGGACTGATCAATCTGGCGAGGAACATTGGCGGCAGTTCCGGAATTGCCATGGTCACAACCATGCTGGCTCGTCGCAGTCAATTTCACCAAAACGTGCTGATCAGCCACTTGACGCCCTCTGATTCCAACTACCGCGAGATGATCGATCACGCCGCCCGAATGCTGAGGGCGCAAGGCTCCAGCGCTCCTCAGGCTGTGGAACAAGCGCACGCTTTGCTTTATCAGCTTGTACAGCGGGAATCGGCCATGATGGCGTTCCTGGATAACTTCTGGCTGCTGGGCATTACGTTTGTGGCTCTCATCCCGGTTATGTTTCTGATGAAGCGAAACGTAGCGCAGAAGGGGACGCCGGAATGAGGTCTTCGTCGGCGGCTTTCCGAGGGATTCATCGGCCTGAACGACTGTTCTCCTGGCCAGGCTTGCGGAAGGTCAGAACGTAAAGTTCGCGATTCCAGATCTCGCGCACGGCTACTTCCTGCATCCCGGTGGGAAGCAAGCTCGCCGGTGCCACGATGGCCCTTGGGCGGTTTTTGAAGAAGGCCCCGGCGACAATCGTGTGCTCATTGCGCTTGGCCAACTCCTCGGTTTCATCCACCACCACCAGCCGGGTACCCGGCTTGGCCACTCGCACCATTTCGCGCAGCGCGGCGCCGGGGTCAGTGAAAAAGTTAATACCACCCATGTGGAAGACACAGTCGAATACAGAGCAGGGAAAAGGTAGGTGCTCGGCGAGCCCTTGGCAAAGTTGGAACCGGAGCTTGAGCCGGTGTGCATGCCGGTGGCAACGAGTCAGCATGCCCGCCGACAGGTCCAGGCCATAGAAATCCAGATTCCGATTTAGGTAGGGCCAATTCGCCCCAGTACCTACCGAGACTTCCAGGAAACTGGCTCCGTTATGGAGTTCCAGCAATTCCAGGTAAGCTTTGCGACGAGTGGATTCGGCGCCGCTCTTCCACCAGGCATAGAGGCGCGTAGAGACGTCGTAAATGGGAGCGATGCGGTCATACAGCTTCTGATAGCGGGCATTGGGGCCTGCGACCGCGCCCATCGGGAGGAAGACCGGAATCCCGTTGCGGACCGGGTACAAGAATCCGGTGCGGGGATTTCGAAAGCCCGCGGCCTCTTGGATCAAGGGGCCTTGATCGATCGGGTCTTGGTAAAGAATGGGGAGAAGCATAGCCGTCTCTCAAAGTGTATGCGGAGGGTTACGGTGTAGCACAGCCCCGATCCAGCCGCAGGGCCGGGATGCCGACGATCCGCGCAGAAGCTTCGAACAGACCACGGCTGGTAGATCGTGCTGATGTTGCTATTTCAGCCTAAGACGTTCGTACGACGTCCACTTCGACGTATCTGTCACGATGACATGATCGCCCGGGGACAGGCCACTAATGATCTCGATTAGCGGGCCCGATTGGCGGCCGAACCGAACCGTAGTTCGTCTGGCGAACTGCCCACTCGGCTCAATCACGAAGAGAGCCATTTCGCTGTTCGGCCGGGCATCGCGAGGCCTCGCGAAGAAAACCACATCGGTAAGCTCGCCTACCTCAATCAAGGACCCGAGCTTAGTGCCGATCGCAGCATCTTTGGGCAGCGGTTCGCTTAACTCGATCTTCACTTTCGTGAAGTCGCTTGATTCCGCTCGATCCAAGGCGACGACCTTGCCCATCAGGACGTCGGGAGGTTTGATCTGTATCGATGCCTTCTGCCCCACTTGCGCTGAGAGCGGGGTGCTTGCTGGAACAGTGACCAATGCTTGTGGAGGTGACAAAGAGACGATCTCACCATCGGCTATTAGTCGAAGAGGCATGTTTCCCCGTTGCACTTGGTGGATGGAGATGCTGTCTTTGTCGATTTCGGGTTCAGTTTGAGCAATCCCGGATCGAAGGAGGATAGTG
>Ga0187819_10000343_pt1 | contig 22892 bp, 17 predicted proteins | sample NC_wetland_sal_i_15_FD_132411 | JGI IMG/M metagenome (GOLD analysis project Ga0187819, IMG submission 132411) | Wetland sediment microbial communities from Neuse River Estuary, North Carolina, USA - SO4_4 | ecosystem: Environmental > Aquatic > Freshwater > Wetlands > Sediment | place: USA...
CGAATCACTTCGGGCGCGCATTCAACTCGTCGAGCTTGCGCTTCAAATCTTGAAGTTTCTGCCCCGCCTCGCCGAGCTTGCCTTCCGCGGTTAGCCGCTGATAATCGGCGAGGTCTTGCGCTGCTCCCCTGATGAGCGCATTTAAATCCGTTGTATTCTGGGGCGCCTGCGCGGATGGTGCTGCGCCTCGCGCTGCCTCGGCGGGCGCAGCCGCGGCACTCAGCGACGAGGGCTCGCCCCCGAACAGGGCCCGCATGGCCGTTTCGAAGTTGGGTCCATACGCCAGCCGGTCTTGCAACGCGAGCACCACCAGGCGCAACTCCGGCATGGGGCTGCGTTCGGCCTGCAGGTAAATCGGCTCCGCATACAATAGAGCGCGCCCGCACGGAATGACGAGCAGCGTTCCGCGGCGAACGTGCGAGCCTTGCTGGTTCCACAGCGTCAATTGACCCGAGATTTGCGCATTCTGATCGATTCGCGCTTCGACCTGCAGAGGGCCATCAACTAACTTCGTTTTGGGAAAATCGTAGACCACAGCCGTGCCGTATTCTGCGCCGTCGCTGCGTCCCGCAATCCACCCGATCAGATTGTTCCGGTTGGCCGGCGTGAACGGCAGAATATCTATGAATTCGACACCGCTTCCCCCGGGCAGCTTCATAAGTACAAAATTCGGCTCCATCACCAACGTGGCCTGCTCGCCCGACCCGCTCATGCCCACTTCAGTCGCGACGGTCCATAAATCCTCGCGGTTGTAGAACACGCTGGGATCGGTCATGTGATAAAGGCCGTAAACGGCAGCCTGCACCTTCAGCAATAACTCGGGATAGCGCACGTGTTTGCGCAGCGCCGGTGGCATGCTTGCCGCGTCCTTGAACAGGCTCGGAAAAATCCGGCGATAGGTGGCAATGATGGGATCCTGCGTCTCAAAAACGTAAAACGTCGTGGTCCCGTCATAGGCGTCGATGACCACCTTCACGCTATTCCGCATGTAGTTGATGAGGTCATTGCCGAGAGGATACTGAGTCGAATACGGATAGCTCTCGGAGGTCGTAAAAGCATCCAGAATCCACGAAAGCCGCCCGTCCTCGCCAATCACAATATACGGATCCGATTCGTAATTCAGGAACGGCGCCAGTGCCGATACACGATCGCGCACGCTACGACGCATCAACAACCGGCTCTCGGCGTTCACGTCATCGCTAAACGGCAGCTTCGTGATGTCGCCGAGGTCCAGCGCGATAAGGATGCGGCGCAGGAACCCGCCGACTATAATGCCGCCCTTGCCTTCGTACGAGGTGAGGCTGTTCGTTTGGCCCTGAGGATAATTGAATTCCTGCTGGCGGGTCTTGACGTACACGTCCGTGTTGGTCAATTCGCCGAAGTAGATTTCTGGCCGCGTCACGGAGATGCTCGGAACCGTGCTTTGGACGGGCATATTGCTCAGAATCAGCGTCGGCAGCCCTTCCGGCGTAAAGCCGTTTACCGGGTTCATGGTGATGCCGTAGCCGTGGGTGTAGATCAGTTTTTCGTTGATCCAGTTACGGCTGCTCTCCGGAAGCTTGTCGATGTTCAATTCGCGCGTGCCGAGCATCACTTCCCGCATCGCGCCGTCGATTTCATACCGGTCGATATCGATGTCCGGAAAGTCGTAGTACGTGCGAATTTCTTGAATCTGGCGCAGCGTGTCTTGCAAGGCGCGCCAGTCCCACAGCCGTATGTTTTGCAGCGTCGCCTGATTGTTTGCGGGTTCGGCCGCTTCGACGGTTGTCTCCGCGGGAAATTCGTGTTGCGTTACGCGGTCTAACCCGTACGCCTGCTGAGTCAGCGCGATGTTATAGGCGATGTAAGGCCGTTCGCGAACCAACTGGTTCGGCTTCACGACGAAATTGCCGACGTACCAGGCGATTATCTGCAGGCCAAAATAACAGACTGCGACGGGAATGACCGCGGCTACCAGCCACCGCACCCGCGGCGTAGACACAATGTTGATCGCCGCAATCGCCGCGCCGGCAATGAGCGCCACACAGACCACGAGCAGGCCAGTAAGCGTGACGTGCGCATCCGTGTAAGTCACACCGCTGAATATCGTGCGCCCTTCGAACAGCGACTCGAAGCGGCTGATGTACACGCGCACCGCCACCGTCACTAAGAAAAAGGCAAAGGCGATAGACACTCCGCGCCACGGAATCGGGATGTATGGGCCTCGGCGCCCCACTAGCGCACGATGGCTGCCAGTAATCAGAATGAAGAAGACGGCAAACAGACACGCTATAAAGGTTATCGCTAGCAGCCAGCCCGCGATCAACTGCCAGGCAGGCAAGGTGAACAGATAAAAGTTCAAAGGCTTGCCGAATATCGGATCTACAACGCCGCCCGCGGCGCGCTGCTCGTACCAATAGAGCGCAAACGTCGGCCACTCCACCATCAGTTGCGCGCCACTGATTGCGGCAATAATCAGCGAGACACCAACGGCGATGAGATTTAGGATCCGCCCGACTGGCAGTCTCAGCGGCTGGCCCCCGATGAAAATCGTATCGCCGGGCAAATCGGGGCCGTACGCCCGCCTCAGCGCTGCAAACCACCCGTAGAGGATGAGAAATGTGACGCCGAAGAATGCGGCGAAAACCGTCCACTGAAGGCTCAGCATCCTCCGGAATACGTCGCCGTACCCGAGCGATCCGAACCAAAGTGCGTTGACGTAATACGACAGCGCCGTCCCGCTGCCGAGGACCACGGCGGCAATAATGCAGAGCATGACGATGAGCACGCTCCGGCGACTCGACCGTCGTAGCGGCAATTCGATGTATTTTGGCATCACTCTACCCCGTTATTAGCGCAACGACCCGCAATTCCAAGACGGCGGTATTCTACTCTGTCTGCGATTCGGATGACGCCACACCTCGCGCGCATCTGCACATACTGGGCCTTCGGCGAATCTGATATCTGATATAACCTCTGTTCTATCTTCAAAGGGGGAAATCGATGAAACGTGCCGCAGTTGCTTCGCTTGTGCTGTTGTTTTTCGCGGTCGTTGTCTCTGCGCAGAGCTCTTCGCCAAATGTACAAATGAAAGCTCCGCCGACGATTGCACAAAAAACGGCGGGGACGCAGAAGTTCCCCGGTTTTTTCACCTATTACTGGGACGCTCGCGACGGAAAACTATGGCTCCAGGTCGACAAATGGAATACGCAATTCCTGTATTACGAATCGCTTCCCAGCGGTGTGGGGTCGAACGACATTGGACTCGACCGTGGGCAGCCCGGCGAAACCCAGGTCGTCCATTTCGAGCGCAGCGGGCCGCGCATCCTACTTGTTGCCGAGAACGAGCGCTACCGCGCCGTTACCGACGATCTCGAGCAACAATCGGCGGTCCAGCAGGCATTCGCGCAATCAGTTCTTTGGGGATTCGAAGCCGCCGCCTCAGATGGTGATTCTGTTCTGGTTGACGCTACGCCTCTTTTCTTGAGCGACGTGCATCGGGTCGCCGCGAAGCTGGCAACGTTGAAACAAGGAACCTATCGCGTCGATCCGTCTCGATCAGCAATCTACCTGCCTCGAACGAAGAACTTCCCGGAAAATACGGACGTCGAATCCACGCTGACTTTTGTGGGCGAAAATCCCGGGCATTGGGTCGAGCAAGTGACGCCCGATCCGCGTGCCATCACTGTGCATGAGCACGTCTCCTTCATACAAGCGCCGCCGGCGGGATTCCACGAACGCGCCTCTGATCCGCGCGCCAGTTTCTTCGCAATCAGCTACATGGATTTCGCGACGCCGGTCGACCAGCCCATCGTGAAGTGCTACATCGCGCACCATCGTCTCGCAAAGAAGAATCCGGCAGCGGCAACGAGCGAAGCGGTCAAGCCACTCATCTATTACGTCGATCGCGCCATTCCCGAGCCCATTCGCTCAGCCGTCGTTGAAGGAGCAAGCTGGTGGAACCAGGCGTTCAGCACGGCGGGGTACAAGGACGCATTCCAAGTCAAACTGCTGCCCGAAGACGTGGATCCGATGGATGTTCGTTATAACGTGATCGAGTGGGTCCCGCGGGCGACGCGCGGCTGGGCGTATGGCAGCGCCATCGTCGATCCACGCACCGGCGAGATTATCAACGGGCACGTGAATCTCGACGCGCTGCGAATCCGCCAGGATTTCTTGATCGCACAGGGACTGCTTGATCCTTTTGGCAAAGATCCCGGCGTACTCAAGAAAGCCAACGAAATGGCGCTCGCCCGCATTCGCCAGTTGGCCGCGCACGAGACCGGCCACACGCTGGGACTCGAACACAATTACGCCGCGAGCATCGCAAATCGCAGCTCGGTGATGGACTATCCGCCTCCGACCGTCACGGTTGGTACGGACGGTGCGCCGGATGTTTCGAATGCTTATGCCGTCGGCATCGGAGCCTGGGACAAGGTTTCAATCGCTTATGGCTACAGTGATCTCTCGCAGGTGCGGGACGAAACCGCGGCGCTCGACAAGATTCTCAGCGACGCTTTCTTGAGTGGTCTTCTGTTCCTCACCGATCAGGATGCGCGCCCGCTTGGCTCCGCAAGCCCCGTTGCGCAGCTTTGGGATACGGGCAGCAATGATCTGGAAGGGCTGAAGCAAGTGATGGCCGTACGCGCCGCGGCACTGCAGCGTTTTTCGGAAGCTGCCATTCCCCAACACGCGCCCATGGCCACGATCGAAGACGTGCTCGTCCCGATTTATCTCTACCATCGGTATCAGGTCACCGCCGTGGCGAAGTCGATCGGCGGCCTTGATTACACGTTCGATTTGCGCGGCAGTAAAGAGCGCGAGCCGCAGATTGTCTCTGCAGCTCAGCAACGGGATTCGATTCGCGCCGTTCTGGAGACACTCTCGCCGGAAGTTCTGGCAGTCCCCGATTCCTTATTGAAAATAATCCCGCCGCGCCCGCCGCAGTATGCCGCAAGCCGCGAAAACTTCGCGCGGCGCACTTCGCCGGCTTTCGACGCGGTGGCTCCCGCAGAGGCGGCCGCAGAAATCGTGGCTAACGTGCTCCTGCAGCCCGAGCGCGCTCAGCGCATGATCGAATACCACGCACTCGATTCCCAATATCCCGGTTTTGATGAACTCGTGGATGATCTGCTCGCCGCCACTTGGAAGTCGGAATCAACACCCGGCTATCAAGGCGCGATTCGACGCGCGGTCGATTCAGTCGTCTTGGATCACCTCATAGCCCTGGCTATCGATGATCATTCATCTGCGCAGGTCCGCGGCATAGCTTCGCTCAAGCTCGACGAGTTGAAAAAATGGATAGAAACCCAAGCGCCGTCGGCTAAAGACGAAACCACAAGAGCCCAATTCTTTTTCGCCGATAGCCAGATCGACCGCTTTCAGAAAAATCCCGCGGACATTCACGTTAGCCCACCGGTTCCTCCTGAGGGTGATCCCATCGGCAGCGACGATTGGGAGTGACGCCCAATATCCGCCGGCTCCCTACACCTAGCGTATATGCGCGATGCGGCCGTTGGTTGGGTAATGCTGAAATTGGGCTGGGTCGTGGCCGGGAATGATGCGGTCGCACGGCAAGTCGTTCGATTTCGAATTGGCATTGCCGTCTGACGCGTTCGCGCCGCAAGCGAGCATAATCATGCGCTGCTGGGCGGCGATGTTGGCGGATTCGTCGGAGCGGTCGAACGTCGCGCTGGCCCGATGCTCTCGCAGATTCTCAAACAGGTGCACGTTGTCGGAAGCCAAAACGTACGGCGGATCGCCATCAACGCGAATGTACTCTGACGCAAACGTGTGGCGAGCGCCAGTGTAGACGCAGATTGCTGCCGCCCGATAGACGCAACCTTCGGGCCTGCCAGAATCAATACAATGAGCGCAATTACGCCCAGCGCAAACATCGGCCGCGCGTTCGGTGACTCTGCCATCCTGGCCTCCGGTCCGCGTATGGTACATGAAAGCCGGGTATGGCGCGCCTCCCCTCGGGAGGTTCGCCCGAGAGAACGTACCTAAGAAGTATAATTTCCTTGTGTTCGCCTGCACTTGCTCATAGAATTCGATCTCCCCTTTCAGACTCCTAAGCTGCCGATGGAGTGCTTATGACAAAGACGCAGCAATGGAGAAGCACGGTAGTTACTGTCCTGATTGCACAAGCGGGCCACATGAACTGCCAATTGGTCGAGAGTGCATTCCGGCCGAAAGGCAAGCACGTTGTGATCGTCGGCTCAGCGGTGCGCGGAAGCGAAGCGCTTGCGCTGGCTAAAGACAAGCAGCCTGACGTCGCGGTCATCAGCGCACAATTGGACGACGGTGGACTTGAAGGTTACCGTTTGCTTCGAGAACTCCGGGTTGTTTCCGCCCGCACGTGCGGAATCATGTTGCTCCATTCCGCGAACAGGAAATGGTAATTGACGCTTTCCGCTGCGGCGCGCGTGGCGTCGTCTTTCGCGACGAGCCCATCGAAATTCTGGGAAAAGCCATCCATGCGGTGTATCAAGGTCAAATATGGGCCAACAGCGAAATCATGCGCTTTTTGGTCGAGGCCCTCAGCCGGGCTTTGCCTATGCGTTTCCGCGAAGGACATGGAATCGAGCTGTTGTCCAAACGCGAAGTTGACGTCGTGCGTCTGGTCGCGGAAGGCCTGGCCAACAAGGACATCGCCCTTCAGCTCGGCCTGAGTGAGCACACCGTCAGAAACTACCTTTTTCCATGCATTTGACAAGTTAGGAGTTTCGACCCGCGTCGAACTTGTCTTGCACTGCATTGACCAAGGACAGCCCGGCACCACCACTCCGGCCGGCAACGGTCTCGCGAAAAAACAAATCGCCACGTAACCCGCGCTCGTGGGACGGTTGTCTCAAACGTTCCGCCGCTGCGCCTCGTGCGCTGCGTTGCTCGGCAGCAGCGGTTGCGTATTCATCCCTCGAGCTTGAATATTCGCTCCATCAAGAGCCATTTTTCGCCGGGCTTCGTTTGTGGCAACTCCTGCTGAAACTTCCACATCAACTGCTCCCACTCGCGAACCTTCGGATTTTGCTCGTCAGCCCTTGCCTTGGCTTCAAATGAAAAAGTGTCGAGCGCGTCGATAATCATGAACATGCGCGCGCCCAGCAGATAAATCTCCATGTCCTCGATGCCGGATTCTTTGATGCTCTTAGTGATTTCCGGCCAGATTCTTTCGTGATGCCGTCTGTATTCGGCAATCAACTTCGGATCGTCCTTCAGGTCCAGAGTCAGGCAGTAACGTTTCATCTCTAAGACTCGCTTTCAGCGATAAGCAGGTTCAACTCTCAAACGGGTACAGAGAAAAGCAGCGGAGCAAAGCGGCCGTGACTCACTAAGCTCTCGAGATTGCCGGACGATAGCCGCGGCTCGCAAAATAAAAGACATATGCGTAGCAAACGAGCGGAACGGCGAACGCCGCGCGAATGGAGCTGAGATCCGAGATATAGCCCATGATTGCCGGGCAAATCGCGCCGCCAATGATTGACATCACCAGCAGCGATGAGCCTAACTTCGTGTACGGCCCCAGTTCCTTCAGGCTCAGCGCAAAAATCGTGGGGAACATGATCGAGTGGAAAAACCCGATCAGCACAACCGCCCAGATGGGAACCATGCCGGTTGTGGCGAGGGCCACGGTCACGCACGCGAATGCCCCGCCCGCGAACGCAGCCAGAAGCCGCGGCGGAGCTATATGCTTCATAATCGCGGAACCTCCGAAACGCCCGATCATGAATCCGACGAGATGCCAATAGAGATAAGTGGCCGCGGTCTTTTCGGGAGTGCCCGGCGCTGTGTATTGAACAAAACGGATCACGAAACTTGTGACGCCAACCTGCGCCCCAACATAGAAAAACTGCGCGACCACTCCTTTGATCAAGTGTTTGCAATGCCAGATCGACTTCATTTCCTGCCCCAGTTTTCGACCGGCCGAGTCAACCGGACCTTCCGCTGCACCTGCCGATTCCCGAATTTCCGGCAGATGAGCCGAATAAATGAGCACGGCGACGATCAGGAAGAGAAGCGTGATCGCGAGGTAGGGCCCTTTGACGCGCGATGCTTCCGCACTGGAATAGGCAAGCCACTGGTCACGGCTCATCGTCGCAAGGGCGGCGCTGGAATATTCGATTCCGGAGAGGATGAAAAATCGGCCAATCAGCGGCGTGACCACAGCCCCAACCGCATTGAACGATTGCGCCAGGTTTAACCGCCGCTCCGAACTCTCCGGTGGACCCAGCACCGTCACGTACGGATTTGCGGCAACTTCAAGCACGCCCTGCCCGCACGCCATGATGAACAGCGCGCCAAGAAACAAACCATAGAGGCGCACTATCGCGGCAGGAATAAATAGGAACGCCCCGCCTGCGCAGGTGCAGAGGCCCACCAGGATGCCCTTTCGGTAGCCAATGCGTTCCATAAGGCGTCCGGCAGGAAGGGCCGCAAGGAAATAGCCGCCAAAGAAAGCGGACTGAATGAGCGAGGAGCGAAAGTCCGTCAGACGAAACGCCTTTTTCAGGTGAGGGATGAGAATGTCGTTCAGGTTCACACCCAGCGCCCAGAGAAAGAAAAGGCTGGTCACCAGAATGAACGGAACGATGTAGCGTCGTTCAGTGAGCGGCGGCGCAGGGCTGGCGTTTTCGGCCATTTTGCCTTTTTGCGTCAGGTGAGCGCCCGATCTAGATGAACGTAGCCGCCGTCCACATACAGAATTTGCCCTGTGGTGTGCGCCGATTGAGGGGAAATCAGGAACAGAACCATCGCGGCGATTTCCTCGCCCTTGGTCATGCGCTTCTCCAATGGAATCTTCGACAGGATCGTCTTCAACTTCTCTTCTGGATTCGGAAAGGTTTTGAGCCACGATTCGTAAAGCGGTGTCATGACTTCCGCGGGAAGGACGCAGTTGACGCGAATGCTGTAGGGCAGCAGTTCTGCCGCCCATTCACGCGTGAGCCCAAGAATTCCCCCCTTCGATGCAGCGTAACCCGACGTGTTTCCCTGCCCGGTCACCGCTACTTTCGACCCTATGTTGACGATGGACCCGCGCGTGCGCTTGAGATACGGCAGCGCGTAATGCGCCATCGCGTAGTAGTGAACCAGATTGCTCTTCAACGATCCCAGGAATCGCTCGGGATTTCCACGCTCCAGACCGATGCCGTCATTGCGTCCCGCGTTGTTCACTACCGCATCGATCCGTCCGAACGTGCGAATCGTTTCGTCCATGGCCTTTGCGCAATTTTCGGGCTCCGCAAGCTCGGCAGAAATGAAATGACTGATGACCCCACTCCGATGGAGTTCCGACTGAAGCTGCTCCGCCGCCTCCACGCCGCGCCCAACGATAACTGGAATTGCTCCTTCCTGGCCGCACGCGCGCACGATTGACGCGCCAATGCCCTTGGCTCCCCCAGTAACGATGACGACCTTTTCCTTTAGCTGCAGATCCATTTACAGTCGCCCCGGAAAAAAAGGTGAGACACACGATGGCCCAGGAATTGTGGCCCTAGCCATGGAGATTGAAGAAACCGCCGTCGATTGCGTAATCGACTCCCGTGATGAAGGCGGCTTCATCGGAACAAAGAAACAGCGCAAGATCGGCCACTTCAGCCGGCAGCCCCATCCGGCCAATGGGCTGCGCTTTCGAAAGCTTCTCGAAAAATTCTTTTTCGCGCCCGGGGTAATTCTTGCGCAGATAGCCATCAACAAACGGAGTATGAATGCGCGCAGGCGAGATGCAATTGCAACGGATATTGTGGCTCAAGTAGTCGCGCGCAACCGAATAGGTCATCGCGATGACCGCGCCTTTGCTCATCGAGTACGCGAAGCGATCGGCGAGACCCGCAGACCCGGCAACCGAGGCCATGTTCAAGATCACTCCGCCGCCCGCAGCCTTCATGTGCTCCACGCAGGCCAGCATGCAGTTGTACATCCCCTTGACGTTCACCCGAAAAATCTTGTCGAAATCCGCCTCGCTCGTCTTCTCCAGCGATCCAACATGCGAGATACCTGCGTTGTTCACCAAAATGTGAATCGGCCCTTCGCCCGCCAGCTCCTGGAAAACTGCCCTCACGCGCCCTTGGTCCGTAATATCGCAGGCGATCGACTTCGCATTTGCACTTGCACCGGCAATGGCATGCGCCACTTCCCCCGCTTGCTCGCCATTCACGTCAAGAATGCGAATGCGCGCGCCGCTCTTCGCAAACCGTTCGGCGATAGCGCGCCCGATGCCGCTTGCGCCGCCCGTGACGACGGCTAGCTTTCCGTCCAGCCGAAACGGAACATCGTCAACTGCGCTCAGAGCGAAACTCCTCGCTTCCAAGGGATGAAATCGTCCTGCGCCAGACTTTCTGCTCTCGTCTTGAGCTCGCCGCTGGCAACCCTTATCACGAATTCGAGGATCTCTTCACCCATTTCCTCGATCGTGCGTTCGCCAACAATGATGCCGCCCGTATCGATATCGATGATGTCGCTCATCCGCTGCGCAAGGTCGGAATTCGTCGAAATCTTAACGACCGGAGCAATGGGATTGCCCGTCGGCGTGCCTAGTCCCGTCGTAAACAGCACGACGTTTGCACCCGCGCCTACTTGTGCGGTCACGCATTCCACGTCGCTACCTGGCGTGCACTGCAGGTTCAAGCCGGCCTCGGTGGAGTACTCCGGGTAATCCAGGACTGCCGTGACGGGCGAGGTCCCGCCCTTCTTTGCTGCGCCCGCGGATTTCATCGCGTCGGTGATCAGCCCGTCGCGGATGTTCCCGGGAGACGGATTCATGTCGAAACCCGAGCGCACAGCCTTCGCGCGCGCTGCATAGTCGCTCATCAACTGGATGAACCGATCCCCAACTTGCTTGTTCACACTTCGATCGATGAGTTCCTGTTCGACCCCGCAAAGCTCGGGGAATTCCGAGAGAATTCCTCGCCCGCCAAGCGCCGTCACGAGGTCGGCAGTATGCCCGATGGCGGGGTTCGCCGAAATGCCAGAAAAGCCGTCAGAGCCGCCACACTTCAAACCCAGACACAGGTGCGAGAGCGGAGCAGGCTCGCGGCGGCATTCCTGAGCCTCGAGGAGACCGAGGAAAGTTTTCCGCACGGCCTCCGAGAGCATGGTGAATTCTGCGCCGGACCGTTGCTGCTCGAACCAAAGCAGCGGCTTCGCGATCTGCGCATCGCGTTTGGCGATCTCTTCCCGCAGAATTTCCATCTGCGAATGCTGGCAGCCGAGACTGAGAATAGTTGCGCCCGCAACATTCGGATGATGGATGTAGCCGGCAATCAAGCCGCACAGATTGCGTGCGTCCTCGCGAGTGCCGCCGCAGCCGCCTTCGTGCATCAGGAACTTGATCCCGTCGATATGTTCGAAAACTTTTGGCCTGCGTTCCGCTCCGCCTTCCTTGCCGCCGTTCGGCTGGAACTTGCGCGCGCGGATTTCGCCGGCGCGGCCCTCGTGATATAGGCGCACGAATTCGGCCACTTCCTGGCGGTAGAATTGGGGCGCGGAAAAGCCGAGTTCCTCTTCAAACGCCTGCTTCAACACCGCAATGTTGCGGTTCTCGCAAAACACGAGCGGCGCAACGAGCCAGTAATTGCGCGTGCCCGTTTGCCCGTCAGACCGGCGATAGCCGAGGAAAGTGCGAGTGAGCCAGCGTGCCGCGTCAGTCGGGGGATTCGCACGGGTTTCGCCGGACTTCTCATGGAATGGAGCCGACTCGTGATGAAGATTCTGCGGCGTGATGATTTCGCCGCGGCGAATAGGTTTCATCGCCTTGCCTACCAGCACACCGTACATGACGACTCCGCCGTTCGGCGCGAGGTCTGCAGTCGCAAATTTATGTTTCGCCGGAACGTCGGTCGCCAATTCGTACGTAGATCCGTCGAGCTCGATCCGCTGTCCCTTGCGCAGGTCCGTGAGAGCAATCAGCACATTGTCCCGCGCATCGATTCTCAACACCGCGCGTTGCATAAAATCCGAATCTCCAATCGCGCCAGTCTATAGCACTCCCCGACGGTCAGTCGAGATGCTGCGCCAGCAGGACCACGAGCCGGCGAGGACCGTGTGCGCCAAGCACAAGGATTTTTTCGATGTCCGCAGTTCGGCTGGAACCGGTAATGAGGCAGAGGAAGGAATTTCGCGCCGCTAGGCCGCGTTCCCTCGCGTGAGTCAACGCCGCATCGAGATCCGGCTCGAGTTGATCCTGCCCGGCAACCACAATGTGCACCGGAGCAATGACCGAAGCTGCGCGCCCGCCGTCACACGAGGCAACCAGAACGGATCCAGTCGAGGCTACGAGAGATTCCGCAAGCGTGATCGTCGCCTGCGAGGCCTCGTTCGGCGGCCCTTCACTCGACCAGCGGATGGGGCGTCCGCTAATTGACTTTTCAGCGATTCGGCGCAGCACAGGCGCGTCCTGCACGTAGACTTCGCCCGACGGAATGCGTTGCAGCAAACTGCGGAGATTCTCCGCGGTTGCATCGGAGTCCGGCGTGAGAATACATTCCGCGACGTTATCCGTGCACTCCTTTTGAAAGCGCGCGAGCGGATCGAATACGGGCGCGAAGATCTGCGCCGCCTGCATGGCGGCATGCTGAGGTGCAGGCTTGGTTAGCGCCGATCGGATGCGTGAGAGGATGCGCTCGCGGCCCGGGTTGTCAATCTGCTCCACGTTTCCTCCACGATGCGCGGAACGATTTCTTGGGGATCGCGGGTGCCGCGCGATATTTCGTCCACGGGCGCAGCGGATCAAGTGCGCTGCCTCCCAGCCCGAGCGCATAAAGGACGCTTAGCGCATTCCGGCCAAGCCAACCTGCCGTCGCAAAACGGTGCGAGCCCATCATGTTCCAACGCCACAGCTTGAAGGCAGCGCGCTCGAGCCACGGGCGGTCGGCGGAATGGACCGCATTGCGGCGATTCTGAAGCAGATGGTGATGCAAATCGATTTTGACGGGACACACGCTGGTGCACGCCCCGCAAAGCGACGACGCGTACGAAAGATGCTGAAATTCATTCAGCCCGCGAAGATGCGGCGTGAGAACACTTCCGATCGGCCCCGAATACGTCGTACCGTACGCGTGGCCTCCGACCGTGCGGAACACGGGACACGCGTTGAGGCATGCGCCGCAACGAATGCATTGGAGGACTTCGCGCTGTTCTGGATCGGCAAGCAATTCGCTTCGGCCGTTGTCGAGCAGCACGACGTGAAACTCTTCAGGGCCGTCCACCTCGTTTGCTGCGCGCGGCCCGCCAATGAGCGTGTTGTAGCAGGTTATTTGTTGACCTGTCCCTGCCGTTGCCAGCACGGGCCACAAAGTGCCCAGGTTTTCCAGTCGCGGCACGACTTTCTCGATTCCCGCAATCGCAACGTGAACGCGCGGCAGGGCCGTGCCGAGACGGTCATTGCCCTCGTTGGTCGTGATGGCCACCATCCCGCAATCCGCGACCAGAAAGTTCGCGCCCGTTATCCCCATTTCGGCAGATACGAACGCGCGGCGCAAAGCGCGCCGGGCGGCTGCCACCAGTTGCGCGGGGTCGTCCTTGACTGTCGCGTCTGGCGTCATGAAGTCCGCTAATTTTTCCGTGAACAGCTTCGCGATATCGGCCCGCGTCAGGTGCATGGCCGGCGTCACGATGTGGTAGGGAGGCTCGTCGCGAAGCTGCACGATGAATTCGCCCAGGTCGGTTTCGAAGACCCGCATACCCTGCTTTTCGAGCGCGGGCGTCAGATGAATTTCTTCCGCCACCATGGATTTCGACTTCACCACGGTCTTGACCCCGCGCTGCATGGCAAGATCAGCGACGTACCGCCGCGCGTCTTCCGCTGTTTCGGCCCAAAACACGTGCCCGCCGCGAGCCTTCACGCGCTGCTCGAATTCGAGCAGGTATTTGTCGAGATGGTTCAGCGCCTCCCATTTGATCTCGGAGCATTTCCGGCGTGCACCTTCCCAGTCGAGAAAGCGACTGCGGCCGCGCTGCGCGGCGGCCTCGTAGTGTTCGATCGAGCGGCGAATCGTTTCGCGCGGCGTGAGAGTGGCGGAGTTGCTCGCCGCCAGAAGGAATTCGCGCGCCGCCGTGCTCATTCGGTCTTCCTTGCTTCTGCCATCGTATGGGCGGGCTCACTCGCCTCGGCGGTTTGCGCCAGGATGCTAGCCAGATGGATTGCGCGCACGGGCGAATGGCGGCGTCTCAAAATCCCGTCGATGTGCAAAAGACAGCTTGGGTCTATGGAGGTGAGATACTCCGCGCCCGAGGCTTCGGCATTCCCCGCTTTCGTATCTCCCATAGCCGCGGAGATCATTCCGAACTTCACCGCAAACGTGCCGCCGAATCCGCAGCACTCCTCGCTGCAAGGCATTTCAACCAGCTGAATGTCGCGTACGCTTCGCAACAGTGCGCGTGGCTCGTCTTTTAGCCCCAGTTCGCGCAGACCGTGACACGCATCATGAAATGTGACGCGGTGCGGAAACGACGCGCCCACGTCGGCGATGCCCAGCACTTTCACAATGAATTCCGAGAATTCGAACACACGTTTCCCCAGGCTGCCTGCCTCCTCGCCAGCTTTTGTGCCCTTCAGCAGCTCGGGATAGAAGTTGCGCACCATCGTCGTGCACGACCCCGATGGGCAGACCACAGCCTCCGCGGAACGGAAAACGCGTAAGAATCGCTCGGCGACTTCGCGCGCCTCATCCCAATAGCCTGTGTTAAAAGCGGGTTGTCCGCAGCACGTTTGTGCCTCGGGAAAATCGACATCGCAGCCCGCGCGGCGCAGCACGCGAACCGTGTCGATCCCCACCTCAGGAACCAACTGGTCAACGAAGCACGGAATGAACAGAGAGACTTTTTGCATCCAAGGTTCGCTCGACGATTTGCGAAGGACAAGTATAGGCGCAGCCTCGCCGGTCCGACGGGTTTTTTAGTGGTTGGACCCACAGGCTCGATTTCCTACAATGTTCCCGGATTTCATGCGCATTTGAGGCGGGGAGAATCTTCATATGAAACTGATTCGGTTTGGCGAAGCAGGGAGCGAAAAGCCGGGTCTCATCTTAGCCGATGGAACTCGCATCGACGTGTCGGCATTCGCCCGGGACTACGATGAGGAGTTCTTCGAGACCGACGGACTTACTGGTCTAGAGGATTGGGCCCGCAGGAATGCTGCGGGTGCGCCCCGCGTCAACCCAAGCGTCCGCCTGGGGCCCCCCATTGCCAGACCGAGCAAAATCGTTTGCATCGGGCTGAATTTTCGCGATCACGCCGCCGAAACAGGAAATCCGGTTCCGAGCGAGCCGGTTCTCTTTTTCAAAGCTACGACCTCGCTCGTTGGCCCGAACGATCCCCTGATGATCCCCAAAGGCGGGAGCAAGGTCGATTGGGAAGTGGAGTTGGCCATAATTATCGGGAAAAGGGCGAGCTATGTGCCGAAAGGCAAGGCACGGGAATTCATCGCCGGTTACGCGCTGCACAACGACTATTCCGAAAGGAGTTTTCAACTCGAGCGCGGCGGTCAATGGGTGAAAGGAAAGAGTTCAGACACCTTCGCGCCGCTTGGACCTTTTCTCGCTACGCGCGACGAAGTTCCGAACCCGTGCGATCTCGGAATGTGGTTGAAGGTGAACGGCGAATATCGGCAGAAGAGCACCACCGCCAACATGATCTTCGACGATGCAGCGCTCGTCAGCTACGTAAGCGAATTCATGACCCTGTTGCCCGGCGATATCATCAGCAGCGGCACCCGACCGGGAGTGGGACTGGGAATGAAACCTCCGAAATATTTGAGAGCGGGCGATGTGGTCGAGTTGGGCATTGAGCGCCTCGGAGAATCGAGGCAGGAAGTTGTCGCCTGGAGCGCCCATCCGGCGACTGCACTCGCAGACGCGGACTAGAACTTTCTCGAAGCGCTTCCTGAGCCTGCAAGCGGCAGGAGAATCACGCAGTCCGCATTCCCGATCTTGAAAGGACGGAGAGTCATGGGACATCCGGATCTGGATCTTTCGAACCAAACGGCCGTAGTCATTGGCGGAACCTCGGGAATCGGTTTGGCGATTGCTCTCGGTCTAGCCAGAGCCGGAGCGAACGTCGTCCCCACAGGCAGGCGGAAAGACCGAGTGCAATCAGCCGCGGAAGAGATTCGCAAACTCAGCCGGCGATCCATCGAGGTGACCACGGATGTAGCCAAGCGCGCGAGCATCGAAGCGCTGCTGCAGGCCAGCCGCGCCGAATTTGGCAGCGTGGAGATCCTCGTCAACTCGGCGGGCACGACCAAACGGACTCCGACACTCGACGTCAGCGAAGCCGAGTGGAACAGCATCCTCGACATTAACCTGACCGGGACTCTCCGCTCATGCCAGGTGTTCGGCCCGCACATGATCGAGCGAAAGTACGGGCGCATTATCAACATCGCCTCAATCAGTTCGTTTCATGCCCTCTATGAGGTGGCCGCCTACTCCGCCAGCAAGGCCGCCGTCGCCATGTTGACGAAATCCCTCGCCATCGAGTGGGCACGCCACGGCGTCTGCGTCAACGCTATTGCGCCAGGAGTGTTTCGCACCGAATTGAATTCGAGCTTGCTCGACGGAACGGCACGCGGAAAGGAATTCCTGATGCGAATCCCCATGGGCCGTTTCGGGAAAACGGAAGAACTGGCAGGCGCCGCCGTGTTTCTCGCCTCGAAATCGGCCAGCTATCTAACCGGGCACATTCTCGCCGTAGACGGCGGCAGTCTCGCCAGCGGTGTCAACCAGTAGCCGATCGCTCCAGCTTATCCGCCCGCCGCGGCCGATTGAACCTTGACGTCCGCTTTGACGAATACTTTGCTGGCCACTTCGATGATCTGCTTCAGATTCCACCACTCCCGCTCGTTCATGAGGCGTCCATCGGCGCTCGAAAAATAAATGGATGCAAAACCATCTTCCGAAAGCGGGGCGCGTATGATCAAAACGCTCTTTTGATCGAGTGACTGGGTATCGGGCATCACAGACCTCCCTCGAATGTGTCCGAGTTTATCGCACGGCTGCCGAGAAAAATCAAAACAATCTGTGATGCCTTGGAGATTGGGGGCGAACACGAAAGGGAGATTCGGCTAGGACTTCGTTTTCTTCTCCAGCCAGCCCTTGCTCGGGATGACGCCTGTGCCCTCTTGGATCGTGACCAGTTGGTCGGCGGGGATTGCCGCCAGCTTCTGCAGCCCTCCGTTGGGCCAATGAATCTCGATATCCGCTATTTTTTCCTCGCCCAGCCCGAAATGCAGCCGCGAGTCCGGCGCGGAGTAGAAACTTGACTGGCTCACCACCGCCTGGGCTTGCACCTTCTTCCCGTAGCGCACCAGAACGCGCGCGCCGATCGCGCTCCGGTTCGACTTTGTCCCCACCAGCTTCACCTTCAGCCAATGACGCGACCCGTGCACATCATTTCGAAGCAACGACGGCGGCTCATTCATATTGATGATCAAAATGTCCACGTCTCCGTCATTGTCGAAATCTCCAAAGGCGCACCCCCGGCTCGAATGCACCTCCGCGATGCCGGGACCTGCTTGCGCGCCGAGTTCCTCGAACGTGCCGTTGCCCAGGTTCCGAAACACCAGACGCGGAGACTTGGTTACGTACTGCGGAAGCTGCCGCTCTATTCCAGGGTAGACATTTCCGGTCACCACGAAAATGTCCGGCCATCCATCGTTGTCCAAGTCCACCATTCCCGTTCCCCAGCACGTGTACCGAGTTTCCACACCCAGGTGCGCCGCCGTGGTTACGTCGTCGAAATTCCCTTTGCCATCGTTCTTGTACAGGATGTTCGTGTCGTCGGTGAAATGCGTCTTGTACAAATCGAGATGGCCGTCGAGGTTGTAGTCTCCGGGCGCGATGCCCATTCCCGCCTGCTCCATCCCGTCTTCATTCAGGGCCACACCGCGCAACACGCCCTCTTCGCGGAACGTACCATCATGGTTATTCATGAAGAGCAGGCTTGGCGAGGAATCGCACGCCACGTAGATGTCCGGCCACCCGTCTTCATCCACATCGGCGCACAAAACCGTCATGCCATAACTTTCGTGCGCCGCAGCTACGCCGCACTCGCGGCTCACCTCCGTAAACGTGCCGTCGCCATTGTTGCGGTAGAAATGGTGTGACGGGAAGGGCAGCCCTCGCGGGCCGCACTCCACCGGCACACCCTTGAAGTTGCAGTTCACGTCGTAACCCGGCTTAGGAATATGTTCGAAGTCGAATCCCACGTAATTCGAAATGAACAGATCCAGATGGCCGTCCCGGTTGTAATCGATGAACGCGCTACCCGCTCCCCAACGAGGCGTGCCGGGCGCGTCATTCCACAATCCAGCCTGCTTCGTCACGTCCGTGAACGTACCGTCGCCATTGTTGCGATAGAGGACGTTCTGGCCCCAGTAGGTACAAAAAAGATCGTCGAACCCGTCATTGTTGTAATCGGCCACGGAAACCGAGTTGGCCCAACCGACCCGCTGGAGCCCTGCTTTTTCGGTCACATCTGTAAACGTGCCGTCGCTGTTGTTGTGGTACAGCCGATTGGTCGCCCCCGGCGGAGCGCCATCGACGCGTGTCCCGCTAAGAAGGAAGATGTCCATCCACCCGTCGTTGTCGTAGTCGATGAACGCGCAGCCGCAGCCGTCGGATTCGATGATGTAATCGTTGCGTTCTGGCGAACCATAAATCAACGGCGCAACGAGTCCGGCCTCACGCGCCACATCTACAAAATGAGCGTCAAACGGGCGGCCCGATGGCGGCAGTTTGGCCTGCGCCTTCACGTTCCGCCCTCCCATCCCCTGCGCCAGCACCTTCCACGAAGAGGCGCCAAACGAGAGCGACATCAGGAGCGCGCGCCGCGTGATCTTCATCGTTTCTACCTTGCTGTCATCGACGCTTAACCCTTGCAATCAAGGCGCTCGAGACCATGAGCTTGGCTTCAATCTGCTCCAGCATAGCCGACCGTCTTCTTGGCGTAGCGAATGAACAGAATATACCTGATTTCGCAAGAAATTTTTTCCGCTCGGCCCTGTTGCAGCCAAATTCACAGACGGCGCACTTGGTGCCTGTGCTTTAAACCCGTTTGAGGCTCAAGTCGTGCCGCCCCGTTTCGTTTCTACTCGGGACCATTCCTGCGTGGACCGCTCAGAATTTCTTCTGACGTCGCGAACTCGATTGCCGCTGCCTCACAGGCTCGCGGTGAGCCGTGTCGGCCCGCTCTGCGTGCCGAACCTACCGATCAGGAAGCGCACCGGCAGAGCCTGGGCTTTGACTGAAAGTGTGCAATCTGCGCGGCTCTAGCGCGCAATTCTTTTCCGCTTGACAACTAGTATTTTTCCATTATAGGCTCCGCGTATTCAGGTAAACGTTTCCAGAAGTGGGCCGTGCAATTCGCAAGGGGTGGGAGGCGATGACCAGCGGGTCTCTACCTCTTTTCCAGGAAAAAGAACAATTGGATCCTTTCCCACAACCGGCGCGCTCTAAGAGCACGTGCGCCGGTTGAGTGAGAGCGTCGTAGCAGTTGAGGGAGCGCTTATGTCGAAGAAAGCGTTTACCATTCTCCGCTTTTTCTGCCTCTCGGTCTTGGTCCTTCTTTTCGCCACCTCGTCCTACGCCCAATTCACCGGCAGTATTCAGGGAATTGTCCAGGATCCCTCCGGCGCTGGAGTGCCGAAGGCCAAAGTCCAACTGGTGAACGTGGCTACGCAAGTCTCACAGTCAACCGCCACCGACGACGCTGGCAACTACCGCTTCGTGAGCTTGGCTCCCGGAAATTACAAGATCACAGTGGAAGCGACCGGTTTCGAGAAAGCGGAAGCTACGGTCACCTTGTTGACCGAGCAGAACTTGAACGTACCCATCACCCTGAAGGTTGGCACCGTTACCGAGGCGGTTAACGTTACCTCCGAAGTTCCCGTCGTGGACACGGCTGACGAGCGCAATCAACTCACGCTGGAAAACAACACGGTCGCGCAGTTGCCTATCCCCGGCCGCAACATGGTTACGTTGACCACCTACGCCCCGGGCGTCACCGGCTTAGGAACGGTGGGCGGCGGCCAGCCGGGAGGAGCCGGAACTCCGGGCTCCGGGACTGACAATTACTCCACGGAGACCCAGGTCGACGCCAGCGCCAATGGCCAAGGTCAGATGTCGAACATGTACGTGATTGACGGCCTCGACATTACCAGCGGAATCCGCCAGGGTGTTCTGAATTTGACCCCCAATCCGGAGTCCATTCAGGAAACCAGCGTCCAAGTCAACACCTACTCCGCCGAATACAGCCGCGCCACGGGCGTGGAGGAAGTGATGACGACAAGGTCCGGCGGGGATCAATTCCACGGCGAGGCAGCGGATTGGTTCTATTACCAGAACATGTTCGCGACGACACATTTCTCCGGTCCCAAATATCTGCCGTTCCACGGCAATAACATGTCGGCCTCCATTGGAGGCCCGATTATTCCGCATCACCGGCTCTACTTCTTCTTTGCGGTCGAGCCCTTGCGTTCCTCGCTGGCCACGAGTTCGACAATCCAGTTCGCCGATCCACAGTTCATCGCTTGGGCACAACAGAACTATCCGAACACAGTAGGGACGCACGTACTCTCCACCTATCTCCCCACTAACGTGACCGGCGTGTCCGTATTGTCGACGGGTGCAAGCATCCCGGGATGCAGCTCACAGCCTAACAACTTGTGCGGCATAAACCTTGTTGACAGTGGCGATTTCGGTGCCCCGGCCATCCGCAACGGCACGCAGTATTTTGGCCGCGTCGACAAGTACTTTGACAAGGACCGAATTTACGGCAGCTTCTACCGAACGCTGCTCGACGCCGGAGCGGCTTCTGCCATCCCGGCATTCTCGAATCTAAACCACTACTGGCAGCGCGCTTTCCAGGTGAACTGGACGCACACTTTTTCCGGCAACACGCTGAACGAAGCTATTTTTGGGGCGGACCGCGTGGAGGGCAAGAATGGTACGGGAGCTAAGGATTACACTGTCCCCTCTATTGCCGTAACAGGCATCAGCACCGAGGGTGGCCAAGCTTTTGGTGTTGGTTTCGCTCAGGGCGATTTCATTCAGCATAACTATCACTGGCGCGATGTCTTGACCCATGTTCGCGGCGCTCACACCTTGAAGTTCGGTTACGAGGGCTGGTATGGAGACGACGTAGAGCCATTCCAAGGCCCGTGGTCGCAACCGACATTCAGTTTCGACAACCTTCTGGCCTTGGCTCAGGACAACCCCCACACCGAAAACCACGTCTATTACAACCCCATTACGGGGCAAGAGCAGTTGTGGTCGTGGGATGCTGCTTCGCGGACCTGGGGCCTTTTTGCCGAAGATACCTGGAAAGCACGCAGGAACCTCACTCTAACCCTGGGTTTGCGTTGGGATGACAGCGGGAACCCATGGACAAAGGCGCCGGCGACCACCGTATTTGGCAACTTCTATCTGGGCCCTGGACAAACGTTTGACGAGCAGGTCGCCACCGGTTTTGCCAAGGCCACCCATAACGCACTGAATCACGCTGTGAACAACCTTTTGAGTCCGCGGCTTGGATTTGCCTGGGACGTCACGGGGACCGGCAGCACGGTCTTACGTGGTGGATTTGGCGTCTTCAACGACTGGCTGACCCAGGCTAACGTGCAAGAGGAATTCCGCGGCAGTCCACCAGGAGATATTGTTCCGACCTTCACCGAAGGGACAGCGACGCCGCCGATCTTTAAGCTCGGGACAAGCAGCACACCTCCGTTCGGCTTCACGTTCCCGCCATTAGCGGGATCCCCTATATGTCTCACTCTTGGTCAGAATGGTTGCTTGAATTCGCAGGGTGGGATTGTCGGAGGGAACTTCGCAATCGGGGCCATTAACCCCAACCTGAAGAGCCCCAAAGCCGACATCTGGTCGTTGGCTATCGAGCGAAAAATCGGAGCCAACTATGCCGCCAGCGTCGGATATTCCGGATCGCACGGCTACAATTTGGTCGGGGCGGGCGACCAGGCGGGGATTGTCAGCTACGGGCAGGACATCAATGCCTTCGCTGACGACTTGATCATCAACAACAGCTTGGCGCCAACCCGGCTTAACAAAAGCTTCGGCGCGATCAACTATGCCGACAACAATCGCCACAGCAACTACGAGAGCGTGTACTTCGAATTCAAAGGCCGATTTGCACGCAACGGGTCCTTTGACGCCTCGTACACGCGTTCGGAATCCAAGGACGATGCGGCCGTCTATCCCGCGGAAGCAAATCCGGACCAGTATTACGGTCCCTCTCCCTGGGATGCTCCCAACCGCTTCTCTCTTACTCTGAACTACCAACTTCCTGGTTTGAATGGCAGCAGCGAAGCTGTGAACAGGCTGACCAGCGGCTGGGGAATCAGCGGGACCAGCCTCTTCCAGAGCGGCTATCCCGCCATGGTTTCGACCAGTGCCGGATTCGTTGGGTTGTGCGCCGACGGCACCGTCTCCAGTACCCAAGGCTCCGGCTGCCCGGGCCCGTCACCGGGCAAGCAGTTCGTGGGCTATGGCCCGGGAAGCGGTGACTTCAATGCCGACGGGGATAGCGTAAGCAGCGTGGCCAGCATTAACCTTGTAGGCGAAGATTACCCGGACGTCACCAGCTATCACCAAGGAACATCCAAGCAGGCTTTCCTCACCGGGGTCTTCTCTTCCGGGCAATTCGCTCTACCGGCGTTTGGGACCGAAGGCAATGAGAAGCCCTTCCCGTTCCGCACGCCGAATTTTGAAGAAACCGATGTGAATTTCTACAAAGACACGCACATCACCGAGAGAGTTACGTTTCAAATTCGGTTCGAGTTCTATAACATCTTCAACCGCGTAAACCTGACTGCGTTTAACCCCAACCTTGCTTCCGGAGCATTTGGCAAGGCAACTTCCCAGGACCTGCCGCGTAACTGGCAAATCGGAGGCAGACTCACTTTCTAG
>Ga0187819_10000344_pt1 | contig 22877 bp, 20 predicted proteins | sample NC_wetland_sal_i_15_FD_132411 | JGI IMG/M metagenome (GOLD analysis project Ga0187819, IMG submission 132411) | Wetland sediment microbial communities from Neuse River Estuary, North Carolina, USA - SO4_4 | ecosystem: Environmental > Aquatic > Freshwater > Wetlands > Sediment | place: USA...
CCCCCGCGGCGCCAGAGTCGTGGGGGGGAGGGGGGGGAGGAGGGGGGGGGGGGGGGGGGGGCGGCGGAGGTGGCGGCTGGTAGAAACGAAGGCGGACACAGGAGCCGCGAGGCTTCGCTTAGAATCCGAGCGTCTCGAAACTGCGGAAGCAAAATCGCGGCGCCAGCGCGATAAAGGGTCGCCCTAGCCCATTCGCGCGACGATCACCGTGATGTCGTCGGCCTGCTCTGGCGTGCCCGACCATTGGTCCGCGGCGGAAATAAGATTCTCGGCGAGCCGCTGCGCAGGCAGGTTCCTTTGGCGCAGGATTTCATTTTTCACTCGTTGCATTCCGAATTCTTCGCCGTAGACGTTTTCAGGCTCCGTCAGGCCGTCGCTGAACACCACTAGCACGCTGCCGGGTGTGACGTTCAACGTGCGCTCGGTAAATGACGCGCCCTCGAACAATCCCACGACTGTGCCGCCTTCGTCGAGCTGCTGGACGCCGCCCGCGCTTACGAAGAATGGCGCCAGATGCCCTGCGTTCGTGTAAGTGATGGTCTTCGATTCGGTGTCGTAAATCGCGAAGAAGAACGTCGCGTAGCGGTCGTCGGAAGTGTTTTTAAACAAATGATTGTTCAGGCGCGCCACGAGCGACGCGGTTCCCTCGAAGCCGTCAACCGCGGTCATGCTGCGGAGCGCGGCCTGCAAGCTGGCCATCAGAAGCGCCGCGAAGATTCCCTTCCCGCTGATATCGGCGAGAGCGATAGCGAGGCGATTCGGCGCCAGTTGGATGAAATCGTAATAGTCGCCGCTCACGCTGCGCGCCGGCCTGCAAACGCCGGCCAATTGCAGTCCGGGTATCACAGGCAATGAGCGCGGGAACAGTTGCTCCTGCACTTCTCGCGCGATCGAGATTTCGTGTTCCAGCCGCTGCCGTTGCTGCTGTTCGGCGATCAAGTCGGAGATAGAACTCGTCATCTCATTGAAGGACTCGCCGAGCGAGCCCAGCTGATCCCTCGTCTGAACACGAATTCGATAACCGAAGTCGCCGCGGCGGACGTGAAGCGTCGCGTCGTACAAGTCTCCGACGGCGCGTGTGATGGTGCGCGTCAGCGCAATCCCAACCGCCAGCGCAGCAATTTCCAAAATACAGAAAATGGCCGCCGCGATCGTCAACACCAACTGCAGGGGCGCGCCAAACACGCCCACGGATGTGAAAAGCTGCCGGTTCACCATCATGGGCCGCAGCGCGAAGAAGGCAACCACCGGCGCCGGCGCGGAACCGTCTTGAGCGTCCAAATGTTGCGCGTCGAATGTCGCCCCGCCGCTCACCCGAAAATCAAGCAAGTTTGCTCGACGAGCGAGGCTACGATTCGTGCTGGTAATCTCTTCGCTTGAGGCGTAGGACGCGTTGTTGATTTCCCATGTGAAGCCGGAAGCCGGCTTCTGCGGCGATGGGTGCAACAGAACGGGGCGCAACAGAAGAAGCTGAATCGGGCCCAGTTCAGACCCCAGCTCGTCCAGGATCGCGGAGGTCACCGGCGCAGCCACCAATACCGAAACGCGACCCTGGTCAGTCGCTCGTGTTCCTTCAGCCGCGAGCCAGAGCTTTCGTTCGAACTCGACGAGACCAGCAAAGTGTTCTTGTCCCGAATTCAACAGGTGTTGGCCGCGATTGAGGAAAACCTGCAGCCCAGGCCACTGCGTCCTGTCAGCCTGAACGAGCGCCGCGAATCGAGGACGCGAGAGAATTGCGGAATCCACTGGAGTGCCTCTCGCAGATTCCGCTTGCAGTTCGTTCAAAATGGCGTCCGCATCGGTTTGAATGGCCGCGCTCTGCTCGTTCAGGTGATCGCGCAACAGGTGAGCACCGAGCTGGAAATAGAGAAAGTAACTTGCGACTGCCGCGATCCCAAGGAGCAACAGGACCGGCACGACGGCGATAAAAACATAGGCCACAATGAGCCGGTTTCGCAGGCGCCAGAGAAGTTGCGATCGAATCCACGGTGTTAATCGAATGACGAAATACAGTGCGGCAACAAACGTGAAAAAACCGAGCAGGCTGGTGAAGGGAAGCCGCCGGCCAAACTCACCGGCAATGCGAAAAACAAGGTACAGGATGACGATCGCGAGCGCGATGTAATCCAGCAGCGACAGCCGCCGCACATAAACTCCGAAACGACGCGGGGAAAATCGATTCACTCTTTTGGTCTCGCCAGAGGGCCCGAAACGGACTGCCGGCCCGTGAAAGCGGAGACCAATGTAGCACGAACCTCAGCCAGAACTCATCGTGGCACGCTGCTCTTTTGCGCCTCTACTTCGTTCAGCCCCACTTCGCCTCGCTGCACCTTGCTGTGATGGCGGCTGTACGTGAAGTAGATCACCAACCCGATCACCAACCAGACCACGAGTCGCGTCCAGGTTTGCCACGCCAGGCTGAACATCATCAAGAGCGACACGGTGATGCCCATGATCGGCGTAAACGGTATCCATGGCGCAACAAAAGCTCGCGGCACTTCCGTGCGGCGCCAGCGCAGGATCCACACGCCGCTGCATACGATCACGAAGGCCAGCAAAGTGCCGATGGAAACTAGTTCGCCCAGAACATTGATGGGCGTCAGCGCGGCTACGGTGGCTACGATAACGCCGACGAGGATCGTCGAAATGTACGGTGTGCGAAATCGCGGATGCACCGTACTGGCCCACTTAGGCAGCAGCCCATCACACGACATCGAAAAGAACACGCGCGACTGCCCCAGCAGCATCACCACCATCGTGCTGCTCAACCCGCAGATCGCACCCAGCTTCACCAGCCGACTGCCCCACGCCACGCCTGTGATATCGATCCCTATCGCTATCGGGTCAGGAACATCGAGGCTCGTGTACTTGACCAACCCGGTCAGCACGCCCGCGACCAGGATGTACAAAATCGTGCAGATTACCAGCGACCCCAGAATGCCTATGGGCATATCGCGCTTCGGGTTCTTCGACTCTTGCGCTGCCGTCGACACTGCGTCGAACCCAATGTACGCGAAAAATATGATTCCCGCCGCCGTCGCTATCCCCGATAACCCGAAGTCGCCGTAATGTCCGGTGTTGGACGGCAAGAATGGGGTCCAATTCGCAATCGCCTCGGCACGGTGCCCGAGGATGTAGTTGATTCCCAGACCGATGAACACCAGCAGGACGCACACTTTGATGATCACGATCAGCGAATTGAAATTGGCGGACTCCTTGATCCCGATCACCAAAATCGCGGTCACGAGCAGGATGCCCACAAATCCAAATAAGTTGAACGAAGAGTATTGATGCGGCAGCGTAGCCGCATTCACATGATTGAGGTCCAGCATTTTCTGGAATTGTGCTGTCAACCGTTCCCAATGTCCGTTGTAGAGCAAAAATACTGTTCCTGGAGCGCCAGCCAGCTTCGGCGGAAGCAAAATTCCGAAGTCGCCTAGAAAACTCAGAACGTACCCGCTCCATCCGCTCGCAACGGTGGCCGCGCCCAAGGCGTACTCGAGGATCAGGTCCCAGCCGATGATCCAGGCGATGAACTCGCCCAGGGTGGCGTAGCCGTACGTGTATGCTGAGCCGGCGACCGGTATCATGGAAGCGAACTCTGCGTAGCAGAGCCCCGCAAACACGCAGGCAACCGCCGCCAGCGTGAACGAGAGGATGATCGCTGGCCCGGCGTGGTTCGCGGAAGCAGTCCCGGTCAAGACGAAGATGCCGGTCCCAATGATGGCCCCAATTCCGAGGGATATCAGGTTCACCGGTCCGAGAGCGCGACGCAAGGAGTGCTCGCCCGTCTCCTGGGCCTCATTCAAAATCAATTTCAAAGGCTTTCTAGCTAACAGCGGGCTGGCCATCGTTGCCTCCGTGTCTCAAATCAATCGTCGGACCAACGGCAGTTTCATTCAAGCAGCAACTGGCGTTCTGGCGGGACCTCTTCAAAAGGCGCACACCGAAACCGAGTACGATAATTCAGGGCCGCGCGATGTGAACTTTGGTTCCAATGTGCTGAACGGCGCATGATAAACATCCCGCAAAAATTCGTTAGTGGCGCTCCGCAAATACCCGGGCAGCAATCTTCAAGTATTCGCGCGCCCGCCCCGCTGGATCTGGCGACGCGAGCACGTCGCGAACAACGGCTATCGAATCAGCCCCCGCCCCAAAAACGTCAGCGGCAGACTCTACAGTGATTCCACCGATAGCCACAAGTGGTTTCCGCGTAAGACGCCGAGAGCCACAGATAAATTCGACTCCGACCACCGGGTCCGGGTTGTCTTTCGTGCCAGTCGGGAAGATCGGCCCAATCGCAATATAATCCGCTGATGTAGCGTCTGCCTCACGCAGTTGCTCGAGGTTGTGTGTCGAAACGCCTACCCACAATTGCTTGCCCATGATGGCCCGCGCAGCCTCAACTGGCAGATCCTTCTGCCCTACATGGACGCCAGCAGCCCCGGCCATTCTCGCTATGTCCGGACGATCGTTGACGATAATCCGCACTCCCGAGGACCCCAATCTCTCGACAAGCTGCCTGGCCCCGCTATATACCATTCGCGCCGAAGCGCGCTTGTCTCGCAACTGCATCAACTCGACCCCGGCATTCGCCAAGGTCTCCGCGATCTGGAGCAACGGCCGCGAGGTCAAGCTCGGGTCCAAAATGGGGTACAGCGCGGGAAACAACGACAACTCCTCTACTTTGCTTCCACGCCGGTAAAACGCTCGAGAAAATGCGTGTCGAGCTTTCCGGCGATAAAATCCCGCTCCGCCAAAATCCGCTTGTGAAGAGGAATCGTAGTCTTTACTCCTTCGACGATAAAACCCTCGAGTGCGCGGTTCATGCGCGCGATTGCTTCGCTGCGGTCGCGCCCATGCGAAACGAGCTTGGCAATCAGCGAATCGTAATACGGCGGGATAACCCCATCCGCGTACGCAGCGGTGTCGACCCGAATTCCCGGCCCTCCTGGCACGCGAAAAGCGGTGATTCGCCCCGCTGAGGGCGTGAATGTCTCCGGGTCTTCCGCATTGATTCGGCATTCAATGGCGTGCCCGCTGAACTGAAGCTCGGCGATAACGTCGTGAAGTTTCTCACCCGCCGCCAGCCGAATCTGCGATTTCAGCAAATCAATCCCCGTGATCATTTCGGTTACCGGATGCTCGACTTGAATCCGAGTGTTCATTTCGATGAAGTAGATACCCCCGGACTCGTCACGCAAGAACTCAACGGTGCCCGCGCTGGAGTATCCGATTTTTTTCAGCGCCTCGACGATTTTTCCTCCGATCTTCTGGCGCGTCACGTCGTCCATCACCGGCGAAGGCGATTCCTCGAGAACCTTCTGATGGCGCCGCTGGAGCGAGCACTCCCGTTCGCCGACGTGGATCAGGTTGCCGTGGCGGTCACCTATTATTTGAAACTCGATGTGCCTGGGCCGCTCAATCAGCTTTTCCATGTAAACATTGGGGCTGCCGAACGCCTGCTGCGCTTCCGTTCGTGCGGTTTGAAAAGCGGGAATCACCTCCCGCTTAGTTCGCGCGATGCGCATGCCGCGGCCCCCGCCACCCTCGGCGGCCTTAATCATCAAGGGAAAACCAATCCCGGCGGCGGCCTTCTTGGCGGCGTCTTCATCCTGGATTATCCCGGCGCTGCCGGGAACGATCGGAATTCCGGCATCGGCCATCGCCTGGCGGGCCTGGTCCTTTTCGCCCATCAACCGAATCACTTCGGGTGAAGGCCCGATGAACGTGATGTGTGAGGCCTCACAGACTTCGGCAAAATTCGCGTTTTCCGAAAGAAATCCGTAGCCGGGATGGATCGCGTCCACGTTGGCTATTTCGGCGGCGCTGATCACTTGCGGGATATTGAGGTAGCTCTCCGACGATCGCGCCGGGCCGATGCAGATGGCCTCATCCGCAAAACGGACGTGCAGCGAGTTCCGGTCGGCTTCCGAATAGACCGCCACCGTTTGGACACCGAGTTCCCGGCACGCGCTCAGAATTCGAAGGGCTATTTCGCCGCGATTGGCGATCAGGATTTTTCGGAACATTTGGGCCGGAGAAGGTTACTTCTTGCGGTGCGGGTGGATCCCGAACAGCGGCTCGCCGTATTCAACCGGGTGACCGTTTTCAACGAAGATGCGCGCCACCTCGCCCGCCACATCCGATTCGATTTCATTCATCAGCTTCATAGCTTCTATGATACAGAGCACCTGGCCTACTTCGACGTGCGAACCCACTCCCACGAACGCTTCCGCCCCGGGACTCGATGAAGCGTAGAACGTCCCCACGATGGGCGATTTCACCATATGCAGGTCTTCCGATACACCCTCTTCACGCTCAGGCTCCTTTACGGCAGGCGAAGCGGTCCCCTGCGGCTGCCCTGGAGGCGTGGCAATGACTATCTCTGAATTAGGAATCGCCCGAAACGCGCCCGGCACCACGGAAGACGGCTTCCGCATCCGAATCCGCAGGCCGTTGCGTTCGTACTCGAATTCCTCCAGGCCGTGCTTCTGCATGAAGTCGAGAATGCGTTCGACTTCCACCAGGTCGACGCCGTGTGCTCCCGAATTCGGCTCAGTTGAAGGTTTGGAGCTCTTTGCCATCTAAATCTCGAGAAATTCCCTGGAAGCTGTGGTCAGGTCCTGCGCTCCGCTCGACGTTACAACCACATCATCCTCGATTCTAATGCCGCCCAGGCCGTCCAGGTAGACGCCCGGTTCGACCGTCACCACCATTCCTTCCTCAAGCGGGGTTCGGTCGCCGCGCCCGAGGCGTGGCACCTCATGCACCTCCAGACCAAGGCCATGCCCGGTGCTGTGGGTGAAATAACGGGCGAAACCGCGGCTCTCTAGAAGTTTTCGCGCCGCGCGGTCTACGGTCTCCGATTCCACACCGGGCCGAATGACATCCTTGGCGGCCTGCTGAGCTTCGAGCACCGCGCGGTACATCTGACGCACTCTTTTCGGAGACCGGCCCAGGAAGACGGTGCGCGTCATGTCACTACAATAAGCGCGAAGTATAGCACCCTGGTCTAACACGACCAACTCGTTTTTCTCCAGTCGTTTGCACGTCGGGCGCGCATGCGGCCAGGCTGACCTCGGTCCTGAGGCCACGATGGTCTCAAACGATGGACCACTGGCGCCCGCCCGCTTCATCCGGAATTCGATCTCCGCGCTCAATTCGGTTTCCCGGATGCCCGGACGCACGAAACCTAGGGTTTCCACGAAAACTCTGCTGGTCAGTTCCGCAGCATCGCGCATCCGCGACAGCTCGTCCGCGTCCTTCACGGCGCGCATCCGTTCGACCACATTTTCAGCGCCAACCCAGCGCGCTTTACCTCGCGTTTCAGCGTCGATCAGTTGTTTTTGGGCGATCGTCATTTGTGCGGGCGAGTAGGCGAGCGAAACCCGGCCGCGCCGGCGAATCTGCCTGATCGCTTGCCCGAGCGCGCGGTAGAGCCCGTGTTTTGCGATGTTAACACGCGCCCCGCAGACCTCTTCGCGGGCCTGAAGTGTGTGGCGGCTGTCGGTAAAGAGAACCGCACGATCCTGTGCGACTAGTAGCAGCGCTGCGCTGCCAGTGAATCCTGTGAGGTAGAGAATGTTGGCAGGGTGGGTGACTACAATCGCGTCCGCGTGCAGCTTCCCAAAAGCAGCCCGGAGCCGTTCCATACGGCTCCGAGTCGAGCAATCCTGACCTGCTTTGAGGGTTGCGCTAAAGCTCGCTCTCCAAACTCTAACGAGCCTTAGAACTTAGCCCGGCAGGAGACGCGGCGTCAAGAAGAACAGCAACTCCTGCGCCTGCGAGTTGACCGTCGAGTGCCTGAACAGATTGCCGATGACCGGCATGCTGCCCAGCACGGGGACCTGCTGCACGTCGGTCCTCTGTTGCGAAACGATGACGCCTCCTACCACTACCGTCGCTCCGTCATTGACCGTCACCCGCGTCTGCGCCGATTGCGTGTCAATCGCCGGAATTCCTTCCACTCGAGGAATCGATTGGTCGATCTGATCGTTTGTCACTGTCACGTCCATGAAGATCGTGCCTTCGGCAGTGATCTGTGGCGTAACCTCCAACTGGAGGACAGCGTCGACGAACTGCACTGATACCGTATTGTTGATGATCGTCTGCACCGGTATCTTCGTGCCTTGCTTCACCGTCGCCTTCTGGTTGTTCTGCGTGATAATTCTCGGCTTCGACAGCAGTTTCCCTACCGCCTTCTCTTCCAGAGCATCCAGCACCATGTCCAAAGCGAAGTTCGTGGATTGGAAGATGTAGGTAATACCGCTGGTCGGAGTGCTTGCGCCAAGGTTCGTTAGCAGCGGTACTGCACCCGAGGTTGTGCCGGCTCCGCCACCCGATCCAACAAAGATCGGCGGAGCGGGAGTAAGGGTAGTATTCCCGGCACCTACAAGGCCACTGCCTCCAGCGGCGCTGTTTCCTGACCGTCCGGATGCACCGATCAGGGAGCCGAACTCTCGGTTAAACGAGCGGTTGGCCGCCACGACGCGCGCTTCGATCTCCACTTGCCGAGACTTGCGGTCCAGTTGGCGGATCAAATTGTCGATGACGGGGAGCACGCTGGGCACATCCCGAATGATCAGCGTATTCGACCGGTCATCCGCCAATATGTCTCCCCGCGAGGACAGGAATTTCTTCAGAGTTGACGCTAGATCTGCCGCTTTGGCATAGCTCAGCACGCGCGTCGTCGTAACCACGTCGGCTGCCTCTGCCTGCGCCTTCGTCAAGTCGCGGGTCTCCTCAGCTTCCTTCTTCACCGTTTGCTTGGTGGCGATTCGCAGGACATTGCCATCCAGCTGTTTCTCCAGATCGTTGTTGTGCAGCACTATTTCCAGCGCCTGGTCCCACGGCACATCGTCCAGCACGATCGTCAGCGTCCCCTTGACGTTCGGGTCCACAACCACATTCAGCCCGCTGATCTCGTGGATCAACCGGAAAAAGTCTCGCAAATCCACATCCTTCAAGTTCACCGAAATCGGTTCGCCCGAGTACCTGACATTCCCCGCGGCGCCTCCCTGAGCCTCGGCTGGTTTCGCTGACGGCATCGCTGCGGGTATCGTCGCCGCAGGCGGTGCCGACGCGGTCGGCGAGGGCTCCGCTGTTTGAGGCTGCGTTGTTGGCGCGGCCGCAGGTGCCGGCGGATTCGTAGCCTGAGGCGCGGGAGCTTGCTCCTGCGGTGGCGTCACGGCTGGCTGCTCCTGTTGCGGCACGGCCGGGGTTTGCTCCTGCTGAGCCTTGACCGGAGCGGCGTCCGCAAGAGCCGCCGCGCTTTGCGTCATCGCGACCGGCAACGACGTCACGGGTGCCGGAATCGCGGCCGGGATCGTCACTTGCGGAGCTGACATTTTGGCGCTGTCATTCTTAGCCACTTGCAGGTTGGAGGGTTCCTCGACCGGCGCCGACTTCACGGCCCCAGCGCGCAGGGTGAACGTAACCATCACCCCATTTCCGTTCCTGGTGATCTCGTACTGGGCCGGCTCGCGCAAATCGATGACTACTCGCGACACGTCCGGCGTGAACTGCGCAACGCGCACCTCGCGCACCGGATCGAGATTGCTCGCAATGTGCTTGGTCGAAGTCCGCAGATGCGAAGATTCGAAATCGATCACTACACGGTCAGGATTTTGCAACCGGCTCGACCGGTATTCCAACGGCCCCGATCCCAGCACGCTGACCTCGGTCTTCTGCCCCTGCTGAGATAACCCCACCTGCTTGATTGCTCGCATGATGGGCGTGGCTGAACTGCTCTCCGATTTGACTGCGACCGGCTTCAGCGCAGCCGCCGGAGTTGCAACCGCCGGAGTGGACGGGTTCGAACTCACCGTTCGTGAAACTAATATGGCCAAATTCTGGGAATCCGCCCGCTCCAGCCGCGGATCGAGCCCCTTGTTCAGCAAGATTTCCAGCCGCACCATGGGCTTCTTCCCGACTGTGTAGGTCGTCTCGCGGTATCCCTTGACCACGTCCGACGCCACCACGCGGTCTCCGGCCGGGTCCGCTGTAGACACCCCGCTGAGATCGACCACATACAAGCTCTCGCTCGGGCGATAGCTGGTGTACTCGAACGGGCCGTCCGCTTTCGCTTCCAACCGGACCACGCCGTCCTGCACCACCGCTTTCACATGCACGACCGGAGAGTCACTCGCCAGCGGCGCTCCATTTGTCACAATCAAGCCCGCCGCCATCAGCACGGCTAGTCCGCACGCTCGCCACATGATCCTCATTGCTGCTCTCCTGCACTCGTATAGATTCGCTTCGTCACCAAGCGCTCGACTGGCTTCCCGAACGCATCTTTTGAGTTTTCCCTGAACGTCACGCCATCCAAGCTGATCTTTTCAACATCCCCGTCGTAGAGACGGTCGCCCTCGCGAACGAAATACACGCGCTCTTGAGGGTTGGACACAACCGCGATCATTCCGTTGGGAGACTTTACGGCCCCATCCACACGCACCGTGGAGATCACAAGTCCCGCCTTGCCCGGCGGCAAGTGCTCCGAGGCGCCGCCCGCTTGAGCCACACTGATAAGCGGAGCAAACGGGTCCCGTCTGCTAACGATGGGCTCCGATTTTTCCGCCGCGGGCTTGACGGCAGGCTTGTCGGCCGGTGCCGCGGCTACGGCAACGGGCTTGTGGGGCTTCGCCACCTTCGAGCTTTTTGCCTTTGCTGCCGGCCTCTGTGTTTGTGGCGCCGTCTGACCGCCCGCGTTCGGAATCAGACACAGTGCAAATGCCAGCATAGCCAAGTTCGCGAATATCTTTGCGGTTTTCATAATCTCGCTACCGTTTTGCAGCGGGTTTCTTTGATCCTTTTTCTGGAGCCTGTGCTTGTGCTTCCGCCCCTTTTGTAAAGAATGTCGTGATCGTGAAGGTGCCCGTCACCGATGTTCCAGGCGTCATGTGAAACTTCGCGTTCTGCGCTTTAGCGATGCCCGAGAGTTTCAGGTCCCCTACGTTGATGATTCGCGACAACCTGCCGAGTTGGGCGAAGAAGTCGAGAACCGCATAATACGGACCGTCACTCTCGATTTCGAACGGCATCTCGAAGTAGTACTGCTTGCTCGCGATCGGCTTGGACGTAAGCCGGCGGATGGAAACACCTGAACTCGCCGCCGCGCGCTGAACCATCAATATGAACTGATCGGCCTCTTTGTCTTCAGGGACGATGGTTTGCAGGGTCGCAAGCTGCTTTTGCAACGCGTCCATGTCGGACTGCAACTCGGCGCGGCGCTGTTTGTAGAGCCGCAGCTTCGCCACATCCTGCTCAAGGGGTTTCAAATCGGCTTGGGCGTTTTCCAGGTCTGTCCGGACACTTCGTACCGGCGACCCAGGAACAAAAAGCCCGGCCACCACGATGGCAAATGCCAAAGCGACGTAAACGACGGCCTGCAGAGGCCAAGGCCACTCTCGGAAGCTAGTACCCACGGTTAGCTCCTTCCTTCGGGTTGGCCTGTGGAGAGATCGCTCCAGTCGGCTGCGGCTTCGCCTGACCCGCAGCAGGTATCGTGCTGGAGGGAGTTGCGGCCGTCATCTTGAACCCAAATGTTGGAGTTCCCTTCGTAATGTCATCTTCTTTCGCTTCGGTGATTTCGACCTTGTCGAAATAGCCGGAACGCTTCAGTTGGGTGATGAAATTGGCCACTGCGTTGATCGAGCCCGCCTCACCCTGAATGTCCAGTGCATCCTGCTTTCGCTCCAAGGAAGTCAACCAAAGGCTGTCCACGCGCACGACCGTATTGGCCACCATTTGAAGAAGTTCCTGCCCGCCGGTGCGGTTCCTTTGCAGCGTCTCGATCACATCGATTCTTTGCTGCAGGATCGCTTTTTCCTGCTCGAATTGCTCGACCTGTGCTTTGATCTGTTCCAGGCTGGCTTTTTCGGCGCGAAGCGCGGAAATTCGGTTGTTGGCGTCGTTTAACTGCCGCTTCTCCTGCATGTACGTAATGCCGAGAACCACGACAGCTAATCCAATCGCCGCCAGCAGGAATATCACCTGTACGGTAGCCTCGAGGGGTACCGCCTGCCTGGTCGCTTTCGGACGTGTTTGACCTAGTAAGTTGATCCGAATCATGGCGTGTCAAAACTCCTCAGCGCCAGGCCTACCGCAATCGCCAGGCGCGGCGCCAAATCACGAAGCTGACTCTCGTCGTGATGCCCCGGATTGATCGATACCTTGCGGAACGGATAGAGCTCCTCAACGGGCATCGCAAATTCTTCTTTGAGGAGATCGATCAGCCCGGGAACTCGTGCTGTGCCACCCGCTACGTAAATGCGGCGGATGTTCTCGCCGCTCGCTGTTGCGCGGAAGAAGTCGAACGTCTTTTGAATTTCCAGAATGAGAATGTCCGAGACCGACCGCAGAATGGCGGTGCGCTGCTCGTCGGTCACCCCGGCCAGCGTCCCGCCCATCTTCAACTTCTCGGCATCCTCAAAGCTCAGGTCCAATTCTTTTTGTAAAGCATCGGTGTACTGATTTCCGCCCACGGAAACGTCGCGCGTGAACAGCGGTGTCCACCCGCGCACGATATTGATGTTCATGACGCTTGCGCCCACATTCAGCAGCGCCACCACCTGCGAGGGATCCGGCTCGTAGTTCATCTCGAAGCTGTTTTGCAGCGCGAACGCGTCGATATCGACGACCATGGGCGTCTTCCCAGCCTGCGCCAGCACGTTCGTGTGATTCAGAATCTTGTCTTTCTTCACCGCCACCAGCAGCACATCCATCTGGTTCTCGGTCGCTTCCAGTAGCTGATGGCTCAGGTTCACATCCGCTATATCGAACGGAATGTGCTGGCTGGCCTCCGCCTGGATCCGGTCGTACAGCTCTTCTTCGGTCATCAGCGGCATGCTCACTCGTTTCACGATCACCGAGTGCCCAGACACCGACGTGGCCACATCCTTCGTCTTGATCTTTTGCCCGTCGAAGATAGAAACGATCCTCTCGGCCACGGCGGGCGCATCCATGATCGCGCCGTCTACGACCGTGTCCTGAGCCAGCGGCTCGAGCCCAAAACTCACCAGTTCGTAGCCCGCCTTCGTTTTCTTCAGCTCCACGGCCTTCACAGAGCTTGACCCGATATCAAGACCGATCAGGGATTTTGTCTTACCCAGATTAAGCATCGCGCGGCCTCGCTCCTCATCCGTCCTTTGCCGGACGATTCCCTCGCGCCAACTGGCAAGGGCTGAAACTCCCCAAGATTCCTGTTAGGTTCTTCGCTGCGGGCCCCGAACCCCATCGAGATGCCCTTCGCTCTATCCCGGCGCCCCGGTAGTGCCACTACTGCCGGTACGCCGCCTGCAACCGTTATTACATCCGCAACTGCACGCCGTCAAAGAGTGTTTCGGACCTCTGTGCCCTGGGTGAAAACCCGGTCCATTCGGACAGGAAAATGGAAAGTACTGGTCAAAAGTACAGGTGGGTAAGACTTTGCGGCATTGTGACAATTTTCGGCGCAAAAAGGGGCTTTTTCGCCTTCTGTTTACTCTCGCGATGAAAAAGAGAATAGATTCGCGCGCAGTTTCGTTCCTTCGTTTACCACCTCGTGAACGAAACTCAGGAGAAGATTTCGGAGCTTCTCATGGCTTTGATGTGCAAAGCCGCTTCTCATCATCCAAATCGGTTCTAGTGCAATCCTACCGAACCGCGCACAGCCTGGATCAGTTTTTCGGAATCGTAGCCCACGCCATCCTTAAATACAATTTCGATTTTCTCGACGTCCGCAATATTCCTCGATGGATCGCCATGAATGACGACAACATCGGCTGCCTTCCCATGCGCAATCGTTCCGATGCGCTCTAACTCGCCAAGAAATTGCGCACCGTTGTAACTGTAGATCCGCATCGCTTCGACCGGCGTGAAACCCGCCTCAACCAACAACTCCAGGCCGCGCTGATCGCCGAATCCAGCCACAACACCGCCATAGCCGGTCGGATCTTCTCCGGCCATCAACAGCCCGCCAGCCTTCGCGAACATTCGCTCGAAATCCATTTCCTTCTTTAGAAGTACCGGCCCATCTGCAAACCTCGGGTTCTTTCCGACTTGTGCTCTGACCCGCAAATAGTCGATTTGCGCCTGCAGAAGAAGAACGTCGAGTACTCGGGGATCCAGCGGAGGCCTGTCGTTCACGAATGTCTCGAAGACCGCAAGAGTCGAAGTCACCGCCACATGATGAGCGACGAGATCTTTGATCATGTCTTGAACGGGCGCGCTTTCCAGATCAAGCTTTGCCAGTGTCGCGAATGTTCGCGAATCATCGCACTTGTCCGGCATCTTGTTCGGGTTGAACTCCGTATCCACCAGGAGTCCGTGCTCGAGATTATCGATTCCAAGTCCTGCCGCCTCTCGAAATCCGATCGAACAAAGATGTCCAGTCATCTTCAACCCGTGCGCGTGGGCCGTCTCAACCGCCGCTGCTAATTCGGCGCGCGTGATGTGCATGTACGCCTTAAATGACGTTACTCCTTCGTCCGCCCAATAGTTCACCAGCCGCCGTGCATCATCCGCGCCAGTCAGCTCGTGCATCTGCGGCGTGAACGCCCCCACGCCTTCCAGGTACGGCCCCGAAACGTCCGTCTTCGGCCCCGGGATTTTCCCGCCGTCGATCTCCTGCTTCAACTCGAGATCTGTATAAGGTTCAAGGCTGCCCGCCGTCCGGATCGAAGTGACGCCCCCAGCGAGATAGAGTTTGGGAAAGCTGTAAGCCATTTCATTGTAGATAGGCATGCGGCCGGAGGGGTAGACCAGGTGGTCGTGCATGCCCACCAGCCCCGGAATTACGGTGTAGCCGTTCAAGTCCAGAATTTGTGCGCCCGAAGGAACCGTCGCCGAGCCTGCATCGCCCACTGACTCGATGGTCCCGCCAGAAATGACAATCGTTTGGTTCTCCTTGGGAGCCGCTCCCGTTCCATCGACGACGCGCACATGCGTCAACGCGACCACCGGTGCGGACACGCGAACGTACTTCTGCACCTCCGGAGATATTTTCGAATTCGACTGCGCTCGCGCATGGCCGCCAGCCCATACCAACAGAAATAGCGCCATTGCTACAGAAAGAGGAGTCTTCCGCACCGATAACTCCTTTCGCGTCCCTAGTCTCGTTTTGTGGCTGCGATTCTTAGCTGATTCCAAATCGAGTCGATGCGGCTCTTCGTCGCTTCATTCATCTTGATCTCGTCCGGCCAAATTCCTGTGTAACCTTCTTCGCGCCATTTCCGGGTCGCATCGATGCCCATTTTCGAGCTGAAATCCTGGCGCCGCGCGGCATGGTCGAGAGTGTCAACGGGTCCCAGGACAAACTGAATATCCCGCTCGGGATCGATGGCGCACAGGGCCTTCCACGCGACTTCGCGCGGATTCTGCACGTCCACGTCGTGGTCCACCACAATCACCACCTTCGTGAACATCGCCTGCCCCAGCGACCAAATCGCGTTCATGACCTTCCGGGCATGACCCGGATAGCTTTTGCGAATCGAAACGATCATCAGGTTCTGGAAAATCCCTTCGGCCGGCATCGCCACGTCGACAATTTCCGGATACTGCATCTTCATTACCGGCAAAAAACAGCGCTCGATCGCGTGCCCGATGAAATAGTCCTCCTGTGGTGGCGGCCCAACGATCGTCGTCAGATAAAGCGGCTCTTTTCGGTGCGTTATGCATTGAACGTGAAATACGGGATACTGCCCTTCGAGCGAATAGAAACCGGTATGGTCGCCAAACGGCCCTTCGGTGCGCAGTTCATCCAATCCCACGTATCCCTCGAGCACGATCTCGGCATTCGCAGGCACTTCCAGATCGACTGTCTTGCACGCAACTAACTCGACCGGTTCGTGCCGCAAGAATCCGGAGAAAAGGAATTCGTCGAGATCAGGCGGCACAGGGAGAATCCCCGAAAAGCACGTTGCCGGATCCGCGCCAATGGCGACCGCCACCTCCAGTTTCCCCTTCGGATCCTTGGCTCGCGCCGCCCGAAACTGTTCCGCGCCGTGCTTCTGCGTCTGCCAGTGCATTGCGGTCGTCTTCCGGTCAAACACCTGCATCCGGTAGCACCCGACGTTGCGCTTGCCGGTTTCCGGATTCTTCGTGATGACCATAGGCCACGTGATGTATCGCCCGCCATCCTGCGGCCAGCACTGCAAAATCGGAAACTCGAACAGCGAGAACCCTTCCGTTCGCACAACCTCTTGGCAATCGCCGCTGCGCACCGTTTTCGGAAAAAACGACCCTAGTTCCGCGAGCTTGGGCAGCATCTTCACTTTGTCGAGCAAGCCCTGCGGAACCTGCAAATCGAGGAACGATCGAACGCGATCGGCCACTTCGTCCAGCGACTCCACTTCCAGCGCTAGATTTATGCGCCGTTCGCTCCCCACCAAATTCGTCACCGCGTGGATTCGCGATCCCTTTGGCTTTTCGAAAACCAGAGCCGGCCCCTGCGCCTTCACTGTGCGATCAGTCACTTCCGTAATTTCGAGAATGGGGTCTATTTCCGCAGGAATTTTCTTGACCTCGCCCTCACGTTCCAATTTCCGCAGGAAATCTCGTAGATCTCGATAGGCCACCGCTCCTCCATGCTCCCACCCGGCCAATTCCCTTTTTGCCGCCTCACTCTAACATGAAGCCTCGCCTGCGAGTTATCCGTGCGTTCTAGGTTTATGAAACACAGCACCTTATTGTGCCACTTCGAAACGACCGTCCCGCTTCGGCATACACGTCATCTCCCGGAGGATTTCCTTGCCGGGTCCACGCGCCGGCTAACTTCCCTCACTCCAGCAACTTCCGCGACGGATTGCGAAAACCAATTCATGAAGCGCCTTGGGCACTCCGATTGCCTTTACCTATAGCGAGATTGTGTCAAAGCCGTTGCAAAACGGCACAACTTGGGCACCGTCTCAGCTTGCTCTCAGCAGTCGATAGGCGAGCTAACACCCGGCAACAGAGAATCGCCCATGATCCCATCACTCATCTTCATATTCAGCATCGGCGCACTTCTGCAGTTCGGCGTGTCGTACTGTCGCATCTTGCTCACGTCCAGCAGCAAAGTGCAGCTTTCGAGCAGGTTTTCCGAACTTTCAGGACTGTCCGCGGACCGCTTCGGCCCGTCCGATTTCGATTATCTGTTGCAGCTCATACACCTTGCGCCGCGCCTCGACGGCGATGCCGGCGAGATACGCCTAGTCATGCTCTATTACCGCTTGGCGCGCATGGTCTCGAAATTGATTACGCCTTTTTCGAAAGCGGCATCGCAGTGGTTCGATGGAGAATTCGCGCGCTGCGCTCAGTTCGCTGCCGTCGCCTTCGACCGACGCCTGGCCGTCGCGCGAGAATAATTCCTTACCTCGTTCGCCTCGATTTTCTGTTTCACCGACCACCACGCGCGGCTTCGCGCAGATCTTCTTGCCTTGCACAGTCCTTCTTTCGATCACTCTGGCACGCAGGCAAACCTCAGCCGCGGCGAGAAATCGACGCTAGAAACTGGGTTGTGAGAAACGGTTCGTCAGCGCTGCGGCGTCACCGCGAACTCGAAGCTGCTTTCTTCGCCGCAGCTTTCGTCATGGTTGCAACCGAAGATGGGAACTCGCTGGAATGAACGCCGCCATCCTTCGTCAGCAAATGGGTCACAGTTCAGCGACGATGACGGCACGCTATCCGGCGAAATTCCCATCGAGCAGGTCAGGGCCGCACTTGGTCGCAAATCGCATCGAGAATGGCAATCGAATTGTAGTTTTGTGACCAATTGTGACCAGAATGCGAATTTCGAAGCGGTTGAAAACGTTGCGTAAGGTGATTAGAATCGTTTCACTTAGAAGAGCGAAGCGGGCGTAGTTCAATGGCAGAATAGAAGCTTCCCAAGCTTCGGACGTGGGTTCGATTCCCATCGCCCGCTCCATAACCTTTGTTGACGCAGTTGGCCTTACCGGTTTCTTCCCCTATGCGTTCACTTAAATCAACAGTCAGATCCGTTGAATGCGGGCGTCGATCAGCAGTCTAAAATTACTTCAGCTCAATGTATGACATTCGATACTCTTTGCGAGGAGAGGTGTCTCCTGCCGGTTACGTCGCGCGCCGAGCACATGACGGCGCGTCCACATCACCAAGTGACTCGCGGACACCAGGACGCTTCTAGCCCCTTGCCAGCCTTACGAGTTTCGCTGCCGGAGATGCTGATTTGTAAAGAACTTCAACTGCCCGGATGGGCGCGTCCGTTGTTTATTGCGCTTTCATCCAGGTATCCGAGCCGCTCATCTTGACCGACACGTCAGAAAGGAAGATGTGCAGGGGTTTGCCATCGGCGGTGCCGCGGTGCTCCGTTGAGATCAGTAGCGGACCTGCCTTTTTATAGCCTGCCCACGATGCGATGACGAGTTTCGGCATCTTGGGTCCGCCGCGGTGGTACACAAGTTCCTCGACGCGCTTGTCTTTGCCGGCGTACAGGTCCCAGGTGTCGCCGGGCGTGTACCCACCGGCCTCCGAGGGATATTTCACGGCGACCAGTTCGGCCGTGCCTTTGCCCACCGGCAGTTTATGCACACCTTCATCGGTCACCGTGGCGCTTGTGTCCCAGTAAGCATGGAAGGGGAACAGAAGCCAATAGTTATCGTTGATGAAAGCCGGATCAACTTCGTTTTTCACCGCGTCGGGTTGGCTGCTGACCTCGGAGCGCATGTACGTAACCTTGACCGTCTTACCGTCCTTGTCCTTCCCCTCGTAGGACACCTTGTTGGTCTTGGGCTCCCACTCCCACACGTGAGCAAGTTTGAATACTCCGGGGATTTCCCCGTTCCAGGTGTAGCGGATCGCTTCGATTTGTCCAAACGATTCGAGCCCATACGTTTTCGCGATCTGTTCGAGAATCGGCGGGCGCGTCTGCGCCCAGGAATTTGCAGCAAGGATCAGCACTCCGCAAAACAGAAGACCGAACATCGTTACACGGCGGGAATTTCTCATGGATTTCGCTCCTTGGTGAAGTGAACGGACGCTGTGTTTGGGTGTGGGTGTGGGTAAAACTTCGGTGGACGCGAGTCGCACGCCGGCACAGGACCCTTCGCCCACGGCAGCCATTCACGCCCTGTGCCCGGTTGCCTCTGGGATTATACAGCACACCTCGGGTGATTGTGTTCTCGTATGCTTGCGGCCACACTCGTCACAAGTTTGCAGAACCCATTGGCAACGGGCGCCTAGTTCGTTGAGCATCGGGTCACTTCCGGTCTTGTGAACCGGCGAAACGCGATAATTGCAAATGCCGTCGCCACGGATCCGTATTCCAGCAGCATAATCCAGCCAGGAACCAGCCACGGACGGCCAAGCGTGCGCAAATGCCACACGTAGTAAGTCGGGATGATGCTCACTGTCCAGATGATGATCGGCACGGTGGAGGCCGGCCGCAGGAACGGCAGCAGCCACAGAAGGTACCAGGGATATACGACCGGCGCACAGAGAAGCGATGCTGCCATCGGCCACGCAAATGCCTCCGGAGACCACGCCGCTGCTTTGCTTCTGAACCAGATTGCGGTGACCATGCCGACGAGCGCTGCCAGCACAACCACAAACTGTGGAGCCGTCACGCGCTCCAGCGCTGCAAACACTGGATCGTTAAAACGGAAACGCTGCACGTAGGTGCCGAGCGAGCCAATCGGAATCCGTCCGTGATTGAGAAATGGAATGTACAGCAGTCCGACGACGACTGCCGCCAGCGCACCGTCTCGCATACGAACCCGCTTCCAATAGAGTGGCAGCAGCACAATCGGGAGCAATTTCATGGAAACGGCGAGCCCAAAAGTCACGGCTGCAACCGCGCGCCAGCGCCGTCCTAGCGCAGCGACGGACGCCAACAGCAGCAGCGCGCCGACAATATCGACGTGACCGCTGCCCGCCACTTCCACCGCCAGCAGCGGGTTCCAGGCATAAGCCAGAACCCAATGCGCTCCTTGGCCGCTACGATGCAAGACATCGAACAAAACGAGAACAATTGCAAAGTCGCAAAGTACGAATGCCACTTTCAGCGCAAAGACGGACTCGTGCATCGCCGTCACCGCGCGGAAAAACAACTGCGCTCCCGCGGGATATGGGCTCGGCACTTCGGGATTGTTCAGCGTGCGGGTTTCGCGTGTGTGTAACGCGCTGAACGCAGGATCGCTGGGAACCACGATGTAAGGGTTGTAGCCGAGCCGCTGCAGACGGCCATCCCAAAGATATCGGTGAATGTCGTCGTCCGAACCGGGAGGCCTCACCAGAAATGGAACATGCCACAGGGCAGCCAACACAAGCCCGATGACCACGACGCGCTGCGGGAACCTTGGCGCGGAGAAAAACTCTCGGACGGCAAGAAGGTACGCGATGCCGGCAACGGCCAGAACAATAATGAACGACGGTTCACCCGTGCCGCTGAACTTCCCTGAACAGATTGTCAGCGCCACAAACAACACCGCGCCGAGCCCGTACACTCTGCGGGATGGAGTAAGCTTCACAGTTCTGCCGTGCTCGTCCGCAACTGTGCCACCGTCTGTGCCCACTCTTTGAGCCAACCCGCGCTTCGCGGCACCCGTAATAGAATCAGCGGTCTAAACCTAGCCCAATTCCGCACGATTACGTACCTGCAACGGCCGCTCCCAGCATTCACATGATTTTGCCCGTGCGTCCTTCGCGCCTGAGGAGCAGATCGCGTGCGTCTACCAGGGCGCGAAATCGCGTGGCGTCGCCCCCAACGTCCGGATGGTACCGTCGAGCCGCTTTCTTGAATGCCGATTCCACCTCGTTGTTCGTCGACCCCGGCTGCAGACCCAGCAGCCTCAGCGCCGCCGTGTACTCGTCTTCCTGCGACCGCCTCCCGCTGCGCCCGCCCCGGCGCGACGTCCGCCTCGGGCCGCGTGCGGCTTCACTAAGACCAGCCAGAGTCTCCGGGCCGAGCCCGTGATCTGCGACATACTTCTCGAGCACACGCAAGATGTCACCGAGCGCAACAGATCGAAACTCGCGCGAATCTTGAAGAAGGTCGGCCCATTCTTCGCCGCTAAGATTCAGCGTCTCGCCCAGACACACGGAATACTCGACGGTTTTCCAGTTGCCTGCATCGTTTCCGCCGCGCTCGCCGATGCACAGGAAAAAAACAGTCTGCCCGCCGCGCTGCTTGGTTTTGACGAACACTTGATTCCTCAGCAACCCTCAGCCACCGAAAGCGCTATTTCTGTAGCGCAATCCAATGTCCGCGATGCCGCGCTTCTTCCTCAGTTCCTTTTCCTCCTGAATGACACTCCTGAATGAAACTCTTGACAAGGGCAACGCTGTCGGACAAGGTTGATCAGCAGTTGCGGCGACCTCTTCGGCTGTCGAGCAGACCACGTGGCTTTGGCGATAAGTGCGCTGGCGTTTCTCGGCACGGTGCTTACCGCGTTCGTTGTGATCCTCGTTTGGTTGCGACGGGCAGAGATTCGAAAGGCGCTCAGCGAACATAGAACCGAAAGCAGGATAACAGCAAAGTTTCCCCTGGAACTCTCGAAGCTGGATGAACCAGTCGTCCATGAGACGGCAGCCACTGAAAACATCAGTCGTCACGGTGCCCGCGTATTGACCACGACGCGCTGGCAACCAAAAGACCGCGTGCTTGTTAGTTTGCCAGGAGCCGTCCGGCATTCAAAGGCGCAAATCGCATACTGTGACCTTCTGCCCGGATATTCGTTTGCTGTGGGCCTGAAGTTTTCGTCAGCCTTTGACGATTGGAGTCTTTGACGCTCTACGATCAAACTATCCGCATCGACTTAGCCTTATCCAGCTTCCGATGAATGGGAACGTACACTGCAAAACGGACGGTCACCAGGAGCAGGTGAATCGCCGCTGTGAGTACTAGTAATCCGACTTGTCGGGACGTGGCCCACACCTTGCGAGTTCGGCCCTGAAGTTTCTAACGCGGAAGACCGCTAGTTCAAAGAGATGCTTCTGCTTCCAGCTATACAGCGGTTGCGCGTCAGCAGCGAATCGGAGAGCCGAAGGACGCGGCGTACCTGAGGCGGCGAACTAGTTTCGTGGGAAGCCGGACTATAAAGCTCGTTTTCCAGCCGCCACCCATCGGGCGGCAGCATCAGCGCTATCGTCGGGCCGTGTATTGAAGGCAATCGCCGCGCCTGGGGCAGTGTTACGAATGGCGTTGATGACGACTTCGAGTAATGCAAGGTTGCGGGGTGGCAGGCGCACGCCGGCTCCGATGACCACACAATCGTAGTTCGTCGAACGTAACTGACGCTCCACTGTCGGTCCGGCGGTTTCGTCCGGGCGGATGAAACCAACATCGGACTCCCATCCGCGATCAGTGAACTGCTTCAGCGCGACCGCGATGCCAGCGCGAACCTTCTCAGCGGTCATACCTGGCGGCAATGCAGGGTCAGAAAAATCCACAGTCTCAGGTTCGAGGCCTAGCAGCAGAATCCGCGTCATGAGCTCTCGCTTGTTCTGGCCTTCGCTTGGCGGCACCGTCTGCAACCAGCTTCGCCGGAATTTGCGGAGCGATCATAACTCAACTCACATTTCCGGCTTAACAACCGTTGATCGGTCACTTCCTCCAGGTCGCGCTCGTGGATCGAGGCACACCGGGGCGAATTTCAAAAAACTTGCCACGCAAACTACATAGGTCCTTCTGATTAACGCGCTATCAACGGGAAACTTGCTGACGGCTGAGGGTGCGTCCAATCTCATTTTGACTTGCATGCCACCCATACGACCTTCATGTCAACATTGCAACTTCAGTATCACTTTCGCGAAATTCGCCGAGATTTCTGAAGACTTTCACCTCCTGAATGCGTCTAATTGACTGATACATAAGCCAGGTAAAATTCATCGGCAAAGTGGAACTTTTGGCCCCTGGCGGGCGTAATAGTGAGTGAGACGGTAAA
>Ga0187819_10000345_pt1 | contig 22865 bp, 17 predicted proteins | sample NC_wetland_sal_i_15_FD_132411 | JGI IMG/M metagenome (GOLD analysis project Ga0187819, IMG submission 132411) | Wetland sediment microbial communities from Neuse River Estuary, North Carolina, USA - SO4_4 | ecosystem: Environmental > Aquatic > Freshwater > Wetlands > Sediment | place: USA...
CTTAGGATCGAGGACTACCACCTTTTCCCCCGCCGCAGTTTTATTAGCGGGAACCAGCACCACGGCCACCTCACCCTTGCGCACTTCGCTCGCGTGAAGGATGGGCCGGTAAAGGATGATGTCACCTTCTTCCAGGCGGTTGATGGTGCGCAGAGGCAGGGTCTCGCCACCGCCTCGCGGCGCGCCCACCCGCAGGTCAACGCTGCCAATCGGCCCGCCGGCAGGACAAACCACCGGAGGGATGGGAGCAGCGAAGACGCGCTGCATGAGGAGCAGGAGGGTGACGCCCGTCAAACGTGTGGTCAAACTCTATTCTAGCGGTCCCGAAGTTCATGCACCAAGTGGAGCCAGACTTTCAGCCTGCCGCCGCCTTTCCAGGCGGCGTTTGCCCCTAGCCGAGGTTTCACCTCAGACCCAACCCGGTTCACCGCGAAGACGCCTAGGCGCAGGGAATCCGGTTTGTTACGTAACGACTCGGCGATCTCTTTCTCGAGCGTCTCGGCGGTGAACTGGAAAGATCAGATTGCCCGGCTCACTTCCCCGCCGGCACAACCATGGGCTCGGCAGTCTTGCTCCAGCCCTTCATGATGATCTGGCCATCCGCACGGACCGTTCCGGTCATCATGCCCGTGGTGTTGAAGGTCGTGGCGACGTGGCCCTGCCTGTCGAGCGCGATCACGCCGCCTTCGCCGCGCTGCTCCACCAGTTCTTTCAGTACCACGTCACTGGCTGCCTGCTCCAGCGGAACGTGCAGGTACCGCACGCGCTCGCAGATATCCGCCGCTACGATGTTGCGCATGAAGAATTCGCCCACTCCAGTCCCGGATACCGCGCAACTCTCATTGTTGGCGTAAGTCCCCGCGCCGATGATGGGCGAATCTCCTACGCGCCCCGGCATTTTCAAAGTGGTGCCGCCCGTCGAAGTTCCGGCAGCCAGATTTCCCGCCTGGTCGAGCGCCACCACGCCCACCGTGCCGTGCTCGTCTTCGTGACCCAGCGCGGAAGTCTTCTTCTTCTCCTCCGCCGCCTTCTTGTAATGATCCCATTCGCGTTCGTTGAAGAAGTAATAGGGTGAAACCAGCTCAATGCCCTGCGATTTCGCAAACTCCTCCGCGCCCGGGCCGACCAGCAGCACATGCGGCGTCTTTTCCATTACCAGCCGAGCCAGATGAATGGGATTCGCGATGTGCTTGACGGAGGCAACCGACCCGGCGGCGAGCGTGTGCCCGTCCATGATCGCCGCGTCTAGCTCGGGCACACCCTCCCGCGTGTAATACGCGCCGCGCCCCGCATCAAACAGCCCGGAGTCTTCCATCACACGAATCGCCGCCTCCACGGCATCCAGGCTCGGGCCGCCGCGCGAGAGAATCTCGTAGCCGGCCCGCACTGCCTTGATCATCACCGCGCGGCGTGCGTCGATCTGTTCGGGCGTCATGGCGCCGTAATTCCCTGCCCCTCCGTGCGCCACAAGCACGAAATCCGCCGGTGCAGCCGTCGCAGACATAACTATGAGCGCCAGGATGGCGACAACCGTCTTCATGCGAGTCATGTGCAAGATTGTATTCTGGTTCGCGTGCGGCTGCACGCGCAGGCTGAGGCGGCTCAGGCGGCCGGAACGAACTCGAACTGTTTGGCGAGTTCCGGGATGGCCGCGGTTAAGACGTCCTTGACTCGCTCCACAAACACGAATTCCATCTGCGAGCGAACTTCATCCGGAATCTCGCGCAAGTCCTTCTCGTTCTGTTTGGGCAGGATGATGCGGCGCAGGCCGGCGCGGCGGGCCGCGAGCACCTTCTCTTTAACGCCGCCGATGGGCAGCACCAGGCCGGTCAGCGTAATCTCGCCGGTCATGGCTGTATCGCGGCGCACCGCGTGTGCCGTGTACAGCGAAGTCAGCGCCGAGGCCATGGTGACGCCGGCGGAAGGGCCGTCCTTGGGAATCGCGCCCGCCGGCACATGAATGTGAACCCCGAATTTGCGAAATTGCGCACGGCTGATTCCGAGTTCGTCGCAATGCGACCAGATATAGCTGTGGGCCGCCCGCGCCGATTCCTGCATCACTTCGCCCAGATGCCCGGTCAGGGTCAAGCCCCGGCTTTCAGGCAGCAGGGCGGCTTCCACATAAAGCACATCGCCGCCCGTCTCGGTCCACGCCAGGCCCGTCGCAACGCCCGGCGTTAGCTCGTTCCGCGCCTGCTCCAGGAAAAATCGTTCCGGCCCGAGCATCTCGGCGAGATCGTCCGCTCCCACCGCCACCGGCTCGGTCTTGCCTTCCGCAAAATGCAGCGCGGCTTTGTGGGCCAGCCGGCCGATCGCGCGCTCCAACTGCCGCAGCCCGGCTTCGCGCGTATAACGCTCGATCACCCGCCGGAGTGCGTCGGGCGCGATCACGAATTGGGCTGACGTCAGTCCGGATTCGCTCATTTGCCGCGGAATGAGGTAACGCCGGGCGATTTCGGTCTTCTCCTCTTCGCTGTAGCCGGATAGCGTCAGCACTTCCATTCGATCCAGCAACGGACGCGGAATCGTGTCGAAATTGTTGGCGGTTGTGATGAAGAAGACTCTGGACAAATCGAACGGCAGATCCAGGTAATTGTCGTGAAAATTCTTGTTCTGTTCCGGGTCCAGAACCTCCAGCAATGCCGAAGCCGGATCGCCACGAAAATCCTGCCCCAGTTTATCCACTTCATCCAACATCAGCAGCGGATTGTTGACCCCTGATTTGCGGATCGCCTCGATGATGCGGCCCGGCATGGCCCCGATGTAAGTCCGGCGGTGACCGCGCAGTTCCGCTTCATCGTGCAGGCCTCCCAGGCTCATGCGCTCGAATTTCCGCCCCATGGCGCGTGCAATCGACTGGCCCAGCGAGGTCTTGCCCGTTCCCGGCGGACCGACGAAGCACAGGATCGGCGCTTTGGCCTGGGGATTCATTTTCAGAACGCCCAATTGCTCGAGGATCCGCTCCTTGACCTCCTTGAGGTCATAGTGATCGTCATCCAGCACCTGCCGCGCACGGGCGATCTCGATCGTTTCCTCCGAACGCTTCCGCCACGGCAGGTCCAGCACCAGTTCCAGATACGACCGGATGACATGGTAATCCGGCGCCGCCGGCGGCAATTTTTGCAGCCGTTTCAGCTCGCGGTCGGCTTCCTTGCGCACTTCATCGGGGAGGTTGGCTTGCGCCAGCCGGTCGCGCAAGAGCCCGGATTCCGCCTGTTCGGGGCCCTCCTCGCCCAGTTCCTGCTGGATGGCCCGCATCTGCTGCCGCAGCAGATACTCCCGCTGCTCTTTGCTGATTTCGGTCTCCGCCTCGCTGGCGATCTTGTTGCGCAGCGCCAGCACCTGCACCTCGTGCGACAGATAGGTATGCATCAGCCGCAGGGCTTCCAGGCGCGTAGGAGCTTCCAACAGGGACTGCTCTTTCTCTACCTCCAGATTGAGCACTGAACCCAGAAGGTAGACGAGCTTGATGGGATCATCGTGGCCCAGCATCAATCGAGCCATTTCCGCGGTCGCCTGCGGCTGCGCCAGGGCGATGGCTTGCTGCGCCAGATCGAGCACCGCGCGGAGCAGCGCTTCCACTTCTGCGCCGCCATCGTCTGTCAGAGGTACCTTTCGGACCTTCGCCTGAAGCGCTCCGGTCCTCTCCTCGACCTTGACAATGGCCACGCGCTCGATCCCGTGCACCACCATCTCGATGACTCCGTCCGGCCGCCGCCCCATCTTCTTAATCACGGCAACCGTGCCGATCGGGAAGAGATCTTTCTGGCCAGGATCATCCACCGACACGTCGCGCTGCGCCACAATCACGATTTGTTTTTCTTCTCCCGCCATAGCTTGCGCCACCGCAGCCGTGGAACTGGGCCGGCCGATCGAGAGCGGCAATAACAAATGCGGGAAAAGAACCGTGTTTTTGATGGGCAGCAGCGGAATCGTCCGGATTTCGTCTTGATCACTCATCGGATGGCCTCGCGCACTCGAACCAGCAACATGCCGTCGCGGTAGTGGGCGCTGATGCGTGCTTCTTCCAGCCCTTCCGGAAGAGCGATGGAGCGCTCAAACCTGCCGTACGGGATCTCCATCGAATGGTGTTCCCAGCCCTCTTCCACCATCGGATCGCGGCGGATCCCGCAAATCGACAAGTTGGAACCCTGGAGAGAAATTGCGACGTCCTCGGGCCGGATTCCAGCCAGGTCGCATTTAACTAACCAGCCGGTCGGACGGCGGTAAACGTCCACCTCCGGCATCCACACTGCCTCGCGGAAGTCGCTGGCCCGGCTTAAGAAGAAAATTGATGTCCGCTGGACTTTATCGCGCATCACATCTCCGCAAAGATGCGATTGTGAGCATCATGCCCTGTCGTCTACGTCGTTCTCGGCGTTTTCCTCATCGGACCGCGGCACGAACAAATGGCCGCGCGTGGGCGCGCCATACTCGCGCGAGGCCGGCACGAACCCTTGTTTTACAGTGACTCCGCCATACTTGATGGCGTAGTGAAAACCAGCCCCATCGTCTGCAAGGCGAATGTAGATGTTTCTCGCAAATACGTCAGAAGTGCCCATCGCCGGCCTCCCGAGTCTTAGACTCAGCACTCCTGAAGCAACCGGCACACCAGCCTTACGTAGAGCTTGAGGAATAGGGGGAAGGTCTTCTTCAAGCTTGAGAAATCAGGACTTGTGTTCGGATTGGTGCACAGGTTCCGGCCTGGGACTTTTCGCGAAACTGGGTGAGGCCACCCAACACCGAACCGGATGGTATTAGAAACGCACTACGCGTTCATCACGCGGTTCATGCGGTCGATGGCCTCGTCGATCTCCGCCGTATTCTTGAACCCGACCGTGACCGAGTCCACGCATCCCAGATTCATGGCAAACTTCATCGAGGCGTCACGTTCCTCCGGGCGGGTGAACCGGCCCTCGCCGCAGAGCTTCATGCTGATCACGCCCATGCCCTCGGCGTGCACCTTCCGTGTGTGTGCAACCACCTCGTCCACGTTGCCGGTCGCCTCGATATCCCGCATGGCTTCGGTGTCCATTTTCGTTCCGTTGTGATTCATGCGGATCATGGCGATTTGCAGCCACTGGTTTCCGGGAATGGTTCGAAGCGCCGGGAGGCCGTGAACAGAGGCGCCGTGGGCCAGGATCACCTTTTTCTGCTGAGCTTCGGAGAATCCGTCCTGCAGGCTTGCGTAATCCGAGGCCCAGGTCGGCGGCCTCAGGCAATGGAGCAGGAGAATGTCGATGTACTCGGTGCCCAGTTGCTTCCTGAACTGGTCGATCTTGGGAGCAGGGTCGCCGCCCGCCGGCGTACTGTACTTCGTCATCAATTTGTAGCTCTCGCGCGGCAGGCCCTTAAGGGCGATGGCCAGCATCTCCGGCATGCCGTGATAGCTCTCGGCCGTCTCGAAGAAACGAATGCCGCGATCGTAAGCGTACCGGACCAGCTTTGTGAACTCCGCCTGCCCGAGTTCACGCTGCACTTTGCCTCCAAGAGTTCCAGTCCCAAAAGCGAGCCGCGTCACTTTGACGTTCGATTTGCCGAGCGTCACCCAGTCGGTTGCCGACCGTTTGCCAGTTTGCCCGAACGCGCCCGCTCCGCCGATGCGGGAAAGCACTGTGGCGGCCACGCCGGTTTTCAGGAAATCACGTCTGGTGGATCGAGCCATGCGATTTTCTCCTAATAGGGACACTCTATCACTTCTGGTTCCGGTATGAAAAAAATCGGTCGGGCGTGCCCGACCGTTGTAGTGGCCGGGCACGTGCTCGGCCAGAATCGATTTTTTCACACCTAAAGCCCTGGCCGCCCACCTCCGATAAACCTCTTAGGAGTTCTTTTTGGCGACCCAGGATGTAAGCCTCCAACTGGAAACACTCAGGCCTTTCCCCGCAGCGGCCTGCACGCTGATCCGGCTTATCAACGACGAAAGAGTGGACTTTCGCGAGGTGTCCGGGGTGATTGCGGTGGATGCGGCGTTCTCCAGCCAGGTGCTGAGGCTGGCCAACTCAGCGCTGCTCAGGGGCCGGTACGAAATCACGAGCATCCTTCACGCCCTGAGCGTCGTGGGGGTTGACCGGCTGCGCGACATGGTGGTCACCGTCGCGCTAAAAAACTTCCTGGGAGATTCGGATAACGCCTTTCTGCACCGCTCGTGGCGCCACAACCTGGCTACCGCGCTTTGGTGCGAGAAGCTCGCCAAACGTTTCGATATCGAGATTCCATTGGGCTACACCGCAGGCATCCTGCACGACATCGGGCGCATCGGGCTGCTGATGCTTCTGCCTGAGGACTACGCCGCATTTCTGGAAGGCATCCCGCCAGACACTGCGGACCCCTTGGAGGCTGAGCGCCGCCATTGCAAGACCGACCATTGCCAAGTGGGACACAGCCTGGCCGCGGCGTGGAATTTTCCCGCCGTGCTCAGAGATGTCATTGCGCATCATCATGATGCCGTCACTCGCCGGTCGCCCCGGGTGCGACGGCTGGTCCAGGCGGCCTGCGTGGCCGCCAGTATGGGCGGCTTTTACACGACCGGCCGCGAGCGAAACTGGGCGTCTGAGCGAATTGAAGCCCTGCTCCCCCCGGCAGACGAGGGAGCGGTTTTGCCGTATGAGGATCTTCTGGAAAGGGTAGCGCGGAAATTGAACGAAACCGAATGTAGCCTGCTGTAATGTTGAAAGGCGAGGCTAGGTCTTGCCTGTAAGCGGTGTGCGGAATTCGATCCGCAGGACATGCGCCACAGGCCCTCCAGCGTTCTCCACTGCTTGTGTCTTGCCCGGCGCGAGCCAAAAGACTTCGCCTTTGTGCAATGTCCCGGTCGGGAGCCGTGCATCCGAGAATCCGATCAGCAGCGAAGGGGTGGCAGGATCATCTAACGCAACCGCTTCGCCGCGCGCGGCCACAATTCGCTCGATCACGAGCTGCGGTCGAACGTACTGCCGTGTCAAACGGCTGAGAGAAAGATCGGCCGGCGCTGGTCCCCGCTCGAAGAGCTTGGCTTGGCCGAGAGGGATCCGTTTGAGTTCCACGCGGAGGAATTCCGACGGCGCGTCGCCCAGGTTCTCGACTTCATGCGTTTCGATTCGTCCAGGGCTCACGCGGAAGGAGCCGGCCTTGACCGGCGGCCGGATCAAAGTGAACGGTGGATCTTCGATGTGGCTAAAGCGCACAGGGGGTGAGTCGGTCAGGTACACATAAACCGTCGCCCGAGTGGAATGATTGTGGACCGGCAGCTTCTCCCGTGGACCGTAGTGGACACGAACCACCCGGACCCAATGATTCTCAAATGCCACTTGGTAATTTGACGGAAGACTCTGAACCGGGTCCCGGCTGCCCGGGTGGGCAGCCAGAGCCGTCATGAGGAGCAGGCAGGCCGCGCGCAAAACGCCGGGCCGGTTTACACGCTGAACGAGCTGCCGCAACCGCAAGTGGACTTTACGTTCGGGTTGGAGAACTTGAAGCCGGAACCTTCCAGTGTCTCCACGTAGTCCACTTCAGCGCCGTCAAGATAGAGTAGGCTGGCTTGGTCAACGAACACCTTAAGACCATCGTAGCTGTAGGTCTTATCCAGCATGTTGGGCTGGTTCTCGAAGGCCATCGAATAGCTGAAGCCCGAGCATCCGCCGCCCACGACGGCGATCCGCAACCCGGCTGGCCGGGGATCCTGGGTCGACAGGATCTCCTTTACCTTATCCACGGCTTTTTCAGTCAATTGCACCATGTGTGAACAAATCCCCTTCTTCTGTGATTATACAAAACTTACGGTTTTTAGGAAGGGCAGCGCCAAAACGGCCAAACTACCCCTTCCAACCCATTGGATGGGGGTTAGGCCCTGAAGTTGCAAGGATTTGCTATCCCAAACTCGGGTTATTAAAGTGGTAGGGCAACAAGGAGAAATGTAACCGCGGCCACGCCGGGTGCGTCCGAAGCGGTGTATGGGAACACTGACGGGCGCCCTGCCACTCCCTGTGTTCGGCAGCCGGGCTGCGGTCAAAACGAGAGTGGAGTACCAGAACAGCCAGGAGGGCGCGCTCGTCCGCCGGGCGCAGGCCGGTGATGAGGCCGCGTTCCGCGAGATCGTCGAGCACTACCAGTCGAAGGTGTTCTCCATCATTCACGGCATCGTGCGGCAGCGCAACGACGTGGAAGATATTGCACAGCAAGTGTTTGCGAAGGTCTACTTCTCCATCCGGAACTTCGACTTCCGCAGTTCGCTGATCACCTGGATCTACAAAATTACGGTCAACGAGTGCTTTGACTACCTGCGCAAGAAGAAGGTACGCAAGCTGGTTTATGAGAGCGATTTGAGCGAAGACGAGGTTCGCCGGGTGGAAAACACCGAACCCCCGGTTGACCGGCAGGCGCCTGCCGACGAAAGTCTGGCGCGCCGCGATTACGTGATGAAGCTCCTGACCCGGGTTTCAGAAGAAGAGCGAACGCTCCTGATGCTCAAGGAGGTCGAGGGCCATTCGGTGGAAGAGTTGGCGGAAATGACGGGGATGAATGAGAATACAATTAAAGTAAAATTGTTTCGTGCCCGTCAGAAGCTGGTGAAGGCGGCGCAGCGCTTGGATCGCACTCCGGGCCTGGTGGTGGGATGAGTTTGGGTGGTTCCCGACGCGAGCGAAGACTCACGCGGGGTTGGTTTTTAGGTTAGAAATGATCGGACTGTAAGGGAAGAAAATATGCATCAGGTGATTCTGGACCGGCTTGAGGAATATCTCTCCGGCTCGCCCAGTTCGCGAGAATTCACGGCACACCTGGCGTCCTGCGAGGAATGCCGAGCAGAAGTTCAGGAGATGAAGGAATTCTCCGGCGCTCTGTCGGCCCTGCGCGCCCCAGAAGAAGTCACTGCGTCTCCCGGCTTTTACGCCCGTGTTTCGCAGCGTGTGGATGCCCAGCGCCCACGTTCGCTCTGGCGATGGGTTTGGCTGGAGCCCGCATTCGGCAAGCGTGTCGCATTCGCGTCGCTGGTGACGCTCGCGATTTTGGGCAGCTACCTGATTACGCGCGAGACCGAGTATTCGGCCGGCCCGCCCAAGCCGGAAACGATCATGGCCCAGCAGTCGCCCGCGGACAATCCGGACATGATCCTCGCGACGCTCGCCTCGTACGAGCCGTAATCCGATGACTACGTACAGCGCCGTACGCACGCTCGAAAACCCGAAGATCGGTATCGCTATCACGCTGGTATTGGTTTTCCTGGTAGGCGCCGTCGTAGGCGCACTGGCCATGAATCTCGGCGTTCACAAGGCGCTGCATCGCAATGCCTTCTGGACCGACCCCGGCAAGCAGATCTCCTTGCACCGGCTCCAGAAAGAACTGGACTTGACCCCGGAGCAGACGGAACAACTCAAAACCACGCTCGACGATTTCTCCCGCTACTATCAGGACGTGCTCGCCATCGGGAAGACCAGCATCTACAAGATCCTGAACGAGCGGCAAAGACGCAAGTTCGACCAACTGGTGAACGACGCCCAGAAGTAGAATGGGCTTGATGGCCGCCTCGCGCGTCTTCCTCCTTTTTTGGGCCGCGATTCTGCTGCACGCAGCTACTGCGCCGCTGGCGATTCTCAGACCCACCATCAGCGACATGGAAGATGGCCCGGGTGTGCCGCCGAGCTTCACCTTTGTTCCCGGCCAGTTTGTCTTCCTCAGCTTCGCAGTGGGTGGCTTTCAGGTTTCTCCGGAGCGAAAGATTCACCTCTCGTGCAAAGTGGATGCCTCTGATCCCAAAGGCGTGCCGCTGGTGGAAAGCATGGCCAGCACCGTGGACACCACACTCTCCGAGGAGGACAAGAACTGGAAACCCATAGTGCGGCAGCAGATTCTGCTGCCGCCGCTCGCGGGCTCGGGCACGTACAAAATCGCCATGCAAGTGACGGACGACCTGGCCAAAGCGACGGTCTCCCAGCAAATCAGCCTGCAAGTGCGCGGCCACGAAGTTGAGCCCAGCGACACGCTCACCATCCGCAATTTCCATTTCTATCGCGGCGAAGAAGATCGGGATCCGCTCGCCATATCGGCGTATAAGGCCGGCGATACGCTATTCGCGCGGTTCGATATCACGGGGTACAAATTCGGGCCTCACAACAGTGTGGATGTGGACTACGGGATCTCCGTGGTGGCGCCCAGCGGCAAGGCTCTATTTACGCAGGAAAAAGCCGCGGAAGAAAAAAGCTCTTCGTTTTATCCCAAGGCCTATGTGCCGGGCTCGATGAACCTGAACATTTATAAGGATACGAAGCCCGGGCCATACACCATAGTCCTCACGGCTCGCGATCACACCGGCAACCAGACCTGCGAAGCCAAAGCGACGTTCACCGTAGAATAGGCATTCATGCCTGTTCCCGCTCTTGTCGTTGGCGCACGCCCGCTTTCTATCGAGGATGTCGTCGAGACCGCCCGCCACGGGCGCACCGTAGAGTTGGCCGCAACTTCGCGTGCGCTCATCCTGAAAGGCCGCGCGGCGCTTGAAGAGAAGCTGGCACGCGGCGAACGCATCTACGGCGTCAACACCGGCGTGGGCGGCAACATCAAGTTCGCGCTGACGGCCGATCAGGCGGAACTTTTGCAGCACAACATCATGCGCCACCTCTCATGCGCCACCGGAGCCCCGCTCCCCAGCGATGTGGTGCGCGCCGCGATGCTGCTGCGCGTGGCCACGTTTTCGACCGGCGCTTCGGCGGTGCGGCCGGAGCTGGTCGAAGCGCTCATCGAGCTGCTGAACCGCGGCATCACGCCCGTGGTTCCGCGCTACGGTTCGGTGGGAGCGAGCGGAGATCTCATGCCCTCTGCGTATGTGGCTCGCGTGCTCGTCGGCATGGGCGGCGTCGAATACCAGGGACGGCACCTGTCTGCGCTCGACGCATTGAAGCTGGCCGGCCTCGAGCCCATGCGCCTCGCGCCCAAAGAAGGCCTGGCGCTCATCAACGGGACCACGATGATGACCGCGGTGGCGGCGCTGGTGTGGGTGGATGCGGGGCGCGTGCTGCGCGCGCTGCTCTCTGCGGTCGCGTTGTCGGTGGAAGCGCTCGAGGCGGGCGGAGAACCCTTCGCTCCGTGGGTGCAAGAATCCAAGGGCCATCCCGGCCAAACCGCGGTAGCCGAGTATATTCGCCAGCACCTTGCCGGCAGCGAGATGACCGGTGATTCCGGCCGCCAGAGCTGCTATTCTCTGCGTTGCCCGCCGCAAGGCCTGGGACCCGCGTGGGAAGCGCTCGAAACCGCACGGCCGGTGATCGAGCGGGAAATCAACTCCGCCAATGACAACCCGCTCATCGATCCCCAAACCGGCGCGCTTTACCGTGCAGGCAACTTCTATGGCGGCCATATCGCGCGCTTGCTCGACGCGTGCAAAATCGACTTCGCCGTCATGGCCAACTGGGCGAACGCGCTGATGGCTGTGCTCGTGGATGATAAGTTCAACGGCGGCCTTCCCGCGAACCTGGTGCCCGAGCCGGGCGTCAACTCCGGCTTCAAGGGCATGCAACTGAGCGCGACCAGCCTGGCCTGCGCCGTGCGCCAGATGGCCGGACCCAGCTCGATTCATTCGCTGCCCACGGAGGCCTACAACCAGGACGTGGTGAGCCTCGGAATGCACGCGGCGATCACCGCGCTCGATGCGCTCGAATGCCTGCGCAACGAAACCGCCATGGTGCTGCTGGCCGCCGCGCAAGCCGCCGACCTCCGCAGCGCGGCCGCCAGGCTCGGCACTCGCAACCAGCGCGTCCACGCCGCCATTCGTCAGGTTGCCAGGTTTCTCGATCGCGACCGCGCCATGGAACAGGACGTGGCCGACGTGGCGGCCTTGATCGCCGCCGGCAAGTTGATGGATTAGGTGCCGGCAGCCAGATGGCTGCGTCCCCGTGTCCCCGTGACACCCCGTCAGCGATGCGGAGCATCGCCCGGCGCGTAGCGCCCGGCCCGCAGCCGAAACAGCAGATAGATAGATGCCGCCAGAAGCAACGGCGACGAATAGAATCCCGGCATGGGCCGTGCGAAATGAACCGGGGCCACCGTCCGGCCCAATATCGTTCCCGCCGTGTGCCCGAGACCGTTCAAGATCATGAGCACCGCGAACACGTAGGCGAGGGGCCGTAACCAGCGCGAGCCCCGGAACGCGAACACGGACAAACAGAGCAGCAGCAAATCGCCCACGATCAGGCCCGCCAGCCATTCTCCAAACGCAAAGACCGGCATCGGGAACCATGGCACGCGTTCGCGCATGGCCATCACGGTGGGATTGTAAACGGAAAGAAATCCGGTCAGCGCTTCATCCGTGATGTGCAGCGCGAGCGCCAGGCAGAGCGCAATCCAGGCGATACCGAGTTGGGTATCGCGAGTTGTTGCCGGAGCCATGCTAATGTTCAACTGTAGCGCAGGCAGCACTCCCGGTGTCCGCGATGCGAAACATTGCCCGGCGCTCCCCGCCGCCTCACTCGTGTCGCAACGCCACCATCGGATCGACCTTCGTCGCTCGCCGCGCAGGGATGTAGCCGGCCAGCAAAGCTACCGTCGCGAGAATCGCCGAGACGCCCATAAATGTCATCGGATCGAGCGTGCTCAAGCCGAACAGTAACGACACCAGAACGCGCGCTACGCCGCCCGCCGCAACCAGCCCCACGCCGATCCCGATCACCACCGGCCGCATGCTCTCTCCCAGCACGAGTCCCAGTACTTCGCCGCGGTCCGCGCCCAGCGCCATGCGAATCCCGATTTCATGCGTGCGCTGGCTCACGGCGAAGCCCACCATTCCATAAATGCCGACCGAGGCCAGCGCCAGACCCAGAACGCCGATGATCGCGGAGCCGATAGCGCCTATGCGCGACATCACGAACTTCGGCTGATTCGAAAATCCAGACCGAAAATCAAAGACCACGGCTTCCAGATTCGGATCCACCGCCGGCAGCTCCCTGTGCAGCGCCGCCACCACGGGACGTGGATCGTCCGACGTGCGCACCAGAATCTCGCCGGCAAAATCGGGCCTCACGGGCATGTACAAGCAAGTCTCGTCGAATTCCTCCAGCAAGGCGCTCCGGATATCTTTAGCGACGCCTATCACTACACTGGAAGACGAGTGCGGATGCAGCTCGCCGGGGAAGGCAAAGCTGTCGGCGGGAGGCTCGAAAGTTATCCGTTTGCCGATGGGATTCTGCCCGGGCCAGAATTTCCGCGCCGTGCGCTCGCTCACAATTACGGGAGCGCCGTTGAAATCGTCACCGTCGCGAGTTTCCTGCTCGTTGAAACTACGGCCTTGCACAATGGGAATGCCTACCGTCTCGAAGTAATCGGGCGTGATCAGCGTATAGAGCGACTCCAGCGCGTTCTGTGGATCGATCGCCCGTCCGTCCAGGGCGAGTGCCACAGTTCGTGTGCCGCCGGTCAAGGGGGAACGGGACGCCACGCTGACGGACGTAACGCCCCCGATCCCTTCGATACGGGTGATGATTTGGCTCCGGATCGCGCGCACCTTCGGGGGGTCCTGTTTCGCAACCGGTGCACGAAACTCGATCCCAATCAGGCGCCTGTAATCGAATCCCAGATCGATGCCAAACGCGCGCTGCGACCCTTTGGCCAATAGCCCCGCGCCGATCAGCAGTACCAGGCTCACCGCTACCTGCACGCCGACCAGAACATCGCGCAATCTGGATTTGCGCAATCCGCCGAAAGCCTCGCCTTCTTCCTTCAGCGCCGACGTCAGATTCGGCTGGGATGCCTCGAGCGCGGGTACCAATCCGAAACCGGCCGCCGCCACCATTGAGAGCAACAGCATGTACGCGAAGACGCGATGATCCGGCGCCAGGTGCAGAGCGATCGTCACCCAGAACACGGGAATCGATTTTGCAATCTGGAGCATGAGCAGATGCAGAACCCACCATGCGAGGACCAGGCCTGTCGCGCCGGCCAGGGCGCTGATGAGCGCGCTCTCGGTCAGGAGTTGGCGGATCAGCCGCCCGCGGCTTGCGCCGATCGCCAGGCGGATGGCAATTTCTTTCTGCCGTGCCGCCGACCGCGCCAGCAGCAGGCTCGCCACGTTGGCGCAGGCAATCAGCAGCACCAGGCTCACTGCGGCCAGGACAAACGCGGCAATGGTCCAGAGTTCCTTTTCGGGTGGTCCAAACGGGGATGCCGCTGTGAGGACGACACGATCCGTGAATGTTTTGCCGCGCGCATCCATATCCGCATACAGGTTTTTCAGCCGCTGGAACAGCGCTTCGGCCTCGGCCTGCGCTTGCACGAGCGCGACGCCGGGTTGCAGCCTCCCATACAACCGGCAGCACACCACGCTGCGGTCATGCAAGAGGTCCGTGCCCGGCTCCAGACGGTCGCGCATCACGAGCGGCGCCCAGACAGATGGAACGATCGGCGCCGTGCCGGTGAAATCGCGAGGCGTGATGCCGATCACCGTGAACGCCACATCATTCATGATGAGCGTCCTTCCAAGCACGCCCGGATCGCGCGCGAATCGCCTCTCCCAGAAGTTTTCGCTGAGCAGCAGGACCGGCTGGGCGCCCGGCTGGTCGTCCTCGCCACGAATAAAATCCCGGCCTATGATCGGAGCGACACCCAGAACGTGAAAATAATTCCCCGCGACCAGCATGCCCGCCACCGGCTCGGCATTCTTGCCCCACAAAGGCTCGGGAAAATTGAAACCGGCGGCGCCGGCAATTCCACCTTGCGTACCGGAGTTGAATGCAGGCACGCCGCTCATGGAGAAGGCGAAGAATCCCGCAGCGGTGAGGCCCGAAAAAACGCGATTGTTGTCGCGCAGGTACACGTAATCGGAATAGGAGAAGAAACCGGCCTGTGTGGTGCGATCGACTTGCACCATGCGCTCCGGCTCCGGCACTTCCAGCGGCCGCAGCGCCACCGCGTTGAACGCCGTGAAAATCGCGGTGTTCACGCCGATCCCGACCGCCAGCGTTAGCACCGCCACGAGCGTGAAGCCCGGATTGTTCGCCAGCATGCGGACGCCGTAGCGCAGATCCTGCCAGAGCCGGTCGAGCGGCCCCCGTCCCCACATCTCGCGGCTGGTCTCGCGCAACAACTGCACGTTTCCAAACTGCCGCCGCGCCGCGTATCGAGCTTCCTTTGTTCCGCTCGCTTCGGCTTTCATCTCCAGATGCACGCGCATCTCATCTTCGAGATCGCGGTCACACTGCTTGCGCCGGATCAGGAAGAGCAGCCTTCGCCAGAGTTTACTCATAGCGGAGCGCTTCCATGGGGTCGACCCGCGCCGCCCGCGATGCCGGAATGTAGATCGCAATCAGCACCACAAGCAACAGCAGCACAGGCACACTGAGGAAGATCGTGAGGCCGTGCACCCGGAAGTGTTCGAGCATCGCGGCCAGCAGCTTGGGCAGAGACGCCGCGGCCACCAGACCCACCGCCGTGCTCACGATCGCGAGTAGCATCCCCTTGCCCATCACCGACCGCAGAACATCGCCACGCTGCGCTCCCAGTGCCATGCGAATCCCGATCTCGTGCGTGCGCTGTGCGACGGCGTACGCCACCACGCCGTAAATCCCCACCGCTGCGAGCACCAGCGCCATCGCGCCGAAAATTGCGAGCAAGGTGTCGAACAGGTAATCGCCGCCTTGCTGGTCATCGATGATGCGCGAGAGCGTACGCACGCTGGCGATGGGTTGGTCGGGATCGACGGACCACACCGCGCTGCGCAGCGCACGTCCCAGCAGATTCGGATCGCCCGCCGTGCGCACGGTCAGCCACATCTCAGGCTCCATGGGAACCTGCAGGTACGGCTCGTACACTTGCGCGTCCTCTTCCTTCGGACCATAAGATGACTTGATGTTTCCAACGACCCCCACAATCTCGCTCCACCCCGGTTCATCATGGTCGATGCGGATGTAGCGCCCCAGCGGATTCTGGCCCGGAAAAAAGCGTTCCGCAAATATCCTGTTGACGACGGCCACTCGTGGGGCGGTCGCGTTATCGGATTCGTGGAACGTGCGCCCGCGAACCATGGGCATGCTGAGCACGCGGAAGTAGCCGGGACTGGCGGCGAAATATCGCGCTCTTGGCCGTTCCGCCGCGACCACAGCCGGTTGGCCTTGGATGCTGAAGGTACGCCTTTCGGCGTTGAATGGCACGGCGTTCGCCACCGACGCGGCTTCGACACCGGGCATTGCCCCCAGCTTCTCGCCCACGCTTTGAAAGAAAGCATACCGCCGAGCCGGTTCATGATATCGGGCATCTGTTAAAGAGACTGCGGCCGCCAGGACACGCTTCGGATCGAAGCCGTAGTCGCCGCCCAGGTCCTCCGCTGTGGCCTTGATGATGAGACCCGTGCCGGTCACCAACAACATCGCCAGTGCGATTTCGGCGCCGACCAACACGTTGCGCCCCCAACCGCGCCTCAGGTCGCCCGTCCGGCCGCCCTGCCGCAGCGTGCTCTGCGGATCGGAGGCCGAAACTCGGATCGCGGGCGCGAGTCCGAAAACCAGTGCCGCAGCCATCGAGATCAAACTCGTGAACGCCAGCACGCGTTGATCCAGCTTTATGTCAGGGGCAATCAAGCCGACGTATTCGTTGAAGTTGAGCGACCCGCGCAGAACGGGAATGGCCCAATATGCGGCGACCAGACCGGCGCTCCCGCCGATCAGCGCGATCAGCAGGCTCTCCACCAGCAACTGGCGGATCACGCGCATACGCCCTGCGCCGAGCGCGGTTCGAATTGCCATCTCCTGCTGCCGCTTGGCGGCTCGCGCCAGCAGCAAATTGGCAATATTGGCGCAAGCAATCATGAGAACCAACACAACCGCCGCCATGAGCAGCACCAGCCCCGGCCGAATCACGTCTTCTTCGATGCCGTACTCCTGAATCGTCAAGACGTTCGCGCCCCAGCCTTTTTCCGACGCGGGATAACTTTGCTCTGCGCGGTGTGCCAGGGTGCTCAGTTCTGCCCGCGCACGCTGAAGATCAATGCCAGACTTCAGTCGGCCGAAAAGTATGAAAGAACGCGCGTCGCGAGCGTTAGGACCTGGATCTTCTGAAGCGAGCACCAACGGAGTCCATAGACGCGGCAGAAACGCCACTTGGCGGAAGGACGGTGGCGTCACCCCGATGACCACGTACTTCTCGCCATCGAGCGCTACCGTCTTTCCAATGATGTTCGGATCGGAGGCAAACCGCCGCTGCCAGAGGCCGTAAGTAAGCAACACAACGTGATCGCGGCCCGGCTGATCTTCACCCGGCAGGAATGTGCGCCCCAGAAACGCCGATACGCCGAGCATCCGGAAATAGTTCGCGGTCACTCGCATCCCCGTAAGGCGCTCCGGCTCTCCGGCGCCCGTGAGGCTGTAATCGTGATACGGATCCGCCGCCGCCAAGTCCGCAAACACGTGGTTTGCCCGACGCCACGCCAGAAAATCAACCGCCGGGATCTGTCCGCGCTCGAGCCCTCTCGCCGGGTTCGTGGCAACCACAGCAACGGCGCGGTCCGGATCCGCCACGACAGGCTTCTTGAGCAACCAGCCGCTGATCACGCTAAAGATGCTCGAATTAACCGCGATCCCCAGCGCCAGCGTAGCCGTCGCCACAAAAGTGAATCCCGGATTCTTGCGCAACATGCGCGCGCCGTAGCGCAGGTCTTGAACGAGAGTCTCCAGCCACACCCATCCCCACATCTCACGGCTGGTCTCGCGCAACAGCATCGTGTTTCCAAACTGCCGCCGCGCCGCATAACGAGCGTCCTCAGTTGCACCGCTGGCTTCCGCTTTCATCTCCAGGTGCACGCGCATTTCGTCCTCGAGATCACGCTCGAATTGTTTGCGCCGGATTGCAAACAGCCACTTCCGCCAGAGCCTGCTCATGTCTTCTCCTCGCCGTGTCGCCGCGTCCCCGCGTCGGTCATTCGTATCGCAGCGCCTCCATTGGGTCGATCCGCGCTGCGCGCCACGCCGGAATCAAGCTGCCCGCTACCGCCACGCTCCCCAGCAACAGGGAGACGGCACCATATGTCACCGGGTCGTTCGGGCTGACACCGAACAGCAAGCTCGAGAGCAACCGCGTCAAAATCAATGCGCCGCCGACGCCCAGCGCCACACCGCTCCCCGCCAACAGTAGTCCTTGTCCCACAACCAGCCGCAAAACTTCTTCACGCTTTGCGCCCAGAGCCATCCGGATGCCGATCTCGTGCTTGCGCTGGCTCACCGAATACGACATCAAGCCGTAAATCCCGATGGCAGCGAGCACCAGCGCTAACGACGCAAACAGCGCCATCAGGACCATCTGAAATCGCCTGCCGGCGACCGAATTGGAGACCACGTGCTGCATGGTTTGGATTTGAAACACTGGCTGATCTTTGTCGACGGCCATCACCGCGTGCCGGACCGCCCCCGTCAGGGCCGCCGGCTCCACGCGTGTTCGCACTGCCAGCACCAGATAAGGCACAGGAGACTGCAGCAGCGGAGCATAAACTTCCGGACGCGCCGCCTTGACGAGACCGTCCTGCCGTACGTCCCCGACAATGCCAATCACCTGCCGCCAGACGGGCGCGCTGCCATCTTCGAGCCTCACCCGCTTACCCATGGCATCTGCATTCGGCCAGTACTCGCGCGCGGCCGCCTCATTGATCATGGCCACCGGTAGCGAGCTTTCGTTGTCGGCCCACGTGAACGCTCGGCCCCGCACCAGGCGCATTCCCATCGCACGGAAATAATCCGGAGTGATTTTCGGCCGCTCCGCTTGAATTACCTGCTCGCCGGGTTTCGCGTCACGACCCTCGATGGAAACCGTGCCGGCGTCATTGCTTAGCATAGGAGCGGAGTCTGCTCCGCCCGCACATTCCACCCCGGGGATCGCCGCGATGCCCTCCACCACCTCGCGGAAAAATGCAGCCTGCCTTCGCGGATCTGGGTACTTCGCCGGCGACAGCATCACGAAAGCTGTCAGAAGATTCTTTGCGTTGAACCCGGGGTCGATCTGCTCGACGTTCAGGAAACTCCGGAGCAGCAAACAGGCACCGGCCAGCAGCATCAGCGCCAGCGCCATCTCCGCTATCACCAGACTGCTGCGCACGCGGGCGCGATCGGAACTGCTGGTCAACCGGCTTCCCGATTCCTTAAGCGCCTTCTGCAGATCCATCTTTGACCCTTGCCATGCCGGCACGACGCCAAAGATAAGTCCGGTTCCGAGCGTCAGCGCCGCGCTGAAGAGGAGCACGCGCGGATCTATGGCCGTCTCGTTCAGCCGTGGGATATCCGGAGCCAACTGGATAAATAGGCGCAAGCCCTGGTAGGCCAGCAGCAGGCCGGCCGTTCCGCCGAAAGTTGCCAGTAGCACACTCTCGGTGAGTAACTGCCGGATGAGGCGCGCGCGACCCGCGCCCAGCGCCTGCCGGAGCGCGGCTTCGCGCTGGCGCGTAGCTCCGCGCGCGAGCAACAGATTCGCCACGTTGGCGCAAGCAATCAGCAGCACCAGGCTGATCGCACCCAACAGAATCAGTAACGCCGGACGAACCTCGCTCCCCACTTGCTGCTGCCATCCCGCGACCTTAACACCAAATTCGACGTCCTCTGAGTGCCGCTCTGCCAGTCCATGGTTAATGGCATCCATCTCGGCTTGGGCCTGCGCGACCGTTGTGCCGGGCTTCAGGCGCGCGACGACGTAGTAGTTGTTGCTTTCGCGTTCGTCCCGGCTGGGATCGGGTGCTGGTGGGAGCCACGCGTCGATGTTCTGCGAAGCGGGAAGATCGGGCGGAAATCGAAATCCCGGCGGCATTACGCCAATCACGGTGTAACTTTGCCGGTCGATGTCGACCGCGTGCCCGATCACCGTGGGATCGGAACCAAAGCGCCGCTGCCACAAACTGTGGCTCAAAATAATCACGTGATCGTGGCCGGGCTGGTCTTCTTCCGGCAGAAACGTCCGGCCCAGCAGCGCCTGCACGCGCAGCACCTGAAATAGCCGGGACGACGCTACGACTCCATCCAGAGCTTCGGGGTGATCGCCGCCGCTGAGGTTTACTACCCAGAATCGCACTGCGGCCATATCCTCGAACGTGGTCGCCAGGCGTCGCCAATCCAAAAATCTCGGATACGCGGTCCAGATGCCCCACCGGTTGGTGTTTGCATTCGTCGACCACATCTGCACCAACCGTTCCGAATCCGGATAGGGCAAAGGGCGAAACAGCTCGGTGTCCACCACGCTGAAAACCGCTGTGTTGGCTCCAATTCCCAGCGCCAGCGTCAGCACTGCAACAGCGGTGAATCCCGGGCTACGACGCAAGATACGGAGTGCGTAGCGCAAATCCTGCGCAAGTGTCTCCAGCCATGCCCATCCCCACACGTTACGGCTCTGCTCGCGCAACAGCATCGCATTGCCGAACCCGCGCTGCGCCGCATAACGAGCCTCCTCGGTTCCCCCGCCCGCCTCTGCTTTCATCTCCAGATGCGCGCGCATCTCGTCTTCCAGATCGCGCTCAAAACGCGCGCGCTGGATTGCAAACAGCAACTTCCGCCAGAGCCCGCTCATGTCTACTCCTCGCCGCGTCGCCGTGTCCCCGTGTCGCCGTGTCGGTTATTCATATCTGAGCGCCTCCACTGGATCCACCCTGCTAGCCCGCCGGGCCGGTAAATACGCCGCCACGCCCGCGACCGCACCCAGCACAACTGGCGTCATCACGAACGTCACAGCGTCAATCGAACTCACATCCACCAGCAGACTCTGCATCAGGCGCGTCACGCCCGCGGCCGCCGCAAGCCCGATCCCCACACCGCCGAGCGCCAGCAGCAGCGCCCTGCTCATCACCATCCCGGTCACTTGGCGGCTCCGCGCTCCAAGCGCCATGCGAATTCCAATCTCGTGCGTGCGCCGGCTCACCGCATACGCGCTGACGCCGTAGATTCCGCCGGCGGCCAGCAGCAGCGCAATGGCGGCAAACAAGGAAAGCAGAATCAGGTTGGCGCGGCGCGGAGCAAGAGTAGCTTCAGCGCGCTGTTCCAGGGTCATCACCGAGTCGATGGGCTGCTCTTTGTCCACATCCCAAATCGCTGCGCGCACCGCAGCCGCGGAGGCCGCCGGATCTCCCGCAGTCCATACCACGAGCCCGGCGAAAGGCCAATCGGCTTGCGCGAATGGGCGGTAAATCTCCGGAACCGGTGCGTCGGCAAGCTCTCCTTGCCTGGTGTCGCCCACCACGCCTACGATCGTGTGCGTTGCCGGCGTGTCAGCATCGGCTGCGCGAATCGTCTTGCCTATGGGGTCGTCGTTCCCGAAGAATCGGTGCGCCAGGGTTTCATTGATGATGGCTACATCTGCCGACTTCGGCCGATCGCGCTCATCAAAGTAGCGCCCCCGCAACAACCTGATACTCATAGTCCGGAAATAGTGCGGCGTGACTACGTGAAAGCCGGCGACCGGCTGCTCGCCGTACGCAACCTCCGGTTGACCCGGAATGCCGAAGTTGCGCTGCGCGGAGAAGCCGGTCAGCGGCATTGCGGCGATGGCGCCTGCCGCCCGAACCCCCGGCAGCGTCTCGATGCGCTCGATGGCTTTGCCAAGAAAAGAGGACATCTCCGAAGACGCATACCCGCCCGACCCCATCAGCTGCATTGTCAGCAAATGGTCTGTTCGAAATCCGAAGTCGCGTCTTTGCAAATGCAGAAAGCTTCGAATTAACAGCCCTGCGCCGGCCAGCAGCACGAGCGACAACGCGACCTGGCCAACGAGCAGTCCGTTTGCAAAGCGCATCTTTCCGCGGCTCTCGGTGAGACTCCTTCCGGATGATCGCAGCGTTGCGTCCGGCGAGACAGATGCCGAGAACGCGGGCGCGACCCCGAACACAATTCCCGACGCGATCGAGAGCCCCAGCGCGGCAAACAGCACGGGCAGGTTGATCCAGGCGGTTGGGTGTGCCGAGCCGGTAAAGCCCGGAATGTTCTCGGGCAGCAGCGTAGCCAGGGCATTGACACTCCAGATTGCGAGCGCCACACCGGCCGCGCCGCCGAGCAGTGCCAGCAGCATTCCTTCCGTGAGGAGCTGCCGCACCAGCCGCACTCTCCCCGCTCCCAGCGCCAGCCGCACGGCCATCTCGCGCCCTCGGGCGCCGGCGCGCGCCAACAGCAGATTCGCGACGTTGGCGCAGGCGATCAGCAGCATCACGAGCACCGCCGCCTGCAACACCCACAACGCCGTTTTCACTTGGAACGTATAGAAATCGCGCAGCGGCCACAACTCGACGCCCATTCCGGCATCGCTCTCCGGATACTCGCGTGCGAGTTGACTCGCAAGCGCATCCATCTCGCTTTGCGCGCGCTTCACCGTCACGCCGCCCCGGAGACGCGCGATCACGCGCAACGTGTGCATCTTGCGGTCGGCAAAAAAATCCGGCGGAACAGCAAGCGGCGTCCACAGCGCCGTCCTGCTGGAGGGGTGCGCAAACTCGGCCGGCATCACTCCGACCACTGTGTATGGCTGATGGTTGAGCTGAATCGAGCGTCCGATGATCCCGCGATCGGCGCCAAACCGCCGCTGCCATAAGGCATAGCTCAGCACCACCACGTGATCCCTTCCTGCCTGGCATTCATCCGCCAGAAACGTCCTGCCCAGAAGCGGCTTCGTGCCCAGCATCGGAAACATATTGCAGGAGAATGTGTAGCCCGCGACGGCTTCTGGATTGGCCGTGCCCGTGAACGTGTAGCTTTCATCCCACGAATACGCCATGTCCTCAAACACGTGATTGCGCGCCTTCCAATCGGCGAAGTTAGCCGCAGCCGCTGTATTGATGTGCCGCTCGTGGATGTTCCATTCCCACAGCGCCACAAGTTGATTCGGATCACGATAAGGAAGTGGCCGCAGCAGCACGGCATTCACCACGCTGAAAATCGCAGTGCTCGCGCCAATCC